>ERZ791840.68-NODE-68-length-80652-cov-18.740499_pt1 | contig 80652 bp, 89 predicted proteins | sample MGYA00510291_ERZ791840 | MGnify/ENA primary metagenome ERZ791840 (study PRJEB30046, sample SAMN00715256) | human gut metagenome | study: EMG produced TPA metagenomics assembly of the A metagenome-wide association study of gut microbiota in type 2... | reverse complement strand
TGTCAGATCCTGGCAGGCTACCGCACGCCGACGGCGGGACGTGTCTGTGTGGACGATATGCTGCTTCCGGAGAGCGGTTACTGCCCGGTGCAGATGATCTGGCAGCATCCGGAGCAGGCGGTCAATCCGCGCGTGCGGATGCAGGCGGTTCTGCAGGAGGGAGATTCGATCAGCGAACGTGTGATAGAGGGGCTCGGGATTGAGCGGGACTGGTGTAACCGTTATCCGGGCGAACTATCCGGAGGAGAACTGCAGCGATTCTGCATAGCGAGGGCTCTGGGGGAGAGAACGCGGTTTCTGATTGCAGATGAAATCAGCACCATGTTAGATCCCATCACCCAGAGCCAGATCTGGAACTTCCTGCTGGCGGAAGTGAAAGAACGAAAAATAGGGCTTCTGGTCGTAAGCCACGACGAAAAGCTGATGGAGCAGGTCTGTGACCGCATCATGCGGCTGTGATGCCTGCAAATAAAAAGAAAAATCAGAATATTATCTTCGCGCGGTTCTTCAATAAGCGCGCGCCATTCACAATGAGAAGAATTCCGGCTGCAATGCCGCCTGTCAGTACGCAGATGCCGACGGCAAGGCTTGCAGCGCCAGTCGATCCCATTGTCTTGTAAATCTTTTCTTCCATAAAAACAACCTCCTTAATACAAAACAATCCATTTATGGTTAGTATTTTACCATCATTTGGCGGAATATACAAGAAAACGGTCACGGCAGCCAGCCGTCATCCCCCGCCAGCACAAGCTCTCTGGAAAAATGGGCAGCCTGTGCGCCGTCTAAGGTATCCACAAAGTCTGCACGCTGTGCAAACGGGCGGCAGCTGTCTGCACAGCCACAGTCAGCGTCCTGTGGATAACTGTGATACTCGGCAAAAAGAACGGTGCCGTGTGCGTGCTCCTTGCCCCAGTCATGAAATCCGGCAGGATGAATGTGGGCGCCTATCGCGCAGTCCATGAGGACAACCCGTGCGTAATCCCGCCAGGGACGGCCGATATAGGCCGCGTGCTGAGGACAACCCTCCGCGGCAAAGCGGCAGTCGTGGAAAACATAGCCGTATTCCTGCCCTTCGGGGGTGGAAGCGGCGGTGACATATCCGGGTCCTAAGGATGCGATCGTACAGCCTTCAAAGTAAGCAGTCGCACTGCCGAAAATAAAGTCGATATCGCCGCAGATATAGCAGTTATGATAATATTGTCTGCCGTTGATGCGCGGCGCGGACTCGGTCGGCCCGCGAAAGCCGCCGGGCTCGTATTCCTCCGGGGGAAGCGGACCGGTAAAAAGCGTATCCTGATGCCCGAGAATCCGGCAGTATTCCGCGACAAAACGGTCACATTCGGCATAGAGTGCAATTGCCTGCCCGTGCGTTTTGGAGTCGCCGGCAGTATTCTCGATGGTTAAGTTGCGCAGCGTAACGTCTGCGGCATGCACGAAAAAGGTGTAGGAGCGGAAGGTTCCGCGCTTGATGCCGTCCGGCATGATCTCGTAGCCGTAATCGCCGAAGGAGATCACGGTGTCGGACGGGGATGCTCCTGCGCCCTCGATCGTGACGTTCGGGCGTGTGAGGGATAATTTTTCGTGGTAGATTCCGGGCATGACGCGGATGGTCACGGGAACCGCCGGATCTTCCGGCATGGCGGCGAACGCCGCTTTCAGTGAATAAAAGCCGCCAGAGACATCTGCCCCTGGCGCAACGGTCATTGTATACATAAGTGGCTTCCTTTTTGGAAAAATAGAATTAACGGGCGAGAATATCGATGATCTCCGCGACATACATGGTGTGCATATCGCCGTCCTTGTACCATTTTTCCTTGATCTCAGGGAGAAGAAAAGAGTCTTCCGTGATGCGGGTGGCAGACATTTTCTCGCAGAGAAGGACAAAGTTGCCCTCGTCCACGTAAGGGATGTTGTGGCGCGTGGCGAGCGTGAGACCTGCCGCGGCGAATTTGTCTTCGTCTTTTCCGGAATGGGAACCGCAGTAATTTAATGCGTCACGATATTGCCCGGACAGGAAGGTAATGGAGAAAAATTCGTTCGAGTCGATGAATTCTTTGGTGTAGCGCGAATCGCGAACAAAAATGAAAGCAACATTTTTGCCCCAGAGGACACCGACACCGCCCCAGCTTACGGTCATGGTGTTGGCTTTTTCCCTGCTGCCGGCTGTGACGAGCGCCCACTCTTTGCCGATTTTGGTAAATGGATTAAATTCTACAAGATCAAATGGTAACGGTTGGAATGTGTGCATAAGATTACTTCCTTTCTGTCGGTATCATTTCTGTAGATATGATACCATTTTGACGGGAAAATGACAAGAAAGCCGGCGGCAAAACGGGATACTTTTCACGCCGGAAGGAAGGGGCGCAGATGAGCGCCAGAGCAGTTGAAAAAATAGACGGAGTGCGTATAATAGTAATATAGTACGCAAAAGGAAGAAGGAGGAGCGGCGATGGCAGGATTAGGCCACAGACAGGATCGGGGAGTCATGCTCCCGCCATTGGATGAGATTGACGGTTTTATGGTGCGCCCGGGATTTTACAATTCAGAAGGCGCAGTGCCGACGGCGAGAGGAGTGAGCTTTACGATTCATTCGGTCGGCGCGACGGGATGTACGCTTCTGCTGTTCCGGCCGCAGGAAAAGGAGCCATACGCCAGACTGAAGTATCCGGAGGCATACCACATTGGCAACACGTTCGCAATGCTGGTATTCGGCTTGAAGATTGATGAATTTGAATACGCGTTTCAGCTGGACGGACCGTATGATGAGTCCAAGGGGCTGTTGTTTGACAAGAACAATGTGCTGCTGGATCCGTTTGCGAAGGCGGTGACGGGGCAGCGGAACTGGGGCGAGCGCCCGGAGAGTGACGAGGGCTTTGTGTATCACGCCCGTGTGGTGGAGAATAATTTTGACTGGGGGAAAATGACGTTCCCGGAGATTCCGGCGGAGGATCTGATCATATACGAGACACATGTAAGAGGATTTACCAGGGACGCTTCTTCCGGGGTGACGGCAGGCGGCACGTTTGAGGGACTGCGCCAGAAGATTCCGTATCTGAAGGATCTTGGCGTCAACGCGATCGAGCTTCTCCCGATTTTTGAGTTCGATGAGATGGAGAGCGCCCGCGTGGTGGACGGTGTGCAGCTGTACAATTACTGGGGGTACAATACAGTGAGCTTTTTTGCGCCGAACACCAGCTATTCGTCCGTGGTAGAGCACAATCACGAGGGAGACGAGTTAAAGCTGCTGATCAGTGAACTCAAGGCAAACGGCATGGAAGTCATTCTGGATGTCGTGTTTAACCATACTGCCGAGGGAAATGAGAATGGACCGTGTTTTTCATTTAAGGGCATTGATAATAATATTTATTATATGCTGACGCCGGATGGACATTACTACAATTTCAGCGGATGTGGCAATGCCATGAACTGCAACCACCCGATCATGCGCAAGTTTATCATTGACTGCCTGCGCTACTGGGTGATGGAGTACCGCGTGGACGGTTTCCGGTTCGATCTGGCTTCGATTCTGACACGTGACCAGAACGGGGCGCCGATGCCGGATCCGCCGATTTTACAGGGGATCGCCTGCGACCCGATCTTAGGACATGTGAAGCTGATCGCCGAGGCGTGGGATGCGGCAGGACTTTACCAGGTGGGAAGCTTTCCGGCATTTCGCAGATGGTCGGAGTGGAACGGCAGATACAGAGATGATATGCGCCGCTTTTTAAAGGGCGACGGGAGCATGGCGGGAACCGCGATCAACCGCATCATCGGTTCGACGGATCTGTACGATCCGGTGCACAGAGGTGAGAGCGCATCGGTGAATTTCCTGACCTGTCATGACGGTTTTACGCTCTATGATCTGTACTCGTACAATACGAAGCACAATGAGAAAAACGGCTGGAACAATACGGACGGCGACAACAACGGAAACAGCTGGAACTGCGGTGCCGAGGGAGAGACGGACGATCCGCAGATCGAGGGACTGCGCCGGCGCATGGTGAAAAATGCGTTTGCGACGCTGCTCTGCAGCCGCGGACCGGCGATGTTCTACGGCGGCGACGAGTTCTGCAACACGCAGTTTGGCAACAACAATGCCTACTGTCAGGACAATATCATATCCTGGCTGGACTGGACGAGACTGGAAAAATACCGGGAGATTCATGATTTTGTGCGGTATATGATCGGTTTCCGGAAGCGCTATGCCATTCTGCGCAAGAAGACGAAGCCGGTGGCATGCAATCTGCCGGAGATCAGCATTCACAACGGTTATCCGTGGAACGGTGGTACGGATTCCAACAGCCGACTCATTGGTATCATGTATGCGGGAAGAGATGAGCACGACACGCGGGACGATATTGTGTTCTATTGTATGAATGCTTACTGGGAGACGTTAGTGATGCAGCTTCCGGAACTGCCGAACGGACTTCAGTGGAAAGTGTGTGTCAATACGTCCGTGGAGTACGAGGATGGCAGGGATATGGAGTCCTACACAGAGTTTTATTATAAGAAGACATTGAAGGTTCCGCCGCGCACGGCGATCGTACTGGTGGCAGAGTAAGCGGGTGAAGCGGGCAGAAACCCTTGGGGAATGCCCGCTTCACCCGCTGCGGCTCCTAGAGGTAGCCGCCGTCGAGGGTGATGATCTGCCCGGTCAGGTAGTCGTTTCCGGTGGTAATCTGCACGGCAAGCGATGCCACTTCCTCCGGCGCGCCGAAGCGCCCGGCGGGGATTTCCTCGGCGAGCTGGGTGCGCTCTTCCGCGGAAAAGCAGGCATTCATCTCGGTGTCGATCACGCCGCAGGCGATTGCGTTGACCTGGATGTTACTCGGAGCGAGTTCCTTGGCGAGGGCGCGGGTGAAGGAATTGATGCCGCCCTTGCAGGCGGAGTATGCGACCTCGCAGGAGGCACCGACATTTCCCCAGATCGAGGAGATGTTTAAGATTTTCCCGGATTTCTGGTGGATCATGTGCGGCAGGGCAAGCTTGCTCGCGGAAAAGACGGAGGTCAGGTTGACGCCGATGATGCGGTTCCACTCATCGATGGTCATATCTTCCAGCAGACCGATATGTGAGATGCCGGCATTGTTTACGAGAATGTCAATGCCGCCGAAGCGGGCTTCGCTTTGGGAAAAAAGCTGTTCCATATAGGCATAGTCTGACACGTCGCCGATGCTGGTGAGTACGTCCACATGGCAGGTTTCCCTTAATTCGTCTGCCAGTGCCAACAGCTCCTTCTCGGAGCGGGAACAGTTGATGATCAGACGGCAGCCCTCCCTGGCGTAGGCGCAGGCGATCGCCCGCCCAATGCCGCGTGAGGCGCCGGTAATGAGTACGGTTTTATACATGATGAAAGACCTTTCTTCTATGTTATATTGTGAATACGGTATATCCTCTTTTTGCGCTGCTTTCTGCGCATCCGAAGTTCCGCAGGAACTTCTAATATGAACTCGTCAGAGTTCATTATATCCTCTTTTCTGCGCCGACTTCTGCGCATCCGAAGTTCCGCAGGAACTTCTAATATGAACTCGTCAGAGTTCATTATATCCTCTTTTCTGCGCCGACTTCTGCGCATCCGAAGTTCCGCAGGAACTTCTAATATGAACTCGTCAGAGTTCATTATATCATATATTTTAGGCGGCTTTGTTTGAAATTTCAAAAAAATTAAAAAAATACAAAATTTTTCTGGACAAACAGAAAAACTTGTGATAATATAATGAAGCACGATTTGAGAGACAACAAAGTGCTTTATAAACATCGATGCGTGGCTCAGCTTGGTAGAGCGCTGCGTTCGGGACGCAGAGGTCGCAGGTTCGAATCCTGTCGCATCGACTGACTGGTAGAGACCGTCAACCTTAGAGAGATCAAGGGTTGGCGGTTTTTTCATATATCCGTTTTTTTAGTGTTTGATCGGAAGCCGCGGGCGTGTTACCCAAAACGTTACCCGAAATCATCACAGGAAAATGATGTTGTAGATATAAGAACGTAAAGGGAACTCAAAAGGGAACTCAAAAAGGAACTCAAATTTTTTGAGTTCCTTTTTGAGTTCGTGGAATAAAATTTGAGTTTCTTGCATAAAATAAAAAATAGTGATAGAATGTAAAAAAATATGGGAGGAACTAAAATGACAACGGAAGAATTACTTGAAAAATTAGAGTTAATTCAGAAACTGAAATGTGAAACTCCGACATTAGAGATAAAGAGTGCAAACCAAGGATGTCCCAAACATTTATATGATTCACTGTCCAGTTTTTCCAATCAGGACGATGGAGGAATCATTATTTTTGGTGTTGACGAGAAACAGAACTACAAAGAAGTAGGAGTATACGATCCGCAGGATATCCAAAAGAAAATAAATGAGCAATGCCTGCAGATGGAACCGATTGTGAGACCGCTGCTTACAGTTGTTGAAAAGGATGGCAAGTTTTTTGTTGCTGCAGAAATACCGGGAGCAGATATTACCGACAGACCGGTTTTCTATCAGGGGAAAGGCAGAATGAAGGGCTCTTTTACCCGCGTTGGTGATAGTGATGAACCAATGACCGAGTACGAGGTATATAGCTACGAGGCATACAGAAAGAAATACCAGGATGATATCCGGGTGATTGAGAGAGCGTCATTTGCCTCTCTCAATCAGGAGATGTTAGCAAATTATATCGAATTATTAAAAAAAGGAAAAGCGAGATTAGCTGCAATATCGGATGATGAAATCTATGAATTGATGAGTATCAAGAGAAACAATGAGATTACATTAAGTGCAGTCATGAACTTTAGTCCTTATCCACAGGCATATTTTCCACAATTATGTATAATTGCAACGGTCGTTCCGGGGACAGAAACAGGTACGGTTGGAATGCAGGGCGAAAGATTTCTGGATAATCAGCGGATTGAGGGAAATATTTCAGAGATGCTGGATGGCGCAATGCAGTTCGTGAGTAAAAATATGCGTACAAAGACAATTGTTGATCCACATACAGGAAAGCGTGAAGATCGGACGGATTATCCGATTACTGCACTCAGAGAAGCAATACTGAATGCATTGGTGCATCGGGACTATAGTATTCATACCGAGGGGATGCCAATACAGATCATAATGTTTGAAGATAGAATAGAGATCAGGAATCCGGGTGGAATATATGGAAGAATCAAGATCGATCAATTGGGAAAAGTGCAGCCGGACACGCGGAATCCGGTAATTGCATCGGAGTTGGAGGTGTTGAAAATAACAGAAAATCGGTACTCTGGAATCCCGACAATTCGCAGAACGATGCAGGAATATCACTTGCCACAACCGGAATTTCTGGATGAAAGAGGGAGCTTTATTGTAAAATTGTACAAATATAGGGAGAATGTGGTTGCTGGGGAACCAGAGGAATGGGAGGATAAGGAATTGATTTTATTTTGTAGGACGCCCAGAACACGGAAAGAAATCTGTGAGTATCTGGGCTTAAGCTCGGTATCCTATGCCATTCAGACTCATGTAATGCCTCTGGTTGAGAAGGGAATCATTAAAATGAGTATTCCAGAGAAACCCAAGAGTCCGAAACAGTTGTTTTATTGCGATTAAAGGAAAAAGGATCAAGGATAAAGATTCTGTCAACAGAACGCGAATTGCCTTGTCAAAGACTTCGCTGCAGTGTATAATTGCACTGATGATTTGCGAGTGAAGAACACGGGAGGAAGACATGGGAAAAGACGTTATTATTGCATGTGATTTTAACAGTAAGGCAGAAGTCATTGCGTTTCTTGAGAAGTTCAAGGACGAGAAGCCGTTCGTCAAGATCGGAATGGAGCTTTTTTATGCGGAAGGACCGGACATCGTGCGTACCATCAAAGGAATGGGACACAAGATCTTCCTTGATCTGAAGCTTCATGACATTCCGAACACGGTGAAAAAGGCGATGGCGGTTCTCTCGGGACTGGATGTCGATATGTGCAATGTACATGCAGCGGGAACGAAGGGCATGATGCAGGCGGCACTGGAGGGACTGACGAGAGCGGACGGCAGCAGACCGCTTCTGATCGCGGTGACGCAGCTTACCTCCACGAGTGAGGAAGTGATGCAGCAGGAGCTGTGGATTGACAAGCCGATCGATGAGACGGTCATGCACTATGCGAAAAATACCATGGAAGCAGGACTGGACGGAGTCGTATGCTCGCCGCTTGAGGCAGGCAAGGTACATGCAGTCTGCGGAGAAAAGTTTTTGACGATCACACCGGGCGTGCGTTTCGCGGACGGCGATGTGGGAGATCAGAAGCGCGTGACGACACCTGCAAAGGCAAAGGAACTCGGATCGGATTACATCGTAGTCGGAAGACCGATCACACAGGCGGCGGATCCGGTAGCGGCATACCGCAGATGTGTGGAAGAATTTGTAGGTTAGGACGGCATACACGAAGAGGAGATGGACGAAACAGCCTGGTCTCCTCTTTTTTTCATAGGAAGAAAAGGACGGTGGGGAAGATGCCTCAAAAAGGATTCAGCGGAAGCACATTGAAGTTGATCGCGATCATCACGATGTTGATCGACCATATCGGAGCAGCGGTCATTGCCAGACTGCTGATTGCCGGGCAGGGGAGTGAGATGCTCTATAAGATCTATTATGCGATGCGCGCCGTCGGCAGAGTGGCATTCCCTATTTTCTGTTTTCTGCTTGTGGAGGGATTTTTTTACACGGGCAGCCGGAAAAAATATGCACTTCGGCTGTTTGGATTTGCCCTGCTGTCGGAGATACCGTTCGATCTGGCATTTTCCGGGAAAATACTGGAATTCGGCTATCAGAATGTATTTTTCACGCTGCTGATCGGGCTGCTTACGATCATGCTGTTTGATGCGGTGGTGAAAAAGCAGGAGTGGCATCCGGTTTTGCGCAGTGCGCTGCTTGTCATCATCACATTCGGGGGAATGGGTGCGGCCTATCTGCTGCACACAGATTATGATGCAAAAGGCGTGCTCGCAATTCTGGTGTTTTATATGACGAGACAGATGCGGGGATTACAGATCGTGGCAGGCTGCCTGGCGTTCTGCTGGGAACTTCCGGCGATCGTGGCGTTTATCTCGATTGCGTTCTATAACGGGAAGCGTGGATGGAACATAAAGTACCTGTTCTATGCGTTCTACCCGGTGCATCTATTGGTTCTTTATCTGATCTGTGTAGGGATGGGAACCGCGCAGATTGCGGTGGTGTAGGAGAGAAAGAGAGGAAGAGAGTAAGTATGGAGATATCAAAGGAGACGCGGAAACGGATAATGCAGATCATTGCATTTGGGATTCTGCTCTATTGCGGGATGGAGCATTTTGACGTGGTGATCGGAGCGGTGGATTTTGTGCTGGGGATTGTGATGCCGTTTCTGGTTGGAGGCGCGATCGCATTCGTGATCAATGTTCCGATGAAGAGTATCGAGCGGCATTTGTTTGCGAAGAACGGGAAGCTTGCAAAATGGAGAAGACCGGTTGCCTATCTGCTGACGCTTGCGATCGTGATCGGCATTATCACGCTGGCGCTTGTGGTTGTGATACCGGAGCTTGGAAATACGATTTCCATGATTGTGCAGCAGGTTCCGGTTGCGGTAAAAGCCGTACAGAAGTGGCTGACAGATCTTCCGGACAGCTATCCGGCACTTGCCCCTGCGGTGGCGGAGCTTAATATTGACTGGTCGTCGCTTGCTGACTCGATTGTGACATTTGTGCAGAATTTTGCGGCGGGGATTGTGAGCTCCGGCGTCGGTATCTTTTCCGGGATTGTGAGCGGTGTGGTGACGTTTGTGATTGCATTTACGTTTTCCATCTATGTGCTGTTCCAGAAGGAGCGTCTGGCGAGACAGGCAAAACAGATTCTGTACGCTGTCTTTCCGGAGAAGATCACGGAGAAGATTCTCTCGGTGGCAGCCCTGTCCAATCAGGTGTTTTCCAGTTTCCTGTCTGGGCAGTGCGTGGAGGCGGTGATTCTCGGCACCTTGTTTGTCATTACCATGTCGATTCTGGGGATGCCGTATGCGATGCTGACCGGAATCGTGATTGCGATAACGGCGCTGATTCCGATTTTCGGCGCATTTATCGGCTGTGTCATCGGAATGCTTCTGATTGTGATGGTAAATCCGGTGCAGGCGGTGTGGTTTCTGGTGCTGTTTTTGGTGTTGCAGCAGATTGAGGGAAATCTGATCTACCCGCACGTGGTAGGGAACTCCGTCGGGCTGCCCTCCATCTGGGTGCTGGTGGCAGTGACCGTTGGCGGCAACATGTTCGGCATCCTGGGTATCCTGGTGTTCATCCCGCTCTGCTCCGTGCTGTACGCGCTGTTTGCCATGTTTGTGAAAAAAAGACTGCGGGAGCGGGAGATTCCCGAGAGCCGCTGGAACGCGCCGTCAGGCGGCGCTGCGGCGGCCGAGCCCGCAGAAGAGCAGTCTTGTGGATAAATGACAAAAAGCCTTTCGGAAGTGTAGGAGGGACTTCCGAAAGGCTTTTTGAAATAGTGTAATATGGTATATGGAATATATATAAAACCCGCCGGCAGTGCCGGTGAGAGAGTTTTTAGGCGGAACTGACAGAACCCCAACCCCCGCGTCGAAACTCAACAGCTCCTTTTGATGATTCTATCTTATCGGGAAAATGTGTCGGAAGCTTGACGGCAAAATGAAGAATGTCTTAATATAGTGTAAGAAATTTCTAAAAAGTGGAAAATATTTATAAAATGGCGTTGGAAAAAGGGGAAGCATTACTTGGAAGCATACGAATATCTGGAAAAAATAAGAGCGGCGGCGCCGCGGGTACACTGTATCACGAACTATGTGACGGCGCATGACGTGGCGAACATGATCCTGGCGTGTGGAGCGAACCCGGTCATGGCGGACGAGCCGCAGGAGATGGGAGAGATCACGGCGCATGCGGGGGCGCTCGCCCTTAATATGGGAACTCCTGGCGAGCGCAGAGAGCAGGCAATGCTTGCGGCGGGAAAGGCGGCAAACGCGAACGGGATTCCGGTACTGCTTGATCCGGTCGGCGTCGGTGCGAGCGCATTTCGCCGGAAGATGGCAGAAGAGCTGTTGGAGGCGGTGACGTTTACCGTCATACGTGGCAACATGTCGGAGATCCGGACGCTTTCTGAACTGGCAGAAAAAAAGACGACCGGCTCATCCGGCGGCGTGGATGTATGTCCGGTGGATGCGGTCACGGAGGAGACGCTTGTGGAGACGGTCGCATTCGTAAAGGCGGTCTCTAAGCGCCTTGGCGCGGTGCTTGCGGTGACCGGTGCAATCGATCTTGTCTCGGACGGACAGCAGTGTGTGGTGATCCGTGGAGGAAGAGAGGAGATGAGCCGGGTGACCGGAACCGGGTGCCAGCTCTCCGGACTTGCTGCGGCGTTCCTCACGGTGGCGCGGGATATGGAAGCGCCGGCTGGAAGCACCGGCGGGAATACTGCGGGAGGAGCGGCATGCGCGGCGCGCGGCATGGAGGCGGTCGCGGCGGCAGTCTGCGTGATGAATGCAGCAGGAGAGATTGCATGGGAGCAGCGCGGTTTATGCGGCGGAAATGCCTCCTACGGGACCGGTATCATTGATGCTGTGTACCGAATGGACCAGAAAATGCTGGAGGGAAGGATTCGTTATGAAGTGCGGTAAAAGAGATTTGCTGCTTTATGCAGTGACTGATCGAAGCTGGAGCGAAGGAACAACGCTGGGGGCGCAGGTGGAAGAAGCGCTCCGGGGAGGCGCGACATTTGTCCAGCTGCGGGAAAAAAAGCTGACCGGGGAAGCACTCCGTGCGGAGGCGTTGGAGATCCAGGCAGTGTGCCGGCGGTACGGCGTGCCGTTTGTGATTAACGACGATGTGGCGCTTGCGAAAGAGATTGACGCGGACGGGGTGCATGTCGGGCAGGATGATATGGAAGCCGGCGATGTGCGTGCCATTCTGGGCGCTGACAAAATCATCGGCGTATCTGCGCATAATGTGGAAGAAGCGCTCCGCGCAGAACGTCATGGCGCGGATTATCTGGGCGTTGGCGCTGCGTTTACGACCAGTTCCAAACCAGAGGCGGGACACATTGATGCGGAGACGATACGTGCCATCTGCGAGACGGTAAAGATTCCGGTCATTGCGATCGGCGGCATCAAGGAGGAGAATCTTCTGCAGCTGCGCGGAAACGGTCTGTGCGGCGTTGCCGTGATCAGCGCCATTTTTGCACAGAAGGATATCGAGGCGGCGACGAGGCGTCTGCACGCTCTGGCAGAGGAAATGGCGGGGGATCAGGAATGAAGGGTGCAATTTTTGATATGGACGGCACGCTGCTAGACTCCATGCAGGTGTGGGTTCACGTCGGCGAGCAGTATTTGCGGAACCGGGGAATCGAGCCGGAAGAAGGGCTCGGAGATGTGCTTTTTCCTATGAGCATGCGGGACGGAGCTGTGTATGTGAAGGAAAAGTACGGTTTGCCGGATTCCCCCGATACGATTGTGACGGACATGGACGCGATTGTGTTTGCGGCATACCGGGATGAGGTTCTGCCGAAGCCGGGCGTTGCGGCATATCTGGAATCGCTCAAAAAGCGCGGAATACCGATGGCGGTCGCCACCGCGACGAACCGGCCGATGGTGGAGGCGGCGCTCGCGCGGACGGGACTTGCCGGCTATTTTAAACAGATTTTTACCTGCACGGAGATCGGCGCGGGAAAAGAAAGGCCGGACATCTATCTGGAAGCGGCAAAGGCACTTGGTACGCACCCGGCGGACACCTGGGTGTTCGAGGACGCGCTCTATGCGATTAAGACGGCAAAAGCAGCTGGGTTTTATACGGTGGGGCTTTATGACGAGACGAGCAGAAACGATCAGGAGGCGATTGCCGGCCTGGCGGACTGCTATGCGCGGGAGATTCAATCTGTTTCCGCACAAGACGGTGCTTGAGAACGTAATGCTGGCGCCTGTTCATGTAAAAAGATGGAGAAAGGAAGGACAGAGGCTTTTGCAAAAGAACGGATCGGAAAAGTCGGACTTGCGGACAAGGTTGTCTTTATGGCGGATGGAAGAATTCTTGAGGAAGGAAAGCCGGAGGAGATTTTTTCCAATCCGAAGACGCCAGAGGCAAGACAGTTCCTGCGGAGCGTTCTGTAGTAGAGTGATGAATAAATTTGTGATGAGACAATCTTTGCTGCTGCTTTTGACGGCAACGATCTGGGGCGTTGCGTTTGTGGCGCAGAGTGTTGGAATGGATTATATCGGACCGTTTACCTTTAACGTAGTGCGGAATGTGATTGGCGGGCTAGTGCTGATCCCATGTATTGCAGTGTTTCATAGAACAGGTGCAAAGGAAGAGGATGCCGGAAAGACACCGGGAAGCCGGAAAAATCTGCTGCTTGGCGGAATCTGCTGCGGGGTCATGCTTTTTGTGGCAGGCAATCTGCAACAGATCGGAATACAGTATACAACAGTCGGCAAAGCAGGATTCATCACAGCGATGTATATTGTGCTGGTGCCGATATTAAGTATTTTTTTAGGAAAAAAGGCGGAAATCAAAATCTGGGTCGCTGTGGCGCTGGCTGTCGCGGGGTTATACATTTTATGTATGACAGATGGCAGCTTTTCCCTGCAGAAGGGAGATCTGTTCGTTCTGCTGTCGGCATTTGCATTTTCGGCGCACATTCTTGTTATTGATTATTTTGCGCCGCTGGCGGACGGTGTAAAAATGTCGTGCATCCAGTTTTTTGTGTGTGCACTGCTGTCGGCGGTCTGCATGTGGCTGTTTGAGAAACCGGATATGGGAGCGGTTCTGCAGGCATGGATTCCGGTGCTGTACGCAGGTGTTTTTTCCTGTGGCGTGGCGTACACACTCCAGATTGTCGGACAGCGTGGCATGAACCCAACGGTGGCGTCCTTAATTCTCAGCCTGGAGTCGGTAATTTCATTGATTGCAGGCTGGGTAATATTAGGGCAGGCGCTCTCGGTACGTGAGCTTTCCGGCTGTGTGCTGATGTTTGCTGCAATCATTCTGGCGCAGCTTCCGGAGCGGAAATGTGGCGCGTGATTTCCTGTGATTTTGCAAATTTAGCGTAGAAGTGCCAGAAAAACTGTGATATGATAAAAAAGGGAAAACGCCTTCGGATTCCGAAGGCGTTTTCTGTTACAGAGACATTTTAGGACACGAAAGCTGGTAAGAGAATGATACGCAGAGCGGTACTGCAGGATATTCCTGCATTGATGGATATATATAATGAAGCGATTCTTCACACGACGGCAACGTTTGATACGGAAGTCAAAGACATGGAGAACCGGAAGGCATGGTTTGCGGAGCATAACGGGCGCTATGTCATTTATGTTGATGTGGAGGACGGCAAGGTGGCGGGATATGCGTCGCTTTCCCGTTACAGGGACCGCAAGGCATTTGACCCTGCGGTGGAGATTTCAATTTATGTACATAAGGATTATCGAGGGCGTGGCATCGGCCGCAGCCTGATGGAGAAGGTGCTTGCCTATGCAGCAGAGTGTGACGAGATTGACACGGTCATCTCTTTGATTACCAGTGAGAATGCGGCGAGCATTCATCTGCATGAGGTGTATGGATTTGAGTATTGCGGTCAGATTAAAAATGCAGGGACAAAGTTTGGAAGAAAACTCAGTCTGAATGCATATCAGATTCTATATGACAGGTAGAGAGGATATAGGGCAAAAGCTATGATGAAATATTTTATGACCGATAATCAGGTGATACATGAGGAGGAGAAGCTGCAGGACGGCGTGTGGGTGCGGATGATCAGCCCCACGCAGGAGGAATGTGAGGAGATTGCCGATGTGCTGAATGTGGATATCGACGATATCAAGGCAGCACTCGATGAGGAGGAAAGCTCCCGTATCGAACTGCAGGACGGATATACGCTGATTCTGGTGGACGTTCCGACGACGGAGATCCGGCACGATAAGCAGTCCTACACGACAATTCCGCTCGGCATTATCTTAACGCAGGATGTGATCGTGACGGTGTGCACGGAGGATACGCCGGTGCTCAAGAATTTTGTGATCAACCGCGTGAAGGAGTTCAGCACGAAAAAGCGTCTGCGCTTTGTGTACCAGATTCTGTACCGCACCGCGACAATCTATCAGACCAACCTGCGCATCATTGACAAGCGCCGCACGGAGATTGAGGAGCGGATCGGACAACACACCGAGGACGTGGATCTGATTGATCTGCACGAACTGGAGTCCACGCTGGTCTATTTCGCCACATCCCTGCGTGCAAACGGCGTGGTGTTAGACCGGCTGACGCGCTATAAGAGACTGGAGCAGTACCCGGAGGATACGGAGCTTCTGGGGGATGTCATAGTCGAGAACCAGCAGGCGATCGAGATGACTTCCATCTACCGTGACATCATCAACGGTACCAGAGAACTGATGTCCTCCGTGATTGACAACCGCCTGAACAACGTCATGAAGTATCTGACTTCAATCACGATTGTCATGGCGATTCCGACGGTCATTTCCGGTATCTATGGAATGAACGTGGATGAGCGGTGGATGCCGTTTGCTAATACGCCGCACGGATTTTTGCTGATCTGTGTGCTGACTCTGTTGATCTGCATTATCACGATGCTGATACTGCGTAAGAAAAAGATGCTATAGAACAAGCGGCGGGAGAATCTGCCGCACGATCGAATCACGGGCGGCGCAGCAGAGCAGCTGCGCGGAGAGAAGAGTATAATGAAGACAAAAATTTACGGAACCATCGGACCAGCATGCTGTGATACAGAGATGCTGGTTCATTTGTTTGAAAAAGGAATGACAGGAATCAGAATCAATCTGTCCCATGCGGATCTGGAAGAAGCGGATGCGTGGATCTCCGGCATCCACAGCGCATGGAGCCGGCTGCATGACGGAACGCCAGAGATTCTGATTGACCTGCGGGGACCGGAGCTCCGCATCGGTACGCTTGGGGCAGAGCGTCTTTTAAAAGAGGGAGACGGTCTGAGCCTTGTGGCGGACGGACAAAACAATCTGTTTGATCCGACGGAGATTCCGGTGCCGGGAACGCTGCTTGTGGCGCTTGCGCCCGGACAGGAGATTTTGCTGGACGACGGCAGGATTGCATTAAAAGTAGAAGAACAATTCCGCTGCGGATCGTCTGTCGCGGTGGAATGTACCGTTGTGCGGGGCGGCGTCTTAAAAAGCGGGAAAAGTATCGCGGCGCCCGGTGTGGAGATACAGGCACCGACGCTGACGGAGCGTGATTACAGGAATCTTGCCAGAGTAAAGCAGTGCAGGATCACAGGGGTCATGCTTCCATTCGTGAGAAATCAAGAAGACTTAAAGAACTTAAAAGAGGCTTTAATAAATGAGAATGCCGGGGACATCCGCATTTTCGCAAAGATTGAGAATCTGCAGGGAATGGAGCATCTGGGGGAGCTGCTGCCACACTGCGATGAGATCGTGATCGCCAGAGGAGATCTGGGGAATGCGATGCCCCTGGCAAAGCTTCCGTGCGCGCAGGAGGAGATTGCGGTTCAGTGCAGAAAGCACGGGCGCGCGTTTATGGTCGTCACGCAGATGCTCGCTTCCATGGAGCATCGGGCGGTGCCGACGCGGGCGGAAGTGTCCGATATATTCCGTGCGGTGCAGCAGGGCGCGGCATCTGTGATGCTGACGGGCGAGACCGCTGCGGGAGAATATCCGCTGGAGGCGATGGAGGTTCTGGTGGATACGGTGCGGGAAGCGGAGCGGTATCTGGAAGAACGCAGATAGTGGGGCATAAAATGTCATTTATCCAGCATCTTTTTGTATTCGCGTGGACTTTGTCCCACATATTTCCGGAAGAGGCGTGAAAAATAGCCCATATCGGTGTAGCCGACGGCGTTGGATACTTCCGCAACGCTCATGTCCGTGGTGTTAAAGTAACGCAGCGAGGCGAGAATGCGGTGCTTGTTGATATAGGTGGTGAGTGTGTCCCCGACTTCCTTTTTAAATTCGTTGGAGAGATAGGAAGCATTTTTGTCAAACTCCGCGGCGAGCGTGGCGAGCGATAATTCCGAGGCCAGGTGTTGATTGATATAATTGACCACGCTTCGTATCAGGTAGGAATAATTGTCATAGGTAAAGTTTTTCACGAGCAGGCAGTATTTGCGTACCATTTCATAAGGAAGATGCTGCAGCTCGGACATCTGGGTGGTCTCATAAATCCGAAGCTGAAAGGTGTGCAGCTGATTGAAGATATAAGAGGGGTGCACCTGTGTATCCAGCAGCTTTGTGGCTAAAAACGCATTGAGGTAGGCAAGGCGTTCCCTGAGCGGGGAAAGCGGTGTATCGGTGAAGGATAAAGCGGAATCCAGAAGGACTTTTAAACGTTCAGAAGCGAGCGCCTGATTCCCGGAAGCAACCGCGTCTCCGCAGAGCGTTAAGTGTTCGGCTATGGCTGCCAGATAATCAGAGGTAAATTTATGAAGCCGTTCCTCATTAAAATCTATCTTATGCTGTTCGGAGGTATAATTGACATGCTCAATGTGGCTGTTTGCAAATTCTGGGATAAAAGCGGTAATCAGATGCTGCAGTGTTGTAATCAGGCTCTGCATTTCCACAACGGGCAGCGTGTAATAGAATTGCTGCATGTCGGCGGTGTACTGCGGCGGGATGCCGTTTTCGCGCATGATGCGGCTGATCACAGGCGGGGTAGCGGGTTCGGTACGGAACGGCATAAAACCGAACATGGTAGGATGTTCCTCATTTGTGACGGTGATAATCAGATTGTAGAAGCCCAGAACACTTTTTAATATAATGATCTGCCATGCATCCTGCTCTGGTGACAGAGAGAAAATGGCGGAGTTTGTGGAGTAGGTTCCCCAGACCATCTTCCTAAGACCCATGTCGAGCCGTTCGAGATCGGAATACGGATAATTCATAAGGAAAGAATCGATTTTGTAAGTATCTAAAATGGTCTGGCGGACGATCGGGAAACAATCCTCCACGGAAATATGGGGCAATGCCATGAGAAACCTCCTTGCTTAATCCAGAAGCTGTTAGCTGTAAATAACAACGTGAAACAATTTTAGTACAAAACAAATATAACACAAAAATAATCCATGTCAAACAAAAAAAGGCAAGGTACAGGGAAAGGGAAGTTGCTATAATAAAACCATCAAAGAGACCGCATGGGGCGGTCTGCTACAGGAGGCGCATTATGGGAAACACAAACACCAAGCCGTTTGGCGTAAAGGACAAAATCGGTTACATGTGCGGTGATATTGCGAATGATTTTACATTCATTTTCGCCAGCAGCTATGTAATGGTATTTTACACAAAGGTCATGGGAGTCTCTGCCGGTATGGTAGGTACCATGTTCCTGCTTGCAAGATGTCTGGATGCATTTACCGACATCGGAATGGGACGCATTGTTGATAACAGCAAGCCGACCAAGAACGGACGCATCCGTCCGTGGATTCTGCGTATGTGCGCATTTGTTGCACTGGCATCGTTCCTGATGTACCAGTCATTTCTGGTAGATGCACCGTATGCGGCAAAAGTTGCTTACATGTTCATCACCTACATTTTATGGGGATCCATTTTCTATACATCCGTAAATATTCCATATGGATCCATGGCATCTGTTATTTCCAGCGAGCCGAAGGACCGAAGCTCCTTATCTGTGTTCCGTTCTCTGGGCGGTACGCTGGCAGGTATCCTGATCGGTATGCTTGCACCGATGGTGGTATATTACACCGATGAGGCAGGAAACAAGGTCGTATCCGCGTCCAAAATTTCCATGATCGCAGGAATCTTTTCCGTACTTGCCGTTATCTGCTATCTGTTATGCTATACGCTGACAACAGAACGTGTCGCGTATGTACCGAAGCCGGATGTCCAGAAGAAGACATTCGGACAGACGGTTTCCGCACTGTTTTCCAGCAGATCGCTGATGGGCCTGATTCTCTCGGCAGTGCTGTTGCTGTTGGCATCTTTAATGTCCCAGGGCATCAACCAGTATCTGTTTGCAGATTACTTTAAGAACACTGCAGCATTATCCGTATATTCGCTGCTGATGCTTCCGTGCGTGCTTGTACTTTCCGCAGTGTCCACAAAGCTTGCCGTGAAGTACGGAAAGAAAGAGTGCAGTCTTATCGGAATGTTTATCTCCGCAGGATTATATTTTATTATTGGCGTACTGCATGTAAAGAATGTATGGCTGTTCGTCGGACTGGCATTCCTTGCCATGATCGGTATGTATTTCTTCCAGATGCAGTGCTGGGCACTGGTAACGGACGTTATCGATGACATGGAAGTGAAGAATCACACCAGAGATGATGGTACCGTATACGGTATGTACTCTTTCGCAAGAAAGATCGGTCAGGCAATTGCGGGCGGACTTTCCGGATGGGCACTTGGCTGGATCGGTTATGATGAGCTGGCAACAAGCCAGACGCAGGAAGTTGCAAATGGAATCTACAATCTGTCCACCTTCTTCCCGGCAATCATCTATGCATTATGCGGACTGGCACTGTTGCTTATATATCCGCTTTCCAAGGCGAAGGTAGAGGCAAACGTAAAAGAACTTGAGTCCAGAAGAAAATAATATAGGCTTGTTAAGGGGCTGCACATTAAGCGTGCAGCCCCTTTTTCGTGCAGCTCATGTGATAAGCAGCATTATAAGAAGCACATATGCAGATTTCCGTTGGAAATGCAGATGGAATATTCGTTGGAGAAAAATGTGAGCATTTCTACCAGTTGGATGTTTGCATCAGATTCCGTGTCTCTTCCACGTTTTGACTATCCGACGGGTGCATGTCCAGCACACCGGAGACAATGGGCGGGCTTTCTAGCTGCACTAACTGCACTCCCTCGTAGACATCATAAAACCGCGCGAACAGAAACTCGCTGCCACCTGCTATGAAAGTCCGGGCAGATGGCAACTCAAACATCTGCTTCGCGCGGTTATGTTTTACTGCGGGAGTGCAGGTAAGTGCAGCACGAAAACCCTACAAATTGTCTCACGGGGTGCGGACCTGACCCGCGGATTGTTCCAAACTTGGAAAGACACGGATCATCGAAGATGCAAACATCTGGCTGGTTAGAAATGTCATATTTTTTGACCGAATTTCCATCTGCATTTCCAACGGAAATCGCAAAGTGCGAGTTTCTTATAATGCTACTTACCAAAATCCAGCTTCACGAAAAGGGGCAGCTGCCTCTTTTTGGGCGTATTTGTTAAGGAAAGGTCAAAATAGGTAGGAAGTCCGTTCAAATAGATAGAAAGTTCTATCTATGGAAACCGATATTTTTTACAAACAATGGAAGACATTTTTGACTAAATGTATATTTTTGCAATTTTCAATTTGTAAAAAGGCGGAAAATGTGAAAAAAATCACAATCTATGCATGCATATTGCACAAAAACAGAACGCAAAATTAGAACTTTTGACGAAATTGACATTTGATGGGAAACTTCATAAAATAGGAACACAAAAAAAGAGAAAGGAAGTGGTAATACGGAGGAACTATCAAAGCAGCTGATGGAAGAGCTGAACTGTGAGACTGCGTTCACGATCCCCGTTTTTGGCGGGATTCCTGTGGCGGAGTCGGTCGTGGTCACGTGGATCATCATGGCAGTGCTGCTGCTCGGCTCGATCATTCTTGTGCGCAACCTGAAAGTAGAGAATGTCGGCAAGAAACAGGTTGTACTGGAAACGGTAGTGGGAGGCTTATACAACTTCTTTTATGATCTCCTGGGGGAGGATGGAAAGGGGTATATCCCATATCTGATGACCGTAGGGCTGTATATCGGCGTGGCTAATATGATCGGTCTGTTCGGTCTCAAGTCTCCAACCAAGGATGTGGGCGTCACTGGTGCTCTTGCACTGATGAGTATCGTCCTGATTGAATTTTCGGGCGTACATAAAAAAGGCGTCAAAGGCTTTCTAAAAAGCTTTGCGGAACCGATCCCGCTTATGCTGCCGATGAATATTCTGGAAATATTTATCCGGCCGTTATCACTGTGTATGCGACTTTTCGGTAATATCTTAGGCGCATTCGTTATCATGGAGCTGATCAAGATCGTGGCACCGTTACTTGTGCCGGTACCGCTCAGCCTCTACTTTGACCTGTTTGACGGATTCATTCAGGCATATGTATTTGTATTTTTAACATCACTTTTTATTAAGGAAACCATCGAGTAATCAAATCGAAAAAGAAAAGGAGAACATTATTATGACATCTTTAATCGCAATCGGAGCAGGAATCGCAGCACTTACAGGTATTGGAGCAGGTATCGGTATCGGACTTGCAACTTCCAAGGCAACAGACGCTATCGCAAGACAGCCGGAGGCTGACGGAAAGATCACAAAGGCACTGTTACTTGGATGTGCACTGGCAGAGGGTACTGCAATTTTCGGTATGGTAGTAGCAATCTTAATCATCTTATTCTTAGGCTAAGGAAAGGTTATGGTAGAGTATGCAGTTACTTAGAATCGACTGGAATGTCATCTTTACCATCGTCAATCTGATCGTATTATATCTGGGGCTCCGCAAATTTTTGATCGGACCGGTCACGAAAGTGATGGATCAGCGCAAGCAGCTGATCGAAGGGCAGATGGCGGACGCACGCCATGTAAATGATCAAGCAAACGAGCTGAAAGCGCAGTATGAGGACGCCTTAAAGCAGGCGCATGAGGAATCGGCGCAGATCGTTGAAAAAGCGAGAAAGAGCGCACAGGCGGAGTATGAGAGCCGTATGGATGCAGCGGATGCAGAGGCGCAGAAAATTATCGCCAACGCACACAAGTCGATTGACCTTGAGCGTGAGAAAACCGTGCAGGAGCTGCAGTCGCAGATTGCGGGACTTGCCATGGCGGCAACCGCTAAGGTATTGGGCGACACGGATCAGGCAGCACAGAACAAGCTTATGTATGAACAGTTTTTGGCGAAAACGGGTGGTTTAAATGACACAAACAGCAAATAATTACGGAACGGTTCTTTTTGAGCTGGGCGTAGGGAAAGAGACCGTGGAAGAGATGAAGCGGATCTTCTCACTGACTGGCGAACTTCCGCGCGTGCTGGACTGCCCGGTAGTATCCGGCAGGGAAAAGCACCGGCTGATCGAGCAGTTGTTTCCAAAGGAGGTCTGGAATTTCTTAAAAGAAATGTGCGACCACGGAAACGTATCGGAGATGGACGACGTCTTCAAAGCGTATACGCGCTGCTATGATGAGGCAAATGGAATTTTAGAGACTGTCATGTACTGCGCGGGTACACCGGATGAAGAGCAGCTTGCACAGATCAAAGCATATCTCGCCGCAAAGCACCACAGAGAGACGGTGGAGCTTACTATCCGCACACAGCCGGAACTGATCGGCGGATTTGTGTTGGAGACGGGAGATCTGGTGGAAGATTACAGCGTCCGGGGACGGATCAAGAACTTAGAACAAAAATTGACATGGAGGTGATGACGTGGGTTCCATAAATTCAGAGGAGATTATCTCCATACTGAAAACAGAAATAGAAAATTATGATATGGTGACCGGTGAGCAGGAAGTCGGCTCTGTCATCTGGGTAGGAGACGGAATCGCAACCATCTATGGTATTGAGCATGCCATGTATGGTGAGATTGTGATCTTCGAGAATGGCGTCAGAGGTATGGTGCAGGATATCAAGCGCGATCAGATCGGCTGTATCATTCTCGGAAAAGACACCGGCATCAAAGAGGGCACAAAGGTCACACGTACGAAGAAGAAGGCGGGTGTTCCGGTCGGAAATGCCTATCTTGGAAGAATTGTAAATGCACTGGGAGCGCCGATCGACGGAAAGGGAGAGATTCCGGCGGACGATTACCGTCCGATCGAGCAGGAGGCGCCGGGCATTGTTGACCGTCAGTCAGTCAAGCAGCCGCTCGAGACCGGTATTCTGGCGATTGACGCCATGTTCCCGATCGGACGTGGACAGCGGGAGCTGATTATCGGTGACAGACAGACCGGTAAGACATCAATCGCAGTAGATACCATCTTGAACCAGAAGGGAAAAGATGTGATCTGTATTTATGTGGCGATCGGTCAGAAGGCGTCGACCGTAGCAAAGCTCGTGAATACATTGACGAAGAATGATGCGATGGACTACTCCATCATTTTATCATCGACAGCCAGCGAGTCGGCATCGTTACAGTACATTGCACCGTATGCGGGAACCGCTATGGCAGAGTATTTCATGCATCAGGGCAAGGATGTCCTTATCGTATATGATGACCTCTCCAAGCATGCAGTGGCATATCGTGCACTGTCCCTTTTGCTGGAGCGTTCTCCGGGACGTGAGGCTTATCCGGGAGACGTATTTTATCTGCATTCCAGACTGCTGGAGCGTTCCAGCAAGCTTTCCGATGAGCTGGGCGGAGGTTCCATCACGGCGCTGCCGATCATTGAGACGCAGGCGGGCGATGTATCCGCATACATTCCGACCAACGTGATCTCCATCACAGACGGTCAGATCTTTTTGGAGAGTGATCTGTTCTTCTCCGGTATGCGCCCGGCAGTCAACGTCGGTCTCTCCGTATCTCGTGTCGGCGGTGCGGCACAGACCAAGGCGATGAAGAAAGCGTCCGGTACGATCCGTATTGATCTGGCGCAGTACCGTGAGATGGAAGTGTTCACACAGTTTGCATCCGATCTGGACGACATGACAAAAGAGCAGTTACAGCACGGAAAATGCCTGATGGAGCTGTTAAAGCAGCCGCTCTGCCATCCGATGAGCCTGGCGGATCAGGTCATCACGCTGGTCGCTGCCAACAAGCGTCTGATGCTGGACGTAGACACGGCAAAGACGAAAGAATTCCAGATGGGTATGTTAGATTACATCCATGTACAGCACGCGGAGCTTGTGACGAAGATCAACGAGGAAAAAGTGCTGGATGATGCGATTACGGAGCAGATTGTAGAGGCGGTCAAAGAATATAAGAGCAGGTGATAGAGCATGGCAAATACCAAGGAAATTCAAAAGCGAATGAAAAGTATCCGGGATACCATGAAGATTACAAGCGCCATGTATATGATATCCTCTGCCAAACTGCGCAGTGCCAAGCAGAAGCTTGAGCAGACGGAACCTTATTTCTATGCACTCCAGGGTTCCATCTCCAGATTCCTGCGCCACATTCCGGAGGTGCAGAACCGCTATTTCGACCAGAAAAAGGAGATTCCGGAGGAAGAAAAGCGGCGTGGATATATCGTGATTACTGCGGATAAGGGGCTGGCAGGAGCATACAACCACAACGTCATCAAGATGGCGCATGAGCTTTTCACGCAGGGCGAGAACAATAAGCTGTTTGTCGTCGGCGAGCTCGGACGTCAGTATTTTGCGAAAGAGGGTCTCGCGGTGGATGCGGAGTTCAAGTATACCGTGCAGAACCCGTCGTTACACCGCGCGCGTGTCATTGCGGATCACGTCATGGATCTGTACGCGGGAAATGAGCTTGACGAGGTATATATCATCTACACAAAGATGGAAAACTCTTTTTCTATGAATGCGGAGAAGATGAAACTCCTTCCGCTTGTGAAGGAAGACTTCCTGCATCCTGCCCCTGCGGATATCTATCAGGAAGAGATCCGGGTGGAGTCATCCATGGAGGCGATTCTGGAGCATGTAGTACCGAACTATGTCACAGGATATATCTACTGTGCGCTGGTAGAGTCGTTTGCCAGCGAGCATAATTCCAGAATGATGGCAATGCAGGCGGCAACGGACAGCGCGAAGGACATGATACAGACGCTGTCGATCGAGTACAACCGGGTACGGCAGGCGGCGATCACACAGCAGATCACAGAGGTGAGCGGCGGTGCGAAAGCGCAGAAGAACAAGAAAAAGAAATAAAGCGGAAGGGAGCTTGTATGAAGAAAGGTAAAATTGTACAGGTCATGGGACCTGTCGTTGACGTAGAATTTGAAGATAATGACCTTCCATATATTAAAGATGCGCTTGAAGTGGACAACAACGGAAAGCGCTGCGTGATGGAGGTTGCACAGCACATCGGCAATAATACCGTCCGCTGCATCATGCTCGCGGCAAGCGAGGGCTTATGCAAGGATATGGAGGTTATTGCCGAGGGCGGCGGTATCAAGGTTCCGGTTGGAAATAAGACCCTGGGCAGACTGTTTAACGTGCTCGGAGATACACTCGACGGAGGCGAAAGCCTTGACGGTGAGGAACACTGGGTGATTCACAGAGATCCGCCATCTTTTGAAGACCAGAGCCCGGTCGTTGAGGTGCTTGAGACCGGTATTAAGGTCATCGATCTTTTGGCACCGTATGCAAAGGGCGGTAAGATCGGTCTCTTCGGAGGTGCCGGAGTCGGTAAGACGGTATTGATTCAGGAGCTGATTCGCAACATTGCGACAGAGCATGGCGGATATTCCATTTTTACCGGCGTCGGAGAGCGTTCCAGAGAGGGAAATGACCTGTGGTCTGAGATGAAGGAATCCGGCGTGCTGGATAAGACGGCGTTAGTGTTCGGACAGATGAACGAGCCGCCGGGAGCCCGTATGAGAGTTGCTGAGACGGGACTTACGATGGCAGAATATTTCCGCGATGAGGAGCATCAGAATGTACTTCTGTTCATCGATAATATTTTCCGTTTTACACAGGCAGGATCTGAGGTATCCGCGCTGCTTGGACGTATGCCGTCCGCAGTAGGTTATCAGCCGACCCTGGCGACGGAGATGGGCGAACTGCAGGAGCGGATTGCCTCCACGAAGAACGGATCTGTTACTTCCGTACAGGCTGTTTACGTGCCGGCAGATGACCTGACAGACCCGGCTCCGGCGACGACATTTGCACATCTGGATGCCACCACGGTACTTTCCAGAAAGATCGTAGAGCAGGGTATTTACCCGGCGGTGGATCCGCTTGAGTCCAACTCCCGTATCCTTGAGGAGGACGTCGTTGGAAAAGAGCACTATGAGACCGCCAGAAGAGTACAGGAGATTTTACAGAAGTACACAGAACTGCAGGATATCATTGCAATTCTCGGTATGGAGGAGCTGTCCGAGGAGGATAAGCTCGTGGTATACCGCGCAAGAAAGATCCAGAAGTTTTTATCCCAGCCGTTCCACGTGGCAGAGAATTTTACCGGCGTGCCGGGCAAGTATGTGCCACTGAAAGAGACGGTAAGAGGATTCAAGGCAATTATTGACGGTGAGATGGATGAGTATCCGGAAGCAGCGTTCTTCAATGTAGGTACGATCGATGATGTGATCGAGCGTGCGAAGGAGATGGGGGCATGAATACATTTAGTCTGAAAGTGATTGCCTGTGACCGTGTCTTTTTTGACGGAAGATGTGAGCAGGTCGTTCTGCCGCTGCATGACGGAGAGAAAGCAATCCAGGCGCATCACGAAAATATGGTGTTTGCCGTTGAGATCGGCGAGATCCGCATCACGGACGAAACAGGCGAGGAGATCGTGGGTGTGACAGGCACCGGATTTGCACAGATCATCAATAACCGTGCCATGGTGATTGTTGACACCTGTGAGTCCCCGGAGGAGATCGATGTGCGGCGTGCCGAGGAGGCAAAAGAGCGTGCACAGGAGCAGCTCCGCCAGAAACAGAGCATTCAGGAGTATTATCGTTCCAAAGCATCGCTGGCGCGCGCGATGTCGCGCCTCAAGGTCGGGAAAAAAGACCGTCCGACCGGATATTAAGAAGAAAAATGGTCTTGTGCAAGGTCCCGGCGGGTCTGAGAGAGAAAAAACGTCTCTCCAGACCCGCCGGGACCTTGTTATCATGCGAGTGGGAAGAAAAAAGGGCTGTTCGCGGGTCTGGGAAGGGAAAACCAGCCCGTGAGACCCGAAAAGAGATTAGTTTCGGGTCTGGGAGAGAAAAAACGTCACGACAGACCCGGCGGAAGCCAAAATGCAGCCATGTAAGTCAAAAAAATAGAGGATTGTACGCAAAAACGGGTCTACAGAGAGAAAAAGTCCTCTGTAGACCCGTTTTGATCTTATACACAACATCAGCAAACAATGATTGACCAAGAAAGCTCCTGTGGGTGCATGTGAGACTCAGCCCTGCAGCTTGCCAGCCGATACAAGTATTAACGCACATGCCGTTGCAACTTACTTAAGCCCCACTGTAGCCAGTAATGCAACTTACTAGCCAGCTTATACGGCTTACTCATCGGTGCAGATTGCTTCCCCGCGCTGCTTACAGTACGAAGAATGTACAGGTTGCCGGTGCAAGAGTCACTGTTCCGGCTTCCTGTGCTGCTGGTGTGAGTTCCGGAAGAGAATTGCCGGCACCCAGAACAAGTGGCTTGCCATTTAAAGTCATGACAGCGGCACGCACGTTGCCGCCCTCGCCGGCGAGTGTGTAGCGCTCTGCGCTCTTCGGAAGCTCTACGGTGGTTGTCTCTGTCAGCGAGTTGTTGATCACAAGATATACAACGCCCTCTTTTCCATCTTTGCGGGAATGTGCGAAGACATGTGCGCCCTCGCGGATTGGCTCTGCGGTATCGTAAACGGTCGTACCCATCAGGCGGTTCCACAACAATACGGCAAAATAGTTCGGGCGCGGATCAAATACTTCGCGGGCCAGGAAGCCGTAGTCGGAAGAAGCCAGTGTATTGTGGAAAATAACGCCGTCTGTGATCGCTGCGAATCCAGCGAGCTCGTTTAAGGTACGGAAAACATCCAGATACGTGGAAGCCCATGTATCACCGCCACCGCCTGCGTCGCCGGACTCTGTTACCCACATCTCACCGCCCGGGCAGTATTTGTCGCGGATCGGAGCATAGGTGCGCGCACAGTTTAAGGCAACGTCCAGGTACTCCTCGGTATGGGCGGTATTTGCCTGCCAGTGTCCGCTTGGCATCACGGAAGCAAGACGCTCGGATACACCGTTGTAATAATGGTAGCTGAATACGTCCAACGGCTCTTTGGTGCCCTCTAACAGGTCGGTTGTGGAGCAGTTCTCTCTTACAAGCTGCTCGATACCACCACTCTTGCTGTTGTCATCACCGCCATTGATGGTAAGACCCTCGCCAACACTGCTCGGTCCGATACAGATACATTCCGGATAGTTGGCGCGTACCCACGCGAAAAACAGATCCTGATCGCGGCGGTAATCAGCCGGTGTATAACCAGCCGGGAAGCCGGTATCCTCCATCATGTTCGGTTCGTTTGCGAACTCGGCGCCGTCGATCGGTACGCCGTATTCTTTGCTCAGACGAAAAATCTTCTCCGCCTCACTCGGATTCCACGGCTCCTCTGCGGAATGCAGACCCGGGCAGTTCGCAACGGAAATCATCAGTTTCGCATCGATCGCTTTTACGAAGTCGAGCACACCAATCCACTGCTCCTTTGTCAGGACATTTAAGTAGCCCTCCGGAGCAATACCGCCTGTTGTATTGTCAAAATCATAGTAAGTCTTGGTTGCCCAGGTGCCGGACACACGCACCCATGCGGTTCCGAGCTCCTTTGCGAGGGAGCGGAGCTTCTCGTTGTACAGATCGATCGGTGCGTATACCTGCATCAGATCCTTGTACATTGCGGCAATGCCGTCGGCGCTCGGAGCGACATGGAATTCCTCGGTTCCTGCAACCTGCTCCGGTGTGTACGCTTTCCAGAAGGTGCCGCCGGTTACCTCGGCGAATTCTACATTATAAGACATCAGGCGCGGATTTACTTCGCGCAGCGCCTTTAAATTCTCGGGAACTAATTTTACAAACTGTGCCATAGAAATCATTCTCCTGTTCGTTTTTATTTGCCGGTGATCCGGATCCCCGTATCACCTTTGCATAAAAACAGCGTACCACAAAAATTGTATTGTGTATGCAGGAAAACAACTATTTGCAAAAATTGTGCAAAAACAGGACAAAATCGTTCCCGCCCTTAGCGCTCAAATCTGCCGCTTGCCCCGCACGGAAGCACCAGACCGTTGCTGGAAACCGGCAGACCGATTTCATCTGCGGCGATATGACCACCGTGTTTTTTTAAGACGGTATTCATCATATAGCTGAGCACTGCCGGCTGAAGACCAGTGGTGTAGGAGTTGATCAGGAAAAACAGAGGATCGTCCGACAGCAGCTGCTCACAGAGCTGCATCAGCGGATAGATGGCGTCCTCGATTTTCCAGATCTCACCCTTGGGTCCTCTTCCGTAGGAAGGCGGGTCCATAATGATCGCATCATAGTGGTTGCCGCGGCGGATCTCGCGCTCAACAAACTTTACGCAGTCGTCCACAATCCAGCGGATCGGGGCGTCACCGAGACCGGAAGAGACGGCGTTTTCCTTCGCCCAGGTCACCATTCCCTTGGAGGCATCCACATGCGTGACGCTGGCACCGGCAGCAGCGGCGGCAATCGTGGCACCGCCAGTGTAGGCGAACAGATTTAACACCTTGATCGGACGTCCGGCGCTGCGGATCTTTTCGGAAAACCAGTCCCAGTTGGCAGCCTGCTCCGGAAACAGTCCGGTGTGCTTAAAACTGAACGGCTTTAAGTTGAAAGTCAGCTTGCCGTAATGGATGGTCCACTGCTGGGGAAGATCAAAAAATTCCCACTCCCCGCCGCCCTTGGCGCTGCGGTGGTAATGGCCGTTCATTTTGCGCCAGCCGCGCTCGGTCTTCGGCGTGTCCCAGATGACCTGCGGGTCGGGACGGACAAGAAGATAATCTCCCCAACGCTCGAGCTTTTCTCCTTTTGAGCAGTCAATGACTTCGTAATCTTTCCAGTTATCTGCAATCCACATAGCAATCTCCATTCCTGTGTACTTCTAATTTAAAACTATAACAAATATATACCACAAGCCAGCAGAGGGCAAGGAAAAAGTAAAAACGTCTGCCTGCGGGCAGAGAAAAAGCCTTCGCCACGGCGCGGCGCAGGCATTAACGGATGTGGATACAGCATCCGGAGCAGAAAAAAGGCGATAAAAAGCCGATAAAAAACCGGTAGAAAATATCTACCGGTTCAAAGCTGCGCGGTCAAAATTACCGGCTGCGCGCTATTTTTTACGCCAGGTGGACGGCATGAACAGAATCATGAGCGGGAAAAGCTCCAGTCTGCCGGCGAGCATGTCAAAAATCAGCACAATCTTGGAGAGCGGCGAGAAGATTGAGAAATTCTGCGCCGGTCCGACACGGTTTAAGCCGGGACCAATGTTGTTCAGACATGAGACGACTGCTGTAAAATTCGTGGTAAAATCAAACTCATCCAGGCTGATGATAAGCGTTGAAAGCATGAGCAAAATAAAATAAATGACCAGAAAAACATTAGTAGAGCGCAGGGTGCTGTGTTCTACGACATGTCCGTCCATGCGGATCTTGCGGATCTCGCGGGGGTGGATAATCAGGGAAAGCTCCTTACGGATGGTTTTAAATAAAATCACCAGCCGGGATACTTTCATACCGCCTCCTGTGCTTCCCGCACATGCGCCGACGAACATCAGCGTCACAAGAATCGTCTGGGAGAGCGCAGGCCACATGTCGAAGTCGGCAGTGGAATATCCGGTGGTGGTGATGATCGCACCGACCTGGAAAAAGGCATTCCGCAGCGCGTCCCTGGTATTTGCGTAAAGCGGACGTATATTATAGGTAATCATTCCGACAGAAGCAAAGATCAAAAAAAGATACCAGCGCACTTCCTCGATGCGGAATGCATCTTTGATTCTGCGCGATAAAATACAAAAATAAAATGTATAATTGATACCGCTTAAGATCATAAAAGTTGTGACCGTGTTCTGGATAGCAGGCGAAAAACTTGCAAAGCTGTCGTTACGGAAACCGAAACCGCCGGTGCCGGTTGTGCCGAAACTCGTCAGAAGAGACTCAAACAGCGGCATGCCGAGCGCACAGAGAATGACAATCTCAAGGAGCGTGATGGCAAGGTAAATGCCGTATAATATTTTCGCGGTGTCCTTGATGTGCGGAACCAGACGGCTGACGGAAGGTCCCGGGCTCTCCGCCTTCATGAGGTTGATCGTAGAGCCGCCCATCAGAGGCAGGATCGACATAATAAAGACGAACACACCCATGCCGCCGATCCAGTGGCTGAAACTGCGCCAGAAAAGGCTGGCATGCGACAGGGACTCGACATCGGAGAGAATACTTGAACCGGTCGTGGTAAAACCGGAGACCGTTTCAAACAGGGCGTCTACATAATATGGAATGTCGCCGTTCCACACGAAGGGGATGGCGCCGAAAATACTCATAACGATCCAGCTCAAGGCGACAGTAACAAACCCTTCCCTTGTATACACGGTCGAGGAAGACGGTTTTTTATGTGTGAAAACAATCCCTAAAACCAGGCAGATTGCAGCGGTAATGACAAACGGAATGCCTGCCCTTTCCTGATAGAGCAATGATACCAGTGCCGGAAGCATCAGAAACGCGCTCTCAAATTTTAAAATATAGCCCAGAATATATAAAACCATGGAATAATTCATTGCAGGTTAATCCTCCAGAATCTCTTTGATGTCGGAGATGCGGTATCCGGAAATGACAACCAGAACGGAGTCTCCGGCGAGCATCATATCCTGTCCACCCGGCAGAATGACCTTGCCGTTGCGGTAGATGCAGCAGATTAAAGTGTTCTTCCGGAAATTCAGATCCTGCAGCGGAATGCCTGCGACGGCAGAATTCTCCTTGATGATGAATTCCAGAGCCTCGGCTTTTCCGCCGGCAAGCTTGTAAAGCGTCTCCACGTTGCTGTTGATGGAATTCACTGTGGAGCGCACATATTTTAAAATGTAATCAGCGGTGATGACACGCGGATAAATAATACTTCCCAGATTCATCTCGTTGATGACGGAGTTAAAACTGCTCCGGTTGATCTTGGTCACCGTTTTTGCATTGGAGACATCGTTGGCGTACAGCGACAGCAGGATGTTTTCCTCGTCAAGACCAGTGAGAGCTGCAAAACCCTGCGCCTGCTCTAAGCCCTCCTCGGACAGCAGATCCTGATCGGTGGCATCACCGCAGATGATTGTCGCCTCCGGAAGCAGCTCGCTTAAAACATCGCAGCGGGACGGATTGATCTCGATGATCGTCACACGGATGCCCGACTGGATGAGAATCTTTGCGAGGTAAAAGGAAACCTTACCGCCGCCAGCGAGAATGGCATTGCTGACGCGGTTCTTGACGATGCCGATCTTGCGGAAAAAGTCAATGGCGTTGCGGCGCTCGGAAGCGATTGCGACGGTATCTCCGGCGCGGAATTCAAAATCACCGTTCGGGATGATGACCTCGCTGCCGCGGATGACGGTACACACCAGCACGTTGCTGTGCAGGGTCTGGTGCAGATTGAACAGCTTTAAATGAATCAGCGGGGAATTCTCGCTGACTTTAAAGTGAAGCAGCTCTACATGCCCTTTTGCAAAAGAATCCACACGGATGGCGGAAGGAAACTGAAATACCCTTGAAATCTCGTTGGCTGCCGTCAACTCAGGATTGATAATCATGGCGAGCCCGAATTCCTTTTTCAGGAAAGCAATCTCACTGTTGTAGATCGGGTTGCGCACGCGCGCGATGGTCTGGCAGTGACCGGTCTTCTTGGCAATCACGCAGCACAGAAGATTTTTCTCATCATCCCCGGTGACAGCGATCAAAAGATCGGCAGTGGCGATACCCGCTTCCAGCAGTGTCTTATGGTTGATGCCGTTCCCCACGATGCCCATCACATCCAGACGGTCGGTAATATATTGAACCTTTTCCGGCTTTTCATCAATGACAACAATATTGTGATCTTCGTTGCTGAGCTGCTCGACAAGCGTAAAACCAACTTTTCCACAGCCTACGATAATAATGTCCATAGAAATCTCCTTAAAGAATAATCTAAATCATTATAGCATATACAAATTGTTTTTGGGAAAAAAAGCGTAGAAATTGGCAAAATCTTAATGGTAAAAACAATTTTTTCAAGGAAACGCCCGCGCGGACAGTTCTTGTGTTTTAAATGAGGGTACGTTACAATGAGTGACAGAGAACTAAATGACAGGAGAGGAAAGAGGAGTTTATGCTGGAACAATTAGTGGAGTGTGAGAACCGGCTTTTAGAGGAACAGAGACGGTTCAATGAGTTACTGCTTGCCTGGCGGTCCGGGGATCTGGGGGACGATCTTACACGGATGAAGATTGAGCAGATGCAGCGGGAAGTGGATGCGCTGGGACGACAGCTGACAGCGCTGCGCACAGTAATTGCGGCGCAGACAGACCGTGAACGGGCAGGATACGGTCAGAGGACGGTGCCACAGCCGGCGTATGGATGGCCAGCGTATGGACAGCCGGGGGCAGCGGTACAGCCGTGGGATCAGACAATGACGCAGACAGCGGAGACGGGAAATCCGATACCGCCGGCGCCGGGCGCAATGTCACAGTCCGCGCGGGAGCCAGGAAACCCGCAGCAGGCGTATCAGCAGACACCGCCGCGGCCGGTGGCAGCGCAGGCAGGATACCAGCAGGCATCCGGGAAGCAGGATCTGGAAAAAACGATCGGCAGGGCGATTCTGCCGGTCTGCGCTGCAGGACTGATCTTCCTGAGTCTGGTGTTTTTTGCGATGCTGGTGCTGCCGTATCTTAGCCAGGGAGTAAAGATGGTTCTGATGTATACCGTCAGTGCCGCGATCACGCTGGCAGGAGGAATTCTTGTGGCACATGACCGCAGGAATAAAGCATTTCTTGGGCTGCTGGGCTGCGGCATGGGAGCGTGGTATCTCTCGCTGTTTTTAAGTGATTTTTATTTCCATGCAATAAACGACGGCATACTTTATCTGGGACTGCTGGTGTGGGCGGTGGTTCTGTGTGTGCTGTCACGTCTGCGGTCGAATCTCTTCCTTATCATAGGGCAGATTGGTGTGGGCATCTCATTGATTCTCGGCGTGCTCATGTGTAACTGGACGGAGGATGCGGAAAGGTTTCTGATTCTTTCTATATATTATGCGGTAACGCAGACCATCTTTTTCGTGTCCCACCTACGGCGGGAATATTACCGTAATGCGGTGAATCTTGTGTCGTGGAGCATCGGGCTGCTCATTCTGGTGCTTGGAGCAGCTGCTTCCTATACAGAAGGCTCCGCTGCGGGAAACGTGTCAGTGGTATTGCTTCTTGCGCTTGCAGCGGTTCCGGTACTGCTTGGCGTAGCCGCGGCGGAAATGGACGAGAATGGAAAACTGCTTGGCGGTATTGTGGGGGCACTGTGTATCATCATTTTTTGTGGACTGTTTTTGAACCGGTTTACCGGAGCGGCGCTGCTCTTACTGGTATTTGGCATTGCAGTTCTGGCGCTGCTGGAATTCCGGCGCCCCGGGGATCTGTCCGCGGGTACGGTTCTGCTGGAGGTGGCTGTTTTTGCGCAGATGTTCTTTGCGGGAGCTGCCGCGCCGTATTTCGGGGAGTATATATCGACGGGACTTCTGGCGGAGGCGTGCCTTCTGTACGGTTTCCTGCGAAAAAGAAAAGCATACCGGGCGGCGGCACTCGGCTATGGCATCCTGCTGCTGTTGATCCCGATGAACGGGGGCATGAGAACGGTCTGGGGACTGGTATTTTTCTGCAGCGCGGTGTTGCTGATCTGGTTCTGCAGGGAACAGTATGAAACCTGGATGAAGATCTGTGGTTATCTGATGTTTCTGGCATTCCTGTCAGAGACGGCGGTGTGGGGAACGGATCTGGCAGCGGTTGCAGATGTTTACCTGAGTGATTTGATCTGTTTTATGCCGATTGTGCTCTGCAATATTCTGGCGGCGAAAGTTCCGCTGTTTCGCAGAAATCCAAAGACGGGAGAGGAAGAAAAAGCATTCGTGGCGGTAACGATGGCCGTACAGGCGCTCCTTATTGCAGCGGTTCTGGTCCTGATGGGAAAACCGGACGCGTCGGTGCTTCACCTTATCTATGTGCTTTTGGGACTGGTGCTCGTGTGCACCAATACCTACAGCCTGTTGATAAGGAAGGACGGAGACTGGTGGGGAATTTACGTGGCGTTAAAGCTGCTGCTGTTTGCATCGGTCGCACTGCACTCCTATGGGGTGCCCGTGTTTGTGAACGATGTGACGGGCATTGTGATTGCGTTCTGCTGTATCGTGGCGGGATTTCTGGCGGAAATGCGGATGAAGAAAAAATATAAGGCACTGCGGGTCTGCGGACTGGTTCTGGTGCTGCTGTGCGTTGTAAAACTGGTGCTCGTGGACATCCGCTACGACAATGTGCTGCTCCGGGCGGCGGGATTTTTTGTCGGAGGCATCCTTTGCTTTGGTATCAGTCTTGTATACAATCTGGTCGACAAGTGGATGGGGCGGCGCGAAAATGCAAAAAACTGAAAAAAATCCTTGCAATTCGCGGTTTCATCGTGTATACTATGCATTGCTGTGACATTGATAGCGTTGAAGCGTGAGGTTGCTGCAGAGCATTGCAGGTTTTCCGTGGAGCGAATGTCAAGTTAGGAAACTGGCGACAAGTCACTGTATCACGAATAGAATTTGTCCGAAGGACAGAGGGATGGCGTGTAGGAAGCGCGGGCTTCTTTGTGGGCGTGAGTCCATGATACACGCGGGTATGTGTGCAGTCACCGCTTGTCGTACAAAAAGCGATTACATCGCTTGTAAAAGTGCGAAAAGGAGGCGACTTTTTTTATGGCAAGTCAAGTAATGAGAATCACTCTGAAGGCTTATGATCACAAGTTAGTTGATTCATCAGCACAGAAAATCATCGAAACTGTAAAGAAGAACGGATCACAGGTGAGCGGACCGGTACCTCTTCCTACAAAGAAGGAAGTAGTTACAATCTTAAGAGCTACTCACAAGTACAAAGATTCCCGCGAGCAGTTCGAGCAGAGAACTCATAAGAGACTGATCGATATCGTTACACCGACGCAGAAGACGGTTGATGCATTATCCCGCCTTGAGATGCCGGCAGGTGTTTACATCGATATCAAGATGAAGAACAAATAATTTCTTCATCCCAGACAAATCAATGATTTAGTTAATATCCTGAAGGGTTTTATATAGAAGTAATGCAGGCGGTGAAAACTTCCCATTCCACTTATATGGACTTTCTAGGATGAACGGTTCCGCTACCCCACATGGTTGGGCATGAAGCGTTCCGCTGTAGAGAAAACAGGAGGTAAAAGTATGAAGAAAGCGATTTTAGCAACAAAAGTCGGAATGACTCAGATCTTCAATGCAGACGGTGTTTTAGTACCAGTTACTGTATTGGAAGCAGGTCCATGTTCTGTAACACAGATCAAGACAGTAGAGAACGATGGATACAGTGCAGTGCAGGTTGCATTTGCTGACAAGAAAGAAAAGGTTGTCAACAAGGATGCAAACGGCAAGAAGCAGGTAGCTCACAGACATGGTGTAAACAAGGCTCAGATGGGACATTTTACAAAGGCTGGCGTATCCGGCAAGCGTTTTGTGAAAGAGTTCAAGTTTGAGAACGCAGCAGATTACAATCTTGGCGATGTGATCAAGGCTGATATCTTTGCAGAGGGCGACAAGATCGACGCTACTGCAATTTCCAAAGGAAAAGGATTCCAGGGCGCTATCAAGAGATTAGGACAGCACAGAGGTCCTATGGCTCACGGTTCCAAGTTCCATCGTCATCAGGGTTCCAACGGTGCGTGCTCCTCACCGAGCCGTGTATTCAAGGGAAAAGGAATGCCGGGACACATGGGAAGCGTACAGGTTACTACACAGAACCTTGAAATCGTAAGAGTTGACGCAGAGAACAACCTGCTTTTAGTAAAAGGTGCCGTACCAGGTGCTAAGAAGTGTTTAGTAACAGTTAAAGAAACAGTAAAAGCTGGTAAATAGTGCTCGAATAGGAAAGGAGGAACTAAACGATGGCTAAAGTAGCTGTTTATAATATGGAAGGCAAGGAAGTTGACAGCCTTGAGTTGAACGATGCTATCTTCGGAGTAGAAGTGAATGAGCATTTAGTACACATGGCAGTCCTTCAGCAGCTTGCAAACAACCGCCAGGGAACACAGAAGGCTAAGACCCGTTCCGAAGTACGCGGTGGTGGTAGAAAACCATGGAGACAGAAGGGAACCGGACATGCAAGACAGGGTTCAACCAGAGCTCCGCAGTGGACACATGGTGGCGTAGTATTCGCTCCGGTACCAAGAGATTATTCTTTCAAGCTCAACAAGAAAGAGAAGAGAGCAGCATTAAAGTCTGCACTTACTTCAAGAGTTGTTGAGAACAAGTTCATCGTTCTCGACGAGTTAAAGCTTGACGAGATCAAGACCAAGAAGTTCGTAGAGGTTATGAAGAACTTAAAGGTTGAGAAGGCACTTGTTGTATTGAACGATATGGATGTCAACGTAATCAAATCCGCGGACAACGTTCCGACTGTAAAGACTGCTCAGACAAATGAGCTGAACGTATTTGACGTTCTGAAGTATGATACAGTTGTTGTAACGAAGGACGCTGTAAAGACGATCGAGGAGGTGTATGCATAATGGCAAACGTACAGTATTATGATGTAATCCTCAAACCAGTAGTAACAGAGAAGAGCATGGCAGCAATGGCTGAGAAGAAGTATACATTCTTAGTTCACCCGGAAGCAAACAAGTCCATGATCAAGGAAGCAGTTGAGAAAATGTTCGAGGGAACAAAGGTTGCAAGCGTCAACACCATGAACATGGACGGCAAGAACAAGAGACGTGGAATGGTAACCGGTAAGACTGCCAAGACCAAGAAAGCTATCGTAACATTAACAGCAGACAGCAAGGACATCGAGATCTTCGCTGGACTGTAAGATGAAAAGCGTTTCATTCTGATAGCAAACTAGGCGCAGCGATGCGCGATAACAAACATCGAAAGGAGAACAACAATGGGAATTAAGACATACAACCCATATACACCTTCCAGAAGAAATATGACTGGCTCCGATTTCTCCGAGATCACAAAGACAACTCCGGAGAAGGCGCTCACTACTTCTTTAAAGAAGAACGCCGGTCGTAACAATCAGGGAAAGATCACCGTTAGACATCACGGCGGTGGAAACAGAAGAAAATACAGAGTCATCGACTTCAAGAGAAACAGCAAAGACGGAATTCCGGCAAAGGTTGTTGGTATTGAGTACGATCCGAACAGAACAGCAAACATCGCTCTGATCTGCTACGCAGACGGCGAGAAGGCATACATCCTTGCTCCGGCAGGACTCACAGATGGCATGACTGTTATGAGTGGTGCTACTGCAGAGGTTCGTGTTGGTAACTGCTTACCGCTCGAGAATATCCCGGTTGGTACCCAGGTACACAACGTAGAGCTTCATCCTGGCAAGGGCGGACAGATGGTTCGTTCCGCTGGTATGAGCGCACAGCTCATGGCAAAGGAAGGAAAGTACGCAACGTTAAGACTTCCGTCCGGCGAGATGCGTATGGTTCCGTTAAACTGCCGCGCAACCATCGGTGTGATCGGTAATGGAGATCACAACCTTGTAAATATCGGTAAAGCAGGACGCAAGCGTCACATGGGTGTTCGCCCGACTGTACGTGGTTCTGTTATGAACCCGAATGACCATCCACATGGAGGTGGTGAGGGCCGTGCTCCGATCGGACGTCCGGGCCCATGCACACCTTGGGGCAAGCCTGCTCTTGGTCTTAAGACCAGAAAGAAGAACAAGTCTTCTAACAAGATGATCGTAAGAAGAAGAGACGGTAAGGCGTTGAAATAAGTTTCAACCATTGATAAGCCCATCGGGTGTTTGTCAAAAATATACAAATAAGCTGGAATTCGACCGGGAGAAGTTGTACTTGCTTCTTCCGGCATGTTCTGCTATAATAAACAAGATGTTCGTAGTCCGAGGAAACACACGGGTGTGTGTAAGGACTGATAATATTAGGAGGTAAATTATGGCTCGTTCATTAAAAAAAGGACCATTTGCAGATGAAAGCTTACTGAAAAAAGTAGATGCTATGAGCAAAGCCGGTGACAAGTCTGTAATTAAGACATGGTCACGCCGTTCTACCATCTTCCCACAGTTCGTAGGTCACACAATCGCTGTTCATGACGGAAGAAAGCATGTACCGGTATATGTGACAGAGGATATGGTTGGACATAAGCTTGGTGAGTTCGTTGCTACAAGAACTTACAGAGGACATGGAAAAGACGAGAAGAAGTCAGGCGTTAGATAAGAACTATTTTTGAAAGGAGGTTTCATCCATGGCTAAGGGACATAGAAGTAAGATCAAGAGAGAGAGAAATGAAGTAAAAGATACAAGACCATCCGCAAAGTTATCTTATGCAAGAGTGTCTGTTCAGAAAGCATGCTTCGTATTAGACGCAATTCGTGGAAAGGACGTTCAGACAGCATTAGCTATCGTATCCTACAATCCGCGTTACGCTTCCAGCGTGGTTAAGAAACTGTTAGAGTCAGCAATTGCAAATGCTGAGAACAATTATCCGGAGAAGAATTACAAGTTGGAGAACCTGTATGTTGCAGAGTGTTATGCAAACAAGGGACCAACAATGAAGAGAATCAGACCAAGAGCACAGGGCAGAGCTTACAGAATCGAGAAGAGAATGAGCCACATTACAATCGTGCTGGATGAGAAATAATAAGGAGGTCAAACATGGGACAGAAAGTTAATCCACATGGCTTAAGAGTCGGCGTTATCAAAGATTGGGACTCTAAATGGTATGCGGAAGCAGATTTCGCAGATTTCTTAGTGGAAGACTACAATATCAGAACTTATCTTAAGAAGAAGTTATACGCAGCAGGTGTTTCCAAGATCGAGATCGAGAGAGCATCTGATCGTGTAAAGGTTATCATCTATACCGCAAAGCCGGGCGTTGTTATCGGTAAGGGCGGCGCTGAGATCGAGAAGATCAAGGGCGAGGTTCAGAAGTTCACAGACAAGAAGTTAGTTGTAGATATTAAGGAAGTAAAGAGACCGGACCGCGATGCTCAGTTAGTAGCTGAGAACATTGCATTACAGTTAGAGAACCGTGTTTCTTTCCGTAGAGCAATGAAGTCCTGCATGGGAAGAACCATGAAGGCTGGCGCAAAGGGTATTAAGACATCCTGCTCCGGACGTCTCGGCGGTGCTGATATGGCTCGTACAGAGTTCTACTCTGAGGGTACTATTCCGCTTCAGACACTTCGTGCAGATATTGATTATGGATTCGCTGAGGCAGACACTACTTATGGTAAGGTCGGCGTTAAGGTATGGATCTACAAGGGCGAGGTACTTCCGGTAAGAGCAAATAAGGAAGGGGGAGCTAACTAATGTTAATGCCAAAGAGAGTAAAGCATAGAAAGCAGTTCCGTGGTTCCATGACAGGAAAGGCAACCAGAGGAAACACAATCACCTACGGTGAGTACGGTATTGTTGCTCTGGAACCATGTTGGATCAAAGCAAACCAGATCGAGGCAGCCCGTATCGCTATGACAAGATACATCAAGCGTGGTGGTAAAGTCTGGATCAAGATTTTCCCGGAGAAGCCTGTAACGCAGAAGCCTATGGGTGTTCGTATGGGTAAAGGAAAAGGCTCCCTGGAGTATTGGGTAGCTGTTGTGAAACCAGGTCGTGTATTATTTGAAATCTCCGGTGTTCCGGAAGACGTTGCGAAAGAAGCGTTACGTCTTGCTACACACAAATTACCTTGCAAATGTAAAGTAGTTTCTCGTGCGGATTTAGAAGGCGGTGTATCAAATGAAAACTAGTAAATATTTAGAAGAATTAAAAACCCAGTCTGTCGCAGATTTGAGCGCACAGTTAGTAGAGGCTAAAAAAGAACTTTTCAATTTGAGATTCCAGAACGCAACCAATCAGTTAGATAATACAAGCAGAATCAAAGAAGTAAGAAAGAACATTGCAAGAATTCAGACGATCATTACTGAGAAAGAAAAAGTTGCGCAGTAGGATTCCAGAAAGGAGAATAGTCAGTCGTGGAAGAAAGAAATCTTAGAAAAACACGTGTTGGTATTGTTGTAAGCGACAAGATGGATAAGACAATTACTGTTGCAATCCAGGATAACGTAAGACATCCTCTTTACAACAAGATCGTTAAGAAAACATATAAATTAAAGGCTCATGACGAGAAGAACGAGTGCAAGATCGGTGACAAAGTCAGAGTAATGGAAACAAGACCTTTATCCAAGGATAAGAGATGGAGACTTGTAGAAATCATGGAAAGAGCAAAATAGTTAGAAGGAGGCTACAAGCATGGTACAGCAGGAAAGTAGACTTAAGGTAGCCGATAACACAGGAGCAAAAGAGTTGCTCGTTATCCGTGTTATGGGTGGATCTACTAGAAGATATGCGAATATTGGTGACGTTATTGTTGCTACGGTCAAAGATGCAACACCAGGCGGTGTTGTTAAAAAGGGCGACGTTGTGAAGGCTGTAGTTGTTCGTTCCGTAAAGGGCGCACGTCGTAAAGATGGTTCTTACATCAAATTTGATGAGAACGCAGCAGTCATCATCAAAGATGATAAAACTCCGAGAGGAACACGTATTTTTGGACCAGTAGCTAGAGAGCTTCGTGAGAAACAGTTCATGAAAATTGTTTCCTTAGCTCCGGAAGTATTGTAGGAGGATCGGAATATGGCAACCATGAAAATTAAAAAAGGCGATATGGTGAAAGTAATCGCTGGTAAAGATATCAACAGCGAAGGTAAAGTCATTGCTGTTAACAGAAAAGACGGAACTGTACTGGTTGAAGGTGTCAACATGGTGACAAAGCATACAAAGCCAAGTATGCAGAATCAGCAGGGCGGCATCGTTCACCAGGAGGGACCGATCGATATTTCTAATGTAATGTATCTTCACAACGGAAAGCCTACCCGTGTTGGTTTCAAGATGGATGGAGACAAGAAGGTACGTTTCGCAAAATCTACAGGCGAAGTAATCGACTAATTAGAGAGAGGAGGCCAATCAGGTGAGCAGACTGAAAGAACAGTACCAGAATGAGATCGTAGATGCTATGATCAAGAAATTCGGTTATAAGAATATTATGGAAGTGCCGAAGCTCGACAAGATCGTTGTCAACATGGGCGTTGGCGAAGCCAAAGAGAACGCAAAGTTATTAGAGGCTGCTATTAAGGATATGGAAGCAATCACAGGACAGAAAGCGGTTGCAACCAAGGCAAAGAATTCTATTGCAAACTTCAAGATCAGAGAAGGTATGGCAATCGGATGTAAGACAACTTTACGTGGCGAGAAGATGTATGAGTTCATGGATCGTTTGATCAACTTAGCATTACCTCGTGTACGTGACTTTAGAGGTGTTAACCCGAACGCGTTTGACGGTCGTGGAAACTATGCCCTTGGTATCAAAGAGCAGTTAATCTTCCCGGAGATCGAGTACGATAAGGTTGACAAGGTACGTGGTATGGACATCATCTTCGTAACCACTGCCAAGACAGACGAGGAAGCTCGCGAATTATTGACACAGTTCAATATGCCATTCGCCAAATAAGTAGGAGGGAATTTTAATGGCTAAGACAAGTATGAAAGTAAAACAGCAGCGTAAACCAAAGTTCTCTACCAGAGCTTACACACGTTGCAAAATTTGTGGTCGTCCACATTCTGTTTTAAGAAAATACGGAATCTGCAGAGTATGTTTCCGTGAGTTAGCATACAAGGGCCAGATACCAGGTGTTAAGAAAGCAAGCTGGTAAAAGACCGTGCAGCATATTTGCTGCAATCAATAATAAGGAGGAAATATACAATCATGACTACGAGTGATCCAATCGCAGATATGCTTACAAGAATCCGTAATGCAAACACTGCTAAACATGATACAGTTGACGTTCCTGCATCTAAGATGAAAATTGCTATCGCTGACATTCTTGTAGATGAGGGATATATCGCAAAATATGATATTGTTGAAGATGGTAACTTCAAGACCATGCGCATTACTTTAAAGTACGGCGCAGACAAGAACGAGAAGATTATCACAGGATTAAAGAGAATCTCCAAGCCGGGACTTCGTGTATACGCTGGCAAGGATGAGCTCCCGAGAGTTCTTGGCGGACTGGGAATCGCAATTCTTTCCACAAACCAGGGAATCATCACTGACAAGGAAGCAAGAAAGCTTCAGGTTGGTGGCGAAGTATTAGCTTTCGTATGGTAGATTTTGCCCGCCATTGGACGGACAAAATCGGAAGAACCAAAGGCTGGTTCTTCCGAGAGCATCTTCCGGGAGCATCTGTCTCTGGTCTGTCCAGAAGCAATGTTGCTTTCGGTTCTTCCGGGTTACTTAACCTGGAGGAGGTTCTTACCGAATCGGGTAACTACGGCGCAAGCCGCAATGATATAAGCACAAATTAGGAGGTACGGGCATGTCACGTATAGGAAGAATGCCAATCGCAGTTCCGGCTGGTGTAACAGTGGATATTGCAGAAAATAATCATGTGACTGTAAAAGGTCCTAAGGGAACTCTTGAGAGAACCCTTCCGTCCGAGATGGACATCAAATTAGAGGGTGACGAAGTAATCGTTACAAGACCGAACGATTTGAAGAAAATGAAATCCTTACATGGATTGACAAGAACACTGATCCACAACATGGTTGTTGGTGTAACTGATGGATATACAAAGGAGCTCGAGGTAAACGGTGTTGGTTACAGAGCTTCCAAGTCTGGAAAAGTCCTTACTTTAAACCTTGGATACTCACATCCGGTTGAGATGACCGATCCGGAGGGACTTGAGTCCAAAGTTGATGGAAACAAGATCATTGTATCAGGTATCGATAAAGAGAAGGTCGGCCAGTACGCAGCGGAAATCAGAGATAAGAGAAGACCTGAACCGTATAAGGGCAAGGGTATCAAGTATGCTGATGAAGTTATCAGACGTAAAGTTGGTAAGACTGGTAAGAAATAATTAAAGGAGTGACGAAAAATGGTTAGTAAGAAATCAAGAACAGCAGTTCGCGAAAATAAGCATAGAAGAATGCGTCATCATCTCGTAGGCACTGCAGAGAGACCACGCCTGGCTGTGTTCAGAAGTAATAATCATATGTACGCTCAGATTATTGATGATACAGTCGGAAATACACTTGTTTCTGCTTCTACTCTTGAGAAGGACGTAAAGGCAGAGTTAGAGAAGACGAATAACGTTGAAGCAGCAGCAAAGCTTGGTACCGTTATCGCTAAGAAAGCATTAGACAAGGGTATCAACACGGTTGTATTCGATCGCGGCGGTTTCATATATCAGGGAAAAGTGAAAGCTTTAGCCGATGCAGCAAGAGAAGCTGGATTAGAATTTTAATAGGAGGAAACGCAAAACATGAAACGTGAAATTATTGATGCTAGTCAGTTAGAGTTAGAAGAAAAAGTAGTGTCAATCAAACGTGTAACAAAGGTTGTTAAAGGTGGACGTAACTTCCGTTTTACAGCTTTAGTTGTTGTCGGCGACGGCAATGGCCATGTTGGTGCAGGTTTGGGTAAAGCAGCCGAGATCCCGGAGGCAATCCGCAAGGGCAAAGAGGATGCTATGAAGAAGCTCATCACAGTAAAGCTGGATGAGGTTGACAGTATCACACATGATGTTATTGGTAAGCACACCGGTGCTTCCGTATTATTAAAGAAGTCTCCGGATGGTACTGGTATCATCGCTGGTGGTCCTGCACGTAACGTATGTGAGCTTGCAGGTATCAAGAACATCCGTACAAAGTCTTTAGGTTCAAACAATAAGCAGAACGTTGTTCTTGCAACGTTAAACGCTTTGAGCCAGTTAAAGTCTCCGGAAGAAGTAGCGAAGCTTCGCGGTAAATCCGTAGAAGAGATCGTAGGTTAAGGAGGAATTTAAGATGGCAGAGAAGAAACTTAAAGTTACACTTATTAAATCCACGATCGGTGCAGTTCCGAAGAACAAGAAGACCATCGAGGCACTGGGACTCAGCAAGCTTTACAAGACTGTTGAACTTCCGGACAACGCTGCAACAGCAGGCGCGCTTCGCAAGGTTGCACCATATGTGAAAGTAGAAGAAGTTTAAAATAAGAGGATAAGGAGGTGTCGGTAATGGACTTATCAAATTTACAGGGAGCGGCAGGTTCCACTCAGAGTGATAATTTCAGAAGAGGACGCGGACACGGATCAGGAAATGGTAAGACTGCTGGTAAGGGACATAAGGGACAGAAGGCTCGTTCCGGAGCACCAAGACCAGGTTTCGAAGGTGGTCAGATGCCATTATACAGAAGATTGCCTAAGAGAGGTTTCAAGTGCAGAAACTCCAAGACAATCATCGGAATTAACCTTTCAGCTCTTGAGGCATTTGAGGACGGCGCAGTTGTATCTGTTGAGACATTGATCGAGGCAGGCGTTGTTAAGAATCCAAGAGATGGCGTTAAGATCCTTGGTAATGGCGAACTTACTAAGAAACTCACCGTTCAGGCAAATGCATTCAGCGCAAGCGCAAAAGAAAAAATTGAGGCTCTTGGTGGAAAAGCAGAGGTGATCTAATGCTAGAGACACTCCGTAATGCATTTAAGATTAAAGATATTCGCAAAAAGATTATTTTTACATTTTTGATGTTAATCGTCATCAGAATCGGAAGCTGTCTTCCGATTCCTGGTGTTGACAGTGATGTATTTGCGAACTGGTTTGCAAGCCAGAACGCAGATGGAATGGGATTCTTTGATGCAATCACGGGAGGTTCTTTCTACAGAATGTCTATCTTTGCATTGAACATTACCCCGTACATCACGTCATCCATCATAATGCAGCTTCTTACAATCGCGATTCCAAAGTTGGAAGAAATGCAGCGTGACGGAGAGGAAGGTCGTAAAAAGATCGCAGAGATCACCAGATATCTGACGGTTGCTTTAGCACTCATCGAGGCGGTTGCAATGACAATCGGCTTCAGAAGAGGCGGTTATCTGGAATTCAGCAGTGGATACCAGGGTGTTCTTGATATTATCATGGTTATCTTCACATTGACGGCGGGATCTGCTGTTCTTATGTGGATTGGTGAGAGAATCACGGAGAAGGGCGTTGGAAACGGTATTTCCATCGTACTTACTATCAACATTATCTCCCGTATGCCGGATGATATTAAGACGCTGTATGATCAGTTTATTTCAGGTAAGAATGTACCGAAAGCAATTCTTGCGGCAGTTATCATTCTTGCAATCATTGTTGGAATGGTACTGTTTGTTGTATACTTACAGGGCGGCGAGAGAAGAATTCCGGTACAGTATTCCAAGAAGATCCAGGGAAGAAAGCAGGTTGGCGGTCAGTCAACATACATTCCTCTCAAGGTAAACACCGGTGGTGTTATCCCGGTTATCTTTGCACAGTCACTGTTGCAGACGCCGGTAATCATTGCCAGTCTTCTTGGCAAAGGAAATGGAACAGGTATTGGGAGCAAGATCTTAAGAGGTATGTCACAGTCAAATTGGTGTAATCCAAGCGAGCCGATTTATTCGATCGGACTGGTTGTATACATCGTATTGATCATTGCGTTTGCATATTTCTATACATCGATTACGTTTAATCCGTTGGAGATTGCAAACAACATGAAAAAAGCAGGCGGATTTATTCCGGGTATTCGTCCGGGTAAGCCGACCAGTGATTACCTGAACCGAATCCTGAATTATATTGTCTTTATAGGTGCGGTTGCACTCGCGTTCATCGCGTTTGTTCCGATTTTCTTTAACGGTGTGTTTGGAGCGGATGTATCCTTCGGTGGAACGTCCATCATCATTATCGTAGGTGTCGTTATCGAGACCTTAAAGCAGATCGAATCACAGATGCGGGTACGTTATTATAAGGGATTTTTAAATGATTGATCCAGCAGAGCTGTTGGATATGGGAAGGAACGCTGGACTTATTTTATAAGTTCAGCGTTTTCGCTTAAAAAGAAAGAGGAGAGGTATTCCTATGAAAATTATTATGTTAGGGGCTCCGGGAGCCGGTAAGGGAACACAGGCAAAGCAGATTGCAGATAAGTACAGCATTCCGCATATTTCCACAGGCGATATTTTCCGTGCAAACATCAAGAACGGCACAGAACTGGGACAGAAAGCGAAAAAGTACATGGATCAGGGACTTCTGGTACCGGATGAGCTGACCTGTGATCTGGTAATGGATCGCATAGGACAGGAGGACTGCAGGAACGGATTTGTGCTCGACGGATTTCCGAGAACGATCCCGCAGGCAGAAGCTCTGGATGCAGCACTTGTTAAGATCGGTCAGAAGATGGATTTCGCAGTCGATGTGGATGTTCCGGACGAGAATATCGTAAACCGTATGAGTGGAAGACGTGCATGCTTAAACTGTGGCGCAACCTACCACATTGTTTCTATTCCGACCAAGGTCGAGGGAATCTGTGACCGTTGCGGTAATCCGGTGGTACTCAGAGATGATGATAAGCCTGAGACCGTACAGAAGCGTCTTAAGGTATATCATGAGCAGACACAGCCACTGATCGATTATTATAAGAAGCAGAACATCTTAAAGTCCGTAGACGGTACACAGCCGATGGAAAAAGTGTTTGCGGATATTGTGGCAATATTAGGAGAGTAACATGTCTGTAACGATTAAATCCCCCCAGGAAATAGAACTTATGCGCGAGGCGGGGAAAATACTTGCAAAAGTGCATGAGCAGCTGGGAAAAGAATTAAAGCCGGGAATGTCAACACTTGAGGTTGACAGACTGGGAGAAGAAATGATTCGAAGCTTTGGATGCGAACCGTCATTTAAAGGTTATCAGGGCTATCCTGCATCAATCTGCGTATCGATCAACGAGGAGGTCGTACACGGAATCCCACGTGCAGACCGCATCATCGAGGAGGGCGACATCGTAAGCCTTGATGCGGGCGTGATCTACAAAGGGTATCAGTCCGATGCAGCGAGAACGCATGGCGTCGGTGAGATCTCGGATGACGCGAAGCTTTTGATAGAGAGAACCAGACAGAGCTTTTTCGAGGGTATCAAGTTTGCGACAGCAGGCAATCATCTGCATCAGATCTCTGCGGCGATCGGTGATTATGCCGGAAGTTTTGGCTATGGAGTCGTGCGTGACCTGTGTGGACACGGTATCGGCAAACATATGCATGAAGATCCGGAGATCCCGAATTTCAGACAGTTCCGGCGTGGTATCAAGTTAAGACCCGGTATGACGCTTGCCATTGAGCCGATGGTGGATCTGGGATCCGCTGAGGTGGTATGGATGGATGATGACTGGACGGTTGTTACAGAAGACTGGTCGCTTTCCGCGCATTATGAGAACACGATTCTGATCACTGACGGTGAGCCGGAGATCTTTACGCTTACAGAGTCTGAGATTGCCACAGGCAGATGGAATCAGTATCTGGGCAGGCAGACAGAGGCATAGACCGGTCAGTAAGCGAATGGAGAAAGAGATAGTATGATTGAATTTGCAAAATCCATGGCAGGTCATGACAGGAACCATATTTATCTGGTTACCGGAAAGGATGAGCGGTTCGTGTATCTGGCGGACGGCAATGTGAAGCTGCTTGCGGAACCGAAGAAAAAGAACAGAAAACATATTCAGATTATTCACAGATTACCGGAGGAGGTGCTGGGATGTCTGGAGCAGGAAATTACCGATCTTACGGTAAAGAGGGCAATCAAAGCGTATGTGCGTATCTTGAAAGAGCGTGCAGAATCATAATATTAGGAGGATTTATTTATGTCAAAGGCAGATGTGATTGAAGTAGAAGGAACAGTGGTAGAGAAGTTGCCGAACGCATTCTTTAAAGTAGAGCTTGAGAATGGTCATCAGATTCTGGCAACCATCAGCGGAAAGCTGCGGATGAATTTCATTCGTATTCTTCCGGGTGATAAAGTAACCATTGAGATGTCTCCGTATGACCTGACAAAGGGCAGAATTATCTGGAGAGATAAGTAAAAAAAGAATTGACTTCTAATAAGTGTTCATGCTATAATGCTAAACGGACACTTTTGGATAGTGCCTTTTTGCGCATACAGTGCGCCAAGAAGAGCTATGATAGAACATGAGAGATGCACGCGGGTGCGTGCCATTCATTGTTTGGAAAGGAGGATTTGCTGTGAAGGTAAGATCATCAGTTAAGCCTATTTGCGAGAAATGCAAAGTCATCAAGAGAAAAGGAAGCATCAGAATTATCTGTGAGAATCCGAAACACAAGCAGAGACAGGGCTAATTGTTCTTGTCTTTTTGCGCTTTCATTATGTGCGGCTGCAGTGGAACACCAGGATGAGTTGTTCGCACTGTTATCATATGAAACAGCAGGGATAGCTGCTTTTTTGCGTTTACATACCGAGGACGCAGGGGAGAACCATCCGGAATACGAGAGAATTGCGAGGGCACACATTTCAGGCCGGAGGACAACGGAGCTGCCGCAGCAGATTCTTGAACGTAAAAGTCATGATGTCAAGTGGCTTGCTTTAAGACGCGGTCTGTCATCTGGACAGTCGCAGGAATCAGAAAATAACAAGATGCGCAGTGTGTATCACAGGCATCATATGAATCAATGGAGGTTAAAAAGCACATGGCTCGTATCGCAGGTGTAGATTTACCAAGAGAAAAACGTGTTGAGATCGGTCTGACTTATATCTACGGAATCGGTAGAACAAGTTCTAACCGCATCCTTGCAGAAGCAAAAGTAGACCCGAATACCCGTGTCAGAGATCTGACAGATGATGAGGTTAAGAGAATCAGTGCAGTTATCGACGAGAGTCAGACTGTAGAAGGTGATTTAAGAAGAGAAATCGCCATGAACATCAAGAGACTTCAGGAGATCGGATGCTATCGTGGAATCCGTCACAGAAAAGGTCTTCCGGTTCGTGGTCAGAAGACAAAGACCAATGCAAGAACCAGAAAGGGACCGAAGCGTACGGTTGCTAACAAGAAGAAGTAATTACTTTTGCGATTTCGTTCGCAGGATCGCCACAGATGAAGTATGGCGGTCAGTTGCATACAATCATTAGATTATTTTGAGAAAGTAGGTTAGTTTAGATATGGCTAAAGTTACAAAAAAAGTGACAAAAAAGCGTGTAAAGAAAAACGTTGAACGCGGACAGGCACATATTCAGTCATCTTTCAACAACACGATCGTAACGATCACAGATGCTGAAGGTAATGCTTTATCATGGGCAAGTGCCGGTGGTCTTGGATTTAGAGGTTCAAGGAAATCTACTCCATATGCTGCACAGATGGCAGCTGAGACTGCTACAAAGGCAGCTTTAGTACACGGATTAAAGACAGTTGACGTTATGGTTAAAGGACCAGGATCAGGAAGAGAAGCAGCAATTCGTGCGCTTTCCGCTTGCGGTCTTGAGGTTACAAGCATCAAAGATGTAACTCCGGTACCTCACAACGGATGTCGTCCACCAAAACGCAGAAGAGTTTAATTAGGAGGGAGAGACGAAAATGGCAGTAAATAAAGTTCCTGTTCTGAAAAGATGTAGATCCCTTGGTTTAGAGCCAAGCTACTTAGGATATGATAAGAAATCCAACAGAGAGTTAAAGAGAGCGAACAAGAAGGTGTCTGAGTACGGCCTTCAGTTACGTGAGAAGCAGAAAGCAAAGTTCATCTACGGCGTATTAGAGAAGCCGTTCCACAACTACTATGTGAAGGCTGATCAGATGAAGGGCATGACTGGTACCAACTTAATGACCATGTTAGAGTCCAGATTAGACAACGTTGTATTCCGTATGGGATTCGCAAGAACCAGAAAGGAAGCAAGACAGATCGTAGATCACAAGTTCGTATTAGTAAACGGCAAGCAGGTAAATATTCCTTCTTACCTTGTTAAGGCCGGCGATGTAATCGAGATCAAGGAGAAGAACAAGAGCCTTCAGAGAATGAAGGACATTGTTGAGGTAACCGGCGGAAGACTGGTTCCGGATTGGTTAGATGTTGACGCTGAGAAATTACAGGGAACTGTAAAAGAATTACCTTCCAGAGAGCAGATCGACGTACCTGTTGACGAGATGCTCATCGTCGAGTTGTACTCCAAGTAATCGTGATTAGGCGGAGACAATCCAATAGGCAAATTACCCGAGAAGGAGGGATTTTGTAGTGTTCGATTTTCAAAAACCAAAAATTGAGATCGCAGAAATTTCAGAAGACAAGAAGTACGGAAGGTTTGTTGTAGAGCCACTGGAAAGAGGCTACGGTACAACACTTGGTAATTCTTTAAGAAGAATCATGCTTTCTTCATTACCGGGTGCGGCTGTCAGCCAGGTCAAGATTGATGGTGTGCTGCATGAGTTCAGCTCGATTCCTGGCGTAAAGGAAGACGTAACTGAGATCATCATGAACATCAAGAATCTTGCAATCCGCAATAACAGTTCTACGAATGAGCCGAAAGTTGCATACATTGAATTTGAAGGCGAAGGCGTGGTCACAGCAGCGGATATCCAGGTGGATTCTGATATTCAGATTTTAAATCCGGATCTGGTAATTGCCAATTTAAATGGCGGAGCAGATTGTAAGTTATACATGGAACTCACCATTACAAAGGGCAGAGGCTATGTCAGTGCAGAGAAGAATAAGACCGAGGATACACCGATCGGTGTGATCGCTGTCGATTCTATCTATACACCGGTGGAGCGTGTCAACCTTTCTATCGAGAATACACGTGTTGGTCAGATTACCGATTACGATAAGCTGACACTGGATGTATATACGAACGGTACCTTAGAGCCGGATGAGGCTGTCAGCCTTGCGGCAAAGGTATTGAGCGAGCATTTAAGCCTGTTCATCGATCTGTCTGAGGCTGCACAGCAGGCAGACGTTATGATCGAGAAAGAGGATAATGCGAAGGAGAAGGTTCTTGAGATGAACATCGATGAACTGGAACTTTCCGTTCGTTCTTATAACTGTCTGAAGAGAGCCGGAATCAATACCGTTGAGGAATTGACGAACCGCACACCGGAAGACATGATGAAAGTTCGTAACCTGGGACGTAAGTCTTTAGAGGAGGTTCTTGCAAAGTTAAAAGAGCTTGGACTTCAGCTGAACCAGGGAGAAGAGTAGGCAGAAACAGTAAGACCGAAAGGCATGGAGTATGTCGGGAGCCAGACAGGAATGAATCTGTGTGATTTGTTCCGGCGCGAAATGGTTCGCGCGGCATCGGGTGAGTAAGACCAAAAGGCATCATCGGATGTACCACATCAATGGAGGAAAAGAAAATGGCAAAGTATCGTAAATTAAGCAGAACCTCTAGCCAGAGAAAGGCTTTATTAAGAGGTCAGGTAACAGCATTATTAAACAACGGCAAGATCGTTACAACCGAGGCTAAGGCGAAGGAAGTTCGCAAGATCGCTGAGGGACTGATTGCTATGGCAGTAAGAGAGAAGGATAACTTTGAAGAGGTTACTGTTAAGGCTAAAGTTGCCCGCAAGGACAAAGATGGCAAGAGAGTCAAAGAAGTTGTAGACGGTAAGAAAGTAACCGTATACGATGAAGTTGAGAAGACCATCAAGAAAGATAAGCCTTCCCGTCTTCACGCTCGTAGAGAGATGTTAAAGGTTCTTTACTCAGTAACAGAGGTTCCGACGGATGCTGCCGGTAAGAAGAAGAACACCAAGGAAGTAGATCTTGTTGCGAAGTTATTTGATGAGATCGCTCCGAAGTATGCAGATCGTAACGGTGGTTACACAAGAATCGTCAAGATCGGTCAGCGTAAGGGTGATGGCGCTCTGGAAGTACTGCTTGAGTTAGTATAATCAGATCGATTTTATAAAAAGAGAAGAAACCGCTCAGATGATGTCTGGGCGGTTTTTTATTTCATAGGAAATACCGTGATACGTTCATGTGTGAAAGTGGAACTTTCCTATGAAATAAAAAACGCTCCGCGAGGATGCGCAGCTCGCGGTAAGGAAAACATCGCTTTGCGAACCGCTCGCGCGCGGAGAATCTCACAAGCGAGATTCTTTTTTAAGTAGAAAATAGGAGAGCACGGCTTTCTGACTGTGTAATCCGGTGATTTCATCCGATATATATAAGGAATAGGAGCGTAAAATTACAATGAAGGAAAAGGAGATTTTTCTGTATGGACAGAGATGACAACAGAAAAATGGATGAAGGATTGCAGGGAAATGAGAAGATCGAACAGGCAATCAGAGAACTCCAGCAGGCACCGTCTGGTGAGGAACTGGCGCATACACTTACGGTAGTGCGCAGACGCATGAAAGAAGGCGGGCAGTTTATTGTGGCGGTGGAACCGCCGCGGGGAGATGGAAAAATTCAGATTCAGGCAATTCAGACGGCAGATGGGCAGCAATGGTGGGCGGCATTTACAAGCTTCGAGGAAGAATTAAAGGGGAGTGGGAGCGTAATGTCCACATTCCTTTCGGATATGGAAAAGTTATTCACAGCTGCATTGGGGACAGAAGGGATAAACGGTGTTATCGTAAATCCCTGGAACCGCACATTGATGATGGACAAGAATCTGATCCAGATTGTGTTGGGAAATCAACATTCCTGACTGTAAGACCCGGCATTCAGGTCCGATATATAGAGAAAGACGTTCAGAAGAACAGGGGGAATGAGTTATGGCGTTTGGGATTGCATTTGAAAATGGGATCAGATACGACGGCAGGACGGGCGGAGAATGGCATGATTTGCTATAAGGGGGTTGTGTTTACCTGTGATACCGAGAATAACCGGATCTGTCTGGGAGATACGACCGATCTGAAGAAATGTATCAATATTCCGCTGGCGGGAGGCGGAAGTCTGCGGGTCAACAGGGACAATCTGGACGAGCTTTCCAGGGCGATCGGAATGTTTTTGCCGGAGGATGTCAAGCGCATTATGCAGGCAATCGCACAGGATACAAAGGTACAGCAGATGCAAAAGGAACTGGACGATGAAAAGAACAGCATTGGTAATTTGGCAGCCGGTGAATAAAGTCTGGTGTTGAAGAGCTCAAGAGAGAGGAGAGCGTGGATGAATGGATATGTGATAGGGTTGGTAATACTGATTGTGCTGGTGCTTGCGGCTTCTGCAGCAGCCTCTGTGATCCGGGATATCGACTATAAGAGACAGGTATCCGGAAAGAGACAGTTTCGCAAGCTGGAGGATGGAAAACGCATACCGCATGATCTGCGCGAGAGACAGCCGGAAGATCCGGAGATCATTTATCTGGGATCGAAGATCAAACCGGATCTGGAACTGCGGCAGAAATAGAAAGCGTTCGTTTACATGCCTGCTTTTTAATAAAAGCAAGGAACTCTGGGAGCGGAAGAGGCTTTGAAAAATAGAAGCCCTGGATGTAGTCAATGCCAAGCTGCTCCATTGCAGTAAGCTGCTCCTGCGTCTCGATTCCCTCGGAGACAATACCGAGCTTCATGTCCTGAATCATATGCATGGCAGCGTTCATGACAAAACGGCCTTTCTGGCTGCTAAAATATGCCTGGGTCATTACCCGGTCAAATTTGACGATCTGAACAGGCATCTCGACAATATAGTTCAGATTAGACTGACCGGTTCCAAAATCATCCAGTGAGAAGCTGACACCGTAGGCAATCAGCTTTTCCATGTTGGCAAGCAGTGTCTGCTTCATCTCCATAGTTGCGGATTCAGTGATTTCCAGATTGATATTGGAAGGATCAATCTGATAACGTTCCATGATGCGGATATAGCGCTCGGCAAGTTTTTCGTCGGAACACTGTGCAACAGAGAGATTGACTTCGATGTAATGAAGCCCATATTGTGCAAGCTGCTCGTTGCGGATGGCATGGCATACTTTTTCAAATACGATCTCACCGATCTGATGAATGCGATCGCTCTCTTCGGCAGCGCAGATAGAATCATATACCGGCAGCAGATCTCCGTGGGCATCGTACATGCGCACCAGTGCTTCGGCGCAGGTAAAAGCCTTCTGCCTTGTGGAATAGATGGGCTGAAAAAATACTTCTATCCGGTTTTGCGATATGGCATCGTCGATTTTCTGGATCAGATCATTTTCGGCGTACATGCGTGTTGCGACAGAGGCATCCACGGGAATAAAACGCTGCACAGTCTGCTTGATTTTTGTCCTGCGGCAATAGCGCAGCAGAGAAAAGAAGTCTTCCTGGCAGGGCGTTAAAAGACAGTCTTCCAGAAAAAGAATTTTCAGATTGCTGCCCGAGGAAGCTGACAGGTAGGTGTCCAGCGCAAATTTTTGGATGGAAGCAGTATCGGCATGATTCCACATGGACGCGGGGGTCAGCATTACGATCTCATCATCTGCGGTCTTAAAAATGTATGCACCGTCAGTAGACAGCAGCTTTTTTGCCAGATCCTGCATCGTCTGCTGTGAGTCGTCCCCCGAAAATCGGTGATCATTGATGAATACAAAGGCGGTATAAGCAGACCTGTCATAATAGATCTGATGAATGAATTCATAAAAAGCAGTCTGGTTATACATACCGCTTGCACGGTCGAGATTGATTTCAGGATTTTCAAATTGCAGGTAAATGATGACAACGCCAAGGCAGCTGCCAAATCCCACAACCAGGATTTCAGGATTTAAAAACTGGATGATTGCTGAGAGTATCCATACGAGCATCCAGAGTAACATTCCTGTGCGTCTGCGCACACGGATCTGTCTGCGATATTTCAGGATGAGGGCAAAATTCAGCAGGATCAGTCCGACCGCACCAAGATACGTCATGAGTGCAGAAGAACCATAAGTGTATACGATGTGTGTAACAGGATCACAGTATATGGAAATCGGAAGAAGATAGATGGAAAGACAGACGACGGAGGTGATAAGCAGGATAAGGTGCTCTGTTTTCCGGAAGGCTTTGTTGGAGAGCAGAATATCCACGCCGATATACATAACACCGCATAAAGCGGTCAGCACCAGGGTGATAAGGTAGGTTTTGCACACAAATGTTACAAAGAGTGCAGGCAGATGGGAAGCAGATTCAATTGCGACAATGGAAAGGATGTCCATCAGGATGCATAACACCGTGACCGCATAGAAACGCAAAAAAGCGCGCCGCGAATACGTCTGCAGCGTGTGCTGCTGATGGTAGAGCAGATATAGAATCACTAATAAAACAAATCCACATGCCTGTACTTTTATATTCATAACTCCATTACCTCATTCGTATAGAAACATCTATGTAAGTGGCTTTCTCCCTGAATTTATGGTATCATAAATGACAGCGGATGGGAACGGAAAATCTGTGGAATTGATAGAAAATGACGGAGGTTTTCTCAGAATATTATAGATCAGGAGGAAGCAGATATGGACATGTCCCTGCTTCAGACAAAAATGAAGCCTGCAACATCGCTGCCAGAACTTCAGACAGTGGAAGATATCTATAGATGGATCGATGACAATATTGCATATGGATGGCAGGATAAAGACGGAGGAACGCATACCAGCGAAATGAAAGATTTCCGGAGATTGTACCGGACAATGTCTGTGACGGAAACCCTGCGGCAGAAGATCGGAACCTGCATTGAACAGGTTGCACTTATGCATGAACTACTGGATGCAATCGGCATTCCGAACCAGATGTACTGCTGTCGGATATTTTAGCCGGATGATTACGGAATATTATGTGAAGCTGCGCGGTGGAAAAGAGAGTCCTACCACCTGTTTTTCCGGCGTGCCGGCAGGGGTATCATTCCGGGAGTTCAACGCATTTATCAACCATCTGGCATAGGAACGGAGCAATGCTCGGAAACACGCGCTGTGGCGTCACCAGAAAAAGGGGTATGCATATAATATGCATACCCCTTTTGGTAAAATAATGGATGGTGTTTTACTTAGCCGAAGTATCTCTTGAGAAGTCCCTCGAAAGCCTTGCCGTGTCTGGCCTCATCTCTGGCCATCTCATGAACGGTATCGTGGATTGCATCGAGGTTGGCAGCCTTAGCTCTCTTTGCAAGATCAGTCTTGCCAGCAGTCGCGCCGTTCTCTGCATCGACTCTCATCTGCAGGTTCTTCTTCGTGCTGTCCGTTACCACTTCGCCGAGAAGTTCTGCAAACTTTGCAGCGTGCTCAGCCTCTTCGTAAGCGGCCTTCTCATAGTACATTCCGATCTCCGGGTATCCCTCGCGGTGTGCAACCCGTGCCATTGCAAGATACATACCTACCTCAGAGCACTCTCCCTCGAAGTTTGCTCTCAGATCAGAAAGAATATCTTCGCTGACGCCCTGTGCAACGCCGACTACATGCTCGGCAGCCCATACCTTCTCGCCTTCCTGAAGTTTGAACTTCTCGGCCGGCGCCTTACAGACCGGGCAGAACTCCGGAGCTGCATCTCCCTCATAAACATAACCGCATACTGTGCATACATACTTTGCCATAATTCATTCTCCTTTTCTTATAAAAATTTTAATTGGAATCAATAATAGTAACTGTTACTGATTTTAAACTGCAAAAAAGCTTTTGTCAATATCTTTTTTGCAATTTTTTGATCAGGATGAGCATTTTTCAGATGCCTTGCAGGAAGGGCAGGCACCGTAAAAATAGGTAATATGCCCTTCAATCTCACCGTCAAAGTCCTGACCGGCAAGAATGTTGATATGATCTAAGCCACTCACCGTAAGATCCATCACACAGCCGCAATGACGGCAGATGAAATGATAATGGGGAGCAGGGTTGCCGTCGAAACGATCCGGCCCAATCCCCGGGGAAAGCTTCTGGATCTCTCCGATTTCCGCAAGCAGGTTCAGGTTGCGGTAGACGGTTCCAAGGCTGATATTCGGAAATTCCCTGCGGATATTCAGGTAGACGGTCTCGGCGGTAGGGTGATCATACCGGGTTACAAGAAAATTCTTGATAGCCTCCCGCTGTTTACTGTACTTCAGCATGGATACGATACATCCTTTCCTTAAAACTAGTAATTGTTACTGATATCATCTTACACGCACAGAAAGAATTTGTCAAGAGAAAAATAGGAATAATAATTATTTTTTGAAAGAATTCTATTTATGGAATGCGTGCATATATGCGTGCATATATATGAAGATAAGGATAGAAGCATCAGGGAGTGCCCATGGCGGGAATGAAGCGGTTTGTTACATATATATATGCCTATGAGGAGGAAAAGAAGGGAAGCAATGTCGGTTTTGCAAGGATTGAGATCCGGGGACAGGATGCAAGAATTGAGATTCATCTGCGTGGCGTCTATGCGGCGTCTGCGGCATGCAGAGTGTATCTGTTCCAGCGGGAAGCGTCAGGCGGGAAGGAAGCAACCGGTGTGACTGGGGTATTGGTCGGCGAGATGAAGCTGGCGAACGGAAGCGGTGATGGCGCCGTTGTCTTAAAAGGCGGCAGAGTCGGAGCATCTCCTTATGGCATTACAGAGATGGAGGGATTGTTTTTTGTCATCGGAGAAGAGCGGATTCTGATGAGCCGGTGGCGCGAGGGTGCTCCGTTTAAGGTTGGGCTGTCCGGATTCCGGGAGTGGCAGCCGGAGGAGACGAAGGAGAAGACCGCAGAAAAAGGGCTGGCAGCAGAAACTGCGGCGCAAAACGAAGTGCGGGAAGCAGCCGCGGCGCAGCCGGAACAGAACAGCCGGATGGCGGTAAAAGGGATGGCACAGGGAAAGCAGGGGGAAGCAGCCGCGGCGCAGCCGGAACAGAAAGAACAGACACCGGCACAGGATGTGCCGTCCGGATCCAGAGTGGAGATGGCAGCGGCGGGGGAGGAGATGGAGGCGATTCATGCCACTGAGCTTCCCATGCGCAATCTGTTCCCGGAATACGACTGGAATGCCGTGTGGGAGGAGCTCTGCAGAGAACACAAGCCGGTGGCTCTGTTTGAGGAGTGGGATATGCAGTGCATCCAGCTGGAATTAAAGGATCTGCGGAGTCTGCCGAAAAAATACTGGTATCTGGGCAACAACAGCTTTCTGCTGCATGGTTTTTTCAATTATCGGTATCTGCTGCTTGGCAGGACGGCGGAGGAACGTTGGTTCCTTGGCGTGCCGGGAGTGTATCAGAGACAGGAACGCGTGATGGCAGCTATTTTCGGATTCCCGGAATTCTTTGCCGCCGGTCCGGGCGGTGAGCGCGGGGGCGGCAGGGAACCGGTCAACCATTTTGGCTGCTGGGTGCGTTATATCGAAGAGTAAGGGTTTAAAAGGGCATAGCGGATGTGGTCTTTCCATTTTCCCTGAATCTTTGTGCAGGCGTATTCGGTGCCCTCACATGTGAAGCCAATGGCTTCCAAAAGCCGTAGAGAGGGAGTATTTTCCGGCATCACGCGGGCAAACACGCGGTGCAGCGAAAGATCGGTAAAAGCGATGTTTAGAACCTTTGTCACGGCTTCCCTGGCGTAGCCCTGATGCTGGAATGCGGCGTCGAGCTTGTAGCCGATCTCGCTGCAGCAGTACGGCATGCGCAGAATATCGTGCAGGCAGACGGTTCCGATGATGATCCGCGGGTTGGTTTTTAAGAAGACATAAAAACGGATCGAGGCACATTTCCGTGCGAGATCATACTCACATTTTAGAATGGCCTGCTGATGCGCCGGGGTCAGAAAATAAGGGGGACGTGTCGGCTCATAGCGTTCAAAGAGTTCGCGGTTGCGGCACTGGAAAGCCAGAACCTCGTTCGTGTCATCAGGGGTCAGTATTTTTAAGATCAGACGATCGGTTGTATACATGGTATGGACAGGAAAACTGCCGGTCATATGGTTGCTGCAGTTCATACAATACTCCCTCTGTCGAAATTGTTCCATCGACAAAATGCATCAAATCGGCTAAAATAAGTCTATACTATAGTATAGCATTTCTGGAGAAACTGTCCATGACACAGGAAGAAAAATATATGAAAGCGGCGATCCGCGAGGCAAAAAAGGCATATGCGCTCGAGGAGGTGCCGATCGGCTGCGTGATTGTCCAGAATGACAGGATCATTGCGCGGGGTTACAACAGAAGAAATACAGAAGGAAATACACTGGCGCACGCGGAGCTTACCGCGATCAAAAAGGCGAGCAAAAAGACTGGCGACTGGCGGCTGGAAGACTGCACAATGTATGTCACATTAGAGCCGTGCCAGATGTGTGCGGGAGCCATTGTACAGAGCCGCATGAAAAAGGTCGTGATCGGCAGCATGAACCCGAAGGCGGGGTGCGCCGGGTCGGTGCTGAACCTGCTTCAGATGGCACAGTTCAACCATCAGGTCGAGATCGAGAGAGGCGTGCTGGAAGAGGAATGTTCGACGATGCTCTCCGGCTTCTTCCGGGAACTGCGCGATAAGAAAAAGAGCTTGCGTGAAAACACGCAGAATGCTTGACAATCGGGCGTCAGATAGGATATACTTAAGTCTCCGAGCAGCCGGGGTGGTAGCGGTACCCTGTACCAACAATCCGCTATAGTTGGGGTGATGCCGAACAGAGGATCAGGTAAGCTGTAAAGCTGCCCACCATAAGTGGCGTTGACGTCTGGGTCTTACGCAACAGGAATCTGTGAACCGGGTCAGGTCAGGAATGGAGCAGCCCTAAGCAGAAGCTCTTGTGTGCCGTGAGGGTGCCTGGGCTGAGCTAACTGTGGTGGTAACGTTTATGGTTTTGGATTCGAAGCGAGGCGCTCGGATTTTGCGTTTTATAAGTGTTTTCTAAATGAATTCTGGCAGATGACTTTTTGAGAGAAGGAGAGATACCATGTGGGATAAGGCGAGAAAGATACTTTACCGTGGCGGAGAGATCTTAGAGCTTCTGATGGCGGCAGCCGTCGTGGCGGGGATTCTGGTGGCGATGATCACGCTTGTGCCGGAACTGGCACGCTACTGGGAACACCGGACGATGACCGGTGCATTTATGGAGTATCTGGATGCCGTGTTTAACGTTGTCATCGGAATTGAGTTTTTAAAGATGCTCTGCAAGCCGAGTTCGGCGAACATCATTGAGGTGCTGATTTTCCTGATCGCGCGACATATGATTGTCCAGACGACCACGCCGCTCGAGGATCTGCTCTCGGTGGTCAGCATCGGTATCCTGTTCTTCTTCCGGCGTTTTATGCTGATGACCAAACCGGATAAGGATCAGAACGTGCCAAAGCTTTTTGGCGTGATAAAATCGTCACAGAGCAGCGGGACAGCTCAGGCGGCGCATGTGGATACAGAGAAAAATGCAGAAGGCAGCAAAGGCGCCGGGGAAAAATAGTACATTGATTGACAGATGCATGACGGTGTTGTATGCTGGGAGTTAGAGATGACTAACAAAAAGCACAACCCGTCATGCATTTATTTTCGTACAAGCATTGCTTTTTGTAAAAAGCGCTATATAATAAAAGCATAACGGGGGCGCAGCCCGCATGAACAAGGGAAGTAAGCGCTTACATTAAACACAATGTCAAAGGAGAGAGTATACTATGTTCGGATTTGGTCAGTTGATCGATATCTTGAAGAAAGATCCAAAGAAAATTGTTTTTACAGAGGGAAATGACCCGCGTATTTTAGAGGCAGCATCCAGATTACTGGCAGGTACTTTCCTGCATCCGATTCTGGTTGGTAACCCGGATGAGATTTTTAAGGCTGCTGAGGAGAGCGGATTCAATATTCGTGGCGCTGAGATCATTGATCCGGCAAACTATGACAGATTTGACGAGATGGTAGATCTGTTCTGTGAACTCAGAAAGAGCAAAGGTGTGACACCGGAGCAGGCAAAGGGCATTCTGTCCCAGGCAAACTACTTCGGAACCATGCTTGTAAAGATGGGCGTTGCTGATGCACTTCTTGGCGGAGCAACCTACTCTACCGCAGATACGGTACGTCCTGCATTACAGCTGATTAAGACAAAGCCGGGCAACTCCATCGTATCTTCCTGCTTCATTCTGGTTCGTCCGTCTGCAACCGGTGAGAACGAGGTTCTTGCAATGGGTGACTGTGCCATCAACATTCATCCGACTGAGGATGAGCTGGTTGAGATCGCAGGCGAGTCTGCAGAGTGTGCGAAGATCTTCGGTGTAGATCCGAAGGTTGCATTCTTAAGCTACTCTACCTTAGGATCCGGCAAGGGTGAGGATGTAGACAAGATGCGCAATGCAGCAGCAAAGGCAAAGGCAAAATATCCGTCTCTTCCGATCGAGGGGGAGTTACAGTTTGATGCAGCAGTATCCCCGCGTGTTGCACGTACCAAGTGCCCTGGCAACGAAGTGGCAGGACATGCAAACACCTTTATTTTCCCGGATATCAACGCCGGAAATATCGGTTACAAGATTGCACAGCGTCTTGGTAATTTCGAGGCATATGGTCCGATCCTGCTTGGCTTAAATGCGCCGATCAACGATCTGTCCCGCGGATGCAACGCTTCCGAGGTATATTCCATGGCAATCATCACAGCTGCACTGGCATAATCCGGACACTGCACAGAACAATAGAATGACAGTCATTTGTGGCATGGCGTGACGCTGTGCCACATTTTTTTGAGGGAAAAATGGAATCATTACTTTTTACCAGAGAAGATTTGAAAAAACTGATTGTACCGCTCATTATCGAGCAGGCACTTGCTTTGAGCATCGGGCTGTTTGACACGCTGATGGTCTCCTCGTGCGGCGAAGCGGCGGTGTCGGGTGTGTCGTTAGTGGACAGCATCAGCACGCTGCTGATCCAGATCCTATCGGCACTTGCAACCGGTGGCGCTGTGGTGTGCAGCCAGTATATCGGCAAGAAGATGCCGGAGCGGGCAAAACTGTCCGCCGGACAGCTGATGCTTATCATGCTGTTGTCCGCGGGGACGGTGATGGTGGTCATCCTGCTGTCTTACCGGTTTCTGCTCCGGGCAATTTTCGGACAGATTGATGCGGACGTCATGCAGAATGCGGAGATTTATTTTATCATCTCGGCCATATCCTATCCGTTTCTGGGTGTCTACAACGCGGGAGCGGCGTTGTTCCGGGCAATCGGAAACAGCAGGGTCAGCATGTATACAAGTCTGGTCATGAACGTGATCAATATCGGCGGTAACGCGGTGCTGATCTTCGGGCTTAAGATGGGCGTGCTGGGAGCGGCGCTTGCAACGCTCACGGCGCGGATTGTATCGGCGCTTGTCATGGTTGTGCTGCTTTCAGGGAAGGATAACCCGCTGTGCATTGCGACGCCGGGCTGTATGAAGCCGCAGAGGGATGTGATCGGAAAAATTTTAAAGATCGGTATTCCGAGCGGTGTGGAAAACGGAATGTTCCAGATTGGAAAACTTCTGGTGTCGAGTCTGACCGCGACGTTTGGAACTGCGGCAATCGCGGCGAATGCGGTTGCAAACAGTGTGGCGGGATTTGCCAATATTCCGGGGATTGCGATCGGACTTGCGATCGTGACGGTCATTGGCAGATGCATCGGAGCCGGGGAAAAAGAACAGGCGAAATACTACAGCAAGCGTCTGCTTGGTCTGGCTTATGCGGGAATGGTGCTGGCGGATCTGGCACTGTTTGCACTTGTAAAACCAATCATTGCCTGCTTCGCGCTATCGGCGGAAGCGGCACGGATTGCCACACAGCTTCTGGTAAGTTTCGCAATCTGCGCGGCGCTGATCTGGCCACTCAGCTTTACCCTTCCGAATGTGCTGCGCGCCGCAGGGGATGCAAAGTACACGATGGAGGTCAGCGTTTTTTCCATGTGGGTCTTCCGTGTGGCAAGCAGTTACTTTTTTGCGGGAACGATGGGACTTGGCGTGCTCGGTGTCTGGATCGGCATGTATGTGGACTGGGGGTTCCGCACGCTGCTTTTCCTGATCCGCTACCGGCGCGGGAAGTGGCTGGAAAAGCGCGTGGTATGATGCCGCAAGGGAATTGATTCCTAATATTTTCTTATTTTTTGATAATAGAGTTTCATTTTTGCAGGAAATACGGTAGAATATCTGTGAAATACGTTCAGATGATGAGGATTTTGAAGAAATGTACAAGAATATGGGAAAAGTAAAACGCACACTGGAGGAGTATGCGATCCTGACGGTTGCCACGCTGATTCTGGTGGTGGGTGTTTATGTGTTCAAGTTCCCGAATAATTTTTCGTTTGGAGGAGTCACGGGTATCGCGGTGGTCTTAAGTGCTATTATGCCGGCAACTCCGGGAAATATCACATTTATCATCAATATGGCGCTGCTGGTGGTAGGATTTATTTTCCTCGGGAAAAGTTTTGGTATCCGCACCGTGTATGTGAGCGTGCTGATGTCTGTGGGGCTAAGCCTTGCGGAAGTGTGGTTTCCGATGGAGCATCCGCTGACGACGCAGCCGGTACTGGAACTGATGTATGCAATTGTGCTGCCGGCGTTCAGTGCGGCGATTATGTTCAATATCGGAGCCTCCGGAGGCGGTACGGATATTATCGCCATGATCCTTAAAAAGTATACGAAGCTGAACATCGGAGGCGCGCTGTTTCTGGTGGATCTGGGGATTGTCATAGCTTCGTGTTTTGTGTTTGATGCACAGACGGGACTTTGTTCGCTCTGCGGACTTCTGGCAAAGTCGCTTGTTGTGGACAATGTCATTGAGAGTATCAACCTGTGCAAGTATTTTACGATCATCTGCAATGATCCGGAGCCCATCTGTGATTTTATCACGAATGAGCTGCACCGCAGTGCGACGATCTATAAAGCCGAGGGGGCATATGAGCACAACCAGAAGACGATCATTATCACTATTATGAAGCGCTCCCAGGCGGTAGAATTACGAAATTATATCCGTATCCATCAGCCGACGGCATTTATTGCCATCACGAACAGCAGTGAGATTATCGGCAAGGGATTCCGCGGATTTAATTGATATCAGGAAGGAGAAAGTTTTTTATGAAGATTTGGGAAGAGGAAAAGCAGTGCTATATCCGTGCTGCCATGGAGATGAATTCAGAGGCGGAGAATGAGGCGCTGAAGGCACAGCTGGAGGCGATCGACTGGTCTGTATTAGAACAGATTGAGCGCAAGGAAACGGTGAATGAGCGAGGCGTGTTCGCACCGCTTGAGGCGGTTGAGGTGGAGGAGATTGCACGACGTAAGGACGAGTTTTTAGAACTTGGCATAAAGGCGATTCAGGAAGGAAAAGTCGGAGCGGTTCTTCTGGCGGGGGGACAGGGAACGCGTCTCGGACTGGACAGACCGAAGGGAACACTCAATATCGGAATCCACCGGGAGCTGTTTTTGTTTCAGCAGCTTATCCGTAATCTGATGGACGTAACGGATGAAGCTGGCGCTTATGTTCCGCTTTATATCATGACAAGCAACATTAACCATGACGACACGCAGGCATTTTTTGAGGAGCACAGTTTCTTTGGCTACCCGAAGGAGTATGTGAAATTTTTCGTGCAGGAGATGGAACCTGCATGTGATCATCAGGGGCGCGTATATATGGAATCCCGCACCAGGGTTGCCATGTCTCCGAACGGCAATGGCGGCTGGTTCGGCTCCATGGTGAATGCAGGGCTGCTTTCCGATATCCGTTCCCACGGAATTGAGTGGATCAATGTATTTGCGGTGGATAACTGCCTGCAGAGAATCGCAGACCCGCTGTTCATCGGTGCGACGATTGCCTACGGCTGCGAGAGCGGCGCGAAGGTTGTCAGAAAGGCAGCGCCGGATGAAAAGGTGGGGGTACTCTGTACCGAGGACGGCAAGCCGTCGATCGCGGAGTATTACGAGATGACGGAAGAGATGGCGACTGCACGGAAAGCAAACGGCGACCTGCTCTATGGATTTGGTGTGATTCTGAATTACGTTTTCTCCGAGAAGCGTCTGGAGGAGATTGCAGATGCACATATGCCGATCCATGTGGTAGAGAAGAAGATTCCGTATATGGACGAGTCCGGCAGTCTGGTGAAGCCGGATGCACCGAACGGATACAAGTTTGAGACGCTTGTTCTGGATATGGTGCACATGATGGCGGACTGCGTTCCTTACGAGGTCGACAGAAAGCGGGAGTTTGCGCCGATCAAGAATCTGCACGGCGTGGATTCACTCGACAGCGCCCGCGAGCTCATGCAGGGCTGCGGCATCGAATTGTAACATAAAACGGACGTACTTCCCGGCGGGAAGTACGTCCGTTTTTGGTGTTGCAGAAGATTTAATAAATATTTTATGGGGATTTAACGGCGGGTTCATGAATGTCTGATATAATAATACCTGATGATGGAAAACAGACAATGGAGGTTTTTATAAATTGGAGGAACAGGGGAAGCAGCAGGAAATAGAAATCGAAGAGGTGACCGCACAGGAGAATGTGATTGCAGTGCGGGATCTGGTGCCGATGCGTGCGGCGATGGATGACAGCATGGAGCGGATCGCAGATATGAAGGACCAGTTTTCACAGACGATCGATCCGATCCTGCGCATGTACAATGCGGCGATGTGTGCAACGACGGCAAGGCTTGAGATAATAGAGGACGAGTTCAAGTACCGGAAGCTGCGCTGTCCGATCCACCATATTGATACCCGCCTGAAGTCGGCGAAGAGTATTCTGGGCAAGCTCCAGAAGAAGGATCTGGATCTGACGCTGTCGGCTGCCTGCAACAACATCTACGACATCGCGGGAATCCGTGTTGTCTGCTCTTATATCAAGGACGTCTATCTGATCCGCGACCGTCTGATGGCGCAGGATGATGTTATGATTATGCAGATCAAGGATTACATAGAGACGCCGAAGGAGAACGGTTACCGGAGTCTTCACATGGTCATCCGGGTGCCGGTATATTTTATGAACAAGAAGCAGCTGGTGCCGGTGGAACTGCAGATCCGCACGCTGGCGATGGATCTGTGGGCAAGCCTGGAGCATGACATCAAGTATAAGTGTCTGTATCAGACGGAGACGGAGAATTTCTCCGAAGAACTAAAGGAATGCAGCCGGCTCATCTACGAGGCGGAGGAGAAAATGGAGATCATGAACCGTACACTGGAAGCATAAGGGGAGGCGCGGGCGATGAGAGAGAAACAGAATCCGGTCGAAAAAGAATGGGCAGCGGTTGTCAAGGCAGAGGAGCGCTTTCTGCGCCATGCCATGCCGGCGCGGACGGCGGGCTGGCAGGAGAAGATCACGCGCTATGTGCCACAGAAGCTGGAGGCGACTCTGCACACCGCTTTTTACAAAGCGTTTGAACTGATCTTTGACAAGGGAACGCCGGTGATAGAGAAGACCTGTCAGAAGGAGAAAAAGGAGCAGAATTATAAGATCAATGCTTACGCCGCAGAGGTGCGCGACACGAGACATGCCCTGCGGGCATTCGGGAGAGAGGCGGGTGCCAGCCGGAACCTGAATCTGGCGGTATCGGCGGTGGAAGGTGTTGGCATGGGATTTTTCGGTCTGGGTCTGCCGGATATACCGCTGTTCCTCGGTGTTTTGCTGAAAAGTATCTACGAGGTCGCACTCAGCTACGGATACACGTATGACACGCAGGAGGAGCAGATCTTCATATTAAAGTTGATCGAGACGGCATTGTCGCACGGCGAGCAGCTTGCCCAGAACAATATGGAGCTGAATCTGTGGATGCGTGAGGAGCGTACGTTTTCCATTTCCAGAAACGAGCAGATCCGGCGCACATCGGATGCACTGGCGGGAGAACTGCTGTATCTGAAATTCGTGCAGGGACTGCCGGTGGTCGGTATGGTTGGCGGAGTTTCTGATATGGTTTATCAGAAGCGCATCAGCGATTATGCAGCAGTTAAATATAAAAGACGTTTTCTTGAGACAAAGAGGAAGACCGGGGAAGAAAAGAGACATCCGGCAGGATAAGTTTGCGGATGGCATGCAGAAGGGGAAGCCGTTATTCGGCTTCCCCTTCTGCGACAATATCCTCAAGAACATGAATCAGGTCATACATGTTGTTGAGACAGACATTCCGTTCCAGAATCAGATTTTTCAGATCAGCAGACAGGGTATCAAACCGGTCGCGGATCTCGGGAGATACATAAGATGCCATAAGATTACCTCACTTTTTCATACTTCAGAAAAAGTATGAGCATCCGGAGAGCTTTTTATGTGTAAAAAATGCCGTAAAGGTGGTATGATAGTGGAGAAAAAGTGGAATGGAATAAGAGTATGAATGAGAAAATTTACTGCCGGATCAGGCGTGTGCGCGCGGTATTGCTGACATTTTTCCTGACGGCAGCAGTTGTTTTGACAGACGCACAGAGCATCCGGGAAAAGGAATATGAAAAAACAGAGATCATATACTGTATTGGGGACAGTATCACATACGGCAGCGGTCTGGAGGACGAGGAACGGCTGACGAAGTCGTATCCGGCGCAGCTTGGAATCCTGCTCGGTCCGCGTTATCTTATTTTCAATTACGGCGTGAGAGGAGCAACCTTGCAGGATCTTTCCCGGAAAAGCTACCGCAACATGGGGTATCTGAACGTGATAGAGGAGCAGTCCCCGGATGTGGTGATTATTATGCTGGGAACCAACGATTCCAAACAGAAATACTGGGACGCCGAGAGGTATGAGGAACAGTATCTTGCATTGATTGACGAACTTCACAATCTGCCGGGACATCCGTATCTGTATCTGATGGCACCGCCGGAAGCATTTCCTGCGGAGGAGGGAGAGATCCTATATGGGATCAACAATGATGTGATCGGAGGAGAGATCCGGAACCTTGTGCCGGACATCGCGGAGCAATCGGGCTGCGGAACGCTGGATCTTTACGCGCTGACGCAGGATCACCCGGAATATTTCGTGGATGGAATTCACCCGACCGAGGAAGGATATGCGCTGATTGCGCAGATGGTTGCGGATCAGATCCGGGCAGACCGGAATGCGGGCGTGTGGTGACGCGGTTAAAAAAGGGCTTCAAAAATTACAAAAAATATGATATAATGAATCCATTCATCTGAAACGGAGTATGGCGTAGTTTGGTAGCGCGCACGGCTGGGGGCCGTGAGGTCGCAGGTTCAAATCCTGTTACTCCGATTCCTTGGCAGGGGCACGGCAGGCGGAGCGATCCGTCTGGTGGCTTAAGAAAGAGAGAGACCGTATATTGCGGTTTCTCTTTTTTTCTTTGCGGAATACTTCGTCCAAAAGAGTGTTGTTCTGGAAAAAGAAAGACATAGAAAAACCCGGCAGAATCAATTTATGATTCTGCCGGGTTTTGTGACAGCGGAGACGGCGGGATTCGAACCCGCGTGCCCCGGAGGGCTAACGCATTTCGAGTGCGCCCCGTTATGACCGCTTCGATACGTCTCCGAATGAATGGATCACAGAGGATTCTACTGTGAGACACTCGATTAGTATATCATATCTGGTTGATTTTGCAAGATGCTTTCGCGAAAAGTCTTGAAATAAGTTTTTTCGGGAGATACTATTTTTATAGCATAACAGGAGGGCAAGGTATGGAAAATAAGATACGGGAGGCAATCCGGTTTGAGGGAAGCGTGCAGGGAGTTGGATTCCGCTACCGGATGTCACAGCTTGCAAGGCACTACGATGTGACGGGATGGGTCAGAAACGAGTATGATGGAAGCGTCTCGGCAGAACTGCAGGGAAGACGGGAGGCAATCGACGAGATCATTGCGCGCCTTCGGGAGGATTCCTATATTTATCTGGACAGAGTGAGCCGGCAGAAACTCGAATTAAACGAAGAGGAGCGGGCATTTTCCGTGCGTTATTAGGCGCTGCGGCGCGCTGGTGCTGTGAAACACAGTTGCAAAATGGCGTCGAAGAGGGTAATATTCTATATAGAAAAACTGCGGTCCGGATGCGGACCCACAGACCATGAACTAATGGTACGAAAAGATGGAAACAGGAGGAGAAGCAGATGAAGAGAATCGGTATGTTGACGAGTGGCGGAGACTGCCAGGCACTGAATGCTGCCATGCGCGGTGTTGTTAAGGGACTCAGCGAGAACGTGGATGAATTGGAAGTATATGGTTTTTTGAATGGCTATAAAGGTCTGATTTACGGGGACTACCGGCTGCTCACGTCCGCGGATTTCTCCGGTATTCTGACGAAAGGCGGCACGATTCTCGGATCATCGCGACAGCCGTTTAAGCAGATGCGTGTGCCGGATGCAAACGGACTGGACAAGGTGGAGGCGATGAAGGCGACCTACCACAAGCTCAACCTGGACTGTCTGGTGATCCTCGGAGGAAACGGAACACAGAAGACGGCGAACCTGCTTCGGGAAGAGGGGTTAAATATTATCCATCTGCCGAAGACGATCGACAACGATATTTACGGGACGGACGTCACATTCGGATTTCAGAGTGCCATCAATATCGCCACAGATTGCATTGACTGTATCCACACGACGGCAGCGTCCCACAACCGCGTCTTTATTGTTGAGGTCATGGGGCATAAAGTCGGCTGGCTGACGCTTTATGCTGGCGTTGCGGGGGGCGCGGATATTATTCTGCTTCCGGAGATACCGTACGACATCGAGAAAGTGATTGCCGCGATCAACAAGCGCACGAAGGCAGGAAAAGGATTTACCATTCTTGCGGTTGCCGAGGGAGCCATCTCCAAGGAGGATGCGGCGCTCTCCAAGAAAGAGTACAAGGAAAAAGTGGCAAAGCGGAAATATCCGTCTGTTTCCTACGAGATTGCAGACCGTATATTCAAGGAGACCGGCGTCGAGGTGCGCGTGACTGTACCGGGTCACACACAGCGCGGCGGAAGCCCATGTCCGTATGACCGTGTGCTCTGCACGAGACTCGGTTCGGCGGCGGCAAAAGCGATCATGGACGAGAACTACGGCAACATGGTTGCCATGGTCAATGGCAAGATCAAATATGTACCGCTCGGAGACGTGGCGGGCAAATTAAAGACGGTCGATCCGAACGACCAGATGATAAAAGAAGCAAAGCGGATTGGAATCAGCTTTGGAGATTAAGGTGAGGGAAAAGCATGTCATATCAGGCATTATATCGTAAATTCCGTCCGCAGGAGTTTGACGATGTAAAAGGACAGGATCATATTGTAACAACGTTAAAGAATCAGATTAAAGCAGACAGAATCGGACATGCTTATCTATTTTGCGGAACCAGAGGAACGGGAAAGACGACGATTGCCAAGATTTTTGCGAAGGCGGTCAACTGTGAGCATCCGGTGGACGGGAGTCCGTGCGGGGAATGTCCGACATGCAGGGCGATTGCGGCAGGCAATTCCATGAACGTGATTGAAATCGATGCGGCTTCCAACAACGGCGTCGACAACATCCGCCAGATCCGCGAGGAGGTGGAGTACCGTCCGACCGAAGGAAAATACAAAGTCTACATTATCGATGAGGTGCATATGCTTTCCATAGGAGCGTTCAATGCACTGCTTAAGACCCTGGAGGAACCGCCGGCGTATGTCATTTTTATTCTGGCGACCACCGAGGCGCACAAGATTCCGATCACGATTCTATCACGGTGCCAGCGCTATGATTTCCGCAGAATCTCGATCGACACGATCACTGCCCGCCTGCGGGAACTGATGGATGCGGAGCAGGTGACGGTGGAGGACAGGGCGCTGCGCTATATCGCCAAGGCGGGAGACGGCTCGATGCGTGACGCGTTAAGCCTTCTGGATCAGTGTATCGCTTTTTACCTGGGACAGGAGCTCACTTACGACAAAGTGCTGGATACGCTCGGAGCAGTCGACACAGAGATTTTCAGCCGCCTGCTGCGGCAGATCCTCGATAAAAATATCACGGGGGCAATCCAGACCGTGGAGACGCTCGTGATCGAAGGACGGGAGTTAGGGCAGTTTGTCACGGATTTCACATGGTATCTGCGCAATCTGATGCTGGTGCAAAGCTCGGACGATATGGAGGATGTGCTTGACATCTCTTCGGAAAATCTGGCGCTCCTGAAAGAAGAGGCGTCTATGGTGGACGCCGATATTCTGATGCGCTATATCCGCATTTTCTCGGAGCTTGGCAGCCAGATCAAATATGCCAGCCAGAAGCGGATTCTGATTGAAATTGCGATAATTAAGTTATGTAAACCGGAAATGGAAAAAGATTACACGTCCCTGGTGGACCGTATCGACAGCCTGGAGAAGAAACTGGAAAAAGGCGTTGTGATGGCGGCACCGGGGAGTGCCAGGCAGGGCGTAGGTGGAAGCGCGCAGGGGGCACAGGGAGGCTCGCTGCCAAAGGCAGAACTGCCCAAGGCGATTCCGGAGGATGTGAAGCAGGTGCTGACAAACTGGGGCGGCATCTTATCGCAGCTTACCGGCGTGACAAAGACGTATCTTAAGATGGCGACCCGGTCGCTCGGACCGAACGGGGAACTGATGCTGGTGTTCGATGACAAAAACGCTTATGAGTACGTCGAGCAGAACCGTTCGGATTGCCAGGACGCATTAAAAGCGGCAGCGGCGGATCGGATCGGCAAAGAGGTTGCGATTCTGGTGAAGTTAAACGATACGGGGCATGCCAGTGACGAGGTCTATCCGGATCTGGGCGCGCTCATCCAGATGGACATCGAGGAAGAGGATTTTTAAAGCTGGACGAATCACACAATTTATATTATGATAGATGGAACAGTCCTAAGAGAAAAGCAGGAGGAAGCAGACATGGCAAAAAGAGGTGGATTCCCGGGCGGTATGCCGGGTAATATGAATAACCTTATGAAGCAGGCGCAGAAGATGCAGCGCCAGATGGAAGAGGCTCAGAAGGAGTTAGAAGAGAAGGAAGTGACTGCGGCAGCGGGCGGCGGAGCTGTGGAAGTGACGGTATCCGGCAAGCATGAGATAACGAAAGTAAAGCTTTCCCCGGAGGTTGTGGATCCGGATGACATCGAGATGTTGGAGGATCTGATCATGGCGGCGACAAACGAGGCCTACCGTCAGTTAGACGAATTTTCCCAGAGTTCCATGGCAAAGATTACCGGCGGCATGGGCGGACTTGGCGGAATGCCATTCTAATAGAATTTATAACTGCACCTGTGTGGCGATCACGCTGTACGGGTGCAGTTTTGTTTTATGGCACTGCCGCTTTAACAGGTAAATACCGTCTGCTGATAAGCAATATTACGAGGAACGAAATTCAGATTTCAGGCAGGAAGGCATATGGAACATTCGTTGGAGAAAAATGGGAGCATTTCTTCCTGCCGATTTTTGCATCTGATTCCGTGTCTCTTGCCACGTTTTGACCATCCGACGGGTGCATGTCCGACACACCGGAGACAATGGGCGGACTTTCTGGCAGCACTAACTGCACTCCCTCATAGACATTATAAAACCGCGCGAACCGAAACTCGCCGCCATCTGCTATTAAAGTCCGGGCACATGGCGGCTCAAACATCGGCTTCGCGCGGTTATGTTCTATTGCGGGAGTGCAGTTAGTGCTGCACGAAAGTCCTACAAATTGTCTTCCGGGGTGCGGACATGACCCTAGGATTGCTCAAAACTTGGAAAGACACGGATCATCGCAGATGCAAAAAACGGCTAGTTAGAAATGCCACATTTTTTGAACAGAATTTCCATATGCATTCTGCCTGAAAGCAAAAGTCGTGATCTTCTCATCACAGTGCTTATCAGCAGACGGCAATGTCTATCTGATGCGGCAGTGCCATGAAACAAGAGCAACCTGCGTGGGGGCACATGGTGCTCAGAGCTTTGCCTTGAATACCTCGTCGGCGGGATAGCCGCCGGCGCACTTCTGCATGCCGCGCTGGATGCTGTCGGCGGAGGTGCCCCAGTCCTTGTCCTTGTTGCGGTAGTCGTTTTTCTCGACAAACCAGGACACTTCTTTTTGGAGCCGGTCGAGATTGTCCTGCATCATCGAGAAGGCTTTGGGATAAAACTCTTTTTTCTCGTCATCGGTCAGCTTGTCCTCGGCTGCCTCGATCAGGTCGCCGAAGTGCGGCAGGCAGAATCCCCTGCTTTTTTCAAAAAGTGCGCGGAATTCCTCATTTTTCTTATACAGGTCGAAAAAAGTATCCAGATAACGGCCGTAGATCTGATGGAAATGGTCGCAGACATAGCAGTCGGTGGTCTTAGCGGCGATCCATGCGCCGAGAGGCGTTTTGGGCGCATTCCCGGATGAGACATCCGTGTGCTTCATGCGTTTGATAAAGCTGGATTTGCCGGGCGTAAAATGTGCCAGCTCATCGCCGAGCTCCTGGTTCAGCTTTTTTAAGTGTGTGCTTAAGATCAGGGCGTTGCCGAGCCGGTTGCCGTAGTCGTACATCATCTTGAAGTGGTGGCGGCAGAAACCGGTGGCGTCTGTTTTGGCACGGATATCATCCTCCATATAGGCAGAGCCGAGGATGAAGGAGATGGCATGCTGCTCGGCCTCGCGTTCCAGGTAGCAGAAAGGGCATTCGTCGTCTGCGTGGAAGGCATTCATCAAAGGGATGGTTGCAATCGTTTCTTTCATGGTAATCTCCGTTTCTTTTCCTACAATCTGTGAATAAATCCAGTATAGCATACCAGAGGAAGAAAAATCAAAACCGCCTTGTAAATTGCGGCGTTATCAAGTAATATATATAAGGCTGCAGGGAAAGCCCGGCAGTGTTGACAGGAAGTTTGAGGGAGAGAATGGAATACTATAGCAGACAGATCAGCAAGTTAATACAGGAATTATCCGCCCTGCCGGGAATCGGCACGAAGTCTGCACAGCGTCTGGCATTTCACATTCTGAATATGCCAAAGGAGCAGGTGGAGGAGCTTTCTTCTGCGATTTTGGACGCAAAGCAGAATGTGCGGTATTGCAAGGAATGTTTTACGCTGACAGATGAGGAAATCTGCCCGATCTGCAGCGACAGTTCCAGGAACCATAAGGTGATTATGGTGGTGGAGAACACGAGGGATCTCGCGGCATACGAGAAGACACAGAAGTATGACGGGGTATATCATGTGCTGCACGGCGCGATCTCACCCATGCTCGGAATCGGACCGGGGGACATCAAACTCAAAGAACTGATGCAACGCCTGCAAAAGGATGTGGATGAGGTCATCATTGCGACGAATTCCAGCCTGGAGGGGGAGACGACGGCAATGTATATCAGCAAACTGATCAAACCGACCGGTATAAAAGTTACGCGGATTGCGAGCGGTGTGCCGGTGGGCGGCGATCTGGAATATATTGATGAGGTGACGCTTCTGCGCGCGCTTGAGGGGCGCACGGAACTGTAGTGCCCGCATGAGAAAAGGATGCGACTGTCCGGCATCTGGACCGGGCGGATGACAATCAGATATAAGAAAGGACCATGACACGACATGACGAATCTGGAACTTCAAAAGACAGCAAATGAAATTCGCAAAAGCATTGTAACTGCGGTGCACAGTGCAAAAGCGGGACACCCGGGCGGATCGCTTTCGGCGGCAGATATTTTCACATATCTGTACTTTGAGGAGCTGAACATTGATCCGAAGAATCCGAAGATGGCGGATCGTGACCGGTTTGTGTTGTCCAAAGGACACACGGCCCCCGGACTTTACGCTGCGCTTGCAGAGCGTGGATTTTTCCCGAAGGAGGATCTGGTGACGCTGCGCCACACAGGATCCTATCTGCAGGGACATCCGGATATGAAGCATATTCCGGGCGTGGATATGTCGAGCGGTTCTCTGGGACAGGGGCTCTCGGTGGCAGTGGGAATGGCTGCGGCAGGAAAGTTTGATAAGAAAGATTACCGTGTATATGCACTTTGCGGTGACGGAGAGATCCAGGAGGGACAGATCTGGGAGGCTGCCATGTGGGCAGGCTTTAAGAAGCTGGATAATCTGGTGGTGATCGTGGATAACAACAACCTTCAGATTGATGGTTCCATCGATACAGTATGTTCCCCGTACCCGATCGACAAAAAGTTCGAGGCATTCAATTTCCATACGATCAACATCAACGGAAATGATTTTGACGAGATCCGTGCGGCTTTTGCGGAGGCGCGGGCGACCAAGGGAATGCCGACGGCGATTATCGCAAAGACATTAAAGGGAAAAGGTGTTTCATTCATGGAGAATGCCGTTGACTGGCACGGAAAAGCACCGAATGATGATGAATATAAGATCGCAATGGAAGATCTGGAAAAGGCAGGTGCAGCATTATGTCAGAATTAGGAAAGAAGATTGCAACCAGAGAGAGTTACGGCAACGCACTGGTAGAGCTTGGAAAAGAGCATGAAGATCTGATCGTGCTGGACGCGGATCTGGCAGGTGCGACAAAGACCGGCATTTTTAAGAAGGCATTTCCGGAGCGCCACTGGGACATCGGTATTGCCGAGGCGAATATGACAGGAATCGCGGCAGGTCTTGCAACCTGCGGAAAAGTTCCGTTTATCAGTTCTTTTGCAATGTTTGCGGCGGGCAGAAATTACGAGCAGGTGCGCAACTCGATCGGTTACCCGCACCTCAATGTGAAGATCGGAGCGACCCATGCGGGAATCTCCGTGGGTGAGGACGGAGCGACCCATCAGTGCCTGGAGGATCTGGCTTTGATGCGCGCGATCCCGGGAATGGTCGTGCTCAATCCGGCGGACGATGTGGAGGCGCGTGCGGCAGTGCATGCGGCGTACGATCACGTGGGACCGGTGTACCTGCGTTTTGGACGACTGGCGGTTCCGGTGTTTAATGACGAGGCGACCTACCGGTTTGAGATCGGCAAGGGAATTGTGTTAAAAGAGGGAAAAGATGTCTCGGTATTTGCAACAGGATTGTGTGTGAATGAGGCGAGAGAGGCGGAGAAGCTTCTGGCAGCAGACGGTATTGATGCGGAGATTATCAACATCCATACGATCAAGCCGCTGGATGAAAAGCTGGTACTTGCGTCCGCAGCGAAGACCGGAAAAGTAGTAACGATCGAGGAACATTCCGTGATCGGCGGACTGGGAAGCGCCGTATGCGACGTCCTTTCCGAGAAGCAGCCGACGAAAGTCATGAAGATCGGTATCAACGATGTGTTCGGAGAGTCCGGTCCGGCTCTGGAACTGATTCAAAAGTATGGACTGGATGCACAGAGCATCTACGAGAAAGTAAAGGCGTTTGTAAAACAGAATTAAAAAAGAATAGCAGGATAGAAGTAAATAAGGCCGCGGGGATTGTAGCTTCCCTGCGGCTTTTGTAATGCCGGGAAAGATTTTGGCAGAAGAGACGGAAGGCTGTCGAAACATTTTTTCGGACAAGCCCATAATATTTCAAAATATGCAGAGGGCTTGTGGTACGATTTCCCCGAGAAAAGGTTGTAAAATCCATGTGCGTGTATTGCGCGGATACGCAGCCGGATGCGGAAAGGGGAATCGTGTGGCATGATAGAGATTATTCACCAGGAACAGACGGAAGAAAAGGTACAGAGGGAACTGCCAAGAGAAATCAAACAGATCGGGTCGCCGGATGCAGGGGAACGGATTTATGTGGAAGATACCGTGTACCGCAGAATGCATCCGCATGGCGGCGTGGAAGAAAAAACGGCATATGTGCTGCTGGGAAAATTTGAGAACTGCATGGGCAGAGAGTGCACGTTTGTGGAAGCGGTTATTCCGTTGAATGAAATCCTGTTTGACCGGGACATTCCGGTCTGGGACGATCACACGTGGGCGTACATATATAAGCAGTTAAAGCCGGAGCATGATCCGTTCGTGATTGTAGGATGGGCGCTGGATATCAAGGGACAGCTCCCCAATATGACGGCGCATCTGGAGGCGCTGCATCAACGGAATTTCGGTGGAAAGCGCCAGATTCTTTTTCTGATGGACAGCCTGGAATGTGAGGAGGCGGTCTACGGCAGCCGGAACGGGCACCTGTACAGAAGAGATGGATTTTACATTTATTACCAGCACAGGCAGGTGCCAGAGGAGAACGACCTCTGGAAAAAAGAGGAAAAAGAATTTTACCGGGAAATGGATGTGGAAGGGGAAGAGAAGCCAAAACCGGCAGTGCCAGTAAGCGTCGGGGAGCGGGAAGCACCGGCAGACATGGAAAAAACGTCGGACGATAATGAAAGTGCAGGAATGTACCGAGGTCTTTACCGCAGGAGGATACAACAGGAAGCCGGGCGGCAGGAGGCCCGGGAAAGACCCGCGTATGCAGCTACAGTTTTGCTGGGGGCGGTTGTGTGCGTGCTTGGTGTGACCGCATATCTGAATCATGAAAAGATGGTGGATATGGAACAGACGCTCGCGCAGATGAAGGGAACCCGGTACGTGACAGAAACGCAGACGGCGGACGCGGAGACGGAAGAGACGGAGCGGATGCCGTCTGTGGCGGTAGAGACGGTGATGGGGAATGTCGAAAAACAGGAACTGTCTGCGGAAGCGGCAGGAATGCAGGAAGATGTTACAGCACAGCAGGCGGAGACGGCACAGGGAGCGCAGGGGACAGCAGAGCCAGCGGAAAATGCAACGGCAAATGCAGCAGCAGGAACTGCAGCGGGATCGGAAACTGCGGGGGATACGGCGGCAGCCGGGGGACAGGCATGCGCAGACGCAGCGGGCACGTCGGTGGAGGCGCAGACGCAGAGCACGGCATCCACGGACGGGAGCCTGGCGGCACAGACCCAGGGCACGACGACAGCTGCCGGGAATGCATCCGTGGAGAATACACAGGAGGCGGCAGCACAGACCGAGGCGCAGATGTATTTGTCGCAGGGATATTACGATGTGCAGAAGGGAGACAGTCTTGTGGGAATCTGCCGGAAAATATATCAGACGACGGCAATGCTGGACAAGCTCTGCGAGGTCAACGGCATTGAGGATGAAAATGCCATCTACGCCGGTCAGCGTCTGATTCTGCCGAATTAAAAAAATAGTGAAACGGGAATACACACATGCTATAATATTCATAATCAGTGAAAGCATAGACAACATAGGAACGAGGAAGTATGGCAGAAAAAAACAAAAGTGGATTTCATACGGTAGGGGATACCGATATGGAGGAATATAACCGTAAAATAAAGGAACATCGCAGAAAGGTCCTGCGCCGCACCGTGATTGTGACGGCGGTCATTCTTCTGGTGCTGACCGGTCTGGGACTCTACATGGCGCTCCGCCATTATGAGAACTATGACATTATGTCAACCGCGGAGCGGTCGGATACGGATGCGACACATTTTACGGAATTTCAGGGAAATATTTTAAAATACAGCAATGACGGGGCATTTTATCTGGATGCCGCGAATGAACTGATCTGGAACCAGACGTATGAGATGTCGTCGCCGAAGCTGGATACCTGCGGAAATTATCTGAGCATCTACGACAAGGGCGGGACAAAAATTTATATCTTAACACCGACAAAGCTTGTGGGAAGCATTGAGACAACCATGCAGATTCAGCAGGTATGCGTGGCAGAGCAGGGGACGGTTGCGGTTCTGATGAAAAAAGACAAGGCGGCGTATCTTGCGCTGTATGACAGAGAGGGCAACAGCCTGGCGGAAGGGGAGATCCACGGTCAGAACGGGGGATACCCGATCGCCATTGCACTTTCCAATGATGCGGTAAAGCTGGCGGTATCCATGGTCAATATCAATGAAGGAAGCGTCAAGAGCACAATTGCGTTTTACAATTATGGCACGGTTGGGCAGAACGAAATCGATCACTGCGTGGGTGTGAATAATTACGATGACATGGTCATCCCGGAGATGGAGTTTACCTCCAACGACCGGATGGTTGCGTTCGGTGATACGAAAGCAGTGATCTTTGAGGGTGTGCAGAAGCCGCAGGCAATCGCGGAGATCCCGATGGATGAGAAGACAAAAAGTATTTTTTACAATGAGCACTATATCGGGATCGTGATCGGCAATGAGGATGAGGCGGTGACCAATCATCTGGCGGTGTATGATGAAAACGGAAAGCTGGTCATGGAAAAGGATTTCGGTCTGGACTACAGCAGTATCGAATTTTTGACCAATAATGAGATCTGTATCCGGAACGCAAATGTCTGCGACATCTATACGGTGCATGGTGTTTATAAGTTTCACCATGAGTTTGAAGAAGAACTTTTTGAGATTATACCGGGAAAATTAAAATTGAACTACACGCTTGTGCTCAAAGATACGACACAGCGGATCAGATTAAAATAAGGAGGAGATTATGAACTGGGTATTGATGCTTGTCCTCCTGGTGTTGGTGTGCTGTGCAATCTACGGCTACACAAAGGGATTTTTAAGGATTGTTTTTTCGCTTGTCGCATGGGTGATTGTGCTGGTGTTTGTCTCGTGGGCAACGCCGCACGTCAGCCAGTGGATACAGGAGAATACAACTATTTACGAAAAAATAGAAGCTGCGTGTGAGGAATCTGTGCGGCGTGCGGCGCAGGGAAAGATGGAAGAAGGCGCAGTGGAACAGTACGGAGAAGCCGAGGAACTGGGGCTGGATCTTCCGGAATCTGTGATGGCGCAGATCGTTTCGGGGGCTTCCGGCGCAGCGGACACTGTGCTTGCGGAGACCGGGGTATATGCAGGGATCGCGCAGAGCCTGGCAGGATTTATCGTTCAGGGAATTGCGTTTGTGACGGTGCTGATTCTCTCGTGGATTCTGGTGCATGTGATCTCGGCGCTGCTTGGAATCGTATCGCATATTCCGATATTAAAAGGTGTGAACCGTTTCACGGGAATGTTAGCGGGGCTGATGGAGGGGCTTCTCATCGTCTGGATTGCGTTTTACATTGTTGCCCTTTGCAGTACGGGAGAGACGGGGAGAGTGATTGTTTCCTATATAAATCAGAGCGCATTTCTGAAAGAACTGTATGAAAACAATATTCTTCTGTCTCTGGGAACGGGTTTTGCACGCTAAAAGGCATGAATTACAAGGGCTGCCGACAGTGAGGGGGAAATCCGTGAAAACTTTTTAAAAAAACTGTAAAAAGAGTGTTGACAATCTGAGATGCAGATGGTAGTATATACAAGCTGACCGCGAGAACAGCGGACAGGCAAAGCGCTTCTGAAAAGAAGCAAAAGAAAATAAAAAAGTTGTTGACAAACGGTTGACGGTATGATATAGTAAATAAGCTGTCGCCGAGAGATGACAACGATGAATGAG
>ERZ791840.67-NODE-67-length-80788-cov-7.141677_pt1 | contig 80788 bp, 72 predicted proteins | sample MGYA00510291_ERZ791840 | MGnify/ENA primary metagenome ERZ791840 (study PRJEB30046, sample SAMN00715256) | human gut metagenome | study: EMG produced TPA metagenomics assembly of the A metagenome-wide association study of gut microbiota in type 2... | reverse complement strand
CCTGTCGGCGCGGACGAAATAAATATCCCCCGCTGCCGCGGGGGATAAATATATATCCCTCCCGCTGCCGCGGGAGGGATAGTAAAGATTGCTTTCCTACGGGGCCTTTCTTTTTTGCGCTTAATTATCCCTGGCCTAACGGCGCGGACGAAATAAATATCCCCCGCTGCCGCGGGGGATAAATATATATCCCTCCCGCTGCCGCGGGAGGGTTATAAGAGCTTCTTTTTACCCCTCATCCGTCAGCTTCGCTGACACCTTCAGCTGTGCACACCCCAGTGTGCGCACTGGGGCGCCCTCAAGGGGAAGGCTTGAGGGACTGCCCCGCGCCACCTGTCTCCCTGCGGGTCGGTCGGTCCACGGGTCTGACATGCCACCGGCGTGTCATTCAACACCGCGGACCCCTCGAGGGGAAGGCTAACGAGGGAGCGCCCCCAAGGGGAAGGCTTGGGGACGTTTTTATTGTGCTTTACACAGTGGGGCGAAAAGTGTTATAATACCGACAGAAATCAACACAAACGAGGAGGTCTTGTGATGAGATTGCTGTTCAAGGGCGGTACCGTGGTCACCGGCAAGGGCCCCCGCCGGGCCGATATCCTGGTGGAGGGCGAGAAGATCCTCGATGTCTGCCGCGATATTCCCGCCATCGGCGCACAGGTGGTGGACGTGACCGGGATGCTGCTGTTCCCCGGCTTCATCGATACCCACACCCATTTCGATCTGGACGTGTGCAACACCACCACGGCGGATGACTTTGCCAGCGGCTCTCGGGCGGCGCTGCGGGGCGGCACCACCACCATCATCGACTTTGCCTGCCCCAACAAGGGCGAGACGCTGCACGACGGCCTGCGGCTCTGGCACAAGAAGGCCGACGGCAAGTGCGCCTGTGACTACGGCTTCCACATGACCATCGACGACTGGAACGAGACCATCGAGCGCGAGATCGACGATATGTACGCCGAGGGTATCTCCTCCTTCAAGATGTACATGACCTACCCTGCCATGATGATCGGTGACGAGGCCATGTACAAGGCGCTGAAAAAGCTGAAGGAGAAGGGCGGCATCTGCGGCGTCCACTGCGAAAACGCCGGCGTCATCGACGCGCTGATCGCCGAAAAGAAGGCCGCCGGCGAAAACGGTGTCCACTGCCATCCGGAGACCCGGCCCGACATCATGGAGGCCGAGGCCGTGGGCCGTCTGCTCCGCATCGCCGAGCAGGTGGACATCCCCGTGGTCATCGTCCACACCACCAACATCGAGGCGCTGGATGAGATCGCCAACGCCCGCTGGCGGGGCCAGAAGGTCTTTGTGGAGACGTGCCCCCAGTATCTGGTATTGGACGACAGCGTGTATTATAACGAGGACTGGCTGCAGGCAGCCAAATACGTCTGCTCGCCTCCCATCCGGAAACCGGCTGACCGTGAGGCGCTGTGGCGCGCCATCCGCCGGGGTGAGGTGCAGACCGTGTCCACCGACCATTGCAGCTTCACTACCCAGCAGAAGCTGGCGGGCCGCGACGATTTCACCGCTATTCCCGGCGGCATCCCCGGCGTGGAGACCCGCGGCGAGCTGGTCTACACCTTCGGCGTGGCCAAGAAGAAGATCGGCCTGGGCGCCATGTGCCGTGTGCTGGCAGAGAACCCCGCCAAGCTGTATGGCCTGTTCCCGCGCAAAGGCGTACTGGCCCCCGGCTCCGACGCCGATATCGTGGTCTACGACCCCAACGCCGACCACGTCATCCGCGCCGAGGATATGGTGGGCGCGGCGGACTACAACCCCTACGAGGGCGTGGTCACCAAGGGCTCCATCCGCCAGGTGTGGCTCCGCGGCAAGCCCGCGGTGTCCTCGGGCAAGGTGCTGGCCGGGCCGGACGGCAAATACCTGCCCCGGGGCAAGTGCCAGCTGTAAGGAGACGAGGCCATGTTGGACAAGACGTTGGGCTATATCCTCTGCTGCCAGTCCCCGGCGCTGTTTCTGGCCGCGCTGGCGCTGCTGGTGGCGTATCTGGCCGGGCGCAAGCACAAGGTCCGGGCCTTCTTCCGCCTGCTGCTGTGCATTTTGTGTGCCGCCGGCGGCGTGGCGCTGTATTTCCTGGGGATCTACAAGGAGTATTTCACCATCCGGGACTTTTTCCTGATCCGCACTGCGGGCTGGATCGGCCTGGCCATCGCGGCGTTCTTCGTGCTGCTGGCTCTGGTGCGGGCGTTCTTCGCTGCCGCTGATGCCCGCCGCGAGCAGAAGGCCGCCATCCGCGAGGAAAACGAGCGCCTGGCCCGTGAGGCCCAGGAGGCCGCTGAAGCCACACAGGTGGAGCCGGACCCGCAGGTCCCCGCTGCGCCCGAGGCTTCCCCGCAGGAGCCGCTACCCCAAGCGGCGTTGGAGTCCGCTGCCGATTCCACCGTCGAGACTCCGGTGCCAGAAAGTGAGCAGCCGCAGGGCTAAGTTGACAATAATACTAATTATGGTAAACCCATCGGCCGCACAAAAATGCGGCCGATGGGTTTTTTGTAGGCAAAGCAAGGCTCCCGGGAAACAGATGATCTGTCTCCCGGGAGCTCCCCTCCTGTCGCGCGAGGCCTGTACCTCGCGCCCCCTACGTTGTTTTATGGTAGCACTCTATGATTGTAGTTTCAAGAAAATCGGTGATTTCTTAACGCAGTTTTAACGGAACGCTAACAGGGGCGCGAAAAAGCCCTCCCCCTGGGGTAGCTGTCCATAAAACAGGTTTTGAGAAACAAATACTATGGCAGTTGCCAGACAAGGGTTGCTGACAAAAGGGGTATGTGTCATTAAGGCACATGCCCCTTTGCTTTTGCAGTTGCCTTTGTTGATGGTAGATGGATAGGATGGTTTTTGTACGATTTAAGGTCGATAATCCAGAATTAGCTTCCCTGTGAGCAACGTAAAAATCAGGGGCAATGATGCATCCATGCCCTTGCACAAGTACAGCCCATACGTCAGTTAAATGCCGATTTCCAACCTGTTTCATAAGGGTACTTCTGATATCATCTTTCAGAAAAGTAATCAGAAATCCCTCACTTAAACCAATCCTTGTGAGGATAGGAAAGAAGTTTGCTGAAACGATAATTTTGTCCCTTATTCCGCGCTTCTGCAATCCGTGTACTGCGCTCACCGTTCCGTTCGCTATTGCATGGTTACAATTAATTGTTCACCATCCAATGAACAGCGGAATCCCTTTCCATAAGCAGCACATCATTTACAGCGATAGAAACCGCTGAATTTGAAAACTGTTTTTGCCTGTCCTGCCGAGCAAGTAGGATAGACAAGCACAAAGAAACATGCTATAATTTTTATAAATACTCTAAAAGACCACGTTAACATGTCAGGTCGCTGTCTGGCGGCACTTATTAACGGAGGTTTGGGTTATGAATAACAAACAAGCGAAAAAGGCTACGGTCGACGCAATCAATGTGATGATCAGTCACGCGGACAAGGGGCCTTCCGGATTTTGGGTGGAGGATCACGAAGGCTGTGGCAATCCAGCGGTCTTTCCGGAATTTGAGGAGGGCTTGAAGCGAGGAAGGCTCATCCAGAAGGAGCATTATTTTTGCCCATGGAATACCGCCATTATGTACGGCGATGGGCATGGCAACATAAACACGGGGTGTTACCATAGCTGTTCTATTAGCAAGGCAAGGTATCTGACTACTGAGGAACTTAAAGAAGTTCTTGTCCGCTTCAAAACACGCATGGAAAATGGCGATTACGATTGCGTTGAACATTTATCTCCATTGCTGACAAAAGACGAAAGCAGACACATAGAGGATCGCATCCTTGCGGAGCAGCATGAGTGCGAACGCTGCGAAAGGCAAAAGCGGCAGGAGCGGCTCAAAAAAGCCGCTGCTCTGATTGCCAAGTATCCAGATGAAGAATCGCTTTTGGCAATCTACTATGGAGAAAAGGATTACGTGTTAGACGAAGGCGGGATCATTCTTTTTGACCCAGCGTCCCAGCGTAATGTTGTTGGAGCGGAGAAATTTTCCTACAATGATTATCTCGACGTTCAATTCGCGTCTTTGGGTAAGAAACACCGCCCGTACTTTGCTGACTGCTTTTTCAATGCGGTTATGTCTCATTTCAAAGGACAGATTGAGAAGGTTAAGCCAAAACATATTTGCTTCAAGCGGATTTTCATTAGTGGAATGTACACCGATGGGACAATGTTTGACGGAAAAGAGAATCACGTCTGGATGGACAAATCCGGCTTTGAAGAGTGCGCCGTTGGTGACAGTGTTTCGTTCTGCGCCGAGGTCTACCGCTATGTAAAAACCGGAAATGGAAAACTGATTGACTACGGACTGCGTAACCCGACAGGCATCCAAAAGATCGAAGCCTACGAACTTCCCAGTGATGATGAACTGATTATGCAGGAAGTTGAACAGCTTATCTGCGAGACTTGCTTTCTAAGCGAGCAGTGCAATCGCAATTACTGCACAATGGATCCAAAGAAAAAGCGTTTGCTCAAACAAGAAATGTTCCGTGCAATAAAGGCACAGACAGATAAGGAGACGCAGAAATGAAACGATTCTTTCTTATGTGGGGACTTGTAATTGCATTGTTGCTGAGTGGGTGCGGATCGTCGGCATCCCGTGTTGAAACACTGAAAAGCTGGTCTTTCCAGTATAACGAGGGGACAAGTGATTACAGCCTTTTCTTTGGCTTGGCTGATAAAAATGATAAGTCCCTGTCAGCCGATGTCGATGTGGATATTCGAATCGTAAATGATGCGGATGAAGAGGTCTATACTGGTACAAAGTCCGTTTCTCCTGATGATTTCAGCTACTATACCAGCCAAGCTGCCGGAGAGCAATATCTTGCCAATGTGAGAATCCCTGCCGCTGAGATCAAAGCCGGAAAATCCGCAAGCGGGAAGGTTTATTTCACCGTATACAAGGAAAACGCGGTTCAGTTTGACGAAGTAAACTGCGATGCTCTGTATTGCTTGCCTATTGAAGATGTTCAAGTAACGTTTGATTCATTTCCGCTCGATCTGAAGGTGAAGAACTTCATGGGGAGTACGGCATCCGTGATTCAAATTCAAGGAGCCGAATTTAAGTTTGACAAAGACTATTCCCCGCATCTGACCATTACGATTACCGGAGAAAAGAAGAGCGGGAGCAGTGATTCCGGGTATGATATGATTAGTTATAAGCTGTATGACAGTGCAGGTTATCTGGTAGACTCCGGCAATATATACCTATCTTCTCTGAGCGCCGGAGATAAATTCAAGGATGACTCTGTTGTGATCTATGACATTACTCCCGGCGAATCCTACACATTCCAGTTATCAGAGTATAGCTGGTGAGCTTTCGTAATTTTTCACGAACATAAGGGCTTGGGATTATCCCAAAATACAAAACAGGGCGTTTCGGCAGTCAGCCGGAACGCCCTGTTTTTTCGGTGTGGGTACTCACCGGATTTGCTTGCTGCACTGCAAGAAAATCCCGGTCAACCCACGCCATTTTTCGCAAGTGTAGCTACACTTGCTGTGCTTGCTCTTCCTCTCATAATCGCATTGACTCGAACGTTTGTTCTTGTTATAATTAGGCTGAGAGATTAAAAAAGTCTTGGGACGCAGCTGATTTTCATTGGAAAATGGCGGCATCGCCGCCTTGATTACCGGCTTGCACAGGCGAACGAGCCTGTCAAGGACGCGCAGCGAGACAAAGCCGACTCCTTGACTGGCACGGACGGCTGTGCGACCCGGCGAACTGCCTGTAATTCTCCTGTGAATCCCGGTACATTGCCCAGTGGAATCCCGGAAATTGTCGTGATATACTGAATAACAATCGGTCATATCACGCACTTTGCTCCGGGAGATTCATGCGGCAATGTTCAGAAATCTGAATGAAAAGGAAGGTGCAAATGGATAGCAAGAAACGTAACGTCCAAGTGGAATCGGACGGCAGCCGCAGTGCCCCCGTTCCTCTCTGGCGGGAGTTACCGCAGATCACGGTACGCCTGAAAGAAGGAAACACCATCTACCGCTTTACTGCCAGTTTTGACGGAAAGCACACCCTTCCCGAAAAGGCGGTGAAGCTGATCGACTCCGAAGGGAGTGTGTGATCGTGACCAACAGCAACCTTGTCTTGGCAGACTGTCCTCAGATGATGGAGGAATCTACTATGAAGCAGTCTGACAAAATTACCGCGCTGTATTGCCGTCTGTCCCGTGACGATGAATCACAGGGCGACAGTAACAGCATTGTGAATCAAAAAGCCTATCTCAGCCGATATGCAAAGGAACACAGCTTCCGCAATACGGAGTTCTTTGTAGATGACGGTTACACAGGCGCGAACTTTCAAAGACCGGATTGGCAGCGCATGATGGCACTGGTGGAAGACGGAAAGATCGGCACGGTCATCACGAAGGACATGAGCCGCATCGGTCGAAATTATCTGGAAGTTGGGATGTATACCGAGATCACATTCCCACAGAATAACGTGCGGTTCATTGCCGTCAACAGCGGTGTGGACAGCGCTAACCAGCAAGACAATGAGTTCGTCCCGTTCGTCAACATTATCAACGAATACTACGTTCGGGACGGCAGCAAGAAAGTGCGGACCTCACTCCGGATCAAGGGAGAATCCGGCGAACACCTGACGACAATTCCGCCGTATGGCTACGTCAAAGACCCGGATAATTCAGAGCATTGGCTCGTCGATCCGGAAGCGGCACAGGTGGTCAAGCGCATCTTTTCCCTTTGCATGGACGGGAACGGTCCGACACAGATTGCTTGGATGCTGAAAGAGGATTATGTGTTGACGCCCACCGTTTATCAGGACAGGCAAAAACGAAAAGTCCGCTGCGCTTTGCCTGACAATCCTTACAACTGGAACGGCAGCACCGTTGCCGCAATTCTGGAACGGATGGAGTATTGCGGGCATACCGTGAACTTCAAAACGCACCGGCAGTCCTACAAAATCAAGAAGACTATCGAGAATCCACCGGAGCAATGGAAGATATTCCGCAACACCCACGAAGCCATTGTGGATGAGGACACCTTTCAGCGGGTACAGGAGCTGCGCCGCAACAAACGCAGACCGGCAAGAACGGGCAAGAGCAACCTCTTTTCCGGCGTTGCCTACTGCGCCGATTGCGGAGAAAAAATGTACTACTGCACCTCGCGGAACTTTGAAGAACGACAGGATCATTTCGTCTGCTCTACCTCTCGCAAGAAGGGAAAAGACGTGTGCGGGACGCACTTCATCCGCGCGGTTGTTCTGGAAAAGGGCGTGCTGAAATTTCTGCAAATCCTGCTTTGGTATATCTCCGATTGTGAGGATCTGTTCCGCGATAAGTTGGGTGCAAAGCGTAAGGAGGACTTCAAGAAAGGCCTCGCCGCAAAGCGCAGACAGCTCACGCAGGCACAGCGCAGGATGGAAGAGCTTGACCGTCTGTTCAAACGGCTCTATGAGGACAATATCTCCGGCAAAATCAATGATAGCCGATTTGAAAAGCTGTCCGCCGACTATGAAAATGAGCAAGCAGAGCTGACGGAGAAAATGCAGCTTTTGGAGCAGGAGATTACCCAGCAGAAGAAAGAAGCCGACAGCATTGAGCAGTTCATCCTCCGGGCGAAGAAATATCCCAACTTGCAGGAACTGACGCCCGCTGTGCTACATGATCTTGTGAACAAGGTGTATGTCCACGCGCCTGATAAGAGCAGCGGACATCGGGTGCAGGATGTGCATATCAGCCTTGCCTGCATTGGTTTCCTGCCGGAGAGCATCATTGCCGAAATGCTCACCCACGCATCAAAAAGCAGAACAGCGTGACTCCCGCCACGCTGTTCTCTCTAAACCTTATAAACCTGTCTTATGCGCTGCTACCCTGGGGGAAGGTTTTTGCCCATTTTCATGGGCTTTATCGTCATTCTGCACAACAATCCCCCTTAAATTTCTGCCTATTGCGAATTGAATTGTTCGGTGACCGGTGATAAATTTAGGTTGGTATTTACCGAAAAGTGGTGAAACGGAGGGGTTTTTAAGATGAAACGATGGTTTTCCGGGCTTTTAGCGGCGGTTATGGTGCTGCTTTTGCTGCCGGCGTCTGCCAGCGGCACAGAGAGTTTTTACGCCTACTTGTACAGCAACCCACCCGCTGCGGTCGGAGAAACAGCATCAGTGGCGTTGTTTTTGGGCCAAAACTCCACATCGCGGGAGTACAACACCTATTTCTTCCAAATCGACTATGATGCGGAAAAACTCATATTCGCAAGCGCAACCATCGGCAGCAAAGATCCTGATGTCATTGATCACTCTGTTCCTGGTCGTTTGACCATAGGCGGCTACGGAGAACCGCGCTCCGACCGCTTTATCACGCTGAATTTCACCGTAAAGGCCGCCGGTGAAGCCACTGTGAAATTGGTCAAGGCACAGATGGACGTCCGCGCCAACGCGGCAAAGGACGCCCAAACTGCCAGTGTACCGGCCGGCCAAAGCAACACGGTGACGATCCTGTGTGGCGGCTTCCCTGTTGAGCTTCCAAAATGTGCCACCGGCGCCGCTTATGTGACAGCAAACGGCGACTACACCTTCACCGCCGATCCCGGCTATGACTACGACTTTTCGGCCACTGTGGATGGTAAAACGGTAGCCATCATCAACAACGGCGACGGCAGCTACACGATCGAAAATGTTACCGGCGAGCTGGCCATCAGCGCCAACAGCACACCCACTGTCAAAACCTACGAGGTGACCGTCAAGGGCGACGGCTCCGGCGACGTCAGCGCCCCCACTCCCGCAAAGCATGGGCAGGAGTACACCTTCACGGTCACGCAGGCCGCCAACTACGACTACGCGGTGGCCGTAACGGTGAACGGCCAGCCGGTGACGTGCACTGTCAGCAGCAGCGGCAGCCTCTATACCTATACGATCCCGGCGGCATTCGTCACCGGCCCGGTGGTCATTACGGTGAAGAAAACTCTTCCATCCGGTACGACTATGATCACCTTCAACGGCAATGGTACCAGCGATGTCTGGGATGGCGTTACGTCCTATACCGTAAAAAGCGGTGAAGCTTTTACATTCGGTATCAGTCACCAAGAGGGATTTGACTACACGGTCACCGTCATGGCCGGCGAGAAAACCCTCACGCTCCAGCGCAACGAAAATGCCAGCACTTACACCATTCCCGAAGACTACATCAAGGGCGGCATTATCATGGTGAGCATCACCAAAACGGCGCAGCTTGCAATGACGGTGAACGCAGCCGAGTATGTAAAGCTCATAAATGGCAACGCCGTGTGGCTCATCACCGCTGTGCCGGAAACAAAGCTCCCTGCGACCAAGTCCCTCTATTACGGTGATACGGCCATGTTCTGGTCAGAGAAATACGAAGCCTACGCCTGGCTGCTGGTGGACAAGGGTACGACGGCAGATATCGCCGCCACGGCGAAATCTGCGATCTCCGTTAAGGGCAACTCCACTGTGTCGGTATCCTACGGCGGCGACGTCAACGGCACGGGCCGTATCGATATCAACGACGCCCAGTATGTCTATGACCTCTATAACGCCAAGCATTCCGCACTTGACATGGAGAAGTTTCTCCGCTGCGATGTCAACGGCAACCGCGAAGTAAGCGTCGATGACGTTCAGGCTGTTGTCAGCCTGCTGCTGCACTGATAAGTCAAAAGAGAAGCGCCTGAAGGGCGCTTCTCTTTTTCAGGCCGGTCAAAAAGCTTGCGAAATCCGTTATGCAAGGCTCTGCGGTGAAAGCCGCGGGGCTTTCTGTCAGGACTCCATGTGTTTGCCCAGAAAGGACGCCACGGTCTGGGCAAGCTTACACTCCGTCTCCCCCGCCGGCTTGCCGTCGGGAGAGAGAAAGAGCACCGCGCCCAGCACGTCGCCGCCGCAAAGAATAGGTGCCGCCACAGCGGCCCGGAACTGCTCGTTCTCATCGCTGACGGCCACACCCTCGCCGCAGTAGAGGCCACGCTGGTCCATGACCTGCTCCAGCGCAGGGGAGACAGGCTTGCCCAGCAGTTCCTTCTTCCCCGCCCCGGCGATGGCGATGACCGCATCGCGGTCGGTAACAGCGGCGGAAAAGTCCGTGCTGCGGCTGAGGGTATCGCAGAACTGCGCGGCGAACTCCTCCAGCCCGCCGATAAGGGAATACTTCTTGAAAATGACCTCACCGTCACGGGTGGTGTATATCTCCAACGGGTCGCCCTCGCGGATACGCATGGTGCGGCGGATCTCCTTGGGGATGACCACGCGGCCCAGGTCGTCGATGCGGCGCACGATGCCTGTTGCTTTCATATATGAAATTCCTCCAGTCAAAGCAGATTTTACATCCGTAGTCTTTGTCCGGTGTCGGAGGAATATACATCCGCCGCATATGATCGCGGTGAGATATACTATGAATTTCGACCTTACTGAAGAAATGAAAAAACAGCTGGACTACATGATCGCCCAGCGCCGCTGCTCGCATCGACATTCCTGCGTCTCCTTCCATGATGAGGACACCCGGGACTATCTGGCCGCGGCGATCGCGGCACTTGGCCCGGACGCGCTGCGCCCCTGCGGGAAAAACGGCCTGGTAGCCGACCTGCGCGGTTATATCGGCAGACGGGCCATCGCCTTCCGGGCCTTAACGCCGTCTCCCTGACGCCCAACGCCTTCAACTGCCACTCCACTCAGGAGTACCTGAGCATCCGCGAATGTCGGTACTTCTACGACAAGATGGCAGAGCTGCTGGAAAAAATGAAGGATATGTGATATGCAGAGGACGGCGCCCCACGGGGCGCCGTCCTCTTTTCTTCTTTATCCGCGGCAGGCAGCCAACTGCGCCCGTACACCGGCGATCAGCATCGTGGCATCCAGTCCGATGGCCACGCCGTCGAAGCCCTGGGCCAGCCGAGCACCGGCGGCCGCACCGTCCCCGGCAAATATCAGGCAGGGTTTTCCCGCCTGGCGGCAGGCCTGTTGTATCCGCGTCAGGGCCGCCTTGAAGCGCTGCTCCTCAAAGGCCCCAGGCAGCCCCATAGAAATAGACAGATCGAAAGGACCGATAAAGATGCCGTCCACACCATCCATCGCTGCGATATTCTCAATATCCGCCAGCGCCTCTGTCGTCTCACACTGGGGGATCACCAGTGTCTCGCCGTTGAAGTGCGCCATTGTCTCCAGTACGCCGGCCGGCGTATCGGTGCCCCAACCATCCTTCCGGGACGGGCAGAACCCCCTCTGCCCCACCGGGGCGTACTTGGCATAGTCCACCACACGCTTCACCTCCGCCGCGCCGTGCACATCCGGAACAATGATCCCCTGCACGCCAACGTCCAGCAGCTTCAAGATCGCCGGGCGGCTGATCTCCCGCACCCGGGCCAGGGGCGTGATGTTCCGCCTTTCCGCGGCGCAGACCAGCCGGGCGGTGGTCTCCGCCTCAATGGGGCTGTGCTCATTGTCCAGAATGACAAAATCCAGCCCCGCACAGCCCAGGCATTCCACCACTGCGGCACTGCCGGTACCCACGAATGTGCCCAGCGGCTTCTCGCCTCTGGCCAGCTTTTCCTTCAATATGTTCCGCATCTCTTGTTCTCCTGTGTTGTTTTCTATTTGTCAACTGCGGCAGCTCAATAATCCGCGTTCAGCCAGGGCTTCTGGACACAGTACAGCAGCTGCGCCAACTGCCGCGCCTTTTCGGCGTCATCTGCGGACGCCGCACCCAGCCGCAGCAGCGCCGTCAGACCGCAGGACCCCATCAGCAGCGCCGCCAGATCCCCCTGCCGGCAGATCACCGTCACGTCCGCGGTCCCCTCTGCCACGGCCCAGCGGCCATCGGCAAAGCCGATACGCAGCTCCTCCTCCCGGTCCGCCATCTCATCCCGATAGCGGAAGGCCGCCGTCAGCGTCCCCGCCGGGAAATTCCGATAGCCGGTCCGCCGCACGAAGTCCGCCCCATCCGTCAGCTTGAACATGGTCCCCACGGCGGAAACATTGGTCTGCAAAAAGCCGTAGTCGATGTAGTTTCCGGACACGTCCTGCGGATCGTCCAGCAGATGGTGGAAATCCTCCTCCCCTGTCCGCAGTATCACTGTCTGGGCCAGATTCTCCTGCATCCGCAGGCCGCCCAGCAGCGCCCGCAGCACTGTGCCGTTCTCATACACCAGTTCCTCCACGCTGAGCCGGTTTTGGGTATAGTTGCACGCACTGGAGCTTTCAAACCGATAGGCCGCGTAGCCTAACAGGTGTCCGCCGTCGTAATAACCCATACGGCGCACCTGAATATCCCCCCGGGCTCCGCGCAGCTCCTCGTCGAACTTCTCCACCATGCCATGGTTTCGGGCGGCAAAGCGCCGCTGGCAGTCCATCGCCTGGTCAAACTCCTCCGGCTGCAGCAGGCGCAGGTGCGCCCGCACCTCTCCGTCCAACCGCGGCAGTGCCCCGGTTGGCAGATGGTATTCATATAACTTCCCGCCAAAGCCGTAGCCCATCCGACGGTAAAAGCCGATGTTGAACGGCAGCAGCATGGTCAGCAGCGCGCCGTTTTCCCGTGCATAGCGCTCGGCATACCGTATCATATACAGCGCCGCGCCCTTCTTCTTGTGCAGGGGGTGTACCTCCAGCGCCATCACACCGCAGGCAGGCTGCATGACCCCAAAGAAGTTCATGGAGAACAGGATCAGCTTCATGGTGGCGATCAGTGTATCACCCTCGAACAGGCCCATCGTCCGAGTCTGGGTATCCTCCCGCAGCTCCGTAAGATGCTTGCTCCGGTAGTGCGCCCGGCATTCCTCGTCCAGTGTCTTGTACGCCGGATAGGAATTGAGATAGATGTCCAGATACGCCTCTATGTCCGCCTCCGTCACCGGATGGACATCCCATGCGCGGTCCGCTGTCACATTACCCATAGGTTTCTCCTTTCTCGCCGTTCCGCAGTATGTTCTCCTTAGATTATACCTTTCCCCGGCCCGTTTCGCAACAGGCAGTTGAAAGCCCTCCGGCAGCCGCCGGAGGGCTCATTTCGTTGTCCGTATACACGTATCCCTCAGATACTCTTTTGCAGCAGGGTCAGAAAGTGGCCGGCGTGTACGCCTGGTCCACGGCCGCCGGCCTTATACCAACTTTTCCAGGGCGTCCAGATCGCCGGCCTGCAGCAGCGGGATAGCCCGCCGCACCTGCGCCTCCGGCCAGTCCCACCACCGCAGCTTCTCCAGCCGCGCGGCGGTCTCCTCGTCATACCGCCTGCGGATGGGCTTGGCCGGCAGGCCGCCCACGATGGTGTAAGGCGGCACATCCTTTGTCACCACGGCGCGGCTGCCGATGATGGCGCCGTCGCCGATGGTAACGCCCCCACCTGTATGGCAGGATCTGTGACCACGTTCTGCAGGTACACGGTGCTGTGTCCCTGAGAACGGGGATATATTTTCCATTCGGGTATCATAGACTCTCCTTTATTTTACAAAAGCTTCTCCCAGCGGGGCGTTCCCCATCCGGCGGTATCGAAGCACTCCCGCACAGCGCGGCACATCCACGTCAGCTTCTGCCGTATGGCGTCCGACTGGACCAGCAGCCCCGCCTCGTCCTCATGTACCATGAAATACTCCATGATCCGCGCCCGGTCCTCCTGTGCCGCCAGCTTGGCGTAGCTGTCCACAAAGTACACGCCCTCGCTGCTGTCGAACATTGTCCAGCGGGCGTCGTACCGGTCATAGTCACCGCTGTCGTTCCAATAGGTAAAGCCCGCCGGGTTCAGTGCATTCCAGTCATCCCAGTTGAAGGCGGTGTAATCGCGTGAGAGTATCTCGTTCTCCGTAGCGTGCCAGATCTCGTGGCAGACAGTGCCCTCCCGCATATAATCCGCCTGCACATCCAGCGCGATATACTGCCAGTCCGCCGAATCGTAGGTGCAGCCTACCACGCCATAGTCGCTGTCGATGTGAGCCACCAGCAGGAAGCACAGCCCGCCCTCACCGGCGCGGTTGCGGAACTGCGCCAGAAAGCCCTCCGGATACAGGGCAAAGCTGCGGTCCATCGCCGCCAGCACGGCGCGGACGCCGTTCAGCTCTGCTTCCGTGTCCATGGTGTCCGACAGAGTGATGGGATAGCTGCTCAGCGCCGCTGCCTCCCGGCACTGGGAGGACAGCAGTATCCGCACGCCGTATCGCTGCTCCAACACATCCGCCTGCTGCCGCGCCTCCTGTAAGCTCTCTGCCACCGGCAGGCCGTTCAGGGAACCCCAATAGGCCTGCAGCAGTGTCTCATCCACCGTCAGCGGCGACGGGACGGACACCGCTGACGCTACCGGCTCGAAGGTCAGCTGCGCCGGGTCTATAACGTACAGCCGGAAGGCGCCGTTTTCATACATGCCGCCCACCAGCAGGCCTGCCTCCGGCAGAACGCAGCAGTCGTACATCTCTCCGGCAATACCGTTAGCCGTCAGGTCGCAGGCCGTGATGCTCTCCCCCACGTTATACAGCGTCGTGCGGCCCGTTCCCACACCGATCAGCTCCTCCGCATCGCCGACGGCGTACAGCGCGCCTCCCGCGTCCAGAAACAGCGAAGCATCGGCGAACCAGAACGTATCGCCGCTGCCGCACAGGGCGGAATATCCCATTTTATCGTTGTCAAAGGCCAGCAGGCTCATGCCGCCCGCCGGCGCCAACATCACCTGATACCGCTGCTCCTGCAGCAGGCTGATCGCCCCCGTCTCCGGGTCAAAGACCGCCGTACCGCAGACGCTGCCGTAGGGTGACAGGAGGAACAGGGCCGCCATCCGCCCGCTTGCCGCATCATAGGCCGTCAATTCCGCGAACCGCAGCTGTGACAGCGCCGTTACCGGCTGTGCCTCTCCTCCGGCTACGTTCTGACAATGCAGCACCCCGTCCCGCAGGAAGTAATAGCTCTCCCCGTCATATGAGAAAAAGCCATCCACGTTCTCCGCATCAAAGCTGCCTGTCTCCGTCAGCACATCGTCCAGGAGCTTCCAACGATTCGTCTCCCGGTCGCACAGCGCAAATCCATGCGCCAGGGCCTGCCGCTTCGTATCCCAAACCCCATCCAGCGTGACCTCACGCTTCACGGTGTCCGCTTCCGCATCCACCAGCTGCACAGTGGTCCTGCCGCTCTCATAGTCCGCCCAGCTGATCAGCACCACGCTGCCGCCCGCCGGATACAGCCCGGACAGGGATGCCGGGCGGGTACATTCCAGTGTCTGCACCGGCTCGCGATCCACCTTCTCCCCCAGGCTGCACCCGGGCAGCAGCACCAAAAAACACAGCGCTGCCAGCAGAGCCGCCGTATACGACAGCAGACTCTCCAGGCCCAGCAGACACAGCTTCTGTGCCAATGTCTTATTTGTTTTCACTTCAACACCTTCTTTCCACCGGAGGAGTATACCGCCATTATCCCATGGCAGCCATTGCTTTTCCTTACATTTCCTGCGATTTTCTTGCAATTTTGCAAAACGGCCTCTTAGCGGAATAATTGATGCACTGCATTCTCCCTCTCTGCAAATTCCGGCAGCTTCTTCGGCGGACCGTAATACGCCGCCAGTGCACGGAACTCCCGTCGAAAGGCTTCCCGAAGCTCCGTCTCTGTCAGCGCCAGATGCCCGGTGTTGGCCAGGATAGCCAGTCCGTAGGAATAATACGTCATATCCCGGTGAAAGGCCCGGGCCGTGACCTCGTCATAGCCGAATTCGTCCATGACGGTCCGGATGATCTCCGGTTCCAGCACGTCCTCCTGATGGCGGCCCGGCTGGTTGTCCTCCAGGTACAGCCAGCGGAACAGCTGCTTTTCCTGGGCCGCGAACTGCACAAAGCCCACGCCGTAGCTGCTGTACCGACTATCGCACCCCTCATGCGCCCGCAGAGATTCCCGTACCCGCTGGGTATGCTGCTCGATGGCCCGCTGGGTCAGCGCGGACTTCAACTCCTCCATATTACGGAATGACAGATAGATAGGCTGGGTGGAGCACCCCAGCGCCTTCGCCACACTGCGGGCGTTGATCGCCTCAAACCCGCCGCTGCGGAGCACCGCCGCTGCGGCGTCGATGATGGCCTCTTTGGATATTCGTTTTGCTGCCGGCATTGTGCTCACCTCAATAATCACTATATGTTATCGATAACAATACGTTATTATATGCCACTGTGCGGCCTTCGTCAAGCGCAAAAAACAGCACCCCGCACACACGGGCGAGGCGCTGTCATCCTTCTAATCCGGTTTGTTCAGCAGTACAGACACGCTGAAGCGCCCGTTTTTCGCCAGTGTCCGCAGGCATAAACACGCATGATCTGACCGCCCTCCGACGATACCGGAGGGCGGTTTTACGCCGCTTGGGCTGTACAGCTATTTGTGAGAAAACGGTTGAGTTTTCCGTTAAAAACGTGCTATACTGAGCACACTATGCACAAAGGAGACCACACCATGCGAAAGCTTGAATGCCGCCGAGAGGCGCTGTTTCAATACCGGGGCCTGCCACCTGTTGGCATGGCTGTATCCATGGCGCTGCAGCACCTGGTGGCTATGATCGTGGGCTGCGTGACCCCAGCCATCATCATTGCCAACGTGGCCGGACTGGCGCATGACCAGCGGGTCCTGCTGATACAGGCATCGCTGGTCATGTCCGCCGTTACCACGCTGCTGCAGCTGTTTCCCATCGGTGGGCGTTTCGGCGCGGGGCTGCCGGTGGTCTTCGGTGTCAGCTTCGCTTATCTGCCCAGTATGCAGGCCATCGTCTCCGGCAGCGGCGGGTTGGCCGCTGTGTCGGGCGCTATGATCGTGGGCGGCGCGGTGGCAGCGCTGGTGGGTATCTTCATCAAGCCTATCCGCAGGCTGTTCCCGCCGGTCATTACCGGTACGGTAGTGTTCACCATCGGTCTGTCTCTGTACCCCACGGCCATCAACTATATGGCCGGCGGCACCGGCAACACATATGAAAGCGTTGTGGTGCAGCGGGGCCTGCCGGAAGCGCTGGTGTACGGATCCTGGCAGAACTGGGCTATTGCGGCATTTACACTAGCGGTGGTGCTGGTGCTGACCAATCGCGGCAGGGGCATTTTTAAGCTGGCGTCCATTTTACTGGGTATTCTGGCGGGCTACGCCGTCGCTTTTGGGGCCGGGATGGTGGATCTGTCCGGCATCGCGGGGGCTGGGTGGTTCTCTCTGCCGGAATTTCTGCCCTTTGGCGTGACATTTGAACCCTCGGCGTGCGTCGCACTGGGGCTGCTGTTCGCCATCAACGCCATTCAGGCTATCGGCGACCTGACGGCCACCACCGTGGGCGGCATGGATCGGGAGCCCACCACGCAGGAGCTGCGGGGCGGCATCGCAGCCTATGGCGTCAGCAACATTCTGACAGCGCTGCTGGGCGGCCTTCCCACGGCGACATACTCCCAGAATGTGGGAATTGTAGCCACAAATAAAGTTGTAAATCGCAACATTTTTGCGCTGACCGGCGCGTTTTTACTGCTTGCCGGTATCATTCCGAAATTTTCCGCCGTACTCACCACCATCCCGCAATGCGTGCTGGGCGGGGCCACGGCGGCGGTGTTTTCCACCATCGCCATGACCGGCATGAAGCTCATCGCCGCCGAGGGGCTGACCGCCCGAAACACCACGATCGTCGGGCTTTCCGCCGCACTGGGTGTAGGCATTTCCCAGGCGGCAGAGGCCCTGGCACAGTTCCCGGAGGCGGTGACGACCATCTTCGGAAAGTCCCCGGTGGTGGTGGCCACACTGATGGCCGTACTGCTCAATCTGGTGCTGCCGCGGGAGGAAAAAAGCGAGAAATAGTGCTTTCTTTTGATACATTTGCTTTACTTTTTCTGTACCCGCCCTGTACTCTTTGGTTCCCTTTTTGTGCTTTTTTTGTAAGCAAAATGCAGCAAAAATGAAGTGACGGCCCCCGGCTGACGCCGGGGGCCGCTGAATGCCTTTTTTGCTCATCCGATTATCCCCCCCGGCTGACGCCGGGGGCCGATGAATGTCTTTTTCGTTCGCTCGATCATCCTCCCCGGCTGGTGCCGGGGCCGTCACCTCCACCGTCTGGTCGGCATCGGCCGACACCGGGGCGGAATTCTGTACGGGGTCATTGGCGGATCAGCTGCACGGCGGAGATGTCCGCCGGCAGGGCGGCGGCAAAGGCCGCGCCGTCCGTCCTCTCCCCCACGATACAGCCGTAGTGGGTGGGGACGGCGATCTGCGGGCGGAGGGCGGCCGCCAGACCGGCGGCCTGGGCGGCGGTCATGGTGTAGGTACCGCCCACCGGCAGGAAGGCGACGTCACACGACACGGACCGGACGTCGGGGGTATCGTCGGTATCGCCGGCCACATAGACCCGCCGGCCCTCCAGCGTGACCACATAGCCCACCCAGCGATTCCCGCGGGGGTGGAAGGGCTTGCCGAGGTTATAGGCGGGCACGGCGGTGAAGGGCAGGTCCTGCACGGTGTACGCCTCTCCGGGGCGCACCGGCAGCAGCTGCGCCGAGGCAAAGCCGGCCCGCAGCGCCGCCGCCACACACGTCTCCGGCAGCACCAGCACCGCGTCGGGCTTCATCACCCGGTGGATATCCTCCGGGGAGAAGTGGTCATAGTGGTCGTGGGTGACGAAGACCACATCCGCATCGCAGGGCGCGTCCGCCACGCGGAAGGGGTCGAACCACACCGTCATCGCGCCGGCATAGCGGATGCTGCTGTGGCAGTTGATGGAAAAACGGCTCAAAATGTCATCCATGGAGCACCTCCCTTTTCTGTATCGCTTTCAGTATAGCACAGGCGGCGGAAAAGGGCAAGAAAGCCGGGGCGAACCCTTGCGTTTCCGGCCAAAATATGGTAAGGTAACAGCCGTTGAGTCGTATCGTGCGGAGGTGCATACATACATGAAAGTTCTCCAGTGGTGCCGCGCCAACGCCATGCCGGTGATCGCGGTGCTGGCGGCGGCCGTTACCGCCGTGTTCGTGCCGCCGGACAGCGCCTATCTCGGGTACTACGACGTGAAGACGCTCTCATGCCTGTTCTGCATACTGGCGGTGGTGTGCGCCCTGCGGGGCGCGGAACTGTTCCCCCTGCTGGCGCAGCGGCTGGTGCGGGCGTTTCACACGGCCCGCAGCGCCGTGACGGCGCTGGTTGTCGTTACGCTGATCGGCTCCATGCTGCTGACCAACGACACGGCGCTGCTGACGTTTCTGCCCCTGAGCTGGTTCGTGCTGAAGGGCACAGGGCAGACGAAGCACACGGCGCTGACGTTCATATTGCAGAACTGCGCCGCCAATCTGGGCGGGATGCTGACGCCCTTCGGCAATCCGCAGAACCTATACCTATTTAATCATTATACGATCCCCAATGGGGAGTTCCTGACCATCATGCTGCCGCCGTTCCTGCTGTCCACGGCGCTGATCCTGGCGTGCTGCCTGCTGATCCCCCGGGAGACGCTGACGGTACCGGCGCAGGAGACGCCGGTGGACAAGCGCCGGTGCATCGTGTACGGCGTACTGTTCTGCACGGCTGCGGCCATGGTGCTGCGCGGCATACCGTATTGGCTGGGGCTGGCCGCCATCACGGCGGCGCTGCTGGTGCTGGACCGCCGGGCGCTGCTGGGCGTGGACTGGGGGCTGCTGGTGACGTTCGCGGCGTTTTTCACCTTCTCGGGCAATATGGCCCGGATGGAGCCGGTGCGGACACTGTTCCGGCAGCTGCTGGCCCACGGGGCCATGCCGGTGGCGGCGCTGACCAGTCAGGTCATCAGCAATGTGCCCGCGGCCATACTGCTCAGCCAGTTTACCGACGATTACCCGGCGCTGCTGGTGGGGGTGAACATCGGCGGGGCGGGGACGCTGGTGGCGTCGCTGGCCAGCCTGATCACCTTCCGGGAGTATACGAAGCACGTCAAGGGACAGACCGGACGGTTCCTGGCACTGTTCTCCGCCGTCAGCTTCGGCTTTTTGGCCGTGCTGCTGGCAGCCATGACGTTTTGGATGCAATAGACCGTGCGCCGGGGCTGCACGGGGGAAAGGAGGCCGATGGGTCATGCTCAGCAATCTGCAAGTCTGCTTTAACGCCGTGATGCCCCTGTTTCTTATTATGGGACTGGGCTACGGGGTCAAGTGTCTGGGCGGTATCCGGGTGGAGGACGTGCCCGGACTGAACAAGATGGCGTTCCGGTTCTTCATGCCGGTAATGCTGTTCTGGAACCTGTACACCTCCACCATCGACCAGGCGGTGCAGCCGAAGCTGCTGCTGTTCGCCGTGGGGGCCACGCTGGTGATGTACGGCCTGTCCCTGGCCATCGTGCTGCCCACGGAGAAGGACCACGAGAAGCAGGGCGTGAAGATACAGGGTATGTACCGCAGCAACCTGGCCATTATCGGCCTGCCGCTGGCCACGGTGCTGGTGCCCGGGGCGGACATGGGGCCGGTGGCCATGCTGGCGGCCATCATCGTGCCGCTGTTCAACGTGCTGGCGGTCATCACCCTGACGGCGTTCCGGGGCGAGAGACTGCCCGCCGGAAGGCTCATCAAAATGGTGGCCACCAATCCGCTGATCCTGGGTTCCGCCGTGGGGCTGGTGTTCCTGGGCACCGGCTGGAGGCTGCCTACGGCGCTGGAGTCGGCGGTGCACCAGGTGGCCGCCATGACCAACCCGTTCATGCTGTTCCTGCTGGGGGCCTTCTTCCGGTTCAGCGGCCTGCGCCGGTACCGGAGAGACCTGATCGAGGTGTGTCTGGTGCGGCTGTTCCTGATGCCGGCGCTGCTGCTGACGGCGGCGTTTCTGATCGGCATACGGGGCGTGGGCTTCGCGGGGCTGATCAGCGTGTTCGCCAGTGCCACGGCCATCGCCTCCTTCACCATGACACAGCAGATGGGCGGCGACGCGGAGCTGGCCGGGGACATCGTGGTGTCCACCAGCGCGCTGTGCATCGTGACCATGTTCGCCTGGTCGGTGCTGTTCAAGGCGCTGGGCGCGTTTTGAGGCTGAAAAAGATACAAGACCGACGGCTCAGCCGTCGGTCTTTGTGTTATCCGGTTTTTGTCCGTGCCGACGGCAGACGGCGCGGTAGATCACATAGCCCACACCCGCCACAGCGAGGGCGAGAGCGAAGGCAATGACCGCCGCCCGGTAGTTCTGCTCCCCCAGGGCGCTGCCGCCCACGGTGGAGGTGACGATAGAGGGCAGGCGGCCCACTGTGGCGATCAGCAGCCAGGTCCCCCACGGCAGGTCCGTCAGGCCCGCGAAGTAGCACAGCAGGTCCTTGGGCGTACCGGGAACGGTGAAGATCAGCCAGAACAGGGCGGTGCGCTTGGGGGAGGTATGGAGAAGAAATTGGAGCTTTTCCAGCTTGTCCGCCGGGAAGAACACCTCCACCAGACCGCGGCCCCAGCGGCGGACCAGGGCAAAGACGGTCACGCTGCCCAGCACGGCACCGAGCAAGCACAGGGCCGTGCCCGCCCAGGCGCCGAAGGCGTAGCCCCCGGCGATCTCCAGCGGCTCGCCGGGGATAATGGCCACCAGCACCTGCAGAAACACCATGGCCGCGTAGGCCAGCGGGCCCCAGGCGCCGCGGCCGTCTACCCAGGCGCGGAACTGTTCCGGCTGGCGGGCAAAGCGGACCATGGGCCGCCCCACGAACCAGGCCAGCGCCGCCGACAGCAGAACGAATATGACGATGGCCAGTACGGACAGCGTTTTTTTCTGTTGTTCGGTCAGCGTGCGCTTCACGGGCGATACCTCTTTTTCTTGTACTACCCGCAGGATACCACGATTTTCGGAAAATCATGTGAACGAAACGTTAAGATTTGCTTATAAAATGTCAGCCCCCGGGTTCCCGGGGGCTGCATTTTACTCATGGGTGTGCACGTTGATAAACTCCGCCTTCAGCTTGGAGTAGAGGATGGTTTGGCTGCTGTAGAGCCCGCAATAGCCGGAGAGCAGGTAGCTGAGGGCGCAGGCGGCGGCGAAATAGACCAGACCGCCGGAGCCGAAGAGCTCGATGCTGAGGATAACGGAGGCGATGGGGCAGTTCACCGCGCCGCAGAACACGGACACCAGGCCGATGGCGGCGGCAAAGGCGGGCGGCAGGCCCAGCAGTCCGCCGAACACGCAGCCGAAGGTCGCGCCCACGAAGAACGACGGCACCACCTCGCCGCCCTTGAAGCCGCAGCCGATGGTGACGGCGGTGAAGGCCAACTTCAGCAGCCAGGCCCAGGGGTCCGCCTGTCCGGACAGGGCGCGCGCCACCACATCCATGCCCGCGCCGTTATAGTCCGTAGTACCCAGCAGCAGCGTGGCGGCTACGATCACGCAGCCGCCCGCGGCGGCACGGAGGAAGGGATCCTTCAGGACACGGGCGGCCAGGCGCTCGGTGATGTGCAGGCCGCGGCAGAAGAGGATACTCACCAGAGCGCAGCCCACAGCCAGCACCGCCACAAGGCCCAGAGTGGGCCAGGCCAGCGCCGGCATGGCCACGGTGAAGCGGGTGGGCTCCACGCCCATGAGGAGGGCGATGTAGTAGCCGGTCAGAGAGGCGGTGATGCAGGGCAGCAGCCCGGCGTAGTACAGCACACCCACGCTGATGACCTCCAGAGCGAAGATGGTGGCCGTCAGGGGCGTGCCGAAGAGGGCGGAGAACACGCCCGCCATGCCGCAGAGGGTGGCCAGGGGCAGGTCCTTCTCCCCCAGGCGCAGCAGCGTGCCGGTGCGGTAGCCGATGCCGCCGCCGATCTGGAGCGCCGCGCCCTCGCGGCCGGCGCTGCCGCCGCACAGGTGGGTGATGACCGTGGAGACGAAGATCAGCGGCACCAGAAGGGTGGGTATTTTTTTGCCGAAGTGGACGGACTCGATGACGGCGTTGGTGCCCGCGCCCTCCAGCCGGCACAGCCTGTACAGCAGGGCGATGACCACGCCGCCCAGGGGCAGCAGGTACAAAATCCAAGGGTGGGCCAGGCGGACGTTGGTGGCATAGTCGACGCCCAGGTGGAACAGTGCGCCCACGAAGCCGCCCACGCCGCCCACCAGTGCGCCCACCGCCAGCCATTTCAGCAGGGCAGTGACGTACAGACTGTAGTGTGTGATGCGCTCCTTTACCTTCTCCATGGCCGTGCCGCCTCCTGTAACGTTCTCTTTGCAGACGATTATTCTACCATCTATGCGGGAGTGTGTCAAACCCTGTCGGATAAACTTTCAGCAGGGCTGAAAAATTTTCAGTTTATCTGACTTTTTTTCATTTTCCCTGTTGATTATGCCGCGGTGTTGCCGTATACTATATATTACCAAACGCAAAAGGCACAAGGAAGACCCAACAATATACAAATAGGAGGAAAACCACATGAAATACGGTCGTACTTTTAATTTCTCCGCCGGTCCCGCCATGATGCCGGAGCCCGTGCTGGAGGAGATCCGCGACGAGATGATGAACTACCGCGGCAGCGGTATGTGCGTCATGGAGATGAGCCATCGCTCCAAGGTGTTCCAGCAGATCATCGACGAGGCCGAGGCCGATCTGCGCGAGCTGATGAACATCCCCGACAACTACAAGGTGCTGTTCATCCAGGGCGGCGCTACCCTGCAGTTCGCCGCTGTGGCGTGGAACCTGATGAAGAACGGCAAGGCCGTGTACATCGAGACCGGCGCATGGTCCAAGAAGGCCATTGCCGAGGCTAAGAAGTACGGCGAGGTCATCGTAGCCGCCTCCTCCAAGGATAAGAATTACAGCTATATCCCCGACTGCTCCGACCTGGATATCCCCGAGGACACCGACTATGTGTACATCTGCGAGAACGAGACCATCCACGGCGTGACCTGGAACAAGCTGCCCAACACCAAGGGCCATGTGCTGGTGTCCGACCAGTCCTCCATGTTCCTGAGCAAGCCCTGCAACGTGTCCGACTACGGCATGATCTACGCCGGCGTGCAGAAGAACGTGGGCCCCGCCGGCATGGTGGTGGTCATCATCCGCGAGGATCTGATCCGCGAGGACATCGACCCCAAGATGCCCGTCTACATGAGCTACAAGACCCATGCCGACAACGGCTCCATGTACAACACCCCCAACTGCTGGGCGATCTACTGCTGCGGCAAGGTGTTCAAGTATCTCAAGAGCATCGGCGGTCTGGAGGAGATGCACAAGCGCAACATCGCCAAGGCCAAGGTCATCTATGACTTCCTGGATCAGTCCAAGATGTTCAAGGGCACCGTGGAGCCGGAGTTCCGCAGCCTGATGAATATCCCCTTCGTCACCGAGAGCGCCGAGCTGGACGCCGAGGTGGTGGCCGCCACCAAGGCCGCCGGTTACGACAACCTGAAGGGCCACAAGTCCGTGGGCGGCCTGCGCGCCAGCGTGTACAACGCCATGCCCATCGAGGGCGCCCAGGCGCTGGTGGAGTTTCTGAAGAAGTTTGAGGCCGAGCACACCAAGTAAGCCACAACCGTTAAAGGGGGAGAGAGTTCCCCCTTTAACGACAGTTCCCGACAACAAATCGTATTTTAGAAGGAGAGTATTACCATGCGTATTCTGGTTACTGACGGTATGGATAAGACCGCGATGGCGGAGCTGCGTGAGATGGGTCACGAGGTCGTGGAGCAGTTCTATGAGCCCGATCAGCTGGGCAAGGCGCTGCGTGATTTCGACGTGGTGGTGGTCCGTTCCAAGACCAAGGTCCGCGCCAACCACATCGACGAGGCCAAGGGCAGCCAGCTGAAGCTGATCATCCGCGGCGGCGTGGGCGTGGACAACATCGACGTGGATTACGCCAAGGCCAACGGCATCGACGTGAAGAACACCCCCAAGGCCTCCTCCCAGTCCGTGGCGGAGCTGGCTATGGGCCATATGTTCTCCTGCGCCCGCTACATCTCCATCGCCGGCCACACCATGCGTGAGGACAAGTGGGAGAAGAAGGCCTACGGCAAGGGCATCGAGCTGCAGGGCAAGACCCTGGGTATCGTGGGCTTCGGCCGCATCGGCCAGCACCTGGGCGTGATGGCCAAGGCCATCGGCATGAAAGTCGTGGCGTTCGACATCTTCCACATCCCCGGCATCGAGGAGCAGCTGGGCATCCCCTATGTGGAGATGGATGAGCTGCTGGCCATGTCCGACTTCGTATCCGTGCACGCCCCCGCTGTGGACGGCGGCGCTCTGATCTCCGCCGAGAACATCGCCAAGATGAAGGACGGCGTGGTGGTCATCAACACCTCCCGCGGCACCAACGTGGACGAGGCCGCCCTGCTGGCCGCCCTGGAGTCCGGCAAGGTGCGCGCCGCCGGTCTGGACGTGTACGCCGACGAGCCCGCCACCAACAAGGCGCTGTACAGCCATCCCATGGTGTCCTGCACGCCCCACATCGGCGCTGCCACCAACGAGGCCCAGAAGCGCATCGGCGCGGAGATCGTGGACATTATCAAGGCCATGTGACCTGCTGAAAAGCATATAAAAAAGAGACTGCTTTCGCAGTCTCTTTTTTTTGCGCTTTTCTTTTGGCGGGCTGTGTCTCCGGGTGGGACACAGTGCTCTTCTCTTTGTACACCCCTTAGATGCGCGCAGAGCAAAAAAAGTTCCATGGCTTTTGAAAGAATTTTTCTGTCCGTTTTTTTGGACAGCAGCTTTGCTATGATGGGGAAAACACAGCAAGGAGGACATTTTTATGACAGCCATCACGATGATCTGCACGGTGTGTGGGGCGGCGGCGCTGAGCCGGGGCATACTGCGGCTGCTGGACGTTATAGACGGACAGGAACGCTGACGCAAGTAGACGTTGACAAGTTTTCTATCTGCCTATATAATATTTTCATTCAAAAAAAGCGATATCAGCTTGTTAAGTTACCGTTAATGATAATATTCTATATCAGATAGAGAGGTCTTGTATGGATATCTTTGAGAAGTGCTTTGCGCCGTCCCTGGCGGGGGAGTTGAAGGAAAAGGGCGTGTACCCCTACTTTCACGCCCTGCAATCCCGGCAGGATGTGGAGGTGCAGATGGAGGGCAAGCGCCGCATCATGCTGGGCTCCAACAACTATCTGGGACTGACTACGGACCCGGAGGTCATCGAGGCCGGCATCCGGGCGCTGGAGCAGTACGGCACCGGGTGCTCCGGGTCGCGGTTCCTCAACGGCACGCTGGAGATGCATCTGGAGCTGGAGGCGGAGCTGGCGAGGTTCCTGCGGAAGCCGGGGGTAGTGACCTTCGGCACCGGGTTCCAGTCCAACGTGGGCATTATCTCCGCGCTGGTGGGACGGCACGACTACGTGATCTGTGACCGGGAGAACCACGCCAGCATCTATGCCGGGTGCCAGCTGTCCTACGGCAAAATGCTGCGCTATCGCCACAGCGACATGGCGGAGCTGGAAAAGTGCCTGCAGAAGGTGCCGGAGACGGCCGGAGCGCTGATCGTCACCGACGGTGTGTTCTCCATGGGCGGCGACATCGCCAAGCTGCCGGAGATCTGCGCCCTGGCGAAGCAGTACGGCGCACGGGTCATGGTGGACGACGCCCATGGCCTGGGCGTGCTGGGCGAGGGCGGCCGGGGCACGGCCAGCTACTTCGGCCTGGAGGACCAGGTGGACGTGTACATGGGGACCTTCTCCAAGTCGCTGGCGTCCCTGGGCGGCTATATGGCCGCCAGCGCGGAGGTAGCGGATTTCGTGCGGCACGCATCGCGGCCGTTCATCTTCTCGGCATCCATCCCGCCGGCCAACTGCGCCACGGCGCTGACGGCCCTGCGGAAGCTGGAGGCGCATCCGGAGCTGCCGGAGCGCCTGCGCGCCCTGAGTCTGTATGCCCGGAAGGGGCTGACGGACCGGGGACTGACCATCCGGCCCTCGGCGCTGGAGGCGCCCACGCCTATCATCCCCATCTACACCTATGAGACGTACCGGACGCTGCGGGTAGCGGCGGAGATCTACGACCGGGGCGTGTATGTGAACCCCACGCTGCCGCCGGCCACACCGGAGGGCGAGGCGCTGCTGCGGACCAGCTATATGGCCACCCACACGGAGGCCCTGCTGGACGAGGCCATGGACATCATCGGGGAGGTGATGGCCCATGAGTAAGGTCGCTGTCGTCACCGGCGGCACATCCGGCATCGGGCGGGCTACCGCCCTGGCGCTGAAGGACGCGGGCTATACCGTGTATGAGCTGTCCCGCCGGGCGGAAGGCGTGGAGGGTCTGCACCACATCGCCGCCGATGTGACGGACCAACAGGCAGTCAACGACGCCGCAGCGCAGATCATGGCGGCGGAGGGGCGCATCGACGTGCTGGTGAACAACGCGGGCTTCGGCATCTCCGGGGCTATCGAGTTCACGGAGACGGCGGAGGCCAAGGCGCTGTTCGATGTCAACTTCTTCGGCATGGTGAACATGAACCGGGCCGTGGTGCCCCTGATGCGGCAGGCGGGCCGGGGAAGGATCGTGAACCTGAGCTCCGTGGCCGCGCCGGTGCCCATCCCCTTCCAGGCCTATTACTCCGCCACCAAGGCGGCTGTCAACGCCTACACCATGGCGCTGGCCAACGAGCTGCGGCCCTTCGGCGTGACGGTATGCGCCGTGATGCCGGGGGATATCCACACGGGCTTCACCGCCGCGCGGCGGAAGGTCAGCGCGGGAGACGACATCTATCAGGGACGCATCTCCCGGTCCGTGAAGCGCATGGAGCACGATGAGGAGACGGGCATGGACCCGGCCAAGGCCGGGGCGTACATCGCCAGTGTGGCCATGCGGGAGGGACACCACCACCCGCTGTACGCCATACGTTTCGACTACAAGTTCTTCACCTTCCTGGCCAAGGTGCTGCCGGCACGGTTTTTGAACTGGCTCATCTACTGTCTGTACGGAAAATAAGGACAAAGGCCCTCCCCGGTGGGGAGGGCCTTCCTTTACACGATACGCCGCCCCCGGCTGAGCCGGGGGCGGCGTGGTTCACTTCTTCAGCTGAAGGGTCTTTTCGTAGGCGGCGATGACAGCGTTCATGGCGGCGGCGCGGAGGCCGCCCTCCTCCAGCGCGCGGACGCCGGCAATGGTGGTGCCGCCGGGGGAGCAGATCTCATCCTTCATCTGCCCGAAGGGCTTGCCGCTCTCCAGGGCCAGCCGGGCCGCGCCCAGCAGCATCTGGGCCGCAAAGGTGTTGGCCTTGTCACGGGGCAGGCCGCAGGTGACGGCACCGTCGGCCAGGCCCTCCATAAACAGGCAGGCAAAGGCGCCGCCGCAGCCGGCCACGGCGCTGCCCGCGTCGATCAGGTGCTCCGGCAACGCCTCCAGCCGTCCGGAGGCGGCCATGTCCGCCAGGAAGGCGTCCAGCTGTGGTTTCGTCAGCAGGGCGTTGGCATCATACAGCGTCAGCCCCGCCCCCACGGCGCAGGCGGTGTTGGGCATGATACGCAGGATGGGGCAGCCGGGAGCAGCCTGCTCCAGCGCGGCGATGGTGACGCCGGCGGCCATGGACACCAGCACGGGCTTGTCCGTCCGCTGCGCCAGCGTGGGGGCCAGCTGGGCCAGCACGCCGGCGATAAGGTTGGGCTTGACGCCCAGGAAGATATAGTCACAGGCAGCGGCGATGTGGGCAGCGGTGTCCGCCCGGGCCCCCAGCTCTGCTGCCAGGGCCTCCGCCTTGGCGGGAGTGCGGTTGTTGAGATACACATCTAAGGGAGAGACTTCCCTGACCAGGGCGCGGGCCAGCGCCCCACCCATGTTGCCGGTGCCGATAAAGCCATAGGTCATGGTGATACACCTCGTTCCTGATTTTTTGTCCATTATAATGCAGCGCGAGACGGAGTGCAACAAATAAATTCCCGCGGCGGGAGTTTCGCCGCCGCGGTGTGGATGAGGGGCCCCTCATCCGGCGCTGCGCGCCACCTGTCTCCCTGCGGGTCGGTCGGTCCGCGGGTCTGACACGCCACCGGCGTGTCATTCAACACCGCGGACCCCCCAGGGGGAAGGCGAACGGGGGCGTCCTTCAGGGGTGCCTGTCTTCCCCGCTGATCCTCAGATGAAGGCTTGGGGTAGGTGCAAAAAAGGACCGCCGGAAAGGCGGTCCTTTTTGCGGTATCGGTTTACTTGGCGGCCTTGGCGGCTTCACGGCCGGCGCGGAAGGCCTTGAGGTTCAGCTCCTTGACCTTGGCGGGGACCGTCTCGGCCACGACCTGCTCCCAGTCGATCTCGGGGCAGCCCAGGGAGTCGCACATGGCGCCGAAAAGCACCACGTTCATGCACTTGGGATTGCCCAGCTCAATGGCGATATCGCTGGCGGGGACGGCGATGGTTTTAAAGTGCTTCTGCATGGCCTCGATGCAGCCCTCGGGATACGCCTCGGCACCGGAGGCGATGGTGGTGGACTTGATGGCATAGTCATTGATGACGGCCACGCCGTTGGGGTTCAGGAACTCCGCGTAGCGGACGGCCTCCATTTTCTCCAGCGCCACCATGATATCGGCCTCGCCCTTGCCGAACACGGGGCCGTAGACCTTCTTGCCCCAGCGGACCTGGGTGGACACGGAGCCGCCGCGCTGGGCCATGCCGTGGACCTCGCTCTGCTTGACATCGTAACCGGCCTTCATAAAGCCGTTGGACATGATCTTAGAGATCAGGATGGCGCCCTGACCGCCAACGCCGACCAACAGGCAGCTTTTCACATCGTTCATGTTACTTCTCCTCCTTTTCAATAGCACCAAAGGGGCAGGCCTGGGCGCAGACGGTACAGCCCACGCACTGGGTACGGTCGATGAACGCCTTGCCGTTCTCCATGGAGATGGCGGGGCAGCCCACCTTCAGGCAGCTCTTGCAGCTCTTGCACTTGTCGGCGTTGACGACGCACATACCGGTGTCGTGCTTCACGCGCTTGATCAGCAGGCAGGGACGGCGGGTGACGATGGCGGGGTGCTTGCCCTCGTTCAGGGCGGCCACAGCGTCGTCCACGGTCTTCTTCATGGCGGTCAGGTCCTGGGGATCCACGGTGAAGACAGGGGCGAAGCCATAGGCCTCCAGCACCTTCTCCACACTGATCATGGGGGCGGGCTCGCCCATCAGGGTGAAGCCGGAGCCGGGGTTGTCCTGGTGGCCGGTCATGCCGGTGATGCGGTTATCCAACACGCAGGGGATCATGCGGCCGTTGTTGTAGATGATCTCGGCCGCGCCGGTCATGCCGGAGTGGAAGAACGTGGAGTCACCCATGACGCCGAAGACCACCTTGTCGGTGACGCCCTCGCGCTGGAAGGACTTGGCCATGCCCATGCCGGCGGAGAAGCCGCCGCCCATGCAGATACACACGTCCATGCAGTTCAGCGGAGGCGCAAAGCCCAGGGTGTAGCAGCCGATGTCGCCGGTGACCACATAGTTCTTGTTCTTGGACAGGGTGTAGAAGAAGCCGCGGTGGGGGCAGCCGGGACACAGGGCGGGGGGACGCTTGGCGACCTTGACCTCGTCCACGGTCTTGTACGCGGGCTTGATGCCCAGCACGCGCTCGCGCACCAGCTCGGTGTTCAGCTCATACAGCTTGCCGGTCAGTTCCTTGCCGACGCAGTCGATGCCGGCGGCCTTGATCTCGTCCTCCATGAAGGGATCCAGCTCCTCGATGATGTAGAGCTTCTCCACCTTCTTGGCGAAGTCGCGGATCAGGTCCATGGGCAGCGGATAGGTCAGGCCCAGCTTCAGGAAGGACGTGCCCTCGGGGAACACCTCCTTGGCGTACTGGTAGCTGATGGAGGCGGTGATGACGCCCACCTTGCCGTCGCCCAGTTCCACCTTGTTCAGGCCGTTCTCCAGGGCGCGGGTACAGCCGTACTCGGCCAGCTTCACCAGGCGCTCCTCCACGATGGGGTGGTTCAGGTAGGCGTTGGCGGGGGCGCAGACGTACTTGCGGGTGTTGCGGGCGTAGGCGGGGGCCACGTGCTCCACACGCTCGCCGAACTCCACCAGGCCCTTGCTGTGACAGACGCGGGTGGTGGTGCGGTACAGCACGGGGGTGTCGAACTCCTCGGAGATCTCGCAGGCCAGGCGGACGAAGTCCTTGCACTCCTGGGCGTCGCTGGGCTCCACCATGGCGATCTTGGCGGCGCGGGCGTAGTGACGGTTGTCCTGCTCGTTCTGGGAGGAGTGGCAGGAGGGATCGTCGGCGGTGACGACCACATAGGCGCCGTTGACGCCCATGTAGCCGGCGGTGAACAGGGGGTCGGCGGCCACGTTCAGGCCCACCATCTTCATGGTGCAGAAGGAACGGGAGCCGGCCACGGACGCGCCGTAGGCCACCTCGGTGGCGACCTTCTCGTTGGGGGCCCACTCGCAGTACACGTCCTTGCCGTACTGGGGCAGGTTCTCCAGGATCTCGGTGCTGGGGGTTCCGGGGTACGCGGAACAGACCTTGATACCGGCTTCGTAGACGCCGCGGGCGGTGGCCTCGTTACCGGACATCAGATGTTTCATAGCAGTTTCCACCTTTCTTGTCTTTTTTCCTCTTATTTCCACTTGCAAATCAAAAACGGTTTATCTATGGCAATACCGCATAATTGGACAAGAGCGATTTGCGAGTTAATTTTGCGTACTGATAAGGCGCGGTTTTGAAGCAATACTTGATGTATTGCAAGAAATCGCAACGAAATCAGGGCGTAAAATTTCCGCAAAGCGCCGCAGCTTTAATTGTGCGGTGTTGCCCTATATTCCTGCCGGAATATCAGATCAATACTGGCCGGCCTCCTGCTGGCCGCGGAGGACCCGGAGGGCACCCTCCGCCAGGGAGCGCATCTCCTCCTCGCCGGGCAGGCGGATGATGGGCGCGATCTTGCCCACATAGGCGGTGATGTCGTCGCAGAAGAAGTCCTCATAGGCCATGCCGGCGGTGTAGACGATGGCGTCCACGTCGAAGTGCAGCACGGCGGCCATGGCACCGATGTCCTTGGCCAGCTGGTAGACCAGGGCCTGATAGGCCTCCACGGCCTTGGGGTCGCCCTCCACCACCTTGGCGCAGACCACGCGGAAATCGGTGGTGCCCAGATAGGAGAACATACCGGCGCGGCGGCCGAAGGTACGCTTGACCTCGTCCTTGGTCTTGCCGGAGAAGCAGTAGCTGATCAGCTGGTTCACCGGCAGGCCGCCGGCGCGATCCATGCCCATGGCGCCCTCGTCCTTGACGTTGCACACGTCCACCACGCGGCCGTGCTGATGCGCGCCCACGCTGACGCCGCCGCCCAGGTGGCAGACGATGAGGTTCACGTCCTCGTATTTTTTGCCCAGCTTCTCGGCAGCCTTGCGGCCCACGGCCTTGTGGTTCAGGGCGTGGAACTGGCACAGACGGCGGAACTCGGCAAAGCCGGTGTAGTGCGCCACCTCGGTCATCTCGTCCACGCAGACCGGGTCCACAAAGAAGGCGGGAATGCCCACCATGTCGCCCAGCTTACGGGCCAGGTAAGCGCCCAGGTTGGAGGGATGCTCGCCGTAGGGCGCGGCCTCTACGTCGGCCATGACCTTGTCGTTGACGGCGTAGGTGCCGGAGGGAATGGCCCGGTACAGACCGCCGCGGCCGCAGACGGCGGCAAAGTCGGACAGCTTATAACCGGCCTCGGTGACGGCCTTGAGAATGGCCTCCTTGCGGTAGTCCGCCTGGTCGATGACCCGGGGGAAACGGTCCAGCTCCTCGGCGGAGTGGTCAATGGTCACTTTGAAGAGCTGTTCCTCGTCCTCGAACACCGCGATCTTGGTGGAGGTTGCGCCGGGGTTGATGATCAACAGCTTCATAGTCTCTCTCCTTTTCTGTCACGCCCGGCGGGCGGTTTTCGTTAAACTTTTCACCGAACCACTCGGTGATTATACTTTATTATGGCACCGCCGATCCGGGATGTCAACGGCCTTTTGCGCTTTTTCGAAAAGTCGGCATTTCGCACAAAAAAAGACCGCGAGCGCTGTTGAAAACAACGTTCGCGGTCCTTAACTTATTCCTCGTGCCGCAGGGCTGTCCGCTCAGATATCATTTGCCATTTCGCCTATCATTCCCAGCATATCCCTCAAGGCCGTTATCCCCGGTACTGCCAGCACATTGATGAGGATCACCGTAATGATAAGCACAACCAGCCCGCCGATAAGACCCACCAGCGACAGCACGAAGGCTATCGTTCGCTTGTCTCCGGTATAGCCCTCTTTCTTTGCCTTGTCAGTCCATACCAAGCCAAGGATGCCCAGTACAACAGATGCCACGGCAGAGTAGCCGAAAAACCAGAATACCACGGCGGCAATGCCCATTATCAAGCCCGCAACAGCTGTGTTTTCGCCCGGCTCCCGCCCACTCTCCGGCGGCCGCCTCTCTTCACTCTTACCCATCCGCTCCTCCTTTTCTGTGTATGCCTCTACTCACTCCTCGTGCCGCCAGCCCTCCAGCAGCGCGGCGGCCATACGGCGGCCGCGGCGGGGCAGGTCGAAAGCACCTTCGTAGATACGCCACTCCAGCAGCATACCGCGGTGCAGGGCCACCAGGTCCGCCACCAGCTCCTCGCGGTCGCGGTTGGGGTGGATCGTGCCCTCCTGCTTGCAGCCGTCCACCAGCTCACGCAGAACGCGGAAATACACGCGCTTCTCGTTGTCCCGCAGGATGCCCTGCTGGGGATAGCGGATGCCGTGGATAAAGCTGCGGTAGAGGGACGGGTCCTCGGCGCTGATGACCAGGGTCTGACCCACAAAGTCCAGCAGCTTATCGTGCCAGGAGTTGGCCTCGTCGGCCAGGTAGCTCGCCTCCAGCACGCTGTACTGGGCGTCCACGCTGCTGGTCACCTGGATGACCAGCTCGTCTTTGCTCTTGAAATAGTGGTAGATGTTGCCCACGGAGCAGCCCACCGCCTGGGCGATCTGCTCCACAGAGACATTCTCAAAGCCCTCCTTGTCGAACAGCTCCAGCGCTACGCTCTGGATACGACTACGCATTTCCAGGGCCTGTTTTTTCCGGGGGGTAAGCTCCTTTTTCATAGAGATATACGCACTCCTTCGGTGAATGGTTTTTTCTATCATAACAAGTTTTGGGCGGCAGGTCAAGGCATGAACGCGCCGGAAAACAATAAGTTTGGAAATTTTAAAAAAAGGGGTTGACAATTCAGCCGGTACATACTATAATCTCACTTGTTCGACGCGCGAGTGGTGGAATTGGCAGACTCGCTAGATTCAGGTTCTAGTGCTCACTACGGGCGTGCGGGTTCAAGTCCCGCCTCGCGCACCAAAAGAAAAGAGACATCCGAAAGGATGTCTCTTTTCTTTTGGTGCGGCGATTTTGCTGCGCGAAAACCAAGGCCGCCAGCGGCGGCCCTTGACATGGCACCCACTCCGGGACAAAAAAGGAGACGGCAAAGGCCGTCTCCTTTTTTGTTTGTACGCGATCAACCGCCGAGGAACCCGCCTATTCTGTCGTTGGGATCCGTTTCCGGTCTGTTATTCGGATCTGTGGTATCATCGTGGTCGCCGTCCGGCATATTGAAGTCGTCATCCGCCTCGTCGCCAAAAAAGCCGTTCCAGCCGCCCAGCATCATAAAGGCGTCCTCCACCACGATCTCGTCGTGGCCCTCGATCAGCTCACGCTGGTAGTTCAGCACGGAGCCGGTAACGGTGGTCACGTTGCCGTCGCTGTCCGCCATGTTGACGGTGTAGGTGGGGGCGGTGTGCATGGTGCAGACGGCGGTGGGGGCGTTATCCGCCGCCACCAGGGCCGTGTAGACGCGGCTGCCGCGGACATCCAGGGCACAGTTCTCCGACGCCAGCATTCCGCTGTCAGCACAGACCGATACGCTGGTCAGGCCGGAGCAGGAGAAGAAGTCCTTGTCGGGCAGGTCCTCGTGGATGGCGCTCATGACCTTGCGGAACACAGCGGAGCAGGGGTTGCCGCTGGCCACGATGCGCTGGTTGTGCTCGTAGCCCGCCCAGACGGCGCAGCTGTAATAGGGCGTGTAGCCCACAAAGTAACGGTCCTTGTTGCTGTTGGTAGAACCGGTCTTGCCGGCGATGTGCATACCGCTGAACTGTGCCTCGTAGCCGGTACCGTTCAGGGCAGCCTCCTGCAGCAGATGGTTGATGATAGCCGCCGTGGTGTTCTTCATGGCCACGGTGGACTGGGCCTCGTTCTCCAGCACCACGTTGCCGTTAGCGTCCTCCACACGGATGAAGGTACGGGGCTTGGTGTACACGCCCTCGTTGACGAAGGTCGCGAAGGCCGCGGACATCTCCTCGGTGGTGACGCCCTTCTCAAAGCCGCCCAGAGCCATGTTGCCCACCTGCTGGGAATCGGTGTAGGTCAGGTTCTCAAAGCCCAGCTTGTCCACCAGGAAGTCATAGGAATTGCTGACGCCGTAGGCCAGGTTCGTCCGCACGGCACAGGTATTCAGGGACTGGGCGATGGCGGTGTGCAGCGCCGTCAGGCCCTGATAGCGCCAGTTGGCGTTGCGGGGCCAGACCTCGCCGTTGAGCAGCATGGGATAGTCGTCGATGACCGACGCGCCGTTGATGGTGCCGTCGTCCAGTGCCGGGGCGTAGGTGGACACAGGCTTGATGGCAGAACCGCACTGCCGGGCGTTCACAGCCCAGTTCCAGCCGCGGTCCACCACCTTTTCACCGGCACCGCCGATCATAGCCACCACATAGCCGTTGGTGGGATCCACGATGGTCAGGGCGATCTGCAGCTGATCCTCCACCTGCTCACCGGCGGCGTTGGTATAGCTGCTGGTATAGGGGATATTCTCCAGATTATAGCACACATCCTCCGCGATCTTCTGATACTTGGGATTCTGGGTGGTGTAGATCTTGTAGCCCTTGCTGTAGACCATGTTGATGGCCTGGTCGTAGGCGGAGACCTTCTTGCCCTCGCTGTTGACCTTTTCGGTGATGCCCAGCTTCTCCACCAGTGCCTCGGCCACATCGGTGATCATAGCATCGGTGAACCAGGAGTTGCTGCCCTTGATGGTGGGGGTGCTGTCATCCGTCGGGGAGTCGGTATCGTCGCTGGTATCGGTGGTATCCTCCGTGTCCGGCTCGGTGACGGTACCGTCGCTGCCCACGTACTTGCCGGAAATGGTAAAGCCGTTGGCGAACTGGATATCCTCGGCCACGGCGGCGTCATACTCTTCCTGGTCGATCTTGCCCTGAGAGAGCATCTCGCTGAGGATGGTCAACTGGCGCTCCCGGTTGTTCTCGCGGGTCCAGGAGCTAATGAAGGGATCGTACATGGAGGGGTTGTTGGTGATGCCCATCATGCTGGCACACTCGGCCAGCGACAGCTCGGACACGTCCTTGCCAAAATACACCCGCGCCGCCGTCATCACGCCGGAGCAGCGCTGGCCGAAGTAGACCTCGTTCAGGTAGGCTTCAAGGATCTCGTCCTTCTCGTAGCGCTTTTCCAGCTCCAGCGCGCGGTAGATCTCCGTGATCTTGCGCTTGACCGTCACCTGATTGTCGCCGGTGACGTTCTTCACCAGCTGCTGGGTGATGGTGGAGCCGCCCTGCACGTTCTTGCCGAACAGGGTGTATACGATGGCGCGGGTGGTGCCCTTCCAGTCCACGCCGTGGTGCTTCTCAAACCGCTTGTCCTCGATGGCAATGGCGGCCTCCTGCAAATACTTGGGGATGTTCTCCAGGTCCACCCAGATGCGGTTCTCGTCCATGTACAGCGTCTGGTACATGACCCACTCCTGGGTGTCGGGGTCCTGGTAATACAGCTCGGTGGAGACCTGGGTCTCGAATTCGTCCAGATAGACCTCCACCTTGCCGCGCATGGCGCTGTTGATGTACGCCATGAAGATACCGGCGAAGATGGACGCCGTAAGCACGAACACCAGCAGCAGCGTGCCGATGATGCGTCCGGCCTTCTTCCAGCCGTTCTTCTGCTTAGGGGTCATGTTTCGCACACGCTCCTGCGCGTCATGCTGCACGCGCCGCGCACCCTCGGCGGCACTGTGCTCTACCCGGCGCGCACCCTCCTTTGCCTCGTTTTCTATGTGCCGGGCGCTCTGCCGGATGCGTCCCCAAAAGCCGGTGGACGACGACCGTCTGCGCTTGTTCTCACTCAAGACAGGGCACCTTCCTTTCTTTATTGATGTTCCTGTGTATTCTTTTCGTTCCGGGGTCAAAATTCACATACCAATCCACTATAAGGAACATTCTACCATACTTGTCAAATGCAAAAAAGAGGATTTTTTGTAGAAATCCGCCCGTTTGGCTGCTCAATTCCCGTTATTTTCCCCCATTCCACCGATTTTCAGTCCGACAGATGGCAGAAACTGCCGAATGCTTCCACTTGCGTTTTCTCCAGCTTTCGGGTATACTATGGATATAAAGACAAAGGAGGACTCTCCCATGAGCGAGGAATTCGGCCCCAACTTCATCACCCTGACCGACGAGGACGGCAACGACATTGAACTGGAATACGTGGACGCGCTGGAGCTGGACGGCCAGACCTACATGGCGTTCTTCCCCGTGGTGGAGGATGATGCCGACGAGGAAGCCGCCGAGGAGTACGGCCTGGTGATCCTGAAGTCCGTTATGGAAAACGGCGAGGAGCTGCTGAGCACCTTGGACAGCGATGAGGAGCTGGATAAAGTCTACGACCTGTTCATGGAGCAGATCCTGTCCGACGAGGACGAGTGATCTTTCGACGGGATTTTTCGTCCTGCCGATGGCGAGACGCCGCCGGCTGCGCCGGAAAATGGCTGGATTTTTCGCCAAGACGAGGCGCGGCGGTGCAGCGAAAAAGATACACGCCACTCCTTCGGCAGGATTTTTCGTCCTGCCGATGGCAAAGCGGCGATGGCGTACTTTCTGTACGTCGAGCCGATTTGACGAAGGCAGGGCGGAAAATTGAGCGATGGGCAGCGGTTCTATTTATCCTGACATTGGTTATACGGGACGTCGGATCGGCAGATGGTTTGCAGGCCTCCCGCCTGCCGTATGCGGGCGGATGCTGGAAGCAGTAAAGTCAGCCGGAGACGACCCACCTGCGAGTTGTGCAGGTTATAACATGGCCGCTGCCTGTCGCTGAGCACAAGACCCCCATTCCGAAACGGAATGGGGGTCTTGTGCTCAGTGAGCGCGGTAAAATGTTCACAAATTCCAGGCGTTTCCCTCTTGCGAAAAGGTGCGGTATACGATATAATGACCGAGTATGTTACCAAACAAGGGCGTATTGCGCCCAAAATCGAGAGGAATGAATTTCAATGAGCGCATCAAGAGAAAAGAAGATCCGGCAGGATCTGGCGGCCCAGGGCGTCACCGACCCCAAGAAGATCCGCGAGGCGGAGGAGAAGGCCAAGGCACGCAAGAACAATATCCTGTACGGCGTGATCGCCGGCGTGTTCGTGATCGTGGCCGCGGTACTGCTGGTGTATAACTCCGGCGTGCTGCAGCGCAGCGCCACCGCCGTGACCATCAACGGTGAGAAATATACCGCCGGGCAGGTGGAGTATTTCTACGCCAACGTGAAGAGCAGTCTGTTGAAGAGCGGCTATGCCAGCTTTTACGGCATCGATACGTCCAAATCCCTGGACCAGCAGGTGGTGAGCGACACCATGAAGACCGCGCTGGGTATCGAGGACGAGGGTGATGTCACATGGGAGCAGTATGTCCGCGACACCGCGGTGAAGCAGCTGGCCATGTACGTGCTGAGCGCCCAGGAGGCTGAGGCCAACGGCATGGGCGCCGATGAGCACACTCAGGAGGAGCTGGATGCCACTATGGAGGAGCTCAACGCCGCCGCCAAGCAGAACGGCTACTCCACGAAGACGTATCTGAAGCTGATCTACGGCAAGAACATGACCGTGGATACCTTCAAGGAGATGGTGCAGCTGGTGGACGTGGCCACCCATTACCAGAGCCACTACGCCGAGGAGCTGACCTACACCGTCAGCGACCTGGAGACCTACTATCAGGGCAACAAGAGCAGCTTTGACGTGGCCAGCTATGAGTCCCTGTACTTCAAAGGTACCGCCGACAGCACCAAGGACGATGACGGCAACACCGTGGAGCCCACCGATGAGGAGAACGCCGCCGCCAAGGCCAAGGCCGAGAGCGATGCCGCCGCTGTGCTGGCGCGCGTGCAGGGCGGCGAGGCGCTGGAGGATGTGGCCAAGGATTATGAGTCCGCCAGCTACACCAGCACCGATGCCGGCAGCAACAACGGCAGCGACGTGGCCAACTGGGTATTTGACAGTGCGCGCAAGGCCGGCGACAGCGCCGTTGTGGCCAGCGATCCCAACTGCTATGTGGTCGTGTTCCGCAGCGTGGGCCGTCAGGAATACGCCACCAAGGACGTGCGCCACATCCTGTTCAAGGTAGACGAGAGCGCACTGGACAGCGAGGCCGAGACCTATGAGGCCGACCTGCAGGCAGCTAAGGATGCGGCCAAGGCCGCAGCCGAGGACGCACTGGCCCAGTGGAAAGCCGGCGAGGCCACCGAGGACAGCTTCGCGGCCCTGGCCAACGAACTCAGCACCGATGCCGGCAGCAACACCAACGGCGGTCTGTACACCAAGATCTACAAAAACCAGATGGTCACCGAGTTCAACGACTGGTGCTTCGATGCGAGCCGTCAGTCCGGCGATACCGGCATTGTATACGGTGAGAGCTCTAACTACAAGGGCTATCATGTGATGTACTTTGTGGGCGACGACGTGCCCTACTGGCAGGTGCAGGCCGAGAACGCTCTGCGCAACGCCGACACCGAGGCCTGGCTGGACAGTCTGCTGGACAGCGCCGAGGTGGTGCAGGAGAACGGCATGAAGCACGTGGGCTGATGACCGCCCCTTCTTCGAGTCTATGAACGAGCGTTTTCTCAGAACAGAAATGATATTGGGCGCACCCGCTTTGGACAAGCTCCGCCGCAGCCATGTGGCGGTGTTTGGTCTGGGCGGTGTGGGCAGCTACGCCGCTGAGTGCCTGGCACGCAGCGGCGTTGGCACGTTGACGCTGGTGGACCAGGACACGGTATCCGTGTCCAACATCAACCGCCAGCTGTGCGCGCTGACCTCCACCGTGGGGCAGTACAAGGCGGAGGTCGCGGCGGCGCGCGTGCGGGACATCGACCCGGACACGGTGGTATACCCGATCTGCGCCACCTATGACGCCGCCCATCGGGAGGAATTTTTCTCCCGGAAATTCGACTATATCGTGGACTGCATCGACCTGGTCAGCTGCAAGCTGGACCTGATCCAACAGGCCCGCCTGCGGGGCATTCCCATCCTGTCGGCCCTGGGCACCGGCAACAAGCTGGAGCCTGAGCTGCTGCGGGTCACGGATATCTCCAAGACCAGCGGCTGCCCGCTGGCCCGGGTCATGCGGAAGGAGCTGCGCGCCCGAGGGATCCACCACCTGAAGGTGGTGTTCAGCCCGGAGCTGCCCCATGAGACACAGCAGCTGGAAGCACCGTCACCCGGACGGCGCAGCGTCCCCGCCAGCGTGGCGTGGGTACCCTCTGTGGCCGGCCTGATGATGGGCGGCACGGTGGTACGGGATATTATCGAAGACGGAGGTCTTGTACCATGATATTGACAGGCGCGCTGGTCAACGGCGGAGCCATTGTTGTCGGCGGCCTGCTGGGCACCTTCGGCGGCAAGCTCATGCCGGAAAAAATGCGGCAGACGGTGCTTGGCGCTACGGCGCTGGTGTCCATGGGCATCGGCATCTCCGGCGCCATCGGCAGCAGCAACCAGCTCATCCCCATACTGTCGCTGGTCATCGGCGCCGTCATCGGCGAGCTACTGCACATTGAGGACGGTGTCACCCGGGCGGGCAACTGGCTACAAAAGAAATTCGGGAAAATGGGTCCCATCACCGACGGCTTCGTCAGCGGCTCGCTGGTGTTCGCCGTGGGCGCTATGGCGGTGATGGGTTCGCTGGACAGTGGTCTGAAGAACGACCACGGCATCCTGCTGGCCAAGTCTGTCATCGACTTTGCCGGATCCGTGGCCTTTGCCAGCTCCATGGGCATCGGGATCGTCTTTTCCGGATTGTCGGTGCTGGCGGTGGAAGGTGTGATGACGCTGCTGGCCTCCCTGCTGACAGGGGTGCTGACCGACGCGGTCATCACCGAGATCTCCGTCACCGGGTCACTGATGATCATCGGCATCACCCTGAACGTGCTGGGCGTCACCAAGCTGCGTATCCTGAACATGACGCCGGCGCTGCTGCTGCCCGTTCTGCTGTGCAAATTCATGTGAGCGCTTTAATTAAGAGGAGTACATAGCATGGCTTTTAAAGGCTATACACAGGAGACACTGGACTTTCTGTGGGGCATTCGGTTCAACAACGAACGCTCCTGGTTTCTGGCGCATAAGCAGGACTATGAGGCACATCTCCTGGCCCCCACCCGTGCGCTGGGCGAGCAGGTGTATGAAGCCCTGCACGCGGCATTCCCCAAGGAGCCGTTTCTGCTGAAGCTCTCCCGCATCTATCGGGATGCCCGACGGCTGCACGGGAATGGACCGTACAAGGACCACCTGTGGTTCTGCGTCCGCGCCGGCGGCGAGGACTGGACGGGGCGGCCCACGTTTTACTTTGAGATCGGGCCGGACTATTACAGCTACGGCATGGGCTTTTGGGCGCCGAAGGCGGCGCTGATGGAGGCGTACCGCAAGGCCGTCGACGAGCATCCCGAGGTGCTGGAAAAGCTGGTCAAAAGGTTCAATAAACAGACGCAATTCACGCTTTCAGGCCCGGAATATGCCAGGAAAAAGACCGCCCCCTCTCCCCTGCTGGCGGCGTGGTACAACAAGAAGTCTATCAACTTACAGCACGACGCCGCGCCGGACGAGCGTATGTTCTCGCAGGAACTGGCACAGGATATCATTGATGGCTTCCGGACACTGATGCCGCTGTACAAGTATTTCGATGGTCTGTGCGCCGCGGAAATGGTGTAAAAAACCGCCCTTTTTGGGGTTGACAGCGGGCAAAAAAGCGGGTAAAATACCCCATAATGAATGAGGGAGTAATTCCGCAGCGCCGGTTTCGGCGCGGCGTGGCACACCGTCATCCCGGCGCGGCAGCGCCCGATGTGTCCTGAAAGAATGAGACTCATGCACAGACATAGCCTGTCCGTGCATGAGTTTTTTGTTGTCTTTTGGTTTATTTTCTGTTTCGCTTTTTGTTCTGCTTTTTTGCTTCAAATTATAAAACCATGATATAAAGGAGTAATAGACGATGGAAAAGGAATACAACCGCAGTCCGCAGGAGGTGCTGGAGGAGCTGGGCTCCTGTCCCACCGGTCTGACAGAGGCGGAGGCGGCTGAACGTCTGGCCAAGCACGGCCCCAACAAGCTGAAGGAAGCGGAGAAGCCCTCCCTGCTGCAGCGGTTCCTGACACAGCTGAAGGATCCCATGCTGCTGATCCTGATGGCAGCGGCGGCGGTGTCCGCCGTGACCAACGCACTCAGCGGCGAGAGCTTCACCGAGGTGTTCATCATCCTGGTGGTGGTGCTGCTGAACGCGGTGCTGGGCGTGGTGCAGGAGAGCAAGGCCGAGGCGGCCATCGAGGCCCTGCAGACCATGACCGCCGCCAAGTGCAAGGTGCTGCGGGACGGCCACCAGGTGACCATCGAGAGCAGCCAGCTGGTGCCCGGCGACGTGGTGCTGCTGGAGGCCGGCGACGCCGTGCCCGCCGACGGACGGCTGCTGGAGAGCGCCTCCATGAAGATCGAGGAGGCGGCGCTGACCGGCGAGAGCGTCCCCGTCACCAAGGCGGTGGGGCTGCTGACCGGAGACAATGTTCCCCTGGGCGACCGGAAGAATATGTGCTACATGGGCAGCACGGTGGTCTACGGCCGCGGCAAGGCGGTCATCACCGCCACCGGCATGGACACGGAGATGGGCAAGATCGCCGGTGTGCTGGCCCAGACGGAGCAGGAGCAGACGCCCCTGCAGCGCAAGCTGAACGAGCTGGGCAAGACCATGAGCAAGCTGGTGCTGGGCATCTGCGTGTTCATCTTTATCTTTGACCTGGTGGTGGCCGGCGAGTTCACGCTGGACACCGTGCTGAGCACGTTTATGGTGGCCGTTTCCCTGGCGGTGGCGGCCATCCCGGAGGGACTGGCCACGGTGGTGACGGTGGTGCTGAGCATCGGCGTGACCAACATGAGCAAGCAGCACGCCGTGATCCGGCGGCTGACGGCGGTGGAGACGCTGGGCTGCACCCAGGTCATCTGCTCCGACAAGACCGGCACCCTGACACAGAACAAGATGACCGTGGTAGAGCACACCGGCCCCACGGAGCTGCTGGCCACAGCCATGGCGCTGTGCAACGACGCCGCGCTGGAGGAGAACGGCGCCATCGGCGAGCCCACGGAGGCGGCGCTGGTGAACTTTGCCGCTGCCCAGGGGCTGAAGAAGCCTGTGCTGGAGAGCCGCCAGCCCCGCTGCGGCGAGGCCCCCTTTGACTCCGGCCGGAAGATGATGTCCACCATCCACCGCACAGACAACGGCTTTATCCAGTACACCAAGGGCGCGCCGGACGAGGTGCTGCGCCGGTGCACCAGCTATACGGAAAGCGGGCAGATCCTCCCCCTGACTGAGGAAAAGCGCACCGCCATTCTGGCGGAGAACAAGGCCATGGCCGACAAGGCCCTGCGGGTCCTTGCGGCGGCGGAGCGCCTGTACGACGCACTGCCTGACCGACAGGAGCCGGAGGACCTGGAGCAGGACCTCTGCTTCATCGGTCTGGCGGGCATGATCGACCCCATCCGCCCGGAGGTCAAGGCCGCCGTGGCCGAGTGCCGCGCCGCGGGCATCCGCCCGGTGATGATCACCGGCGACCACAAGGACACCGCCGTGGCCATCGGCAAGGAGCTGGGCATCATCACCGACGCCAGCCAGGCCGTCACCGGCAGTGCGCTGGACAGCCTCACCGATGAGGAGCTGGACAAGGCGGTGGAGAAGTACAGCGTCTATGCCCGGGTGCAGCCGGAGCATAAGGTCCGCATCGTCAACGCCTGGCGGCGCAAGGGCGCCATCACCGCCATGACCGGCGACGGCGTCAACGACGCGCCCTCCATCAAGTCCGCGGATATCGGCGTGGGCATGGGCATCACCGGCACGGACGTGACGAAAAACGTGGCGGACATGGTGCTCAGCGACGACAACTTCGCCACCATCGTCACCGCCGTGGAGGAGGGCCGCCGGATCTATGACAACATCCGCAAGGCTATCCAGTTCCTGCTGGCCAGCAACATGAGCGAGGTGCTGGGCGTGTTCTTCGCCACGCTGCTGGGCTTCACACTGCTGAACCCGGTGCACCTGCTGTTTATCAACCTGATCACCGACTGCTTCCCCGCCCTGGCCCTTGGTCTGGAGAAGGGTGAGCCGGATACCATGACCCGCCCGCCCCGGGACAGCAAGGACGGCATCTTCGCCGGTGGCCTGGGCTTTGACATCCTGTATCAGGGTGTGCTGATCACGATCATCACCATGACCTCCTACATCATCGGACACTGCATGGAGGTGGGCTATTTTGAGATGCCCAAGGGCGTGTCCGACGACGGTATGACCATGGCCTTCCTGACCATGAGTATGTGCGAGATCTTCCACAGCTTCAATATGCGCTCCCAGCGCAAGAGCGTATTCTCGCTGCCCAGCCACAACAAGGTACTGTGGGGCGCGATGATCGGCTCGCTGGCTCTGACAACACTGGTGCTGGAGGTGCCCGTCATCGCCAACGCTTTCGGCTTCACCCCCGTCAGCTGGACGGAGTACGGCGTGGCCCTGGCCCTGGCCTTCCTGGTCCTTCCGGTGGTGGAGCTGGTGAAGCTCATCCAGCGCCGCGCCGCCCGGAGGGCGAAATGACCCCTGCTGACTACGACCGCCTGCTGACGGTTATCCGGGCGCTGCTGGACCGGCAGACGCGGGTCATCGCGGCCATCGACGGCCGCTGCGGCGCCGGGAAAAGCACGCTGGCGTCACAGCTGCAGGCGCAGCTGTCCTGCCGGGTGTTCCACATGGACGACTTCTTTCTGCGCCCGGAGCAGCGCACCGCTGCACGGCTGGCACAGCCGGGCGAAAACGTGGACCACGAGCGCTTTCTATCGGAGGTGCTGCAGCCGGCACTGCGCGGTGAGGCTGTCGTCTACCGCCCCTTCCGCTGTTCGCGGCAGGCGCTGGACGAGCCGGTGACGGTCCCGGCGGCGCGCCTGACCATCGTGGAGGGTGCCTACGCCTGCCATCCGGCCCTGTGGGACAGCTATGATCTGCGGGTATTCCTTACCGTGGACGCTGCCGAGCAGCTCCGCCGCATTGAAGCCCGCAGCGGCCCGGAGAAGCTCCGGATGTTCCGGGATCGCTGGATCCCGCTGGAGGAGTCCTATTTCACCGCCTTTGACCTGCCCGCACGCTGCGATATGGCGCTGAAGGGGTAAGCTACGCAAAAAAAGAAAGCCCTTTTGGGCTTTCTTTTTTTTGCATATATCAGTTTACCGGGCGTTGTAGGCGGCGATGCCCTTGGCCAGCAGGTCCATGGCGCGCTCCAGGTCCGCCTGCTTCAGCACATAGGCGATGCGGATCTCGTTCTTGCCCTTGCCGGGGGTACCGTAGAAGGGCTCGCCGGGGGCAAACATCACGGTGTCGCCGTTGTCCTCGAACTCCTCCAGCAGCCACTTCTGGAAGGCGTCGGCATCGTCCACCGGCAGGGCGGCCATGATGTAGAAGGCGCCGCGGGGGCACTCGCAGACCACGCCGGGTATCTCGTGCAGCTTATTGACCACCGTATCGCGGCGGCGCTTGTACTCCTCACGGACGGCGGCAAAGTAGTCGGGGCCGACGGTGTACAGCGCGGCAGCGGCCACCTGGTCCAGTGTGGGCACGGACAGACGGCACTGGGCGTACTTCATGGCCTGCGCCATCAGCTCCTTGTTGCGGGAGATCATGCAGCCGATGCGGGCGCCGCAGGCGGAGAACCGCTTGGAGACGGTGTCGATGACGATGACGTTCTCGGCCGCGTCCTCGAACTGGCCCATGGATTGCAGCGGCTCGCCGGCGTAGACGAACTCGCGGTAGGCCTCGTCGCCGATGATGAACAGATCGTGTTCCTTGGCCACGTCCACCAGCATACGCATCTCCTCCGGCGTCAGGACGGCGCCGGTGGGGTTGCCGGGGTTGGTGACCATGATGGCGCGGGTGTGCTCGTTGATCTCCGCCTCGACCTTGGCACGGTCGGCGTAGTGGTAGCCGTCATGGGGAGAGGTGGGAATGGGGTGGATCTTCGCGCCGCAGGTGTAGGCCATGGTGTTGTAGTTGGGATAGAAGGGCTCGGGGATGAGGATCTCATCGCCGTCATCCAGGATGCAGTTCATGGTGATCTGCAGCGCCTCGCTGCCGCCGTTGGTGATGAGGATATCACCGGCATCGAAGTGCATACCCAGATCGGCGTAGTACTTGCGGATGGCCTCGATCAGCTCCGGGATACCGGGGGACGGGGCATAGGCCAACACCGGCAGGTCAAAGTGCTTCACCGCATCGAAGTACGCCTTGGGCGTCTCGATATCCGGCTGGCCGATGTTCAGATGATAGATCTTCCTGCCCTTGGCCTCCGCCGCCACCGCGTAGGGGTGGAACTTCCGCATGGGGGACAGGCCGCATTTCAAGACCTTGCTGGAAAACTTCATGGTGGTTCCTCCTTATCTCGTTCTCGTGTATCGTAATAGTAGCGCTTTTTCGCGGAAGTTGCAAGAGCAACTTGAGAAAAAGGCCGCCTAAAGGCGGCCTTCTGTATTGTGCTTAGCTCATCTGCTTGCGGCGGCTCAGGTTCACGGTGCCGTCGGTCATGGAATTCAGGGAGTCCAGGCTGCGGCCGGTGCCCTCAGCCACGCAGGAGATAGCGCCCTCGGCCACCACGGTGTGGATGCCGGTGCGGGCCTCGATGAGTTTGTCAAAGCCGTCCACCAGGCTGCCGCCGCCGGTCATAACGATGCCGTTGTTGGAGATGTCGGCCACCAGCTCGGGCGGGGTGCGCTCCAGCACGCCGTGGACTGCCTCGAGGATGCGCTCTACCGGCTCCTCGAATGCCTCCAGCATCTCGGTGGAGCTGACGTTGATGACCTTGGGCAGGCCTGTCACCAGGCAGCGGCCCTTGATCTCGATGGACGTCTCCTGCTCCTTGGGGAAGACACAGCCGATCTGCATTTTCATCAGCTCGGCGGTGCGCTCGCCCACCAGCACATTGTGCTTGCGGCGCATATACTTGACGATGGCCTCGTTGAACTGGTCGCCGGCCACCTTGATGGAGGCGCTCTCCACCACGCCGGAGAGGGAGATGACGGCGATGTCGCTGGTGCCGCCGCCGATATCCACCACCATGTGGCCGTCGGGCTTGGAGATGTCGATGCCGGCGCCGATGGCCGCGGCCACAGGCTCCTCGATCAGATACACACGGCGGGCGCCCGCCTGGATACCGGCGTCCACCACGGCGCGCTCCTCGACCTCGGTGATGCCGGAGGGCACGCAGATGATGACGCGGGGCTTGAACAGCTGGAAGCCGCCCACCACCTTGTGCAGGAACTCGCGGAGCATACGCTCGGTCATGTCGTAGTCGGAGATAACGCCCTCACGGAGGGGACGGATGGCCACGATGTTGCCGGGGGTACGGCCCAGCATGGCCTGAGCCTCGGCGCCCACCTTCAGCAGCTTGCCGGTATTCTTGTCAATGGCCACCACGGACGGCTCGTTCAATACGACGCCCTTGCCCTTTACGTACACCAGTACGGAGGCGGTGCCCAGGTCAATGCCGATATCTTTTGCAATGGAACACATACTACTGCACCTCTATCTTGTCTTTCGTTTCGGGCGGGTGCGCCCGTTACCCTCTGATTTATCTATTATACCGATTAAGAGAGAATATTGCAACTGCGAAATGAAAATCGCGGTATTTTCTGTATTCTATACGGAAACGCCGAAGTCCATACCTCAATTATCACGGGCCATGGCCAGCGTCAGGCAGACCACGTCCGCCGCCCCGGCGGCCTTCAGCACCCGGACGCACTCGGTGAGCGTGGCGCCGGTGGTGATGATGTCGTCGATGAGCAGGAAGCGCTTTCCGGCGATGGCGTCCGGGTCCACCGGCTCGTAAGCGCCCAGCACATTGGCCCGGCGCTCCGCCGGGTCACCGATACCGGACTGGGCCGGGTTGTCCCGCACCTTACGCAGTGTCTCCTGCGGCTCCGTGTGCCAGTCCACGCACAGGCTGGCGCACAGCATACGCGACTGGTCGAAGCCACGCTTTTTCAGGCGCTGTTTGCTCACCGGCACCCAGGTGACGGCATCGAAGCGGTCGGCGTAGACCTCCGCCGCCTTTTCGGCCATCAGCACACCGTAGGCGTTCAGGTCCTCGATGCGCCGCTTGAATTTGAAGGCCAGAAGGGCGTCGCGGACACGGCCCTCGTAATACAGCGGCGCGGCACATTCGCCGAAGGTGCCGGTGCGTACCTTATCGCACCGGGGCAGCGACGCCTTGCACGCCTCGCACAGCAGCTCCCGGCCCGCCACGCGCCCGCAGAAGGGGCACTTGCGGGGGAAAAAGAAGTCCAGCAAGCCCCGCTGGGCCTTGTCCAATGCGTCGTTGATACTACCGTTATTGCTCATGGTATCCCTCCTTCAGTCGGCGGCGCAGGCCGCTGTACCGGCGCTGCTGCTTGTTATTGGCGGCCATCTGGGCCAGGACGGCGTCGTCCCCGGCGAGGATAAGCAGCCTGCGGGCACGGGTGATAGCGGTGTACAGCACGCCGCGCACCAACAGCGACGGCGCGGCGGACGCCGCGGCCAATATCACCGCCGGATACTCGCTGCCCTGGGATTTATGTACGGTGACGGCGTAGGCCATATCCAGCTGGCTCAGCAGGTCAGCGGTGTACACCGCCGTGCGGTCGTCAAACCGCAGGGTGATGAGCTCGCCGCCGGGGTCAATGTCCTGAATAACGCCCACGTCGCCGTTGAAAATACCGCTGCCGCCGGAGCCATCCTCCTTCTCCCACAGCACATCGTAGTTGTTCCGGGTCTGCATGACCCGGTCACCCACCCGGAACGTCATGTCGCCCCACTGCTTCTGGCGCTTACCGCGCTCCGGCGGGTTCAGCGCCGCCTGCAGGGCCCGGTTCAGCGCCGCCGTACCGCAGGGGCCCTTTCGGGTGGGGGAGAGCACCTGTATCTGCTCGGCGGGAATACCCATGTTTTTGGGCAGACGGTCGCGGCACAGCTCCACCACCGTCTGCACCAGGCGATCCGGCGCGCGGCGGCGCAGGAAGAAGAGGTCGCCGCTGCCGCTATTCTCCAGCGGCGGCAGCTCGCCGCGGTCCACGGCATGGGCGGCGCGGATGATGGCCGACTGCTCCGCCTGGCGGAACACCTGGGTCAGGGACACCGCCGGCACCACACCGCTGCGGAGCATATCCCCCAGCACGCTGCCGGGGCCTACGGAGGGCAGCTGGTCCGGGTCGCCTACCAGCACCAGGCGGCTTCCCGGCCGCATGGCCTCCAGCAGGGAGCGCATCAGCTCGATATCCACCATGCTCATCTCGTCCACGATGACAGCGTGGGCCTCCAGCGGATCCTGTGCGTTCTTCTTAAAGGCCGTCTGGCCGGTGAGCTCATTGTAGCTCATGCCCAGGGCACGGTGGATGGTCTGGGCCTCCCGGCCTGTCACCTCGCCCAGGCGCTTGGCGGCGCGGCCGGTGGGCGCCAGCAGCGCCACATCCAGCCTCATACGCTCGTACAGGGCCACGATGCCCCGCAGAGACGTGGTCTTGCCGGTGCCGGGGCCGCCGGTCAGCAGCAGTATACCGCCCTGGGCCGCCAGGCACACCGCCTGCCGCTGCAGAGGCGCATAGGCCACGCCCTGTTCCTTTTCGATGTCATCGATGACCTTCTCCGCCCGGGGCAGCACCTCCACCGGCGTCCGTACCAGCGACAGCAGGCGCTCCGCCACGAAGGTCTCCGCCTGGTACAGCCGGGGCAGATAGCAGCCCTGCACCCCGGCGATGGTCTTTTCCACCACGCCGAAGCCCTCGATAAGCTTGTCCAGCGCCAGCTCCAGCTCGTCAGGCGTCACGGCCAGCAGCTGCGACGTGGCGAAGAGCAGCTTCTCGCGAGGCAGGAACACATGGCCGTTGGCGGCGTTGTGCTCCAGCTCATAGGTCAGCGCCGCCCGCAGGCGGCAGGGATCGTCCCCGCCAAAGCCCAGGCTGATGGCGATCTCGTCCGCTATGGAAAAATCCACCCCGTACTGGGCCCGGGACAGGATATACGGGTCATCCCGCAGGGCCTGGATGGCTCCGTCGCCGTAGGTGCGCTGAAGGGGCATGGCCAGATACACCGGCAGGTCATACCGGGCCAGGAACTCCATCAGCTGGCGCAGGCCCGTCAGCGCACGGAAAGCGTCGGACAGCTCCTTCGCTCTCTGGGCGGTGATGCCCTTGATGCACCGCAGGCGCTCCGGCTCCCGCTCGATGACCAGCAGGGTGTCCGTGCCGAAGCGCTCCACCAGCCGCTGTGCGGTGGCGGGACCAACACCCTTGAGGATGCCGGAGGACAGGTAGGCGATCATGTCCTCCTCACGCTCCGGCATCCGGCGCTCCACGCTCTCGGCGGTGAGCTGGCTGCCGTGGACGGGGTGGACGCTCCACACGCCGGTGACGGTCATGCCCTCGCCGGCGGCGGCACAGGGGATACAGCCCACCACGGTGACAGGCTCCTCCTCGCCCTCCACGGTCAGCAGCAGCACGGTATAGCCGTTCTCCTCGTTATGAAAGATGACGTTCTCTACGGTGCCCTCCACGGTCACGCGCTCGCCCATCGGCTCACCTCCCCTGTTCGGTGGTATCTTCCTCTGTATAGTACGCCGCCAGCTCCTGGGGCGTCAGCAATTTCGTGTTCATATCGGACAGCAGCGCCGCGGCGCGGCGGCCCTCGTCGGTCAGTCCGCAGTCCACCAGCAGCACCGGCAGACGGCGGCTCTGGGCCAGACGGCGCAGCGTCACATCCAGTCCCGTCCCGTCTCCGGAGACCCGGACCAGATACACCGCGTCCACCGGGCGCTCACGCCAAAGCAGCAGCGATGCCGCCAGCCATATCAGCGCCGTGACGCCGATGGCCGCCAGCGCGGCGATCACGCCGTCCTGTAAAAGCTCCATGCAGCCACCCCCCTGCCCTATCCTATGCGGCAGGGGAAAGGCCGGTCACTTCAGGTACTTTTTCAGATACTGGCCGGTGTAGGACGCCGGGCAGGCGGCGATCTCCTCCGGCGTGCCGCAGGCCACTACGGTGCCGCCGCCCACGCCGCCCTCCGGGCCCAGGTCGATGATATAGTCGGCACACTTGATCACGTCCAGGTTGTGCTCAATGACCAGCACCGTATTGCCACCATCGGTGAGCCGCTGGAGCACCTCCAACAGCTTCCGCACGTCATCGGCGTGGAGGCCGGTGGTGGGCTCGTCCAGAATATACACCGTCCGCCCTGTGGCGCGGCGGCTCAGCTCCGTGGCCAGCTTGACGCGCTGGGCCTCGCCGCCGGAGAGGGTGGTGCTGGGCTGGCCCAGCTTCACATAGCCCAGCCCCACATCCCGCAGGGTGGTCAGCTTGTCACAGATGGCGGGCACGGCGGAGAAGAACTCCCACGCCTCGTCCACGGTCATATCCAGCACGTCGGCGATGTTTTTGCCCTTGTAGCGGACCTCCAGCGTCTCGCGGTTATAGCGCTTGCCGCGGCAGATCTCGCAGGGAACGTACACATCCGACAGGAAGTGCATCTCGATCTTCAGCATACCGTCGCCGCCGCAGGCCTCGCAGCGGCCGCCCTTGGTGTTGAAGGAGAACCGGCCCGGTCCGTAGCCCCGGGCCTTGGCGTCCGGGGTAGAGGCGAACAGGTCGCGGATCAGGTTGAACAGGTTGGTATAGGTGGCCGGATTGGATCGGGGCGTCCGGCCGATGGGGCTCTGGTCGATGGCAATGACCTTGTCCAGCTGCTCCATGCCCTCGATGGCGTCGTGCTTGCCGGGGCGCACCTTCATGCGGTTCAGCTGGGCACCCAGCGCCTTGAACAGCACCTCGTTGATCAGAGAGGATTTTCCGCTGCCGCTGACGCCGGTGACACAGGTGAACGTCCCCAGAGGGATGGACACGTCGATATGCTTCAGGTTGTTCTCCCGCGCGCCCCGCACCGTCAGCCATCTGCCGTTTCCCCGGCGGCGCTGTGCCGGCAGGGGGATGGTGCGTTTGCCGCTGAGGTACTGGCCCGTCAGGCTGTCAGGGTTCGCCATGACTTCCTCCGGAGTGCCGCAGGCCACCACCTGCCCGCCCAGGGCACCGGCGCCGGGACCGATGTCAATAAGGTAATCGGCGGCGCGCATGGTGTCCTCGTCGTGCTCCACCACGATGAGGGTATTGCCCAGATCGCGGAGGCGCTGCAGCGTGGCCAGCAGCTTGTCGTTATCCCGCTGGTGCAGGCCGATGGAGGGCTCGTCCAGGATATACAGCACGCCCATGAGGCTGCTGCCGATCTGGGTGGCCAGGCGGATACGCTGGCTCTCACCGCCGGACAGGGTGCCCGATGCGCGGGAGAGGGTCAGATAACTCAGGCCCACGGACTGCAAAAAGCCCAGACGGGCGTGGATCTCCTTCAGGATCTGGGCGGCGATGATCTGCTGGTTGCCGGTCAGGTCCAGATGGTCGAAAAAGGCCAGGGCATCATCCACCGGCAGGGTAGTGGCGTCGTAGATGGACTTGCCGCCCACGGTGACGGCCAGCGCCTCCGGCCGCAGGCGCTTACCCTGGCAGGCCGGGCAGGGGCAGGGGGTCATCAGGCCCTCGATCTCCTTCTTGCTGGCATCGGATTGGGTCTCCTGATACCGGCGCTCCAGGTTGTTGCAGATGCCCTCGAAGGCCTGGTACAGCACACCCTTGCCACGGGGCTGGTCATAGTGGAGCTCCAGCTTTTCGCCGCCGGTGCCGTAGAGGATAACGTTCTTCACCTCGTCGCTTAGGCTGTCGTAGGGCTGGGTCAGGGAGAAGCGGTATTTCTTACTGAGGGCCTCGAAGTACATACGGCTGATGCCGTCGGACCGGATGGAGGCCCAGCCAGTGGCAGTAATGGCGCCCTCCAGGATGGATTTGCTGCCGTCGGGGATGATGAGGGCCGGATCAGCCTTTAATTGCAGGCCCAGGCCGGTGCAGGTGGGGCAGGCGCCAAAGGGACTGTTGAAGGAGAACAGACGGGGCGTCAGCTCCTCGATGGAGATACCGCAGTCGTCACAGGCGTAGTTCTGGGAGAAGGTGATATCTCTCTCCTCCCGCAGCAGGTTAACGGTGACGAGGCCATTCGCCAAGTTGGAGGCCGTCTCCACTGAGTCGGTCAGCCGGCCTGCGATGTCCGGGCGGACGATCAGTCGGTCCACCACGATGTCGATGCGGTGCTTGAGGTTCTTCTCCAGAGAGATGTCCTCGGAGAGTTCGTACATATTGCCGTCCACCCGGGCGCGGACGAAGCCGGACCGGCGGGCATCCTCCAGCACCTTGGCGTGCTCGCCCTTGCGGCCGCGCACCACCGGGGCCATCACCTGGATACGGGTGCCCTCGGGCAGGGCCAGTATCTGGTCGATGATCTGATCCACCGTCTGGCGGCGTATCTCCTTGCCGCAGTGGGGGCAGTGGGGCGTGCCCACCCGGGCCCACAGCAGGCGCAGGTAGTCGTATATCTCTGTCACCGTGCCCACCGTGGAGCGCGGGTTCTTGCTGGTGGTCTTCTGGTCGATGGAGATGGCCGGGGACAGGCCCTCGATGTAATCCACGTCGGGCTTGTCCATCTGCCCCAGGAACATACGGGCGTAGGAGGACAGGCTCTCCACATACCGCCGCTGACCCTCGGCATAGATGGTATCGAAGGCCAGGGAGCTTTTGCCGGAGCCGGAAAGGCCCGTCAGCACCACCAGCTTATCCCGGGGGATGGTGACATCGATGTTTTTCAGGTTGTTCTCCCGCGCACCCTTGATGAAAATTTCAGTCTGCATGGTATGCCTCATTTCTGCAACATATGGTTGCAGATAAGTGTAGTGAAATCAATTTTTAATGTCAACAGCGAAATAATTTTTATACGATCACGTCAGCCGTTTTCGCCCGCAGAAGGGCGATGAGGGCGTTGGGGTCGCACTCCACCTGGTGGCCGATCTTGCCCGCGCTGACGCAGATGGTGCCGTACAGCGGTGCCGTCTCATGGAACACGGTGGGAAACTGCTTTTTCATGCCCACCGGGCTGCATCCGCCGTGGACGTAGCCGGTCAGGGGCAGCAGTTCTTTCTGGGGCAGCATCGCCACGGACTTCTCCCCCACCGCTTTGGCGGCCTTTTTCAGGTCCAGGTTCTCGGCCACAGGGATGTCGAACACATAGTATGCCCCGCTGGCCCCCTTTGTCACCAGCGTTTTGAACACCTGCTCCGCCGGCTGGCCCAGTATCTGCGCCACGGACACACCGTCAATGGGGCCATCCGGGTCGTAGCTGTGGGCGATGTAGGGTATTTTCTTCTGATCCAGCGTCCGCATGACGTTGGTTTTTTCTTCTTTGTTCTTTGCCATAGGGCCAGCCTCCTTATCTGTTTACACATACAGGGCGATCAGGGACAGTATCAGGATATGCACGGGGTAAAAGGCGTAAAAGCCGTACTGCACCACCGGGTTGGAATAGCCTCGACGACCATTGTAGAGCCAGAGTGGCAGCAGTGCCGCCAGCGACCACAGCTCGATGGACACGCCGCCCATAATGCCGATGCTGAATACCGCCAGTCCCACCGCCTGCACCGTTCGTTTCGCGGCGGTACCGCAAGGGGTCCGGCGGACACCGTAGAACAGCGCCACCAGCAGTGCGCCCCAGCCGCCGTAGTCCGTCCCGGCCAGCTCCAGCAGGCAGAACGCGGCGGCCACGGCCGCGCCGGTGAGCAAAAAGGCCGCCGGCGTTTTCTTTCGCAGCGCCCAATCGACGCACCAGCAGATCAGCGCACCGGCCAACAGCGTCCACAGCACGTTCTGGGAATAAGGATACCACACCGTGCCGCCCACCATCAGGTCGAAGGGGACTTCGGACAGCAGGGCAAACACCAGCAGCCGCAGGGCGTATTTCCTCCGATCGCGGGTGTAGACGCAGCCCTCGGCGATGAGGAAGCAGAAGATGGGAAAGGCGAGCCGCCCGATGCAGCGCAGCCACAAAACCGTTGGGAACAGCGTGTGCCCCATGTGGTCAATGAACATGGTGCAGGCGGCGATGAGCTTCAGGTGAAAGCCGTTCAGGACTTGACAGGTTTTTCTTCGCATTTTTTATCTCCATTGGCCAGCAGGATCACGCAGCCGAACACGCAGGCCATACCCAACACGGTCCAGACGGTCAGCGCCTCCTTGAACACGAACACACCTACGAGGGTCTCCACCACCGGCTCGATGTTGGTAATGATCGAGGCACGGCCGCTTTCCACACCCTCAAGCCCCTTCGTGTAGAAGATGTAGGGCAGCACCGTGGCCACGATCACCACACCGCACACGCCCACGATGCCCTGCGTGCCGGAAAAGGCCAGCGGCAGCGTCTCGAAGTCCGCGAAAAATACCGAGCCAAACCCCGCCACCAGAAATGTCCAGTAGATCATGGTATAGCTCTCGTAATGGGCCAGACCGTAGTGGGCAAACACCGTATAGCTGGCGTAGCACAGGCCGGACAGCACGCCCAGACCGATGCCCGCCCAGGAGGCAGTCATATCGCCGCCGATGATGCCGCTGACCATCACGCATCCCAACAGGGACACCACCAGGGCGATGAGCTTGCGCTTCGTCAGCGGTGTCTTCCACAGCACGGCGCTGAAAATGACCACAAAGGACGGGGCCAGATACAGCAGCACCGCCGCCACCGACAGGGAGCACATGGTCTGGCACTGGAAGTAGACCAGGCTCAGCGTCAGGATGCTGAGCAGGCCGGAGCACAGGAAAATGGGCAGATGCTTCAGCTTGATGCGGAACACCTGACGGTGGAACAGGGCGAACACGATGGTCAGGATCACCAGCGTGCCGAAGTTCCGGATGAACACCCGGTTGCCCAGCGATACGCCCACCTCCGTGAGCATACGGTTGGAAAAACCGATAAAGCCCCAGCACACGGCGCTGAGGATCACGTAGATATAGGAAAGGTACTTTTTCATAGGTCGTTTCTCGGTTCGGTTTATTTCTCCCCCCGCAGTTCGATGATCTGGTCACGCAGCAGGGCGGCATATTCGAATTCCAGCATACGGCTGGCCTCTTTCATTTCCTTCTCCAGACGTGCGATGGTCTCCGCTCGCTCACGGTCAGAAAGCTTCTTCTTCGACAGCTTGGAGGCCTCCTCGGCGCTGTGGCTGATCTCCACCATCTCGCGAACACTCTTGCGGATGGTCTGCGGGATAATGCCGTGGGCCTTGTTGAAGTCGTCCTGCAGCTTCCGTCGGCGCTCCGTCTCGTCCATGGCGGCCCGCATGGAGGGAGTAATGGTATCGGCGTACAGGATGACCAGGCCCTCGGCGTTGCGGGCGGCGCGGCCGATGGTCTGGATCAGGCTGGTCTCGCTGCGAAGGAAGCCCTCCTTGTCGGCGTCCAGAATGGCCACCAACGACACCTCCGGCAGGTCCAGGCCCTCACGCAGCAGGTTGATACCCACCAGCACGTCGAACTCGCCCAGACGCAGGTCGCGGATGATCTCCATGCGCTCCAGGGCCGACACGTCGGCGTGCATATACCGCACCTTGATACCCAGCCCACGGAAGTGGGCGGTCAGGTCCTCGGCCATTTTCTTGGTGAGGGTGGTCACCAGCACGCGCTCGTTCTTCTCCGCCCGGGCGTGTATCTCCGCCACCAGGTCGTCGATCTGACCCAGCACCGGGCGGACCTCCACCCTGGGGTCCAGCAGGCCGGTCGGCCGGATGACCTGCTCCACGATCTGGTCCGCCTGCTGCTTTTCAAAGTCGCCGGGGGTGGCGGAGACGAACACCGCCTGAGAAAAGCGCTCCTCGAACTCCTCGAACTTCAGGGGGCGGTTATCAAAGGCGCAGGGCAGGCGGAAGCCGTAGTCCACCAGGCTCTGCTTGCGGGCATGGTCGCCGTTGTACATGGCCCGCACCTGGGGCAGGGTCACATGGCTCTCGTCCACGAACAGCACGAAATCCTCCGGGAAGAAGTCCAGCAGCGTCATGGGCGCGCTGCCCACCGGCCGCTGGGAGATGACGCGGGAATAGTTTTCAATGCCGGAGCAGTAGCCCAGCGTGCGCATCATCTCCACGTCGTAGCGGGTGCGCTGGTCGATGCGCTGGGCCTCGATGAGCTTGCCGTTGTCCTCAAACCACTTTTTGCGCTCCGCCAGCTCGCGCTCTATCTCTTTGGCGGCGCGCTCCAGCTTGTCCTTGGGCGTGACGTAGTGGCTGGCGGGATACACCGCCACGTGTGTCAGCTGCTTCAGGGCCGCGCCGGTGACCGGATGGAACTCCGTGATACGCTCGATCTCGTCGCCGAAGAACTCCACACGGATGGCCCGGTCCTTATAGTAGGCGGGGTACAGCTCCACCGTGTCGCCCCGTACCCGGAACACATTGCGCTGGAAGGCCACGTCGTTGCGCTCGTAGCGGTCCTCCACCAGCCGCCGCAGCAGCTCGTCGCGCTCCAGTGTCATGCCGGTCCGCAGGGAGATCATCATGCGGGCGAAATCGTCCGGCTCGCCCAGGCCGTAGATACAGCTGACCGACGCCACCACGATCACGTCCCGCCGCTCCAGCAGCGCGCAGGTGGCGGACAGCCGCAGGCGGTCGATCTCCTCGTTGGTGGAGGCGTCCTTTTCAATATAGGTGTCCGTCTGAGGCACATAGGCCTCCGGCTGGTAGTAGTCGTAGTAGGAGACGAAATACTCCACCGCGTTGTTGGGGAAAAATTCCCGGAACTCCTCGCACAGCTGGGCGGCCAGCGTCTTGTTATGGGCCAGCACCAGCGTGGGCCGGTTGACGCGCTCGATGACCTTGGCCATGGTGTACGTCTTGCCGCTGCCGGTGACGCCCTTGAGCACCTGCGCGCGCAGGCCGCTTTCCAGGCCCCGCGCCAGCTTGTCGATAGCCTGGGGCTGGTCGCCGGCAGGCTGGTATTCAGAAACGACTTTCAGATCAGGCATGGTATCCTCCGTTTATCGCGCCAGCAGGCCGCTTTCCGCCATGGAGACATAATCGCTGTCAGCCACCACCACGTGGTCGGCCAGGCGAATATTCAGCGGCGAGAGCGCCTCCTGTATCTGCCGCGTCACCAGCAGATCCTGCTGGGAGGGCAAAGCCACGCCGCTGGGGTGGTTGTGGGCAAGGATAATGCTGCTGGCACCGGCGTACAGAGCGTTCTCCACCACCTGGCGCACACTGACCGGCGAAGCGGCCACGCTGCCCTTGCTGATGCAGCGGCAGGTCAGCAGCTTGCCCTTGGCGTCCAGACAGACCTGGTAGAGCATCTCCTTCTTCTCCCCCGCCAGCAATTCCATGAAGTACGCGCCGGTGCGGTCAGGGGAGTTCAGCACCTTCTGGGGCAGGGACGAGCACCGGGCCCGCAGGGCCATGTCGCCGACCAGCCGCACCAGCACGGCGGCGTTTTCTCCCACGCCTTCTACGGAGCTCAGTTCCTCCGGTGCGGCGTGGAGCACCCCCTGCAGCGAGCCAAAGCGCTGGATGAGCCGGTGGGCCGTCTCGTTGGTGTCCTGCCGGGGGATGGCGTAGAACAGCAGCAGCTCCAGCAGTTGGTGATCCTCCAGCCCCTCTGCACCCAGCGCCAGGTACCGGCGCTTGCTGCGCTGGCGATGCCCGTCGTGCAAGCCCATGTCTCCCTCTCCCCTCCTGCGGTTAAAACCGTAAATTCTCGACAATATAGTATACCACATATCTCCATGTGTCACAAGTTGTTTTTTCGAACATTTGTTGCGGTGCAGGATCGCTTGACTTTGTGGCGGCGGCGTGGTATAGTACCTGTGCTGTCCGCCGCCACCGGGTGACGGGCAGGCGTTCGCGGGCGCGCCGTTAGGTCTTAGAAGGTGCGTCCTGTGGGCGCATTTTTTGTTTTTGGAGGTAATCGGTATGGCGTGGGTATATCTTTTCATCGCAGGTGGGCTGGAGGTGTTCTGGTCCACATTCCTGAAGCTGTCCGAGGGCTTTACAAAGTTGTGGCCGTCGGTATGGGCGGTCGCGGGCATGGTCGCCAGCTTCTTTTTCCTGTCACAGGCCACGAAGACACTGCCCATGGGCACCGCCTACGGTATCTGGACGGGCATCGGCGCCCTGGGCGCCGTCATCGTGGGCATTCTGGCCTTCCAGGAGCCTGTCACTGTCCCGCGGCTTATTTTCGTGGGGCTGCTGCTCGTCGGTATCGTCGGGCTGAAGCTCACCGCATAACAGCAAAAAAGACCGCTTTCGCGGTCTTTTTTATGTGTTTACGCTTTCGGCAGGCTCCAGCGGAATACCGCGGCACAGAGCCGCAGCACCACCGTCAGCGCGCAGCCTGTCAGCAGCGCCAGGTTCTCTCCGGCGCTCCACAGCAGCATACATGCCGCCGCGCCGGCCAGGGACGCGCAAGCGTAGATATGCTTGGTGAAAATGTAGGGGCGCTCCATACAGCACAGGTCACGCAGAACCCCGCCGCCCACGCCGGTAAGCATACCCACCAGCAGCGTCAGGAACACATTGCCGCCCAGCCCGGCCCGGATGGCCACCGCCGCACCGTGGACGGAGAAGATCCCCAGACCGATGGAGTCCGCCACCAGCAGCAGTGCCTCCCAGTTCCGGTGATCGCCCTCGGGGTGAAAGCGCTTCCACACCAGAAACACCAGTAAGGACGTGGCGATGGCCACCAACGCCTGCAAGGGGTCGCGCAGCGCGGCGGGCGGCGTGATGCCCAGCAGCAGATCCCGCAGGATACCGCCGCCCACGGCAGTGGTCATACCCATCATGGCCACGCCGAACAGGTCCATATGCTTCTTCACCGCCAGGGCTGCGCCGGAAATGGCGAAGGCCACCGCGCCGATCAATTCAAAATAAAACTGAAAACCGGGCATCGTTATCCCTCCTGTGTACAACAGCATTACCATACCACGTCCGCAGGGAAAAATCTACCCCTAAACAGCCCGAAAGGACAGGCTGGAAAGACCTGTCCTTTTTTATCGGGTATTAGGGGGAGAAATAGGGAAATAGGAAGAAAGAAAGAAAGAAAGAATCAAAATAGCGTGCTGTTTAGGGAACCAGCGGTGTTCCCTGAATACATCTGTATCATAGCACGGATATCCGCACTTGTAAAATTGATTGTTTGCGTTTAAAATATCAGTAAAAACTTATAATTTGGAGGCGGTAGTATGACCAACCTGGATATCGAGACATTCTGGGCTGTGGTACAGCACGGTACCATGACGGCCGCGGCGGAGGCGCTGTACATCACCCAGCCCACGCTGTCCATGCGGATACGGGCGCTGGAGGAACGGGTAGGCGCGCCGCTGTTCGTGCGGGGTAAGGGCCAGCGGCGCATCACGCTGACGGCGGCGGGCCAGAAATTTCTGACGCTGGCCCAGCGCTGGCAGCAGCTGCTCTCGGAGACGGAGACGCTGGCGGAGCTGGAGCAGCGCGCCTACCTGCGTATCGCCGCCACCTACACCACTAACCAATACATCCTGCCGCCGGTGTATAAGCGCTTTCTTGCCCTGCGGCTGCCGGTATCCCTGTGGATCCACACCCTGCGGGATGTGGATATCACCCAGGCGCTGCTGAGCCATGAGCTGGACTTTGCCTTTATTGACAGCAACACGGTATTCGACGACCGGCTGACGGTACGTCCGGCTTTTCGAGAGCCGTTTCTGCTGCTGTCGCCGCCGGACAGCCACTACCCGGAGGAGGTGGACCCGGCCTCGCTGGACATAGCCGAGGAGCTGCTGGTCACCTGGGACCCGGAGTTCATCCGCTGGCACGACCGGTGGTTCGGCACGGGTGCGCGGCCCCTGCTGTACGCCGACACCCTACAGGCGGCGGATTTCCTGCCGCCCACCGAGGGCCGCTGGGTGGCGGCCCCGGCCATCGCCGCCGCGTCGCGCATCGGAACGAGCGCACGGGTATGCCGCTTTACCAGCCCGCCGCCGGACCGGGTGAATTATCTGGTGACGCGAGCGGGCGAACCGCTGACACCGCCGGCCCTGCGATTTTTGCAGGAGTTGAAGGACCACCTGTTGGCGCAGGACAATGTGCAGGTGTACCTGTAAAGAAAAATGGCGGGAATGGCAAGAAAACGCCTTGACAGGCCGACGATTTTGGCATAACATAGATATGTTGAATATAATCCGGTAGGTAAGGCTACCGCGAGGGATACGGACTGCTGCCGCGAAGTGGTGGAGACACCATCAGAGGGTTTGAGCAGGTGCCATCGAAAGCAAGGTGGCATCTAATGCAGTTTCACCGCCCCGCGATGCTAAAGCTTGTAACGGTGCAGAACAGGGCGCATTGGCGCACTTTGCGGCACGCAGCAGGCTACTGCCTGCTGCGTATTATTATTTTACCGGAAGGGAGGGAACAGGCTTGATCGATTATCAGGAGGAGCTGGAGCAATACCAGGAACGGATAGACGAACTGGCGAAGGAAAAACGCTACGCCGAGCTACGGGACCTGTTCCTGCCCATGGAGCCGGCGGATATTGCCCTGCTGCTGGAGGAGGGCAAGCAGGAGCAGATGCCCCTGCTGTACCGTCTGCTGCCCAAGGAGACGGCGGCAGAGGTATTCGTGGAGCTGGAGCCGGAGAGCCAGGAGATGCTGATCAACGGCTTTTCCAACACGGAGCTGACCGAGGTTCTGGACGAGTTGTATCTGGACGACGCGGTGGACATCGTGGAGGAAATGCCCGCCAGTGTGGTCATCCGTATCCTGGACAAGGCCACGCCGGAGATGCGTAAATCCATCAACGAAATACTGAAATACCCGGAGGACAGTGCCGGCTCCATTATGAACATGGAGTTCCTGTCCCTGAAGAAGGACATGACGGTGGAGGACGCCTTCAAGCGCATCCGCCGTATCGGCGGCGAGCTGGAGACCATCAACATCCTGTACGTCACCGATCCCACCCGGCACCTGCTGGGCGTGCTGTCCGTCCGCGACCTGCTGCTGGCGGAAGAGGACGACCTGATCGAGGAGATCATGGACCCGGACGTGGTGTGGGCCAAGACCACGGACGATAAGGAGGACGTGGCCCAGGCACTGAGCAAATACGACTTCCTGGCCATGCCCATCGTGGATCTGGAAAAACGGCTGGTGGGTATCGTCACCGTTGACGACGCTATGGACGTCATCGAGGAGGAGACCACGGAGGACTTCGAAAAGATGGCGGCTATGCTGCCCTCGGACAAGCCGTACCTCCGTACCGGCGTTTTCGCCACCTGGAAGGCCCGCCTGCCCTGGCTGATGGTGCTGATGCTGTCGGCCACATTCACAGGTATGATCCTGAACCACTACGAAAACGCGCTGGCAGCCTGCCTGGTGCTGAACGCCTATATCCCTATGCTGTCCGGCACCGGCGGCAATTCCGGCACACAGGCGTCCGTGGCAGTGATCCGCGCCTTGAGCCTGGACGAGGTGGACTTCTCGGACGTATTCCGGGTGCTGTGGAAGGAGCTGCGGGTCTCGCTGCTGTGCGGCGTGTGCCTGGCCGGGGCCAACTTCGTGAAGATGCTGCTGGTAGATCGGCTGCTGTTGGACAACGCGGCGGTAACGCCGCTGGTGTGTCTGGTGGTGTGCCTGACCATCCTGTTCGTGGTGGTGTTCGCCAAGTGCGTGGGCTGCTCCCTGCCGCTGCTGGCGGAAAAGGTAGGGCTGGACCCTGCGGTGATGGCCAGCCCCTTCATCTCCACCATCGTGGATGCCACCAGTCTGCTGATTTATTTCAGCTTCGCTTCGGCGCTTCTTGGCATATAAAAAATGTGCATATCCGCCTGCGCTCCGGGCAAAAATAGAGTCAAGCCTTCGGGCTTGACTTTTTATTTTTCAGGGAGGAAACACCATGAACAGAGCCTGTACCAACGACGGGTGCGCCTGCACCCCCAACGCGTCCATCAAGTGCACCGTCACCAACTGCGCCCACCACTGCAAGGACGTGGACAACTGCGGTCTGACCGCCATTCAGGTGGGCACCCACGAGAGCCGCCCCACCATGGACCAGTGCACCGACTGCCAGAGCTACCAGAAGTGCCAGTAAACCCCGCGCCCGGATGGGCGCATACATAAAGGAGGCGGCACAATGCAGGCAAAGACAAAATATGCCCTGTCCGGCACGGCGGCAGGGCTGGTGAACGGACTGTTCGGCGGGGGCGGCGGCATGGTGCTGGTGCCCCTGCTGAACGGCTGGTGCGGTCTGGCTGGCAAGCAGGCCTTCGCCACCTGCGTGGCGGCCATACTGCCCCTAAGCGCCGTCAGCGCGGCAGTATACCTGCTGCGGCAGCCCTTCGACTGGGCCGCCGCGCTGCCGTACCTCATCGGCGGACTGGCAGGCGGTCTGGTGGGCGGACGGCTGTTCCACCGGGTCAGCGTCACATGGCTGCGGGGACTGTTCGCCGCCTTTCTGCTGTACGGCGGCGTGAGGTATATCCTGTGAAAAGTTGGCTGATACCAATGGCTGCGGGGTTCGGCGCCGGCATCCTGTCCGCCTGGGGCGTGGGCGGCGGGACCCTGCTGCTGTTGGTTATGACGCTCATTTTGGGTGTTCCGCAGCAGCAGGCCGCCGCGGTCAATCTGCTGTACTTCCTGCCTACGGCGGCCATGGGCGTCATCGCCCACAAGCGGAACGGGCTGCTGGAAACGGAGGCGCTGAAATCCGCTATCCCCTGGGGCACAACGGCTGCGGCGGCCGGTGCACTGGCGGCGACGGCGGTGGACACAGCGGTACTGCGGCGGCTGTTCGGGGCATATCTGCTGCTGGCGGCCGCCGGCAGCCTGCGGCAGCTATGGCGGGAACGAAGGCGAAAATAGCCGCAAATTCCGGCAATAAAATGTATACTATTTGTTTATTATCTGTAAATATCCGTCGTTTTGCGGTGTAAAACAGGGACAAGGCCATGGCCTTGTCCCTGTTTCTGCGCTGTAAAGTGATCATCCCTCCACCGGGTAGAGGACGACCGTCACATCAAAGGTCTGTCCGTCACGCCGGATAGTGAGCACGACGCTCTCGCCCGCGATGTGGGTCCGGCGGACGGCCAGCAGATCGGTGTTGGTGCTGACGCCTATACCGTCCGCCGCCAGAATTACGTCGCCCTTCTGCAGCCCCGCTTCCTCGGCGCCGAAGTTTTCCGTGACGGAATCGATCACCGGGTGGGTCGTACCATCGGCAAATTCCGTCTCCTTCACGGAGACGCCGATCGAGGGCAGGCCGCGGAAGCCTCCGGTGGCGATGATGTCATTGATGACAGATACCACACGGCTGGACGGGACGGCAAATCCCAGGCCCTCCACCGTGGCAGAGATGTCGGACAGGGTGTTGCTCATCTTTAGTGTGTTGATGCCGATGACCTGGCCGTACTCATTGATCAGCGGGCCGCCGGAGTTGCCGTTGTTCAGGGCAGCGGTGGTCTGGAGCAGCGTCATCACGCGGCCCTCCATGGTGACGGGACGGTCGATGGCGGAGATGATGCCCTGGGTCAGTGTGCCCCGCAGCTCAACGCCCAGCGGGTTGCCGATGGCGTAGACCGTATCGCCCACCTGGCATTCCTCACTGTCGCCCAGGGGCGCAGTGGGCAGGCCGGAGGCGTTCACCGCCTTCAGCAGCGCCAGATCCTCCGTGCTGCTGAAGCCCACCAGCTCCGCCTCGTAGCGGTCGCCGTTGTACAGCGCCACCAGCGCGTTCTGCCCGCCGGCGATCACATGGGCGTTGGTGACGATATAGCCGTCCGCCGTCAGGATGACCCCGGTGCCGACACTGGCCTTTTCGCCCAGATCGGTGAGCACCAGCACCGTGGCGGGGTTTACCTGCTGATAGACCTGCTGGATAGTCAGCTTCTCCTCCCCCGCCTTTTCGCAATAAAAGCGCAGATCGGGGTCCGTGTCCGCCCGGGGGATGGTGGGCACATCGCTCTGGAAGATATCCACGATACTGCTGGCATCGTGATCGCCGTCGTCGAAATCGCCGCCGTAGCCATCCGAATTGCCGCCCCGCAGGGCGGAGACGATGGCCACCCCCAGCACCACGCCTACCAGCACGGCCAGGATGACCAGAAACGTCCACAGGCCCTTGCGGCTGCGGCGCTTCTCCTGCCGGACAGCCTTGGGCGCCGCGGCAGCGGGCATGGGGCCCGGCTGCACATAGCAGCCCGTGATCTCCTGCCCCTCGTCCGGACGGACATACCAACTGACGACCTCGTCCGGCTCCTGCTCCGGGGCAGGAGCCGCCGGATCGGGCGTCAGCGGCATTTTGTTTTCATCATACATATTCAGAGTACCTCTCGGGGCGCGCCGTGCGCCATCTGCATGGTAAAGGTAAAGGCCGTTGCACCGTCCTGACTGGTGACGGTGATCTGCTCCTTGTGCTGGGCCAGGATGGTCTTGACGATATACAGCCCCAGGCCGTAACCGTCCTTGTCCTCACTGCGGGACTTATCGGACTTGTGGAAGCGCTCGAACAGCAGTGGTATCTCCTCTGCCGGAATGGTGGAGCCCAGGTTGCGGACTGTGACATAGGCCTTCTCGCCGTTGACCGTCAACCCCAGATACAGTTGGGAGCCAGGGGTGGCGAATTTGGCCGCATTCTCCAGCAGGTTGTAAATGACCTGGGTGATCAGGTCCCGGTCGCCCTGGACCATGACGGAGTCCTCGGGGATCTCCGCGTCCACGTCCAGCCCACGGTCCGTGATCTTCTTCTCCATGGACAGCAGGGCAATACGGGCGGACTCGCAGAGATCAAACTCCTCCTTCTTCATCTCCTTGTTCTGTATCTGGGAGATATCCAGCATACGCCGCACCAGGCGGCTGAGACGGCGGCTCTCGTCGGAGATGATCTGAAGATACTGGCGCTCCTTCTCCGGCGGGATGGTGCCGTCCAGAATGCCGTCGGTGTAGCCGGCGATGGTGGTCATGGGGGTCTTCAGCTCATGGGACACATTGGCGATAAAGTCCCGGCGCTGGCGCTCCGTCTCCTGCAGGGAGTCGGCCATGGCATTGAAGGCCGCCGCCAGCTCACTGATCTCGCCGCAGTCACCGGTCTCCTGCATCCGTACATCGAAATCGCCGCCGGCATAGGCACGGGTCGCCTTGACCATCTCGGTCAGGGGCTGTATCTGCCGCATGGAGGTGACAAAGCTGGCCACGAACGCCAGCAGCAGGATAATGGCGCTGGTCATAAAGAACAGGGCGATGAATGAGCGCCACATCTGCATGAGCTCGGCGCTGTTCATCACCGCCAGCACCAGGCCCAGGGTGTTGCCGTCCGCGTCTGTCATGGGCACGCCCACCACGAACTGCTTTTTCTCATATACGCCCACGGTGCTGCGGCCCTCGTACAGTCTCTCGCTGCCCAGCACCGTCTGAGTGATATCCTCGGGGATGACGACGGTCTTACCGGCCAAATCGGCATCCGTCGTCAGCAGGACGCTGCCGGTGGTGTCGCAGATCAGGAAGTCCACGTCCGTCATCCGGGAGGCCACGCCGGCCAGAGAGCGCAGCGCGTCCCCCTGGTCACGCTCGGCGTCATCGCCGGCGGTAAAATAGTCCACGGACAGCTGCGCCACCAGCACCGCCCGGTCCTGCATCTCCTGCCGCTTCTCCGAGACGGTGTAGTTATAGCTCAGCGCGTAGAAGGACACGCCCAGCAGGGCCATGGTCAGCACCACCATACCGGCGGTGAGCATAAACTGCCGCCAATACAGGCTGCCGGTGATACGTTTGATCCTCTCGCCCATGCTTACTTCACTTCAAACTTATAGCCCACGCCCCAGACCGTTTTCAGTTCCCACTGGTCCGAGACATTTTCGATCTTCTCCCGCAGGCGCTTGATGTGCACGTCCACGGTGCGGCTGTCGCCGAAATAGTCAAAGCCCCAGACCTCGTCCAGCAGCTGGTTGCGGGTATAGACCCGGTTGGGCGTGGCCGCCAGATGATACAGCAGCTCCAGCTCTTTGGGGGGCGTGTCCACCTTCTTGCCGTCCACCAGCAGCTCATAGCTGTCCAGATTGATGACCAGTTTGTCAAACACCAGCTTCTTCTTTGTGTCATCGGGTATCTCACTGCGGCGGAGCACGGCATTGATCCGGGCCATGAGCTCCTTCATCTCGAAGGGCTTGACCAGATAGTCGTCCGCGCCCATCTCCAGTCCGGTGATGCGGTCGCCCACGTCGCTCTTGGCGGTGAGCATAATGATGGGCGTCTTGCCCTTCTCGCGGATATGGGCGCATACGCCCCAGCCGTCCACCACGGGCAGCATGATATCCAGCAGCACCATGTCGGGGGCCTGCTTGTCGTACTCCTCGATGGCCTTGCCGCCGTCATAGGCGCTGCGGACCTCGAAGCCCTCCTTCTCCAGGTACATACGGATCAGATCGGATATATTGCGGTCATCCTCGACCACCAGAATGTTGCGTGCCATAGGCGCTCTCCTCCCGGTACATATCGTTGGGTATATCTTACATCCTGCGGGGCAGGCTTTTCCTGAACAATTTGTGAATATCCCGCATAATTTATAGATTATACCACGTTTTTGCCCGCTTGTCACGCATTTCCGTGCCCCTGACCCCTTGCCCCGATGTCACCCCGCCGGTCCGATGGTCACGCCGGTGTAATACCACGCCAGTATCTCCTGCCAGGTCTTCCCCGCCTTTGCCAGCTGCTCCGCGCCGTACTGGCTCATGCCCACGCCGTGGCCGTAGCCAGTGACGCGGAACGTAACGCTCTCCGCGTCCGCCGTCAGGGTAAAGCAGGCCGAGCGCAGGGAGAAGATGCGGCGCATCTCCGTGCCCTCGATGTCCGTACCGGCCACGGAGACGGTCTCTACCCGGCCGGAATCATTCTCCGTCACCGCGCCGAACCACGTCTCCGGCGCGCCGGTGAGTTTTATCTCCGGGTGGGCCGCCAGCAGAAGGTCTTTTGCCTCCGCCGCGGTGAAGGTCACGGTGCTGTAATAGTTGGGCACGGTGTCGGCACTCTCCGGGCTGGCGACGCTGGCCAGATAGGGCAGGTCGCCGGACCAGACATCCCCGGCCGCGGCGGTCCTGCCCGCCGAGGATGAGTGGAACACCGCCAGGATCGGTTCCCCGTCGTAGAGGGCCACCAGACCGTCCGTGTCCGCCACAGCCTGGACGACGCGGGTATTCCAGGGAGCAAAGTCGGCGGCCCACTTTTCCTTTGCGGCTGTCTCGGAGAGATAGGCGCTACAGCAGGTATGGTCCGTACAGAAGTCGGCGTCGGGATGCGCGTCCTTACGGCCCTGCGCCAGCTGGTAGTAGACGTAGGTACGCTCGGCCGCGGCCTGGGCCTTCAGCGCCTCCATCTCAAAGGAGGCGGGCATCTCGCCGCGGACCACGCCCACAAGGTAATCCCGCAGCGTCATCCGCTCCGCCGCCTCCCCGGTTTTTATGGTCAGCACGACCTCCCCGTCCTCCTGTGCCTGCGGTGTCTCCGGCGTAAGCTCGTCCGGTTCCCGGGCGGTGAGGTAGGCGCCGCCGAAGAGCAGCACCATCAGAATAAGGGCCGCCGCCGCGCTTTTTTTCATGGCTGCCACCTCCTTTTTTACACGATATGCAGGGCCTGTCCGGGGCATACATAAAATTCCGCAGGCGGGAAATGCTACCGGAAAATGGCAGACGGAGGACAGAAAGCATCATGGAACAGGCAAAACAGGGCGGAAACGAGACGGCCCCGGAAATGGCGGGCTATTATCGCGGCGCAGGGTGCTTTTCGCTGAAAGCGGCGGAGCTGAACGAGCTGCTGGGTGTGGGCCGGTGCTTTGATATGACAGGGCGCGACCTGTCCATCGGCGGGCGGCAGGCGCGGCTGTGGGTGGTAAACGGCTACGCCCAGGAGGACCTGCTGGAACGGGTCATCGCCGGGTGGCAGGCGCTGCCCGGCCTGGACGACGTGACAGACGCGGCGGACTTCTGCCGGCGGTATGTGTCCGCCTGCGATGCGGCGGTCGAGCCAGACCGTGACGCGGCGGTGATGGGCGTATTCGCAGGGAAGACGCTGGCGATCATCGACGGCTTCGGCGGCGGGGTGGTGCTGGACGCCAAGCAGTTCCCCACCCGGTCGGTGGAGGAGCCGGATACCAGCCGGGTACTGCGGGGCAGCCACGACGGCTTCGTAGAGAACCTCATGCAGAACGCGGCGCTGCTGCGGCGGCGGGTACGGGACACCCATCTGCGGCTGGAGCGATTGCAGCTGCCGGAGCGCTCGGGCACGGACGTGGCCCTGTGCTACATGGAGGGCGAGGCAGACGAGGGGCTGCTGCGGGCCCTGCGGGAAAAGCTGATGCACATCCAGTTGCGGTCGGTGGCCATGAGTCAGGAGACCATTGCGGAGGCCATCGCGCCCAGGCAGTTCTGGAACCCGTTTCCCAAGGTGCGGTATACCGAGCGTCCGGACGTGGCCACGGCGTGTATCATGGAGGGCGATGTGGTGGTGCTGGTGGACAACTCAGCGTCGGCCCTGCTGCTGCCCACCACGATCCTGCGGTTCAACGAGGAGATCAACGACTACTACTTCCCGCCCCTCATCGGCACGTATCTGCAGATCATACGGACGCTGGTGCTGCTGCTGACCATGTTCATTACACCGCTGTGGTACCTGCTGGTGAAGAACCCGGATACGCTGCACGAGAACCTGCGTTTCCTTTTGGTACAGGACGAATACTATGTGCCGCTGATCGTGCAGCTGCTGCTGGTGGAGCTGATCATTGACATACTGAAGATCGCGTCGCTGAACACACCGGACGTGCTGAGCAACTCGTTCAGTATGCTGGGTGCGCTGATATTGGGCGACTTCGCGGTGCAGGCCCGGTGGCTGGTACCGGAGGTGCTGGTGTATATGGCCTTCGTGGCAGTGGCCAACTACGCCCAGCACAGCTATGAGATGGGCTACGCCACCAAGCTGTGCCGGATGCTGCTGCTGGTGCTGATCTGGCTGTGGGACTGGTGGGGCTTCGCGGCAGGGATCGCGATCACGCTGACGCTGATCGTAACAGCAAAGCCGCTGGTGGGTAAGGGGTACCTGTACCCTCTCATTCCCTTTGACCGGAAGAAGCTGGCCCGTCTGCTGTACCGCCGCCCGGTGACGAAAAAGAACAGCTGAGGCAAACGTATCCCCTCTTCGTCATAAACTGCAAAAAAAGGAAGCGCCCCCGGCGCTTCCTTTTTAATTCTCATACAGTATATCCCGGGCCACCGGGCGGTAAAATAGTCTCTCCGCCTCGTCGAAATCACGGGTCTGCCCCATGATCCACATAAGCTTGGCCACGGCAGCCTCCGTGGTCATATCATAGGCCTCCAGCAGGCGCAGGGCGCTTTTCAGCCGCCCGCCCACATGATAGACCGCCAGATTGCTTCCCTCGTTGGGCACCTGGGTGGTCATGACCACCAGCTTGCCCAGCGCGATGCCCCGGTGAATGATATCGAAATAGCTGGCGTCGCCCTCATATTCCGGCAAGCCGCCTACGCCGAAGGACTCAATGACCAGGCCGTCAAAACGGTCCAGCATGAATTCCAGCACGGCGGCAGGGGTGCCGGGGATCAGCTTCAGCAGTCCCACCTTGTCGTCCAGCGCGTCATAGAACACCGGGCTTGGATAGCAGGCGCAGCGCATATACTGCAGCAGGTGCTCGTCCTGTACCACGGCCAGGTCGGGATAGTTGACGCTGGAAAAGGCCTGAAAGCTCTTGGAGCAGGTCTTGCGGGCACGGGTACCCAGGATGACCTTGCCGTTGAATACGATCTGCACGCCGCCGCAGCCGCGACAGGCGTAGAGAAACGCGTCGGTCAGGTTGCGCTTGGAGTCGGTACCGTCGAACCAGATAGGCTTCTGCGCGCCGGTAAGGACGATGGGCTTTGGGCTGCCCTGGATCAGATAGCTAAGCGCAGCGGCGGTATAGGCCATGGTGTCCGTGCCGTGGGAGATGACAAAGCCGTCATATCTGTCGTAATTCTCCCGCACGGCCCTGGCCACACCCAGCCAATGGGCGGGGCGGATATTGGTGCTGTCCAGGCTGTAGAGCTGAACGCAATCCACATGGCACATCTCGCCGATACGGGGAACGAAGGACAGCAGCTGCGTGCTGTTCAGCTCCGGCGTCAGGCCGGAGGGTGTCATCTCACTGGCGATAGTCCCGCCGGTGCCGATCATCAGGATATTCTTCATGCTCATACCTCCCGGTCGTCCATGGCCGCCGTGCCGAATCGGGCCGCCTGCTCAATACGGCGGCGGACAGCGTTGTCCGGAGCGGCGTCGTATTGGCGGCGCAGTTCCTGCAAAAACAGGCCCCGCAGCGTATCCTCGCCGCACTTGTCCCACAGGTCCCGGCGCACGGTAGTCTCGTCCCGCAGCTGCAGAGCAAAGAAGCGGTCCGACAGGGCCTCCTCCAGCAGGGACAGGCGGGGCGGCTGCTCCGGCGTACCGGTCAGGCGCAGGCGGTAAATATCCTGCTCCGTATCATGGGGCAGGGTGCGCTCCAGGGCGGTGAGGGCGTCGCCATCGGTGACATCCACCTGGGCGATGCAGTAGCGGCGCCGGGCAAAGGGGACAAATCGCAGATCGGCGGTGCCCGCCCCCACCTCGCCGAAGAGAAATCCCCGTTCGCCCAGTTCGTCGAAGCCGCGGCCCTCGATGCAGCCGCAATAGGCATAAGGGACCGCCCCGGCGGTCAGAACGCCGCTGCAGCTGTGAACATGACCCAACGCCAGATAGTCCAGCCCGCTGCCGGCGATATCCGCCGCGCGGATCGGACGGTAGCGGCTGTCGGAGGTCGTAACGTCGCCATGGAGCAGACCAATGTGGATAAGGCCGTCCTGCGGCACACGGAAGCCGGGGAGTACACTGTCCGTGGGACACTCCGGGGCGGTGAAGGCCGCGCCGTGTACGGCGCAGTTCAGGTCCGGAAATGTAATGGTCTGCATACGGTCCTCTGTAAAGATGTGAACGTTGTCGCTCCAGCGCGTGCGGGCATAGGGCCCGTCCGGTGTAAGGGGATCGTGGTTGCCGGGGGCGATGACCGCCTGACCGCGGAAGCACCCCAGTGCCTGCGCCAGCAGGGGCGCGGTGTCGCCATAGGGACTGTCGCTGTCGAAAAGGTCACCGGAGAGGAGCAGCAGGTCCGCACCGTGGTCGTTGGCCCACTCCACCAGGCGCTCCGGCGTGCGGCGGCTCTCCATACGACGCTGGCGGGCCTGCTCCGGCGTCAGCGCACCGAAGGCACTGTCCAGGTGGAAGTCACCTGCGTGAACGACCCGCACCATTTACGCTTCCTCTTCCTGCCAGCCCTTGCACACATCCACCCACTGGATGAAGTTCTTTCCGCAGCAGTGCTCCAGCTCGTCACAGGTCAGCTCAATGGCGCTGGCCGCGCTGCCCACAGCGGGAAACACCGTGTCAAAGCGCTTGAGGGACACATCCAGGTACGTCTTAACGTCGTCGGGCAGAGCGAAGGGGCACACGCCGCCCACGGCGTGGCCGATACGCTCCACAGCCTCTTCGGCGGTGAGCATTTTGGCCTTAGCGCCGAAGAAGTGCTTATACTTGCTGTTGTCCACCTTGGCGTCGCCGGCGGCCACGATGAGGATGGGGTCCTCCCCCACCTTAAAGCTGAGGGTCTTGGCGATACGGGCACCCTCCACACCCACAGCCAGAGCAGCCAGCTCCACCGTGGCGCTGGAGACCTCAAACTCGCGCATACGATCTGCGACGCCGTAAGGCATCAGATATTCTCTTACTTTCTCCACAGACATAGCCAAAAATTCACTCCTGTTTTCAAGTTTTTTCAAAAATTTTTCCAGTCCGCTTTTCGTACCTACCAGTTATTTCATCTCTATTCTGTCCACTTTTTCGCACAGCCCCGTGTCGCTGTTCAGGGTAAAAATGCACCCCTGGGCGGAGCAGGGGCCCTCCGCCGCCTGATAGCGGCCCGGCAGACCGCCCAGGAAAAACTCCACAGACTGCTCCGGCCGGATGCCCAGGACAGAACGGATGGGGCCGGTCATGCCAAGATCGGTGACGTAGCCGGTACCCTTGGGGAACACCTGCATGTCCGCCGTGGGCACGTGGGTGTGGGTACCCCAAAGGGCGGAGACACGGCCATCCAGGTAGTAGGCCATGGCCAGCTTTTCGCTGGTGGCTCCAGCGTGGAACTCCACCAGTGTAAAGGTGGGCTTGTCCGTCTGCGCCTTCAGCAGCTTATCGGCGGTGGTAAAGGGATTTTCGGCGTTAAAGTCCAGGTCGCAGCGGCCGATGAGCACCATCACAGCCACGGTAAAGGGGCCGCAGTCCACCATCTGATATCCGTGACCGGGCGCGCGGCCGGTAAAGTTGGCGGGCCGGAGGATATAGCGCTCCTCGTCCAGATAGGCGGCGATCTGGGGTTTACCGAAGGTATGGTTGCCAAGGGTGATCACATCCGCGCCGGCGGCGAACAGCGCCTCCGCCTGCGCCTTCGTCAGGCCGCTGCCGGAGATGTTCTCCCCATTGACCACGGTGAAGCGCACGTCATGCTCCTTTTTGAACGCCCGCAGCTTCTTTTCCAGCAGCTGCAGGCCCGTTTCGCTGGCCACATCGCCCAGCGCCAGAACCTTGTATTCCACGGAATACGCCTCCTTGTTCAGTCGTTCCAGCCGATGATCTTGATCAGCTGGCGATTGGTATAGTAATACGCGGATGCGGGGAAATTCCGCAGATCCGCCGTGTTGGAGCAGAGCAGATAGTCCACCACATTACCGCTTTCATCCGTAATGGTGTCCAGAATAACGACGGTGTGATTGGCCGGCTCGTCCACGCCCATGGTGATAATGTCGCCGGTCTCACCGCTGAAATAGGGCGCGTCCGCCACAGCCACCAAACCGCTTACACGGGGTGCCGCCACATAGTCCCGGAAGGACCCCACATTGACCCAGGGCAGCGTGGTCTGGCTGGCGCTGTACCAGTACCAGCCTGTCTCATAGCCGCCGTTCGTGTCCATGGGAATACCGCCGGCAGCCAGCACCTGGGAGCCGAAGTTCATGCAGTTCCCGCCGTAGTCGTCGTAAGCCATGAAGGCCGGATTACGCTTGCCCACCCAGGTGAGCATATAAGCCCGGGCCGCGTCGCGGTCATAGGGGTGGTCGGCAGCGGCTGTCACGCTCAGCCCCTCGCGGGGCAGGTCGCGGCGGGTCTCTATGTAGTCGGTGATGGCGGGGAAATTCTTGTCCTGATGGGTGGTGCGGTCATAGTCGGCACTATAATAGGGATTGTCATCAGACCAGTGCTTCACGATAGACCAGTCATCCCCCTTGCCTCGGAGGGTAAAGGTGTGCTTGATACCGAACTGCTCCGAGGGCAGGCCATTCAAGCCCTTGAAATAGACCACATTATTCTCCCGGAGCACCAGGTCCACGTCGCCCTCGGTCTCCTCGGAGGGTGTAATGGATACGCACCGGAGGGAGTAGCTGTATGAGGTCATGGTCAGGTCGATGGGTGAGAGCTTGCGGATGACGCACAGGCCGTGCCAGATATTCTTGTGGTAGAGCGTCTCCTCGCTATCTGCAAACAGCACGGCTGGGTCAATGACCCGCAGGTCGGCAACGGACTGGTAGTAACAGTCCATGAAATCCAGCAGAAGAAGTTCCTGCCCCACGGTCATGCCCTGGGCCGCCGCGCCACTAATGCGTTCAAAGTCGGCACTGACGGTCTGGGGTTCTCCGCCGGTCCAGGGCGCGCCGGCAGTGCGCTGCCAGGCCTGCGTCTCGTCAACGTCAGCGGTCAGGTGCTGCTCCTCCGGCGCCTTCTGCTTCCCCTCCGGTGAGGTGTCGGTCGTGTCTCCGGTGATGGTAAAGCAGCCGGTCAGGCTCAGCAGCAGGGCCAGCAGCAGAAATAACAGCAGAAAACGCTTCATAGTATGTCCTCCATCGGGGGTCCGGTCGGTTTTTCTGTGCACTCGAAGACATTATAGCAAAAGAGGGGCCGCTTCGCAATGCGAAGCGGCCCCTGCAAACATTAAATTTTTATTTCGCGTACTCCACGACCTTCGTCTCACGCAGAACGTGGACCTTGATCTGGCCGGGATATTCCAGTTCGCTTTCGATGCGCTTGGCCAGCTCACGGGCCAGGATGACCATTTCATCCTCGCTGACCTGCTCGGGCTTGACCATGACGCGGACCTCACGGCCGGCCTGGATGGCATAACTCTTCTCAACGCCGGGATAGCTGCCGGTGATCTCCTCCAGCTTTTCCAAACGTTTAATATAATTTTCCAGGTTCTCGCGCCGCGCACCCGGACGGGCCGCGGAAATGGCGTCCGCCGCCTGGACCAGGCAGGCCACCAGCGTGCGGCACTCCACGTCGCCGTGGTGGGCCTGGATGGCATGGATGATGTCCTCTTTTTCCCGGTACTTGCGGGCGTATTCCACACCCAGCGCCACATGGGTGCCCTCGAACTCATGGTCCAGGGCTTTGCCAATGTCGTGCAGCAGGCCGGCGCGCTTGGCAGCCTGCACATCGGCGCCCAGCTCCGCGGCCATCATACCGGCGATATGGCTGACCTCGATAGAGTGCTGCAGCACGTTCTGGCCGTAGCTGGTACGGTAGTGCAGCTTGCCCAGCAGCTTCTGCAGCTCCGGGTGCAGGCCGCGGACACCGGTCTCCAGCACGGCGCGCTCGCCCTCGGCGCGGATGACGCCGTCCACCTCGCGGCGGGCCTTCTCCACCATTTCCTCGATGTGGGTGGGGTGGATGCGGCCGTCGGCGATAAGCTTTTCCAGGGCCAGCCGCGCGATCTCGCGGCGGACCGGCTCGAAGCAGGAGACGGTGATGGCCTCCGGCGTGTCGTCGATGATCAGATCCGCGCCGGTAAGCGTCTCCAGCGTGCGGATGTTGCGGCCCTCGCGGCCAATGATGCGGCCCTTCATCTCGTCATTGGGCAGCGGCACCACGCTGACGGTGATCTCGGCCACGTGGTCGGCGGCACAGCGCTGGATGGCGGTGGCCACAATCTCGCGGGCACGCTGGTCGGCCTCGTCCTTAGCGCGGGCCTCGATCTCCTTGATCTTCAGCGCCGTTTCGTGGGTGACCTCGGACTCCACCTGGGCGATCAGGTAATCCTTCGCCTGCTCGGCAGTGAAGCCGGAAATGCGCTCCAGCATCTCGGTCTGGCTGCGCTTGATGAGCTTGATCTCCTCCTGCTCCTTGTCCAGAGCTGCGTGCTTCTGGGCCAGAGCCTCTTCCTTCTTTTCGATCATCTCGGTCTTGTGATCGAGGTTCTCTTCCTTCTGCTGCAGGCGGCGTTCCTGCTTCTGCTGTTCGGCGCGGCGTTCCTTGACTTCCTTCTCGTACTCGCTGCGGTTCTTCAAAATCTCTTCTTTTGCTTCAAGGAGTGCTTCTCTCTTTTTGTTTTCAGAGCTCTTGATGGCCTCGTTGACGATACGCAGAGCTTCCTGCTCGGCGTCTTCGATCTTGCGCTGGTCGTTCTTTTCCTTGCGGCGGCGGATAAGCGTGCAGGCCGCAAAGCCCAGAACGAGGGCGACAGCGAACGAGAGGATGGCCACGATCCAGCCAGTTGTGGTCATGGTACATTCCTCCTATGTTGTTATTGGGTTTTTGCGTCGGCACAAAATATAGTGCCGGATGACAACCGGGGCGGAAAGGCTCCTATGCCCCGATAATGATCCTTTACTATATTAAACATATTATGGTCAACTGTCAAGGGCAAAGTAAACTTTTCTTTTGTCGTTTTTCAGGCAGGGCACCGTATCTCTTGGGTCACTGAATGAAATCGGCGTAAGCGTAGCCCAGACGGCCCTGATACCCCACCGTATACCATTCCTGGTAGCGACCGTAGACAGTGAGCTTTGCGCCATTGGGCAAGAGTGTGACTACCTCGGCCCGGGCGCCAGGGGCCGCACGAAGGTTCAGCGGACCTCCGCCCGGCGTCTGTACCGTGCCCTGCCAGGGTGTTATGGGTGTGACGAAAGGCAGGCCGAAGTACTCTGTCAGCGACAGCACCAAATTGGCGGCAATGGCCTGGATATTGCCCTCGATCCAACGGGCATCAGCGGTGTTGTCGTGGTAGCCCAGCTCCAGCAGTACGGAGGGCATATAGGGCTGGCGGACCTCGCCCAGCGTGGTAGTGGCACGGGCATAGACCTTGTCCGGCAATGGATAGATGTCTTTTAAGTTTTTTACAAAAATGTCCGCCGCGCGGCGGCCATTAGCACTGGTGGGATAATAGAAAGCGATGACACCGCGGACAGCGCCCTCCTTGGTACCATCGGTGCTGCCGTTGGAGTGAAGCGCCAAATAAAAATCGTAACTTCCAGAATTTGCCAGGCGGATGGAGCTGGCGGCGGTCATGTCGGGGGTGTTGCGGGTAAAACGGATGGTGTTGGCCAAAAGATAGGGCTCCATGGCGTCGGCAATTTGGTTCATAAAGTACTCTTCTGAGCCATTTCCGGTGATATATGGGTTATATTCCTGGGTAGATGGACTTAAAAAGATACGCGGCATGACAGTTCCTCCTATACTTGTTCTGTGCGTTTTACTATACTTTGTCTGTACTTCAGCGATACTTTATTTGTACATCGTATGGAAATATGCTTGTCTTTGTGCTATACTTAGGAGAAATTTTCCTGTACAAAAGGAGTAACCGCCATGAAAGCTGCCAGACCGTATCCCATCGTTACCATCACCCCCAAGGGGGAGCGCGCCATCGTGGACGGACACCCGTGGGTCTATGAGGGTGAGGTGGTGTCGGTCAGCGGCACGCCGGAGGACGGCGGCCTGGTGGATGTGGTGTCGAAAAAGGGCAGCTGGCTGGGCTGTGGGTTCTATAACAGCGCATCCAAAATACGGGTGCGGCTGGTGACGCGGAACGCCAACGACGACCCGGCGGGGGATGCCTTCTGGGAACGGCGGCTGCGCTACGCCTGGTTCGACGAATTGAGCCGCGAGCACGGTTACACGGTGGTAGCCATCGCCCACCACATCGACGACTCGATCGAAACCTTCTTCATCAACCTGTTGCGCGGCACCGGCCTGCGGGGTCTGACGGGGATCACCACCCATGCCGGGAAGCTGATCCGCCCGCTGATGTTCGCTTCGCGCAAGGACATCCTCGAATACGCCGTAGCACAACACATTCCCTACCGGGAAGATTCGTCGAACCGCTCGACCAAATACCTGCGCAACAAGATCCGCCTGGGACTCGTACCCCGCATCAAGGAGATCAGCCCCAAGTTCACCGACCTGATGCGTCAGAACATCGGCCGTCTGACCGACGCGCAGCTCTTCATCAACCACGGCATCCAGCGCATCCGCGAAGAGGTCATCACCACCGAAAACGGGATCGACACGATCCACATCGACCGTATCGACCGGGCTTTCCCGCTGAATTTCGTAATCTTCGAACTGCTCAACTCGACCTATTCGTTCAAAGGCGACGTGTCGGACGCTCTGGTCAGGGCGCTGGAGCAGAACTCCGGCACGGGCAAGCGGTTCTACTCCAAATCCCACGTGGCGTACATCGACCGGGGACGGATTATGGTAACCCCGATCCCGGCGGACGACCCCTGCCAGGTGCAGGTCGAGGCGGGCGCCCCGCGCTGCTACTGCGGCAACTCGGTGCTCTACTACGAATACTGCGACATCGATACGATCAAGAATTCCAGGGCTTCGGCGTACCCGAACACATCGCCCAGGTGGATGCCGACAAACTCAAATACCCGCTCACGGTGCGCCGCTGGCAGGAGGGGGACTGGTTCATTCCCTACGGCATGTCCGGCCGCAAGAAGGTCAGCGACTACCTGATCGACCATAAAGTCCCGCTGCCGGAGAAGGCACGGCAGTTCGTACTGCTTTCCGGGGATGAGATCGTCTGGCTCGTCGGGCGGCGCATCGACGACCGCTACCGCCTGACGCCCGACACGGAAAACGTGCTGCGCATCACCAAAGAGATCATTTAAGCCATGGCGAAAAGCGGCGTAAAATTCAAAGATACGATGGCGGCCTACGACCGTCTCCGAGGCGAAATCGCGGGACGGAAGTTCGCGCCCGTCTATCTGCTCATGGGCGAGGAGGCCTTCTTCATCGACGCTCTCTGCGACCTGCTGGCCTCGACGATCCTCCAGGAGTCCGAACGGGCTTTCAACCAGCTGACCGTCTATGGGCGGGACTCCGACGCGGGACAAGTGGTGAACCTCTGCCGGCAGATGCCGATGATGGGTTCGTACCAGGTGGTGATTCTCAAGGAGGCGCAGCAACTGCGCGGTCTCGACAAACTCTCGCTATACACTTCGAAACCCTCGCCCACGACGATCCTGATCGTCTGCCACAAGGAGAAGAACGTGGACAAGCGTTCGCAGCTCTACAAAAGCATCGCCCAGCACGGTGCGGTGCTCGAATCGGTCCGGCCGCGCGACTACGAGATCGCGGCGTGGTTACAGCAGTTCATCCGGCAGAAATGATTCACGATCGACCCCAAGGCGCTTTTGATGCTGACCGACCACCTGGGCACCGACCTCGCCAAAATCTCCAACGAACTGGGCAAGCTGCTGCTCTCGCTACCGGAAGGAACGAAGAAAATCACCGACGCACACATCGAACAGAACATCGGCATCTCGAAGGATTTCAATAACTTCGAACTCTGCAAGGCCGTCACGGAACAGAACCTCGAACAGGCCCTGCGCATCGCCGACCATTTCGCCCGCAACCCCAAAGACAACCCCCTGCTGGTAACGATTCTGGCCCTTTTCAATCAGTTCCGCGAAATTTTCCGCATCAACTACCTGCGGTGGCTCAGCCGCCACAAGGGAGTTCCGTTTCCCTCGGACACGGAACTCATAGGCATCCTGCGAATGAACAACGCCTACGCTCTGGGCGAACTGAAGCAGACCTCGGCACGGTGGGACAACCGCCGAGTGTTCCGCATCCTGGGGCTGCTGCGCGAATACGACGCCAAATCGAAGGGCATGAACGCGGGCGGCGCCCCGGACGGGGAGCTGCTCCGCGAGCTGCTTCTCAAAATCTTCCTCCAATAATGGAACGCATCCTGCTGCGCAACGGTATCCCGGAGCCGATGCCCCGCATCGAAGGCACATACCTCTATCAGACGCTTCATGTCCGGGGACGCCGCCCCCTCTGGCTCGACCGCCACACGGAACTGCTGGCTCGCAATATACAAGAGCTTTTCGGGCTGCGCTGGGCCCCCGACCTTCGCCGACTGGAGGCACAGATCGCCACTCTGCTCGACGCCAACCGTCACCCCGTCGCAGGCTCTTCGTTCGTACGCATGGCCTTCACACCGGCGGGCGACCTGCTGCTGATCCCCGGAGCAGTATCCCTCTACGACGGGTATGCCCTGCGGTCGCTGCGGCCCGCTGCGGCTGTCGTGAACTACGGCGTTCCCTACCCCGAATACCCCACCTCGGCACGCGAGGCAGCCTGCATGCTGGCTTTGCAGGCAGCGGTGACGGCGGACAACCGGGCGGCGGAAGCGGACATTGAACGGGCGGCAGTCCGGACAGGCGTACAAGCGGTGATCCGCTGCGACGGCGAGGGATTCGTGCACGTATGCGACGAAGCGCCCCTGTTCGCCGTGAAAGGGAAAAAAGTCTATACTCCGCCCGCCCCGCCGAGTGTCGAACGGGAATTGGCGTACCGGGCCGTCGAAGCCGCCTGCCTGCCTCTGC
>ERZ791840.53-NODE-53-length-90578-cov-7.615722_pt1 | contig 90578 bp, 80 predicted proteins | sample MGYA00510291_ERZ791840 | MGnify/ENA primary metagenome ERZ791840 (study PRJEB30046, sample SAMN00715256) | human gut metagenome | study: EMG produced TPA metagenomics assembly of the A metagenome-wide association study of gut microbiota in type 2... | reverse complement strand
AACGCTTGCCACCTACGTATTACCGCGGCTGCTGGCACGTAGTTAGCCGTGGCTTATTCGTCAGGTACCGTCTTCTACTCGTCCCTGACAAAAGAAGTTTACAACCCGAAAGCCTTCTTCCTTCACGCGGCGTTGCTGGGTCAGGCTTGCGCCCATTGCCCAATATTCCCCACTGCTGCCTCCCGTAGGAGTCTGGGCCGTATCTCAGTCCCAATGTGGCCGTTCAACCTCTCAGTCCGGCTACTGATCGTCGCCTTGGTGGGCCGTTACCTCACCAACTAGCTAATCAGACGCGAGGCCATCTTTCAGCGATAAATCTTTGACATCAGAGCCATGCGACTCCGATGTGTCATGCGGTATTAGCAGTCGTTTCCAACTGTTGTCCCCCTCTGAAAGGCAGGTTCCTCACGCGTTACTCACCCGTCCGCCACTGTCCTCTGCTTCAATTGGACGAATCCTCTTTCCACAGATTCTCGTTCGACTTGCATGTGTTAAGCACGCCGCCAGCGTTCGTCCTGAGCCAGGATCAAACTCTCTATAAATTGTATCTAAACGACCATAGCCGCTTAAATCTTTACAGAGCTATTTGTCATAGCTTCAAAAACTTTTTATACTTACCTTCCCGGGTAATTGACTTAACCCCGTTCCGGCAAGTTTCTCAGTTGCACATTTTACAATGTGCTCCCGTCTGGTGCTTTTCGTTTCGTTCGTTGTTTAATTTACAAGGTACACGTCCCATAACCGCGGAACAGTCATTATCTTAGCACATGTCTGCCATCTTGTCAACTACTATTTTACCTTTTTTAGACATTTTTCATTGACTCGCTTTACACGCGCTCTGCCCTCCCGGACAGCTTTGTTAGACTACCATACGCCGTGCCGTTTGTCAACGGTCAATTCCACATTTTGCCCACTTGGAATGGAAGCTTTCACACCATCAGCACAGCTTATGTATTATTTCCATCTCCCGCCTCTTTGATACTTATAGGAACGTCTCGTTCTTTGCCGGACGGGCATAGACCTCCTCCAGTTCGCTCTTGTGGTATAGATACCCGGGATCATCGAAATACTTAGCACCGCTGGGACAGCCCTTGACACAGGCACCGCACTTGATGCACACACCATTGATCCGGGACACGTCCGCCGGGTCGATACTTCCCATGGGACACCGGGCAGCACATAGACCGCAGCCCCCGCATTTTGTCATATCCGTTTTGGGCTTGACCTTCAGGATATTGATAGAATCACCATGGCGGTCACGGGGGGTGTAGTAGGGCCGTACGGGGTCGCAGCCGCTCACGGTGACAGGCGCAGTATCTCTCGCTACCAGCTTGGCGGCCACATGGTCGGCAAAGACATCCATCTCCGCCATATCCACCCCACTGGGCCGACCCGCGCCTAAGGTACGGGAAAAGCTGTGTTCCCCCACAAAGGCCCCTCCGGCCACGCAGGAAAAGCCGTCAGCCGTCAGCAGCTGCGACAACTCCATCAGTGCGTCATCGTAATTGCGGTTGCCGAACAGCACCACAGGCACCGCCAAAGCACCCTCGCCGTGCACCATATCCCGCAGGTACGGCATCAGCAGATTTGGAACGCGCCCAGCGTAGGTGGGACAACCCACTACGGCCACATCACCGGACGGAATGGTCAGCTCCTGTCGGCGTGCGGCAGGCAGCGTGTAGTCATACACTTCGCAGTCTGTGCCCAACGCTTCTGCCAGACGGCGGGCGATGCGGTCGACTGTTTTCTTCGTGGTGCCAGTCCCGCTGAAGTACACCGCCCATACTTTTTTAACAGTCATGCCATTTTCCTTTCACTGCACGGGCAGCCGGCGGCTGCCTATTGTGCTTACAGTTGAAAATCCTCTTCCCGCAGCTTATCTGTATCCAGCTTCATCGGCCGGGGCGGTACCCGCTTCAAGGGGTCGTACTTAAACGCGCCACAGTGGTCCTCCGGCATCACGACTCCCCGCTTGACGCAGGCTACCTTGTCCTCGCCAATGCGGCTTCCTTTGGCGCAGTATGCGCACCGGGGGTCCATATCCTTGCGAAACAGCATAGACTCACCTCACAATGTGTACAGCTGCACCGCACCGTCACGTACGGTGGCGCTGATCTGCGTAATGGGATGCTCGAATGCATCGATGATACGGGCGGCCATGGGGTCCTCCAGCTCCTTTTGGATCAGGCGCCGCAGGTTTCGGGCGCCGTAGGTCAAAGAGTAGGATTTCTCTACCAAATAGTCCACCAGTGCCTCGTCATAGCGGAGGGTATAGCCCTTGTCGCCCAGCGAGGCTTTCAACTCATCCAGCATGATACGGGCGATCCCGGCAAAGTTCTCTTTTGTCAGGTGGTTGAAGCACACGATCTCATCCACGCGGTTCAGGAACTCCGGCCGCAGGAAGTCCTGCAGTGCCTTCATGATTCGCTCCCTGCCCTGGTCATCAGCGCTGCCGCCGAAGCCCACTGCACCGGCGGATTTAGTGTCGGACCCTGCATTTGAGGTCATCACGATGACGGTGTTCTCAAAATTCACCTTCCGTCCGTGGGCGTCTGTGATCTGTCCGTCGTCCAAAATCTGCAGCAACACATTCAGCACATCCGGGTGCGCTTTTTCGATCTCATCGAACAGCACAACGGAGTAGGGCTTGCGGCGTATCTTCTCCGTCAACTGCCCCGCCTCGTCGTAGCCTACATAGCCCGGAGGACTGCCCACAATACGGGAGACAGAGTGCTTCTCCATAAACTCGGACATATCCAGGCGGATCAGGCTCTCCGGCGCATTGAACAGATCGTCAGCCAGCTGCTTGACCAGTTCCGTCTTGCCCACACCGGTAGGACCCACGAAGATGAAGCTCACCGGCTTGTGCTTGGGGGAAATACCCACGCGGTTGCGGCGGATCGCGGCGGACACGGCGGCGATCGCCTCGTCCTGACCCACCACATGGGCGCGCAGCCGCTGGTCAAGCTCCGCCAAACGCTTGAACTCTTCTTCCTTGATCTTGCTGGCGGGGATCTTTGTCCACATCTCGATGACCCGGGCAATGTTCTCCATGGTCAGTTCCGGCATCCCCTTGGCCCTGATGGCATTCAGCTCATCCGTCACCCGCAGCTCCTGGCTGCGAAGCTCCGCGATGCGCTCGTACCGCTGGTCAAGCTCCTGCTCCGTGAACTGCTGACCGTCCGACGGCTGGGCGGACATCAGATTCTCGCGCTCAAAGGTCAAATTGGACAGTTCCTGTTCCAGCTCCATCCGGCGGTTGATCTCCGGATCATGGAGGTTCCGGTCGGAGCAGGCCTCATCGATCAGGTCGATGGCCTTATCCGGCAGATAGCGGTCCGTGATATAGCGCTCGGACAGCAGCACCGCCTGGCGCAGCACCCCCTGCGGGATGGACACACCGTGGAACTGCTCATAGTAGTGGGCAATGCCCTGCAGTATCTTCAGCGTATCCTCTACATTGGGTTCGCTGACGGTAACGGGCTGGAAGCGGCGCTCCAGCGCCGTGTCCTTTTCGATGTGCTTACGGTACTCGTTGAACGTGGTGGCACCGATAACCTGTATCTCGCCCCGGCTAAGGGCAGGCTTAAGGATATTGGCGGCGTTCATACTGCCCTCGGCATCGCCGGCGCCCACGATGTTGTGGACCTCGTCGATGACCAGGATCACGTTGCCGGCCTTGCGTATCTCTTCGATCAGGCCCTTCATCCGGCTCTCGAACTGACCGCGGAACTGCGTGCCTGCCACCAGCGCCGTCAGATCCAGCAGATAGACCTCCTTCTGCCGCAGCTTGAACGGCACCTCGCCCTTGACGATCCGCTGGGCCAGTCCCTCGGCGATAGCGGTCTTGCCCACGCCCGGCTCGCCGATCAGGCAGGGATTGTTCTTCTGGCGGCGGTTCAGGATCTGCACCACGCGCTCGATCTCCTGCTCCCGGCCAATAATGGCATCCAACTTGCCCTCCCGGGCACGTTGGCTCAGATTGATGCAGTAGTTATCCAGAAATTTGCGCTTTTTCTCCGTCTTGCGGCCGGTCCCTTGCTGTCCGGCGCCGCCGTTCTGGGACGGCTGCTGCTCGGCCGGCGGATTGCTGCCGTTGTTGAACAGGCGGTTCAGAAACGGGAACGTAGCGGTCTTGCCGCTTTCCTCATCGTCCTCGTCGCCCTCGTCCACCGGCGCATCCAGCTCCTCCGCGCCGCCGAAGGCCTGCATCATCTCACTGTTGATGTTCTCCAGGTCCTCCGGCGTGATACCCATACGCTTCATCATGTCCTCCACCTGGGGCAAACCCAGCTGGGCGGCACACTTAAGGCACAGGCCCTCGTTGACCATCTCATTCTTCTCATTCATCCGGGAGATGAACACGACGGCCACATTCTTCTTACATTTGGAACAAAGAGTCGGTTGCATGGTTTTCCTCCGTTATCTCTTATCAAAAAAGCATATCCATTATAGCCGCTTTCACAGCTTTGCGATCAGATCGATGGGGCTGTTCTGGGCGAAAAATTTGAGCAGCACCGTTTTGTTCACCAGCTCCGGCGTCACCAGCAGCTGCAGCTTCTGCAGCACCCACACCGCCAGGAACAGCAGCAGCGCGCATTTCACCAAGCCCAGCACGCCGCCCAGCAGGGCGTTGACGCCATGTACCACCGGCAGTTTTGTGAACAGATGCAGCGGTGTCAGTACCAGCCGCAGCAAAAGCAGCAGCAGCAAAAACGACACCACATACACCACCGCGTAGGCCGCAGACTTCAGCGCGGTGGACACCACAGCGCTCAGCAGCGTCTCGCCCGCCTGCTGGGCCTTCTCCACAGCGTTGTCCACCAGCTCTGACAGTGTATCGCCCTCAAAGCCGAAGGCCGCCAGCATCTCGCCGGCGTCATCGGTGTTGCCCTGGGCCGTCAGCCGCTGCTCCAGCTTCTCTGACAGGATCGGCTCCAGCCATCTGGCCGCCGGCTCCGCCAGCTTCCCGGCGATCCAGCTGGCCAGCAGCAGTGCCGCCACCACTACGATGATACGCGTCAGCGCCTGCACGAACCCCTGCCGCCAGCCCAGCACCAAGCCGATCAGCAGCAGCGCCAGTAAAATCAGATCCGCAAAAATCCCAACATTTCCACTCATTGGTGATCACCTCACATAGGGCACTCGCCCCGTCACACCTTACGGCAGATACAGGCTTGCAGCGGTGCTCCCCGCCAGCACAGCCGAGCCGTCGCTCCGCATCAGCACCTCCCGTGCCTGGCTGACCTCCTCCAGGTCGGCCACCGGGAGCAGCTGCTTATCATAGATCGTCAGATGGTCGCTGCACAGCACAGCCACGTATCGTCCCGCAGCGGACAGGCTGCTGACCTCGGCGTCCAGCTCCAGCGAGGCCAACTCCTGACCCTCGCTGTTCACCGTCACCACTCGGTGCTGCGTGCCGGTACGGTACCGACCCAGCAGCAGAGCGGCATAGCCGTCACCGCTGATGCTGACCCGCCGCAGATAGTCTCCGCCGTAATCATAGGCGGCAGTCATCACGCCGCTGCCGTCAATGAAGCACAACTGCTCCTCCGTCACGGCGCAGAATCCGGTTCCCGCAGCCATCAGATCATAGACCACGCTGCCCCGCAGGGTGCAGCGTCCGGCCTCCTGATCACTGTTCACCCGGTAGAAGATCACATAGCTGGCAAACGTGCCGTTTTCCTGCCCCATGGTCACCGCCGCCAAGGTACGGCTGTCGGCGGACAGCGCCGCCGTCATCACAAAGCGGTCCGACGACTTGAAGGCGAACACCGCTTCTCCGTTGCCGTCATAGACCCGTACCGCGGCCTTGCAGCCGCTTTCACTGCACACCACAGTCAGCCAGCCCTTGGTATTCAACGATGCACTGAGCACCTCTCCGGCGCAGTCCAGTGTGTACACCAAACCCTTATCTGACAGGACGTATACCACCGTTCCGCCCACGTCATAGGCTGCGGCACGTCCGCCGCCGACGGACAACGCCGGTGATTGGAACTTCACCGCCTCGTCATACAGTGTCTTGTTCTGCTCATCCAGCACCGTCAGTTGGTGCATGGACACAGACACAAGGCTGCCCTCCAGCGATGCAAAATGACCCGACTGGTCGCTGCTGTAACGATACAGCTGGGCGCAGCCGTTTTCATCCTTCACAGCCTTGGCGTAAATGACCTTGCGGCGCAGGCCATCAAAGCCGCTGCGGTCCAGCAGCACCGCCACTGTCACCGCCGCTACCGCCAGTACCGCCACGATCAGCAGTACCAGCAGCGGCTTCCGGCTGCGCTTGGCCACACGCCGGGGATGCTCCTCCTGGACGTCGCCCAGGGTAAACTCTTTCCAGTTGTTGGTGTTGTTATCCATTCAACCGTTCATCCTCATACCATACTCGCGTGAGATACAGCCCGCCCGGCGGCGCCGTGGGCCCCGCCAGCGTCCGGTTGCCCGAATTCAGTATCTCCGGGATGTCCTCTGGCATCAGCTTCCCCTCCGCCGCGTACAGCACCGTGCCGGTAATGGCACGTACCATATTATACAAGAAACCGTCCGCGCATACCTTCAGCTCCAGCAGTTCCCCATTCCGCGTCACACGGCAGTAGTGGATAGTCCGCACGGTGCTCCGCACGTTGGTCCCCACACTCCGCACAGCGGCGAAATCGTGGGTCCCCTCGAACATCCGGGCTGCCCGATCCATCAAGTCCTCATCCAGCTTCTTGGGATAGAAATACGCCCGGTGAACGTAAAAGGGGTTTTTGATCCGGGAGTTGTAGATACGGTAGGTATACTCCTTTTGGATACACGACCCGATGGCGTTGAAGTCATCGGCTACCTCATAGGCCGCCTTTACCACAATATCCTCCGGAATATGGGTATTCACCGCAAAGGGCAGGCGATCCACCGGTATCCGCGACTCTGTACGGAAATTGGCCACATAGTGCTCCGCGTGGACGCCGGCATCTGTGCGCCCGCAGCCGATGACCTTCACCGGATGGCCGCACACCATAGACAAGCCCTTTTCCAGCGTCTGCGCCACAGAGGTCTCTGTCTTCTGCACCTGCCAGCCGTGATAGGCGGTGCCGTTGTACATCAATACCAGCGCGATATTCCGCATAGGCCCCGCCTCCTCTCACTCAAAAGCCAAGCTTTTTCAAAACGATAATGCCTGCCGTCAGCGCCAGGAACGCCACCAGCACAAGCCAGTCCGCCGCCTTATACCGCAGCACCCGCAGGGCTGTACGCCCCTCACCACCGTGGTAACAGCGGCACTCCATAGCCGTAGCCAGTTCATCGGCACGGCGGAACGCACTGATGAACAGCGGCACCAAAATGGGAACCAGCGCTTTGGCACGCCGGAAGATATTGCCTGTCTCAAAGTCCGCGCCGCGGGCCTTCTGTGCCGACATGATCTTGTCTGTCTCCTCGATCAGCGTGGGAATGAACCGCAGCGCGATAGACATCATCATAGCCAGCTCGTGGATCGGCAGGCGCAGCTTTTTCAGCGGCCCCAGCAGACTCTCCATACCATCCGTCAGGGCGATGGGACTGGTGGTGTACGTCATCAAAAATGTGCCCATGATGAGCATCACGATCCGCAGCACCATCTGCACGGCGGCTACAACACCCTCCCAGGTGATACTCCGCAGTAGCCAAACATCCGCCACCGGCGTACCGGCGGTGAAAAACATATTCATAACGGCCGTGAAGGCCACCACAAAATAGACGGGCTTCAAGCCCTTTGTCAACGACTTGAACGGCACCCGCGACACCAGCACCGACACCGCCAGCACCGTGATCATGATTCCATAGGTCAGTACGCTTTTGGCGCTGAACAGCGCCACGATGTAGAGGATGACGCACAGCAGCTTTGTCCTGGGGTCCAGTCGGTGCACCGGCGTGTCCGCCGGGAAAAACTGACCCAGTGTGATATCCTTCAGCACGGAGACGCACCCCCCCTCAGCGTCAGCAGCTTCTGCTCCAGCGCCTCCACGGTGTACACCGCCGTGTCAATATCCAGCCCCCGCGCTTTCAGCGCGGCGGCCACCTTCGTCACCTGAGGCACATCCAGCCCCACCTGCTCCAGTTCATGAGCCCGGGCAAACACCTGCTTCGGCGTGCCCTCCATATATACCTTTCCGTCGGACAGCACCACGATGCGGTCCACGTTCCTGGCGATCTCCTCCATGCTGTGGCTCACCAGCACCACCGCCGCGCCCTTGGCGCGGTGATAGGCCTGTATCTGGGCGAGGATGGCGTCCCGCCCCTGGGGATCCAGCCCCGCCGTAGGCTCGTCCAGCACCAGCACCTTCGGTTCCATGGCGATGACGCCCGCAATAGCCACCCGGCGCTTCTGTCCGCCGGACAGCTCAAAGGGCGACTTGCCCAGCAGTGTCTCATGCAGGCCCACAAAGGCAGCCGCGTCCCGCACCCGCCGGTCGATCTCCTCCGCGTCCAGTCCCATGTTCTTCGGTCCAAAGGCGATGTCCTTATACACCGTCTCCTCGAACAGCTGGTATTCCGGATACTGGAACACCAACCCCACCTTGAAGCGTACGTCCCGTATTTTCTTCGGATCCGCCCAGATGTCCTTCCCCTCCAGGAGAATACGCCCGGACGTGGGCTGCAAAAGCCCGTTCAGATGCTGTATCAGCGTGGATTTACCGGACCCGGTGTGTCCGATCACGCCCAAGAACTCCCCTGCGCCCACAGTCATGCTCAGCCCCTCCACGGCGCTGCGCTGGAACGGCGTCCCCGCCGAATAGGTGTGGGTCAGGTCCTCTATCTGCAAAATCGGTTCCAATGTTACTTCCCTTCCGCCTCGCCGAAAGCGCGGCAAATGGTATCGGCGCACTCGCCCACCGTCAGGCTTTCCAGCGGCACATCCACTCCGTCCTGCCGCAGCCGATACAGCAATTCCACCGTATCCGGCGCCGCCAGGCCCAGCTCATGCAGGCGCTCCACCTGTGAGAACACCTGCCGCGGCATACCGTCCATCGCTACCTCGCCGTCGTTCATCACGATCACTCGGTCTGCACGCTCCGCCTCGACCATGTGATGGGTGATAAGCACCACGGTAATACCCTGTTCCCGGTTCAGCCGCAGCACGGTGTCGATGACCTCACGCCGTCCCGCCGGGTCCAGCATAGCCGTGGCCTCGTCCAGCACGATGCACTCCGGCTCCATGGCCAGAATACCCGCAATGGCGATGCGCTGTTTCTGCCCGCCGGAGAGCAGGTGCGGTGCGTGGCTGGCGAATTGCTCCATGCCCACCGCCTCCAGCGCGGCGTCCACCCGCCGGCGTATCTCCGCCGTAGGCACACCCAGGTTCTCCGGGCCGAAGGCTACATCCTCCTCCACCACGTTGGCCACGATCTGGTTGTCCGGGTTCTGGAACACCATCCCCGTCCGCCGCCGGATCTCCAGCAGCAGGCTCTCGTCCCGCGTGTCCATTCCGTCTACATACACGGCACCGCCGCGCGGCAGCAGCACCGCGTTCAGGTGCTTGGCAAAGGTGGACTTGCCGGAGCCGTTGTGGCCCAGCACCACCGTAAAGCTGCCCTTTTCGATCTGTACCGATACATCCCGCAGGGCCGGAGGATTTGTCTCCCCCTCCGGCGCAGGGTACGTATAGGTCAGGTTCCTTGTCTCTATCATCACTGCCATACGCAATTACTTCCGTTCTTGTTTACTCGGAAAACCATCTTCCCGTGGCGCCGCAGGGCAGCGCCATGCCGCTTTCCGTGCAGGGCAGGCCCAGCTCGTCCCATGTGACCGTGCCGCCGAATTTCCGCCCTACCAGCATCTGCAATATGTACCCCAGCACCGACGGCGCCAACCCCGTGGTATAGCTGTTCAATACCACGAACAGCGGCTTGTCCGACAGCACCCGGCTGCACAGCTCCACAAAGGGATACAGATTGTCCTCCAGCTTCCACACCTCGCCGCCGGGCCCGCGCCCGTAGGAGGGCGGATCCATGATAACGGCGTCATAGGTCTTGCCCCGGCGTATCTCACGCTCCACGAACTTGGCGCAGTCGTCCACGATCCAGCGGATGGGCGCTTCGCCCAGGCCGGATAGACGGGCGTTCTCCTTACCCCAGGCCACCATACCCTTGGCCGCGTCCACATGGCACACAGAAGCCCCGGCCTTCGCACAGGCCACCGTGGCCCCACCGGTGTAGGCAAACAGGTTCAGCACCCGGATAGGCCTTCCGGCATGCCGTATCTTGTCCATGGCGAAGTCCCAATTTACCGCCTGCTCCGGGAACAATCCCGTATGCTTGAAGTTCATGGGCTTCACCTGAAATGTCAGGTCTTTGTAATGCACCTGCCAGCTTTCCGGCAGCTTGCCTTTATCCCAATGACCGCCGCCGGTAGAAGACCGGGAATAGCGTCCTGTTGCGCCGCGCCACAGCCGCGTGGTCTTATCCGTCTCCCAGATCGCCTGGGGATCGGGGCGCACCAATACCTGCCGGTCCCAGCGCTCCAGCTTTTCGCCGCCGCCGCAGTCCAGCAGCTCATAATCCTTCCAATCCTTCGCGATCCACATACAGACGGACCCTCCCCATAATAAATCAGTTTATTATACAATAGAAGTCTCCCATCGTCAACGCCGCAACTGTAAACATTTTTCGCCAACATTTTTTGCCGCGCTGCCCGTTGTGGCCGCGGGCAAAGTGTGGTATACTGCATATACCATACGCAAGGAGGTCTATATGGAAAAGAACACACCCAAGCAGCTGGCCCCCGTCAACGGCACACCCTTTGATTACCTCCGCTGGCGCGGCGACCTTACCTTTGCCCGTGACGGCTTCAACGAGGTGGACAACCTGGTGCTGTGCATCCTCTCCTATATCAACTTCCGCCGCATCGACGCGGTCCATACCAAGGACCCCGCCGCAGCGCCCACCCTGGCCCAGGTCGCGCCCCTGCTCACTGACAAGGATGACCAGCTGGGCCTCTCCGAGCTCAGCTATCTCCCCCTGCTGCGTCTGGCGGCACAGACCGAACGCTTCCGGGACCTGCGCCTGTTCGGCTATACCCACGAATACGACGAACAGAGCGCCAAGCAGTTCGACGCGCTCTCCTTCCTGGTGCCCGACGGCACATTGTTCGTCGCCTTCATGGGCACTGACACCTCTCTGGCCGGCTGGAAAGAGGACTTCAACATGAGCTTTCTCTCCGCCGTCCCCGCCCAGACGCGCGCCGTGTCCTATGCCGTGGAGATGGCGTCCCTCTGCCCCGCCCTGCCCCTGCGTATCGGCGGCCACAGCAAGGGCGGCAATCTGGCCGCCTGGGCGGCCATCTATCTGCCTGCTGAGCTGCAGAAGGACCGCCTGCTGTCCGCCTATAACAACGATGGCCCCGGCTTCGCCCGGGATATGCTGGACACCCCGGAATACCGCCGGGTGGCCGATAAGCTGCACACCTATATCCCCGAGTCCTCCATCGTAGGCGTCCTGCTGGAGCACGCCGAGGACTACGCCGTTATCGACAGCGCCAACCGTTCCATCATGCAGCACGAGCCCCTGTCCTGGAGCGTGGTGGGTACCCGCTTTGTCCACCTGGGCCAGCGTTCCCAGATGGGCAGGCTCTCCGACGATGTGCTCCGGGAGTGGATCGGCTCCATGACCCCCGCCGAGCGCGAGCAGTTTACCGACGCACTGTTTGACGTGCTCTCTCTGTCCGGCAAAGCCCGGACGCTGGACGACCTCCGCAGCGGCGGTCTGGCCGGCGGCGCGGCGCTGCTGAAGCAGTACGCCGGCGCGGACGAGGAGAAAAAGAAGATCATCGCCGAGATATTCCGCCGCCTGGCCGTGGACGTGAAGGACGAGTTGAAAAAGGCCGCCGGCGAGGGGTTTGAAGGCGTGAAAAAGGCCGCCGGCGAGGGTTTAGAGGGCGTCAAGACCGTCCTGACCAACCTGACCAAGGGTGAAAAATAAAAGCGCAGCCGCCCGCAGGCACAGCCCTCGCCCCCGCAAATGTCAAAAAAAGAAAGCCCTCACGGGCTTTCTTTTTTGTTGACTTAGTGCCGCTTCTTCGCCGTCCACGCCATACCGCCCAGCGACAGCACCGCCGTCACGGCGTAGATACCCACGCCCGCGTCAAAGGTCTTGGGAGAGCCCTTGGTGGTGGTATCGGGGGTGGGGGCGTAATAGTAGTAGTTGTTGGAGGGCTTCTGCTCGGGCTGGGTAACATTGGAGCCGCCGTTCTCGTTGATGGTCAGGGTGTTATCCTTGGTCAGCGTCTTTTCCTCGACCAGCTGCTCATTGTTTTCCTTGTAGGAGACAGTCACCTTGGCAGCGGTGTTCTTCACCGTGACATCTGCGGTGTTCGTCTCGCTGATGACCTGAATATCGCCCTTACCGCCCTTGGTGCCCGTGATGGTATTGTTGTCGATAGTGGCGGTCATCGTGCCGGTGCCGCCGTTCTTAGCTTTGATGGCAGAGCTGTCATCCGCAAGCCAGCTGGTGTTGCCGGCATCGGCTGCATCACAGCCGCAGTTGGTAAAGGTGCAGCCGGTAATCGTGTCGGTGCGCGTTCTGGCACCCTTATAGCTGGTCTTGACACCCGCAGCACAACCCACAAACTCGGTGTTGGTCACGGTCAGGCTACCGTTTGTACTCATGTAGATGCCGCTGCTGTTCTTCTCAATGTGGCAGTCCTTGACGGTCGCGTTGACCGTGCCAGTGTTGCCGGTAATATACATCAGAATGCCCTTATCGCCGGTAGCCGTCTCGCCGATGTTGGTGCAGTTCTCCAGATAGAAGGTTTGGGTTACGCCATCATTGGGGGTCGCGCCCCACACCTTGATATTCTTGGCATCATAAACCTTGACCGTCACATTGGCCGCCTTACCTGCATCCGTCATGTTGACAGAAATCTCACCATACTGGAAGTTCGCACCGTTGGCATAGATGGTCAGATCCTTCGTCAGGTCCAGCGTTCTGTTGGTATCCACCGCTCTCTGCCGCATGCGCAAAGTCGCGCCAGCTTTACAATAGATCGTCGTTGCGTCATTCGCGATAGCCGCATTAACATCGGCCGCATACTGCACGTTGCCGCTGGCATCCACATAGGCCACAAGAGCGGTCTTTTCCGAATCCTCAGTTCCACCAGACTTTACCTCGCCCAGATAGTTCGTGTAGTACACGGTCTGCGCGCTTTCAAAGGAAGCGTCGGTCACGCCATCAGGATATTTCGCCGTAGTTGTGTCTGCCCAAGATACGGTGCAGAGGGCCAGCGCCATGAGCAGGGCCAGCACCAAGCTTATACATTTCTTCATTGTTTTCTACCCCTTTTCAGGTCAAATTTCCGCAGGACGCTTCGTTTTAATCTCTGTTAAAACGCTAAAGCAGGAGTACTCCTGCGGATACACAGATTATACCACATTCTCCCCATTTGTCCACCCCAATTTCAGCATTTCCCCCTAAAACCACCATTCCCGGTAACAAATTTCTCGCATTTTTCCACATTTTGGAAATATTCCCGCATCGGCCCGCCCAGCCCCTTGCCTTCCCCTCGAGGGGAAGGTGTCGCGGCTCACCGCTCCCCCAAAAAAACAACTCCCCCGGCTTCGCCGGGGGAGTCATACGCATTTTCACTTAGTCCAGCATACTCTTCAGGTCAACGGCGACCTCAAAGGGTGCGGCAGTAGCTTCCTTGATCTGATCCACGGTGAACTCGGGATTGATCTCGGTCATCAGCAGGCCCTTGTCGGTGACCTCGAACACGCACATCTCGGTGATGATCTTATTGACGCAGTGAGAGGCGGTCAGGGGCAGACGGCACTTCTCGAAAATCTTGGGGTTGCCCTTGGCGGTGTGCTCCATGCAGACGATGCAGTGCTTGGCACCCACGCACAGGTCCATGGCGCCGCCCATGCCGGGCATCTTCTTGCCGGGGATGATCCAGTTGGCCAGGTTGCCCTCAGCATCGACCTCCAGCGCGCCCAGGAAGCAGGCGTCCACATGGCCGCCGCGGATCAGGCCGAAGTTGCTGGCGGAGTCGATGAAGCCGCCGCCATAGGCCACGGAGGCGGGACTGCCGCCGGCGTCCACAACGTGGTACGGATCATAGTTCTCGTCGCCCTCCTTGGGTGCCTTGCCTGCGGAGACGATACCCAGCTCAGCGTGGATGATCAGCTCCACGCCCTCGGGCAGGTAGTGGGGGATCAGGGTGGGCAGACCGATGCCCAGATTTACGACGTCGCCATCTTTCAGCTCTTTGGCGCAGCGCTTGGCAATAAAGCCCTTGATCTCAGACTTTTCCATTACTTTCTGTCTCCTTCCACGATGTAGTTCACGCACATACCGTAGGTATGGACGTTCTCCGGCTCAATATCGCCCACGGGAACGATATACTCGCACTCGGCGATCACGGTGTCTGCGGCAGTGGCCATCACCACGTTGAAGTTGCGCATGGTGCCCTTGTACCAGCAGTTGCCGTACTCATCGCACTTATAGGCGCCCAGCAGGGCGAAATCGGCGTGGATGGGCTTCATCAGCAGATAATCCTTGCCGTCCACAGTGTGGCGGCCCAGGCAGAAGGGGGACTCTTCCACCAGCGTGTCGATGCCCACGGGGGTCAGCACGCCGCCCAGACCGGCGCCGCCGGCGCGGATGCACTCAGCCAGGGTGCCCTGGGGCAGCAGGTTGACCTCCAGTGTACCCTCGGTGTTCTGCTGGCCGACCTCGGGGGTCATGCCCACATGGGTGGCGATGACGCGCTTGACCTGATGGTTGTGGATCAGCTCCGCGATGCCGAAGAACTCCTCGCCCATGGGGCCAGTCGCGCGGCCCATATCGTTGGCGATCAGGGTCAGGTCCTTCGTGCCCCGGGCCACCAGCTCCTTGACGATAGCGCGGGCCTGGCCGCAAGCCAGGAAGCCGCCGCACATAATCGTGGCGCCGTCGGGGATCATGGCCGCCGCTTCCTTGGCAGTCAATACAGGTTTCTTTGCCATTTCTGTTCCTCCTACTTTTTTATGACAGCAACCACTGGGCCATCTGCCTATGCAGTTGACCCAGTGGTGCCGTATGGTTTTACTTCATGCCGCGCTTGACCATTTCGGTCACGGCGAAGGACGCCACGTCGTCGGCATACTTGCCGGCGCCGAAACCGGCGTCAAAGCCCAGCTCCTTGGCCAGCTCATGGGTGATGCGGGGACCGCCGCAGCATACGACGAACTTGTCGCGCAGGCCCTCGGCCTCCAGCAGCTCGATGAGGTTGGTCAGGTTCTGGATGTGTACATCCTTCTGGGTAACGGTCTGGCTGACCAGCAGCACGTCCGCGTGCAACTCCAGCGCCTTCTTGATGAATTCCTCGTTGGGGACCTGAGAGCCCAGGTTATAGGCCTCGATCATCTCGTAACGCTCCAGGCCGTAGTGGCCGGCGAAGCCCTTGCGGTTCATGATAGCGTCGATACCCACGGTGTGAGCGTCGGTGCCGGTGGAGGCACCCACCATCACGACCTTGCGGCCGATGTGCTCTTTGATGTACTCATTGGTATCCTCCATGCTCATCACGTCGGACTCCACAGTAATAACATGGATATCCTCATAGTTCACGGAGTGTACGCAGCTGCCATAGACCACATAGAAGGTGAACTCCTTGTCCAGCGCGGTGTGATAGGCCACGTTGGGCTCCTCGAGGCCCATCTTCTTTGCGATCTGGCGGGCAGCCTCCTCACCGCGCTCATCATCCTTGATGGGCAGGGTGAAGCTGGTCTGTACCTTACCGTCGTTCATGGTGTCGCCATAGGGCTTCAGGCGGGTCAGATCCAGCGTTGTATCGAAATCGATCTTATGGGTATTATACAGTCCGCTGCTCATGCTCCCACCTTGCCTTTCATGACTTCAATGAACGGGTTGAAGTATTTGTCGTCCTTGATGACCACGCCGGCCAGGCCCTTGCCGCCGTCCTTGGGGCGCTTCACGTCGGCGAAGATGCCCTTCTCGATGGTGGTGAACAGACCCAGCTTCTCGATCTCGGAGAGCAGGTCGGTGGCCTTGGTCAGCACCTCGTTGGCGCGGGTACGGATGATGCCGCCCTCTTTGTAGGTCAGCTCATCGCCCAGATCCTTCATGGTGCGGAAGATGTACTGCGCGTTCTCAATGGACAGCGCACGGTCGGACATGAACGGGGTGTGGATGGCCTCGGTCATCATGCCCAGCAGGCACAGCTTCTGGTTGGTCAGGATGGTCACCATGTTGAACAGGGCGTCCTGAATGTGACCGCGGAAGATGTTGCCGGTCATGAACTTCGTGGGAGGCATATACTTCAGGGGCGCGTTGGGGAAGATCTCGCGGGCCATCTGGGCCTGCGCCAGCTCGTACAGGAACGTATCCTCCACGGCGGGATCCATCTCGAACGCGTGGCCCAGACCCATCTGCTCCTCGCGCATACCGGCGGTCTTGGCAAAGGCCTCGTTGATGAACTGGGAGGCCAGCACGGTGTGGGCCGCGGTGATAGCGTCGTCGGTGGTCAGATAGTTATCCTCACCGGTGTTGATGATAACGCCGGCATAGCCGTTGATGACACGGGAGAAGTACTGGTCCACGATGGTGCGCTGCATATTGATGTCGCGGAACAGGATGCCGTACAGCGCGTCGTTCAGCATGACGTCCAGACGCTCCAGAGCGCCCATAGCGGCGATCTCGGGCATGCACAGGCCGGAGCAGTAGTTGCACAGCCGGATATAGCGGTGCTGCTCCTCGCCTACCTCGTCCAGCGCCGCGCGCATCAGGCGGAAGTTCTCCTGGGTAGCGTAGGTACCGCCGAAGCCCTCGGTGGTCGCGCCGTAAGGCACGTAGTCCAGCAGGGACTGACCGGTGGTACGGATGACGGCAATGATGTCCGCGCCCTGCTTGGCACCGGCCTTGGCCTGCGTGATATCCTCGTAGATATTGCCGGTAGCCACGATGATGTACAGGTACGGGCCTTCCTTATCACCCCACGCCTTCAGGTAGCTGTTACGCTTGGCGACGTTCTTGTTGATGCGGTCCACGGTAGCGTTCACCACGGGGGTGATAGCGCCGCGGATCTCCGCATCGGAGTGGGCGGGGACCTTGCTCAGGTCCAGCTCGCCGCTGTTCACGGCATCTGCCACGCCCTGGGGATCCTTGCCGGTCTCCACCATAGCGTTGCCGATAGCCCACGCGGCACCCACGGGCAGCAGGGAGTTTGCCATCAGGTGGTCAACGACCACGTTGGGCAGAGGAACGTCCATATCGTTGACGCCATCGATACCCAGCAGACGGCAAACAGCGCGCTCCACCGTGACGGTGGTGTGCTGGTCGATAAAGTGCTGGGTGTCGTCCGCGATCTTGGCGGCGGAGGCACGGGCACGGTTGACCAGCTCAAAATTCAAGCCGAGTTTGCTTTCCATAGTTTTTCCTCTCTCTTACTTCTTGACGTGACGCTCGTTACGCAGCAGCTTGGTGGGCTCCAGATAGCGCTGCTTGGTGCCTTCGGCGACCCATGCCACGCCGGTCTTCTCCACCTTCTTCTTGCCGGTGCAGACGTCGCAGTGGCAATCCTGAACATAGTGCTCGGGCTGGGTGTAAGAGGTGATAACGCCCTCAAAGTTACGCAGGATGACCTTACGAGGCGTCTCGGAGATCAGGTAGTTGGGCATAACGGGGGTCTTGCCGCCGCCGCCGGGAGCGTCGACCACGAAGGTGGGGATGCAGTAGCCGGAGGTATGACCGCGCAGAGCTTCCATGATCTCGATGCCCTTGGACACGGGGGTACGGAAGTGGCTCAGACCCAGGGAAGGATCGCAGGCATAGATGTAATAGGGGCGCACACGCATCTTGACCAGACCGTGGACCAGCTCCATCATCACGTGAGAGCAATCGTTCACGCCGGCCAGCAGCACGGACTGGTTGCCCAGGGGGATACCGGCGTCAGCCAGCATAGCGCAGGCCTTGGCGGCTTCGGGAGTGAACTCCTTGGGGGTGTTGAAGTGGGTGTTCAGCCACACGGGGTGATACTTCTTCAGCATGGCGCACAGCTCGGGAGTGATACGCTGGGGGCACACAACGGGCGTACGGGAGCCCAGACGCACGATCTCCACATGGGGGATGGCGCGCACGCGCTTGATGATGTACTCCAGGGTGTCGTCCTCGACCATCAGGGAGTCACCGCCGGACAGCAGCACGTCGCGGACCTCGGGGTGGGCGGCCACATAATCGATGCACTTGTCGATCTGCTGCATAGGCACTTCGCAGTCGTTCTGACCGGCAAAACGACGACGGGTACAGTGACGGCAGTACATGGAACACTGGTCGGTGATCAGCAGCAGCACGCGGTCAGGATAGCGGTGGGTCAGGCCGGGGGTGGGGGAGTCGGTATCCTCGTGCAGGGGATCGGCATCCTCATAGTCGGCATACTCCAGCTCCTCAGCGCGGGGGATAGCCATCTTGCGGATGGGATCAAACGGATCGTCCAGATCGATCAGGGACAGATAGTAGGGGGTGACGGCCATGCGCAGCTTGCCCAGGGTCTTGGCAACGCCGGCTTCCTCGTCGGGGGTCAGGGTCATGTACTTCTTCAGATCTTCGATCGTCTCAGCGCGGTTGGCAACCTGCCAATGCCAGTCGTTCCACAGATTTTCAGGAACGTCAGCGAACAGACCATTGCGAGTTTTCATGTCGTTTCTCCTTCACAAAAATCGTTGTTTTAGGTACGCCAAAGGCTGGGAGTCCCCCGAAGGGGACACCCAGCTTCGGTCAGTTTCGTTTAGCAGTACTTCTCGTCGAACAGCTTACGCAGCTTGGGGTTCTCGCGCAGCACGTCCAGGGTGATATGAGCGTGGTTCTTGGTATAACCGTTGCCGATGATCATGGTAACGTCCTTGCCGATACCCTCGGCGCCCAGGGCAGCCTTGGTGAAGGAGGTAGCCATAGAGAAGAAGTACACCAGACCGTCGTCGCGGACGGGCAGGATGGCGGACATCTCGCAGGACTCGATGTTCACGCAGCAGATGGACAGATCATACTCCTTGCCGTCGTTGGCAGCCAGAGCAGCCTCCATGACCTCAACGGGCTTGGTGCAGTCGGCGACGATCACGTCGGTGTACACGCCCAGCTCCATCAGGCCGGGGACCTGCTTGGGGTTGCGGACGACGCCCACGACCTTACCCTTGGGGCCGACCTTCTTCATAGCTTCCCAACCGCACAGAACACCGGACTTGCCGTTGGCGCCCAGGATCAGGACGCTGTCACCCTCGTGGGGCAGCTTGCGGGCCTGCGCGGGAGCGCCGGCCACGTCCAGAGCAGCCAGGGCCAGAGGCTCGGACATATCATCGGGCATCTTGGCATACAGAGCGGACTCGAACAGGATGGCCTTGCCGACGATGTCAACGCGGTCGATATCCTTGTGGATGGCCAGGATCTTGTCGATCTTCAGCGGGGTCATGGACAGGGAGACCAGAGAGACGATCTTGTCGCCTTCCTTCAGGTCGAAGCCGGGCTTCTTCTTCAGGTCCTCGCCGATGTGAGCGACGACACCCTTGAACATACCGCCGGAACCGGTGACAGGATTCTGCTGCTTGCCGCGCTCAGCGACGATGCCCAGGATCATTTCGCCGATCTTCTTCTCGTCGCCGCCGCAGGCCTCAGAGATCTGAGTGAAGGAAGCGGAGTCAATGTTCAGGGAAGTGACATCGCAAACGATCTCGTTGGAATAGACCTTGCTCATGTCGTTGTCGATCTTCCAAGCAGCCTGGGTCAGAACGCCCTTAGGCTCGATAACGCGGTGGGTACCGTACTTGTTGCCTTTCAGTTCAGCCATTTTAGTTTCCTCCTAAATTTATTTATAATTCTTTCTTTTAATAGCTTTCAGCGGACACTGAACGGATGCGTCGGATGGATGGGCGAGAAAATTTTTTGTCTGTCGAAGCGTGTGGTTTGCAGGAATACTTTGTGTATTTCAAAAAACACACGGGAAGGCAGGCGGAAAATTTTCCGTTCAGCCGCCGACAGCACTTCGTTCAGTGGCTGCTTCATTACTTCAGGGGCTTCAGGCTCAGGATCTCGCGGGCCTCGGCGGGGGTAGCGATCTCGCGGCCCAGCTCCTTGGCGATACGGACGACCTTGGCCACCAGCTCGCCGTTGGACGCGGCCTTCTGGCCCTTGCCCAGATAGATGTTGTCCTCGAAGCCCACACGGACGTTGCCGCCCATAGCGATAGCGGCAGCGGCCATGGTCCAGGCAGCGCGGCCCACGCCGGACACGGTCCAGGTAGCGTTGGCCGGGATCTTGCTGGCGAAGAACGCCAGGTTCTCCACAGTGGCGGGGGTGCAGCCGTGCACGCCCAGCACGAAGTTGAACTGCATGGGATCGCCGGGGACCTCGCCCTTCTTGGCCATGCCCAGAACGGTGTCGATGTGGCCCAACTCGAAGCACTCGTACTCGGGCTTGATGCCGTTCTCGATCATACGCTTGCCGAAGGCGCGCATGGTGGGCATAGTGTTATCGAAGATCTCATCGCCGAAGTTGCAGGTACCGCAGTCCAGGGTGGCCATCTCGGGGAACAGCTCAGTGGGCTGCAGACGCTCCTCGGGGCTCATGCCGGTGGCGCCGCCGGTGGAGGGGATCATGATGACGTCGGGCAGCTCCTTGCGGATGGCGTCCATGACGACCTTGAAACGCTCGCGGCCCTGGGTGGGGGTGCCATCGTCCTCACGGACGTGGATGTGCAGGATCGCCGCACCGGCCTCGTACGCGGACTTAGCCTCGCGGACCATCTCCTCGACGGTATAGGGAACAGCCTCGTTCTGGGCCTTAGTGACCTCAGCGCCGCAGATAGCAGCGGTAATGATAAGCTTCTCCATTGTTTCCGCTCCTTACTTCTCGATGGGCAGACGCTGGCAGTCCTTGGGGGTGACGCAGGTGCCGTGGGCACGGCAGACCACCACGGGCTCAGCCAGAACGTCAGCGGCGGAAGCACTGATGTCGGGGCGGGAGACGATGACCTTGCGGGCCTCGAACTTCATGGTACGGGAGGTGTTGCCGATCTTCTCGATCTCGCCGTAGGCCTCGATGTAGTCGCCGGCGTAGACGGGCGCCAGGAACTCCACGTTGTCATACGCGCAGAACAGGCCCTCATCGCCGTCGCACTTGATCAGCAGCTCGGTGGCCACATCGCCGAACAGGTGCACCATGTGTGCGCCGTCCACCAGGTTGCCGCCGTAGTGGGCGTCCTTCGCGCTCATACGCAGACGAAGCAGAGATGTCATCTTTTCCATAAGTTTTTCCTCCTTCAAATTTTTGGACGTGCATTTCCAATACCAGAGCTGGCCTCGGCACTTCTTTTGGGTATGAAAAAAGCGCTATCGGTCAAGGTCGTTGACCAATAGCGCTCCATGTATCACTACATGACAGCAGCGCCGCTTACACCGCGCTGCCAGGAACCATACGCACAGACCCGTCCGGCCCCTTCGGCGGAAGACCCCTTCCTGCAAATTTACCGGGTGCCTGTCCCCAAATATGCAGTACCCTGTCCTCCGCGCCTCTATTGACTGATATTATGAAATTTCTATCTATAAATTATACCTTTTTCAGCGGTCTTGTCAAGTGACATTGTGACAGAAAAGACAATAATTTTTTTGTGCGATACGAATAAATTTCAGTCTTGTATTTCGGCATTTCCCCGAGAAAGCACCCCCCCTCCATGCCCGCACCCCGCACAGAAAAAAGCGCCCCGCAGGGCGCTTTTTTAATAGCTTTCCTCCACCATTTTCAGTATCTCCGGCTTCAGGGACAGCATCCGGCAGATATTCAGCGCGTCCCGCGGGCAGTCGGACTTTCCCTCCACCCGATACAGGCCGTAGTTCATGTGCCGCGCGATGACCGCCACGCCGTCCTCGCTGGTCACGGCCAGCTCCCGGCGGATGGCCTCCGGGTCGATATCCCGCAGGCCGATGATCTGATAGTGGGTCCGGGCGTACTCCGCCACCTTGTCATAGTGGGTGGTCAGCAGTGAGATAGCGTCCACACCGTTGAGATACCGCGTCACCGCCTGCACGATCACCGCGCCCTCGTCCGGGTTGGTGCCCCGTGCAAACTCATCCAGCAGGAACAGCGAATAGCCCTGCTCCACCTCGGAGAGCGCCTTCTGGAACTGTACGATCTCCGAACCGAAGCCGGACAGGCCGGACTGGATGGACTGCAGATCGTCAAAGAGCATCTTCACGCTGTGGAACAGCGGCATACGGGCTTTTTTGGCGCACACCAGGAAGCCCGCCTGCAGCAGCAGCACGTTCAGCGCCACCGTCTTCATGGCCACGGACTTTCCGCCCATGTTGGCGCCGGTGATGACCGTAGCCCCGGGCGTCAGGGAGATGGATACCGGCACGAAGCGGCGGCCCTGCTGCTCCAGCAGGTCGCAGATCTCCGGATTGATCATATCCTCCAGCTCCAGGTCCTTCTCCGTCAGCTCCGGCTTCACACCGCCGTAGCGCACGGCAAACAGTGCCTTTTGGATAATAAAGTCCAGACGCCCCGCCGTCTCCGCATCGGAGAGCAGATCGTCCACCATAGGGGCCAGTGCCGCACCCATGGCCTTGCGGACGTGCATCTCCTCCGCGTCCTCCTCGCCGCACAGCCGGGTGCGCTTCAGGCGCAGATCGTCCTTTTCCGCGTCGGTCTGGGCGTGGAACAGCCGTTCCTCCACCTCTTTCTTGGCGCTGCGGATCTCCTTCAGTTTTGCCGTGGCGCTGTCCGGGATATAGAAGCCCCGGCTCCCGGTACCATCCGGGTCCAGCACCGCCAATGCGTCCTTCACCTCGTGGAAGGTCATGCCCTTGAAGTGCGTCACCGCGTTGATCTGCTCAAACAGCGGGCGCATACCGTCCAGCCGCTGCAAATAGCCCTTGATCTCGAACAGCTCCACATGGTCCGGCGTCTCCCCCGCCGCGCAGCGGCGCAGGGAGTTGCGGATATCCTTCATCTGGCACAGGCCGGTCATCAGCTTGTTGTACACGTCCTTCAGCTCACCGGCGGCGTTGGCCGCCTGCTCCACGTTGTACAGCTCCTCCTCCAGTACGGCGCGTTCCTCCGGCGCATAAAACCGCAGCCGCCGGATGCGTTCCTGACCAAAGGGCGAGCAGCCGTGCAGTGTTTCCAGCGCGTATTGCAGACCGATCTTCTCTTTTTCCTCAAACTTGACCGCGATCATGCCAGTTCCTCCTTCACATTGATGACCGGTACGTCCACCGCCTCTTTCATGCGGAACAGGAATTCATCCTTGTCGAATTTCCATCCGTAGGCGGACACCGGGTTCACGGTGACGCACAGCGTCTTCGCCGCGTCCTCCGTCTCCAGCGCCACCTCACGCACCGCCAGCTTATCCAGCGTATCGGCGCTGAGCAGCACCTTGCTGGGGTCCTTGACCACCAGGCGGCACTTCCGCAGCACGCCGCTTCGCAGCAGCGGCACCACCATCGTATCCGTCAGTGCGCCGGTCACCAGCGCTGCGCCGTACTCCCTGACGCAGGCCTCCAGCCCGTCGGGGCACTCCGGCGGCAGTGTCTCGGCCTTGGGCAGGTTCATCAGCCGGTAGATGTGCACCGTGTCGGCGATGACCTTCTCCATGCTGGCGTTGTAGCTGGCGCCGGTACACAGGATAACGCCCTCCGCCACCGCCCGGGCGCCCAGGCTCTTGCGCCCCAACGCACCGTCGATGACGGACTTCTCAGCCCCCAAGGCAAAAAAGCTCTCAGACACCGACCGCAGCTGCGTGGTGATAGAGGGCCCCGCCAGCTGCACATAGCCGGCGCTGCGGGCGCGCATGATGACCACCTCGCCCAGCGGGGTAGGGATACCTGTGGTCATCAAAATCTCCTTTGTCACGTCGCCCAGCCGCAGCATATCCTTGGCCGTGGCGATCAGTGTACCCTCACGGACAAAGATACCCGGTTTTTCCGTGCCGGTGACCACATCGGTGGACTCGCCGTCCCGCCCGATGGAGGTCAGCCCCAGCGTACCCCGCAGATGGCCCGCCGTCAGCAGCCAGTTGAGCATGGTGGTCTTGCCCGCGTTCTTGCACATACCCACGATGGACATGGTCTTTGTTTCATTGAGCCGCCGGATCAGCTCCTCGTGCATGGCGTACACGCCCTTTCCTTGGTATTCAGTCAATTTTTGAGTATAACATACCCTTTTGAAAAAAGAAAGGGGGGAAAATGCTTTCCCCCCCTTTCCTTGCCATTTGTCAGAATGTCAGGCGCATCTTGTGCCACACCGCACCGCCGTGGGTAGAACCAGAGATGCCCTCGTCCACGAAGCCCACCTTGCCGTAAAAGTGCAGCAGATGCTCTTTGCAGGTCAGCACAAGGCCCTTTCTTCCCTGCTGGCGGGCCTGCTCCACCACGTAGCGCAGCAGCTTTTCCGCGCAGCCGCGGCGCTGATAATCCGGGTGGGTCACCACGCCGAATATCATCTGCCACCCGCCGTTCTCGCTGTGATAGGACACATCATCGAACATCTCATCCGTCAGATCGTACACATCGGTAACAAGGCCGTTGACGAAGCTCACCAGCCGTCCCTCGTCCTCCAGAAGCCAGAAGTGGTTCGGGTATGCGGCCAACCGTGCGCGGAGGCTGTCCTCCTGCGCCGCCTCGGCCGGTGGGAAGCACACCGCCTCCAGCGCCGTTACAGCGGCCAGATCGTCCATTGCCGCCAAACGGATCTCCATAGCTGTTTCTCCTTTTCGTAAGTCCTGTGTATACCAGCGGTCATTCCACAGTGACGCTCTTTGCCAGATTACGCGGCTTATCAATGTCGCAGCCGCGCTCCAGCGCTGTGTAGTAGGACAGCAGCTGCAGCGGGATCACGCCCAGCTGCGGCAGGAGCATAGCCTCCGCCTCCGGTACGGTCAACACCGTATCCACCCGCTTGTGCAGGGCCTCGGCCCCGGCCTCGGTGGTCAGGGCCAGCACCCGCGCGCCGCGGGCCTGTACCTCCACCACATTGCTGACCGCCTTATCCAGCAGCGGCAGATAGGCAGCCACAGCGATCACCGGCGTTCCCTGGCGGATCAGGGAGATGGTGCCGTGCTTCAGCTCACCGGAGGCATAGGCCTCCGAGTGGATGTAGCTGATCTCCTTCAGCTTCAGGCTCCCCTCCAGGGACAATGCGTAGTCCAGATTACGGCCGATGAAGAACACATCCTCCTCCTGCGCCAGCCATTTGGCGGCCGCGCGGATATCCTCCGTATGGGAGAGCACCTGCTCCATCTGCCCCGGCAGGGCCTCCAGCCCCCGTACCATAGCGCTGTATGTCTCATAATCCACGGTGCCCAGCACGTCGCCGAAATACAGTCCCAGCAGGTGCAGCACCGCCATCTGGGTGCTGTACGCTTTCGTGGTGGCCACAGCGATCTCCGGTCCGGCCCAGGTGTAGAGCACGTCGTCGCTCTCCCGGGCGATGGACGAGCCCACCACGTTCACGATGGACAGCACCCGGGCGCCGCGCTTTTTGGCCTCGCGCAGGGCGGCCATGGAGTCCAGCGTCTCACCGGACTGGCTGATGACGATGACCAGATCGCCCTCGCCCACCAAGGGGTCGCTGTACCGGAACTCCGACGCCAGGCAGACCTCTACCGGCCGGCGCAGCAGCCGTTCCAGGGTGTATTTGCCCACCATGCCCACATGGTAGCTGGACCCGCAGGCCACGATGCAGATGCGGCCGATATCACGGATCTCTCTGTCAGTCATAGTCAGGTCGCTGAGCACCACACGGCCGTCCCGGATGCGTCCGGTGATGGCGCGGCGCACCGCCGCCGGCTGCTCATAGATCTCCTTGAGCATGAAGTGGTCGTAACCGCCCTTTTCCGCGGCGTCCACATCCCAGTCGATGTGACGGTGCTCCTTGTCGATGGGCCGGCGGCGCTCGTCGTAGATACGGATACCCTCCGCCGTGATGACAGCCAGCTCGCCGTCATCCATATATACCACGTCACGGGTGTGCCGCAGCAGCGCCGTCACATCCGAGGCCAGGAAGTTCTCCCCCCGGCCGCAGCCCAGCAGCAGCGGTGCGTCCTTTCGGGCGGCGATGATCCGGTCCGGCGTGTCGGCGCACAGGATACCCAGCGCATAGGATCCCTCCACCCGGGAGAGCATCTGGTTCACCGCCTCGAACACGTCGCCGCACTGGCTGTAATACCAGGCCAGCAGCTGGGCCACCACCTCCGTGTCCGTCTCGGACACGAACGTGCAGCCCTTCTGGATCAGTTCCTGCTTCAGCCGGGCGAAATTCTCGATAATACCGTTATGCACCACGGCGAACTTTCCATCGCCGCTGACCTGTGGATGGGCGTTCACCTGATTGGGCTCGCCGTGAGTAGCCCACCGGGTGTGGCCGATACCCACTGTCCCCGGCAGATCCGCCCCGCCGTGGGTCAGCGTCTCCAGCGCCGCAAGACGCCCCGGCGTCTTGCGTACCTGAAGGGTGTCTCCGCTGCAGACCGCGATACCGGCGGAGTCATAGCCCCGATACTCCAGGCGGCACAATCCATCCAGCAGCAGCGGCGCAGCCTGCTGCTGTCCAACGTATCCTACGATACCACACATATAAGCAAAATCCTCCGATCAATATAATAGGTCGGAAGCACAAACGCGCAGATCATTTGTCTTCACATCCGGTCACAGCCTCTCTGTTTTGCGGTCGCCCGCATATTTGCTGACTGTGTACGCACCCGGACGGCACGGGAGAGCATCCGCCGAATATTTCGATCACTCTCCGCCTCGTCGTCTCATGTTCGCCGCCGCCTTCAAAAAGAGCAGCGACAAGCCGGCGGGAAACATCCGTCGGCTGTATGAGCGCTGGCGCTTATGTCGGCCTGTGCCGAGATCCTCCTTTCCGTTCTGCGAGCCATATACACAAAGCGGCTTTGCCGCTGTATACCAACATAATTTGCCCCGCCGCGGGGCATACTGCTCCGGAATACAACTTCCGAAGGGGTGTACGATCATGGCGACTGCCTTTTTCCGCACGGTCATTCTCTATCTGCTGCTGATCGCGGGCCTGCGTCTCAGCGGCAAGCGGCAGATCGGCGAGCTGGAGCCTATCGAGCTGGTGCTGACGCTGCTGATCTCCGACCTGGCCTCCGTACCCATGCAGGACTTCGCCCTGCCGCTGTTCAACGGCGTCATTCCCATCATCACGCTGATCGCCCTGTCCACACTGTTCAGCGCCATCAGCCTGCGGAATGTACGCTTCCGGGACCTGGTCTGCGGCCAGCCGGCCCTGGTGATCGTGGACGGCAAGCTGCGGCAGGAGACCATGCGCCGCAACCGACTGACGCTGGACGAGCTGTTCGAGCAGCTGCGGGGCCAGGGGATCACCGACCTCAGCGATGTGAAGTACGCCGTGCTGGAGACGAACGGCCGGCTGTCTGTGCTGCCCCGCAGTCCCCTCCAGCCGGTCACGCCGGAGCAGCTGGGGCTGGACGTACAGGACAACGTATTCCTGCCCATCATCCTCATCAACGACGGCCGGGTGCTGACGGATAACCTCCGGCAGGCGGGCCGCGATGACCGCTGGCTGGCACAGGAGCTTCACCGGCAGGGCATCGCCCGCAGTCAGGACGTGTTTTTGCTGTCCGTGGACCAACAGGGCACCGTGGTGTGTCTGCGGAAGGAGGCTGCGCGATGAGGGCCGTCCGCATCCCCCTGTTCGTACTGCTGGCCGTGCTGTTCTTCATCCTGTGGAACGCCGCCTGGGTCACGGACCGCTGCGGCGAGTGGACTGCCGCGGTGGACACAGTCACCGCCGACCTGGATGCCGGCGGCGACGGCGGGGCGGCGCTGGGCACCTTGGACGACCTGTGGCAGGACGTTCAAGGCTATATGCACATCATCGTCTCCCATGAGGACCTGGACGAGGCCGAGGCCCTGATGGCCCAGGCCAAGGCCCTGTCTGCCCAGGGCAGCACCGAAGAGCTGTACCCCGTGCTGGCCCAGCTGCGCCACCAGTTCCGGCTCATCGCCGAAACGCAGCAGCTCAGTCCCAAAAATATCTTCTGACGGTCACTTCTCGCTCAGCAGCTTGTTCAGCTCGGACATGAACGTGTTGATATCCTTGAACTGCCGGTACACGGAGGCAAAGCGGACGTAGGCCACCTCGTCGGCCTTTTTCAGCTTCTCCATGACCTTCTCGCCGATGACATCGGTGCTGACCTCGCGCTCCAGGGAGTTTTGCAGCTCCTGCTCGATCTCCAGCGCCATGCGCTCCATGTCCGCCACGGGCACCGGCCGCTTCTCGCAGGAGCGCTGGATGCCCCGCAGCACCTTGCTTCTGTCAAAGCTCTGGCGGGAACCGTCCTTCTTAATGACCACCATCGGCAGGCTCTCCACCGTCTCATAGGTAGTGAAGCGCTTTTCGCACTGCAAACACTCCCGGCGGCGGCGGATACTGCTGCCCTCGTCGGCGGGGCGGGAATCCACCACCTTGCTCTCTTTATAACCGCAATAGGGGCATCTCATCTCTCTTGCTCCTCCTTATCTCTACGGCAGATGCCGTATAGTCAGAGACAGTATAGCATATATCCACAACATATGGTAGTCTTTTTTCAAATTTTCGCCGTTATTTCGGCATAATGGGCCGGCCCTCGCCATCAAAGAGGTACGTCACCCGTCCCTGCCCCACGCTTGCAAAGCAGAACAGCTCCGGGATCGGGAAGGGCTCCCCCTCCCGCCACGGGACCAGCGCCCGCACACAGCGCCCCTGCCGCGCCGTCCGCGCCATCTCCGGCAGTTGGGAGAGAAACCCACGCCGTTCCGGCGCTTCGCCGCCGCACGGCCGCAGCACACCGCGGCGCAATTCCCCGGCGGGAGCCAGCAGCTCCCGGGAAAAGCAGCGCCGCAGCCCGCCGTCCTCGGTGACGCCCAGCAGCACCTCGCCCCTGTTGCCCTGCACGTACAGCCGGTACAGTCCCTTCTCCGTTCCCCGGCACACCGCCCGCAGCTCTGTCTCCTCTCCCCGCGGACACACGTACAGCGTCCCCACGCAGCTATCCGCCAGACAGACCGGATATTCCACGGCGCACCGCCCCCTTTCACAAAAAACAGGCCTGTGCCATACTATGCACAGGCCTGTTTTCTCATGTCATAGCCGCCGTTCACACCAGATGGCTCCCCGTCAGCCCGAAGCTGACGGCAATGGCGGCGTCCACCTTTTCCATCACCGCGCTGTCCACACGGCCCATGCGCTCCCGCAGGCGCTTTTTATCCAGCGTCCGTATCTGCTCCAGCAGGATGACGGAATCCCGCGGCAGTCCGCTGCCCTGGGCCGCCAGCGCGATATGGGTAGGCAGCTTTGCCTTCCCCAGCTGCGACGTGATGGCGGCGGCGATGACGGTGGGACTGTGCCGGTTGCCGGTATCGTTCTGCACGATCAGCACCGGACGCACGCCCCCCTGCTCGCTGCCCACCACGGGGCTGAGGTCCGCATAGTAAATGTCGCCGCGTCTGACAGTCGTATCCACACAGTTCACACTCCGAGGCAAGAAGTACCGGAGGGAGATATGTCCCCAGGTCACTTCCATTGTCCCACGCAGCCGCCGGATTTATACGCCGCAGCGCCGTAAATTCCGTTTTGTCCCGCCCGGTCTATCCTATGCGCGCCGCGGCGCCGATGTGAAGCCTCAGAACCGCAGCAGCAGCTCCTTTTCCACTTCCCGTCCGTCCTTATAATACACCCGTGGTACCCGCCGGCTGACGGCGCAGGTCAGCTCATAGGGGATGGTCCCGGCGGCAGCCGCCAGCACGTCCACCCGCTGCCGCTTGCCGAACACCTCCACCTCGTCGCCCACCTGCACACCAGGCAGGTCCGTCAGGTCGATCATGCTCATGTCCATGCAGATCCGCCCCCGCTGAGGCGCCATACCCTCCGCGGTCATAAAGCCGCACCGATCCGACAGACACCGGTGAAAGCCGTCCGCGTAGCCGTAGGGCACCACGCCCATCCGCGTGACGCGCTCTGTGGTGAACCGCCGCCCGTAGCTGACGTCCGTGCCCGGCTCATAGGTCTTGATGGTGCTCACTGTGGTCTTGAGCGCCATCACCGGGTGCAGCCCCAGCTTCTCCGCCAGGTCGCCGCAGCCGTACAGCAAAATGCCGGGACGCACCATGTCCATATATGTCTCCGGGTACGACGCCACGCCGCCGGAGTTGGCACAGTGGCGTATGGCGAACCGCTGGCCGCGCTTTGCTTCCACCGCGTCGATGACCCTGCGGAACAGCGCCAGCTGCTTTTCCGTATAGGCGCGGCTGTCCGTATCCGGCTCGTCCGACACGGCAAAATGGGTGAAGATGCCCTCCGCCCGCAGGCCCGGCAGGGCGCAGGCCGCGCAGATATCCGCCGTGCCGGTGTCGAAATGCCTGCCGGAGACCAGATATCCCAACCGCGACATACCGGTGTCTACCTTGATGTGCACCGTCAGCTCGCCGCCGCAGCGCACCGCCTCCTCGCTGTACTCCAGCGCCTTGGCCTGGCAGGACACCGCCTGGGTAATGTGCAGGTCGATGAGCCGTCCCACCTGCTCACGGGGCGTGTGGCCCAGAATCAGGATGGGCATGGTGATGCCGTTGCATCGCAGTTCCGCCGCCTCGTCTATACTGGACACCGCCAGGTAGTCCGCGCCCAGCGCCTGCAGGGTCCGGCTCACCTGTACGGCCCCGTGGCCGTAGGCATCCGCCTTCACCACACCCAGAAACTTCACCTCCGGGCCTACCCGGTCACGCAGCGTCCGATAGTTGTGCGCCAGCGCGTCCAGGTCGATCTCCGCCCATGTTCTCCTCAGTGTCGATTCCATTGTTACGCCTCCGTATCTCCCGTGGTGCAGGCAAAGGATATCATTTGCACCGTCAGCACCACATTTCCGTTCTGTGAAAACTCCGCATACCGCGGGATCAGGCTGCTCTCGTCCAGCCACACGCTGCATAGCACCGCCGCGCCGCTTTGCCCGGTGGTCTCCAGCGTCAGGCGCAGGCATGGTGTGTCCTCCAACGGCTCCGGGCCCTGCTCCTTCAGATAGCCCTCCGCCAGTGTTCGCAGCAGCTCTGGCAGACAGTTGGCCGGGCAGATATCCGTGGCATCCCCTGCCGGCAGCAGCTGGTCACGGCTCTTCAGCGACAGCTGTCCGTCCGCCAGCACGGCGGTCAGGCCCTTCAGCGCCTCCGGCGCCGTTACCGTGGTGACAGACTGCCCCGCCCGGTCATACCGGCACGTCAGGGTGAAGGTGCGGTCGTCGCTGGCCGTACGGCTGACCACCTCCGCCTCCATGTCCGCCGATACCACCGTCCGGTACTGGTCCTGCACCGTCAGACTCTTCTCACCGCCGCAGCCGCACAGCAGCACCGCACACAGCAACAGCGGCAGCACACATTTTCGCATGGTCCGTCCCTCCTTTTTTCAGAAGGGCTTTCCGGTCATTCCACCTCTTTCAGCGCATAGGGCAGCTTCTCTATCATATCCGCCGGGGTCATGCCCCGCCGTCCCTTTTCCTCCGCCGCCATATCCCCGGCACGGCCGTGGATCCACACCGCCGCGCAGCAGGCGTCAAATGGTTCCATGCCCTGGGCCAGCAGTCCGGTCAAAAGGCCCGTCAGCACATCGCCGCTGCCGCCCTTGGCCATACCGTCGTTCCCGGTGGTGTTCACCGCCAGACGGCCGTCCGGCGCGGCTGCCACAGTCCGATGGCCCTTGCGGATCAGGTACACGCCGTGATCGGCGGCAAAGGCGGCAGCCGCCGCCTCACGGGGCGCGGTCATGTCGCCGCCGATGCGGGCCAGTTCCCCGTCGTGGGGCGTCAGCACCGTCACACAGCCCCGGCGGCAGGACAATGTATCTATATGCCCCGCCAGCGCGTTTATGCCGTCGGCGTCCAGCACCAGCGGCTTTTCCAGCGTCAGCAGCGCGCGCACCAGCACGTCGCTGCCCTCGCTCCGCCCCAGGCCGCAGCCCACGGCCACGGCATCGCATACGGCGGCACGGTGGCGTATCTCCGTCTCCGCGGCCGCGGAGAGCCTTCCGTCCTGCTCCGCCAGCGGATGAGGCATAGCGCACAGGCATCTGGCCGCCGCGATGGGCCACACCGTCTCCGGCACGCCCAGGAACACCAGCCCGCAGCCGCTGTGTACCGCCCCGCCGGCACACAGCACCGGCGCGCCGGTGTACCCCACGCTGCCGCCCAGCAGATAGACCTTGCCGAAGGTCCCTTTGTGTCCGCCCTGGTCCCGGGCGGGCATAAGGCCCCGCACAAACGCCCTGTCGATGACCTGCATAGCGCACCTCCCCGTGCCTTTTTGTACAGTATAGCACATATGTCAATTACAAAACCTGCTTTTTTCGTATCGCGCCGCGAAAAAAGTGCTTGCAAGTTTCCTTTTGTTGTGGTATAAGTTATCCATCAAGCAAAAAAGCTGTGAACGGGAAGATCTGCGCCCACGCATCCGGCAGAGAGAGTCGGCCACCGGCTGCAAGCCGACTTGGGATGTACCGCAGTGTTCGCCCGGGAGCTGCCGCGAGGAAATGCGCGGCCGGGCCCCGCCGTTACCGGGCAATGAGTGCGCGGACAAGGTCCGCGAAGCTGGGTGGTACCACGGAAGTTCGCCTTTCGTCCCAAGACATGGGATGAAGGGTGTTTTTTATTGCGCTTTACCCCATTAAACAACTCTGAAGAGGAGGAAGCAAATACATGAAAGAAAAACTGGAACAGCTGCTGGCCGAGGGCAAGCAGCGCATCGCCTCCGTCGCCACCGAGACGGAGCTTCAGGACATCAAGGCCGCGCTGCTGGGCAAGCAGGGCAGCCTGACCGAGCTGATGAAGGAGTTGCCCAAGCTGGACGTATCCCTGCGACCCGAGATGGGCAAGGCCGTCAACCAGGTGAAAGGACAGCTGTCCGCCCTGCTGGACGAGCGCCGTGACGAGCTGAAGATGAAGGCCTCCGAGGTGGACCCGGACTTTGACATCTCCGTCCCCGGCACCATGCCCCTCAGCGGTGGTCTGCACCCCATCACCCAGATGTGCTACGACCTGAACGACGCCTTCCGTTCCATGGGCTTTGAGATCTTCGAGGAGGATGACATCACCAGCGAGCTCTACGGCTTCGACAACCTGAACTTCCCCCCCAACCATCCCGCCCGCGAGAGCATGGACACCTATTGGCTGGCGGGCCATGACAAGGGCGAATGCTGGGACAAGCTGTGCCTGCGGCCCCACCTGACCGGCGGCTCCGTCCGCTATCTCCAGACCCACAAGGCCCCCTACCGCTTCGTGTATCCCGGCAAGGTCTACCGCAACGAGACCACCGACGCCCGGCATGAGCGTGCCTTCTTCCAGTATGAGGCGCTGATCGTGGACAAGGACTTCACCTTTGCCTCCGGCAAGGTGATGATCAAGAGCATCCTCAGCAAGGTCTTCGGCCGCGACGTCCCTGTGCGTATGCGCGCCGGCTTCTTCCCGTTCGTCGAGCCCGGCTTTGAGATCGACATGGGCTGCCTGGTCTGCGGCGGCAAGGGCTGCAGTGTGTGCAAGCACGTGGGCTGGATCGAGGTCATGCCCGGCGGCACGCCTCACCCCAACGTGCTGAAGGCCGCCGGCCTGGACCCCAATGAATACACCGGCTTCTACGTCAACATCGGTCTGGACCGCCTGGTAATGATGCGCTACGGCGTGGATGACGTCCGTCTGTTCCACAGCGCCGATCTGCGCTTCCTGGAACAGTTCCGCTGATAAGGGAGGGTACACGACATGAAAGTATCTTTGAATTGGATCCGCGATTACGTCCAGCTGCCGGCTGACGCCGACCTGAAAAAGCTGGCCTACGACCTGACCATGTCCACCGTGGAGGTGGAGGACGCCACCGATCTGGGTGCGTCCTTCCACGACATGGTGGTGGGTGTTATCAACACCATCGAGCAGCACCCCAACGCCGACAAGCTGAAGGTGTGCAAGACCGATATCGGCGGCCGTGTGGAGGACATTGTCTGCGGCGGCAGCAATCTCCGCGAGGGCATGAAAGTAGCTGTGGCCCTGCCCGGCGCCATGTGCAAGTGGCACGGCGAGGGCGACCTGGTGGAGATCAAGAAAAGCAAGCTCCGCGGCGTGGACAGCTACGGCATGATCTGCGGCGCGGTGGAGATCGGCCTGGCCGACCTGTTCCCCACCAAGGAGGAAGCCCACATTCTGGACCTCAGTGACTTTGACGCCCCCGCCGGCACCCCTTTGGCCGACGCTCTGGACCTGAACGATATCATTCTGGAGATCGATAACAAGTCCATGACCAACCGCCCCGATCTGTGGGGCCACTATGGTATCGCACGGGAGATCGCGGCGCTGTACGACCTGCCCATGACGCAGTTCCCCCATTTCGACCGGAACGTGGAGAACACCGCCGGGTTCCACGTCACCGTGGAGGACGCTGAGCGCTGCCCCCGCTACCTCTCTGCCCAGATCGAGGGTCTGAACGTCAAGCCCGCCCCCTATCAGATGCAGAACCGCATCTGGAAGGTGGGCATGCGTCCCATCAACGCGCTGGTGGACATCACCAACTACGTTATGCTGGCCACTGGCCAACCCACCCACGCATTTGACTCCGACCACATCGCCGGCCACGTGATCGTCCGCCGCGCCGGTGAGGGCGAAAAGCTCCTGCTGCTGAACGGCAAGGAGCTGGCCCTGTCCTCCGACGATTTGGTCATCGCAGACGACGCCGGCGTGGTGGGTCTGGCGGGCGTTATGGGCGGCGCCAAGGACTCCATCCTGCCGGATACCTCTAAGGTCATCCTGGAGGTCGCCAACTTCGATGCCAAGGGCATCCGCCGCACCGCCCTGCGGTACGACAACCGCACCGAGGCCTCCGCCCGCTACGAAAAGGCCATCGACCCGGAGCGCTGCGATCAGGCCTTCGACCTGTCCATGCAGCTGCTGGGACAGCTGTACCCGGAAATGAATGTCACCGGTCTGGTGGACCAGTACCCCGAGCACCTGAAGCAGGCGGAGATCGACGTGCCGCTCAGCTGGCTGGAACGCCGGCTGGGCAAGCACCTGTCCCCGGATGAGATCAAGCACAAAATGGAGCTGCTGGGCTATGGCATCACCTTCAACGGCGACAATATGCACGTGGTGGTCCCCACCTGGCGCTCCACCGGCGATGTGTCCATCCAGGCGGATATCATGGAGGAGGTCGCCCGGATGTACGGCTACGAGAACTTCGAGGCCGAGCCCATCACCACCACCTTCGACGGTGCCATCAACCAGCTGGACAAGGATCTGGAACGGCGCATCAAGGAGTATCTGGCCATCCGCTGCGGCATGCAGGAGATCTTCACCTATCCGTGGATGGAGGAATCCTACGTCAACGCGGTGCTGCAGAGCACGGAGGGCATTCTGTCCCTGTCCACGCCGCCGTCTCCCGCCGAGCGGTTCGTGCGCTCCTCCCTGCTGCCCAACCTGTGCAAGGCCGTTGTGAAGAACGAGCGCTACTTCGACGAGTTCTCCATTTTCGAGACGGCGCAGGTGTTCCGCGACGAGAACTACACCTCCCCCTACGATCCCCGCGAGAAGCTGCCCTCCCAGCGCAAGAACGTGGCGGGCGCCTTCGCCACCACCGACAAGGACATCACCGCCCTGTTCCGCAAGGCTAAGGGCGTGGTGGAGATGATGGCGCGCTACGTCCACATGGAGGCTCTGACCTTCAAGCAGGCCGAAAAGCCCGTCTGGGCCGACAACGTGGTCTGGCTGAACATCTACCGCGGTGACGAGAAGGTAGGCGACCTGGCCCTGCTGGCCAAGAAGGTCTCCATGGCCTGCGGCATCAAGAACATGAACGTAATGCTCTTCCAGCTGGATCAGGACTCTTTGGTCCCCCTGAAGTCCCGCACCAACACCTTCACCCACCTGGCCGAGTATCCCATGACCGACTACGACATCTCCCTGCTGGTGGATGGTTCCGTCCAGTGGAAGGACGTGGCCCAGACCGTCCGCGGCATCAAGAGTGAGCTGCTCCACGGCGCGGCCTTCGTAGATGAGTACCGCGGCAAGCAGGTCCCGGCAGGCAAGAAGTCCCTGACGCTGCGCCTGGCCATCGGCTCCAAGGATAAGACCCTGACCTCCGCCGAGATCGAGGAGGTCGCCTCCGGCGTGCTCAACAAGATCGCCAAGCGCTTCGGTGCGGAGCTGCGCCGCTGATCCCGCGCAGATTTCCCCCTGTACCGCGCACTTTTTCCCCTTTACAGTTCCGGGAAAAGAGCGTATACTAAAAGCGATGTTGAGAAAATGAGAAAGGCGGTGCCCACATGGACGAATTTACCCGTAAGTTCAACGCGGCAGAGGATAAGGAGCAGCAGGTACACCACATCCTCACCTCCGTCTACGAATCACTCAAGGAGAAGGGCTATGATCCCATCAATCAGATCGTGGGCTACATTCTCTCCGAGGATCCTACCTACATCACCAACCACAACTCCGCCCGGTCCCTGATCTGCAAGATCGACCGGGACGAGCTGCTGCAGGTCCTGGTGAAGAGCTATCTGGAGCTGTAAGCGTACCGCTGTAAGGGGCTGCCGTGCAGAAGCGCGGCAGCCCCTTTTTCCTTTGCGGCACAAAGTCCCATATTTTTCCTGCCGCGCCTGCGTTGACAGCCCCGTCCAAATGTGTTACAATTTGGTTACAAAAATTTTCGGAGGTATCATCATGGCTGAAAACAAAAAGCCCGAAGGGCTTGTCTATAAGAACCACCCCCTGCGCCGCGTAGACAATTTCATCTACTACGGCAGCATGGCAGACAAGTACATCGTCCTCCTGCAGATTCTCGACACCGTCAAGGAGCAGGACATGGACGTGGCCAAGCGTGTATCCGTCCAGCTTCAGCTGACCGACCCGGACCTCAAGTCCCGGGACCGCGTGGTCAAGAAATCCGAGAAGGACAGCCTCTATGCCGCCATGGATGTGGGCTGCATCTGGCTGGAGCGTGCCCTCGCCGGCAAGCTGTAAGCCATGAAGCGTATTTTTTCCGCACTGGCAGTGGCTCTGGCCACGCTGTTGGTCATCGGCGGTGACGCGGTGGTCAACTTCGGCGGTGCCGCCGCCAGCATGACCGACGCCGCCCCCGCCGTGCCCCGGACCGTTGCCTCCGTCTCCGCCCTGCCCACCGACACCACTGAGCCCTCTCCCGAGACAGCACTGTTCTCCGGCCTGCTGGGCGCAGCGGCGCTGACGGCCCATCCCGGCGGCGAGACCGCCGAGGATGCCCTGCTCAACAACGAGGACGCCGCCAAGGCTGCTGCCGCACAGGCCGCCGAGGAAGAACCGCCCCAGGAGACGCCCGAGGCCGACGAGGCCCCCGTCTCCACCGCCGTTCAGGCACTGGGCGTGATCTCCGGCACCGGCGTCCGTATGCGCAGCGGCGCAGGCACCGGCTATGACATCCTCAAGACCCTGGACAAGGGCGACGTTATCGAGCTCACCGCCCAGGAGGGTGACTGGTACCGTATCTCCTTCGACGGCAAGCGCGGCTATGTGGCTGCCCAGTATGTCACCCGCTACGACACCGCCTCCGGCCTTAACGGCGCCGGCCGCGTCACCGCGGACGTGCTGAACATCCGTACCGCCGCCAAAAGCGGCAGCACCTCTCTGGGCACCGTATCTCAGGGCACGGTCATTGCCGTCACCGGCATTGAGTCCGGCGGCTGGTTTGCCGTTACCTACAACGGCATCAGCGGCTATGTGGCCTCGCAGTACGTGCTGATCTGCCCCACCTCCGCCCTGACCGGCACGGCGGACAAGCCCGCCGAGAATACAACGACCGAAGGGGCTCCCGCCGAAGCACCTGCCGAGACCCCGACAACGCCGGCCGCCTCCGCCTCCGGCAGCAGCATCGTCTCCATCGCCCAGCAGTATCTGGGCGTGCCCTACGTCTACGGCGGTTCCTCTGCCAGCGGCTTCGACTGCTCCGGCTTCACCATGTATGTCTTCGCCCAGGTGGGCATCAAGCTGCCCCACGGCGCCACCAGCCAGCTCAGCTACGGCACCGAGGTCTCCCGCAGCGATCTGCAGCCCGGCGATCTGGTATTCTTCCAGGACTACGGCTATACCGCCTCCCATGTGGGCATCTATATCGGCGGCGACCAGTTCATCCACGCCTCGTCCTCCTACTACAACGGGCACTGCGTGGTGATCACCTCCCTGTCCGAGACGTACTACAACAACCACTACCTCACCGCGCGGCGGCACTGATGCAGACAAAACACCCACGGCTTCAGCCGTGGGTGTTCTTTTTTTTACAGCGCCGCCCGTTCCGAAAGCGGGCTGCATATGGTGTTCTGCAATGGACCTGTACACCGCGCCGAAGCCGCATCGCGTCACTCCGCGCTGCCGTCCGCGCTTTCGCCCTCTGCCGCCTTCTGCGCCGCGGCGATATTCACATACAGCTCCTCCGGCTTGTGGGGGTGCAGCCTGATGTTGTAAAACAGCATGAACGCCGACACCAGCACCATCACCAGGCTCAGCGCCTGGCTGACGCGGATGGGCTCGCCGCCGATGGTCCAGTTGAACAGGTACAGGCTGTCGGTCCGCAGCCCCTCGACCCAGAACCGTCCGATACCGTACCACAGGAAGTAGAACCAGGTGTTCTCACCGTCGAAGCGGCGTCCCTTCGCCACGATAAAGACGATCAGCAGCAGCCCCACTACGTTCCACAGGCTCTCGTACAGGAACGTAGGATGCACCTCCACCAGCGTCCCCGCGGTGGTGGTCAGCTGCATCCGCCACGGCAGCGTTGTCTCCGCGCCGAAGGCCTCCCGGTTCATGAAGTTGCCCCAGCGCCCGATGGCCTGCCCGATCAGCAGCCCCATCACGATCAGGTCCGTCAGCGCCCCCAGCTTGAAGCCCCGCTTTTTGCTGAGCACGAAGCACACCAGCACCGCCGCGATCACGCCGCCGTAGATAGCCAGCCCGCCGTCCCATATAGCCACAGACTCCGCCCAGTCAAAGGAACCATCCGCTTTTTTGAACCGGTCCAGATAAAACAGCACATAGTACAGCCGCGCCCCCACGATAGCCAGGGGAATGCCCCACAGCACGCCGTCCATCAAGTTATCCTCGGTGATTCCGTACTTCTCCTTCTGCTTCATGCAGAACCACAGCGCCAGCAGCACGCCCAGCGCGATGATGATTCCGTACCAATAAATGGCCTTTCCTCCGATATGGAAGGCTACGGACGAGCCGGTAAAGGCCCAGTCCCCGAAAAGCCCCGGAAACCGGATGGGGCTGTCCGCCATGATCCTCACGTTCATGTTATCCCTCCTTGGGCGCGATCACCGACAGCGCCATGTGCGCCCGCGTGAAGTTCTCCCGCAGGAACGCGCGCACATCCTCCGCGGTGATGTCATCGTATATCTCCGGGAAGCGGTACGGGTCATACCCCTGGAACCGCCCCTCCGCCATGGACACGGCGATGGACTCAAAGGCGTTCAGCTCCCGCAGCGCCGCGCCGAAGTTGGCGTTGACGATCCGCTTGTAATAGTCGCCGTCCACACCCTCCGCCGCCAGCCGCTGCGCCTCGTCCAGAATGGCCTCCGCCACGGCCTTCGGGTCCTTGCTGTCGCCGCCGGCATAGGCATAGGCCGCGCCGGGCAGCAGGTCGAACGCCGCGCCGAAGGAGCCGTTGATCAGTCCCTGGCTGTACAGCCGCGCATACAGCGGGCTGGACTCGCCCATGAGCACATCACAAGCCAGCTCGCCGATGGCGGCAAACCGGTGCTGCGCCTCCCCTCCGTGCTGGGGCGGGCACTTGAAGCCTACCAGGAACGTGGGCATGGCCACCTCCATCTGTGCCTCGGCATAGCCGCAGGCAGCGTCGGTGCTCTCCTCCGCGCCATAGTCGCGCCGGATGATCGCCCCACTCTCCGCCGGCAGCACCCGCTTTGCCGTGGCCAGCACCGTCTCGGGGTCCACATCGCCTACCACCACCAGGCACATATTTGCCGGGGTGTAGAACGCCTTGTGGCAGTCATACAGCGTCTGCGCCGTGATATGGCTGATGCTCTCCACGCTGCCGGCCACCGGCGTCCGCGCGGGACTGCTGCGGTACAGCGCCTGCATCATCTGCTTGTACACCTGCCACTCGGGGTTGTCCTCGATCATGCCGATCTCCTGGCCGATGATGCCCTGTTCCTTCTCCACGCTCTCATCGGTGAAATAGGGCACAGACACGAAGGACAGCAGTATCTCCAGATTTTCGTAAAACTTCTCCGTAGAGTCAAAATAGTAGCACGTAATGGCGTTGGAGGTGAAAGCGTTGGGCTCCGCGCCGTTTTTCGCCAGCTCCTGCAGGGCGTTGCCGTCCTTCGTGTCGAACATCTTGTGCTCCAGATAGTGGGCGATGCCCGCCGGAGTGTCCAGCCACTGTCCCTTCAGCTCAAAGCGCATATCCATGCCGCCGTAACGGGTGGCAAACAGCGCGTACTTTCGGGAAAAGCCCTGCTTCGGCACGATACACACCGGCAGTCCGTTGTCCAGCGTCTCCCATATCACTTCCTCGCCGATGCGGGGATACAGCTTCTTGTCCATGTTACGCCTCCTCCTTTCCCCGCAGGAAGTACACCGTATCCAGCTTCACCGTCTGTGCCGCCGCCACGATGCGCTCCTTTGTCACCTGCTCCAGCGCCGCGGCCAGCTCCTCCGGTGTCTCCTCGACCCCAGCCGCGATCTGGCCCAGATAGAAATTCTCCAGCGCACCCTGAGAGTCCGACAGTGACAGCAGCGACGCACGGATGGCCTGCAGAGCACCCTCCTGCTCCCAGTCCTCCCAATCGCCCTGCTGCACTGCCTGCAGCTGGTGGCCGATCTCCGCCTCCGCCCGTTCAAAGTCCGCGGTCTCCACGCCGCTGGACACGGTCAGAATGTTCTTGCTGCGGGCATAGCTGCTGGAGGCGTAGTAGCACAGGCTCAGCCTCTCCCGCACGTTCAAAAACAGCTTGGAGTTGCTGGTGCCGCCGAAAATCAGATTTGCCAGCACCATGGCCGGATAGTCGTCGCTGCTGCAGCGGTAGCCCATGGCCAGCTTGCCCTGGGTCACGTCCATCGTCTCCACGATCCGCCGGGGCGTATCCGGTGCCTGTATGCGCTGCACCTCCGGCAGCGCCGTCTGGGCGCCGCGGGGCAGCGCCGCCAGCGCCGTGAGCACTGCGTCCTCCACACGCTGCGCCTCCGCGCTGCCGCAGTAGATGACCTCCACCCGGCTGGACGCCATCAGCGCCTGCCCGTGGACATACAGTGACTGGTTGGTGATACGCCCGGCCGTCTCCTCGTCTCCCAGGCGCAGCACGCTGTACGGCTCGCCGGCGCACATCTCCTGCATGAGCCGGATATCCGCCCAGTCACGCTTGTCGTTCTTCAGACCCCGAATGGCGTCGATCAGGTTGGCCTTTTCGCTCTCCACATAGCTGCTCAGAAAACGTCCCCCGTGGGTCACAGGGTCCAGCAGCAGCTCGCCAAGCATCGCCGACACAGGCTCCAGCAGCTTCTCGCCGTGGGGCGTGAAGGCGTCGTCGATAAAGCCGGCAGCAAAACCCACACACTGGCGCTCACCCTTTTTGCGGACGGTATAGTCGATATTGGCGCCGTACAGCGTATCCAGCGCGGCGGACAGGCTCTCCATATCCGGGCAGCGGACGGTACCCCGCCGCAGCACGGCGGGCAGCAGCGCGTTGGCCGCCGCTGTCTCTCTCTGCAAAGGCGCGATCAGCTGCACGGTCATGCGGCTGGTTTTGAAACGTTGTGCGGGCAGATACGTCAGAAACACATCCTGCATGATCTCCCGTCGATTATCAAGCATAGTCAGTACCTCCGGTGCAAATACTCATTCAGTGTATAGTATACACCAAACTTTTCCAAAAGAAAAGAGGGCGTTTTTCAAAAGACGCAAGTATCCCCCGGCCAAGCCGGGGGATACTCACATATTCTTCCTGATGCTGCTCAGTGCTGTCTTTTCCAGTCGTGACACCTGCGCCTGTGAGATGCCGATCTCGCTGCTGACCTCCATCTGCGTCTTCCCCTGGCAGAACCGCAGCGCCAGTATGCTCCGCTGCCGCGGGTCCAACCGGGCTATGGCGTCCTTCAGCGCGATGCGATCCAGCCAGCTCTCGTCGGTGTTCTTCTCGTCCCGCACCTGGTCCATGACGCACACCGTGTCCCCGCTGTCGGCATACAGCGGCTCGTACAAACTCACCGGATCGCTGAACGCGTCCATGGCGAACACCACGTCCTCCCGCGGAATGTCCAGATACCGCGCCAGCTGCTCCACCGTGGGCTCCCGCTGCGTCTCCACCAGCAGCGCCTCACGGGCCCGCAGGATCTTGTAGGCCGTGTCCCGCATACTGCGGCTGATCCGCAGGGCGCTGTTGTCCCGCAGATAGCGGCGTATCTCCCCCACGATCATGGGCACGCCGTAAGTCGAGAACCGCACCGGCTGCTCCACATCAAAGTTGTCGATGGCCTTCATCAAACCGATGCACCCCACCTGGAACAGGTCGTCGGCGCTCTCGCCCCGCCCCGCGAACCGCTGCAGCACCGACAGCACCAGCCGCAGATTGCCGCAGATCAGCTGCTCCCGCGCCGCTGTATCACCTGCGTGGGCGCGGCGCAGCAGCGCCGTCATCTCATCGTTTTTCAGCACAGGCAGCTTCGCTGTGTTGATGCCGCTGATCTCCACTCTGCCCCGCATGACGCCACCTGCCTCTTTCGTGATAGTGGCAGTATTTCCCGCCGGTGCGGCGGTTATTCTCCCCGGCGAAAAGCCCTAAGATCCGACGGTATGGGACAGCCTCCGCCGCGCATATCCTGACGGCAGGAGGTGACACCGATGCTGTGCAAATTTTCGCTGCTGCGGCGCAAAGAGGTCATTAACCTGTGCGACGGCTGCCGCCTTGGCTGTGTGGGCGACGTGGAGGTCACGGTGCCGGAGGGCTCCGTCAAGGCGCTGATCGTCTTCGGTCCCTGCCGGTTCTTCGGGCTGTTCGGCCGGGGCGAGGATTACTACATCCCCTGGGAGTGCATCCAGAAGTTCGGCGATGACATCATTCTGGTGGATAAACCCTTCCGCCGGGACCCGCCGCCACCGCCCCGCCGTAAAAAGGGTTGGTTTTCCTGAACCATGCTTGTTAACCGCTTCTTAGCACGCGATCGGATTTGTTGCAGGTTCTTCTGAAATTTGTCATATGAGCGCATGATTTTCACACATCAACCCTCCATTTTTGCCGGTTTTATGTGTAAAAATGTCGAAAAAGGAATTGACTTTACGGCGAAAATGCGGTATAGTAATTTTCACTACATGCAGTAGGGTATTGTAGGGGTTGAAAACACTACCGCGAGGCGCAGACTGCGTCCCGCGTTTCTGCCCCTACTTAATTTTTTTGCTTTTTTACCGTTTGGAGGTGTATTCCGTGGCATATATGCGGCTGGGCGATCTTTTGGTCTCCTCCGGTATCATCACCGGCGAGCAGCTGGAGCAAGCCCTGGCCCTGCCCCGCGAGGACGGCCAGCGTCTGGGCGATGTTCTCATCCGGCAGGGGGTTATCTCCGAAGCGCAGCTCATCGACGCGCTGCGTGTGCAGCTGGGCGTGGACTTCGTGGACCTGACCGCCGTGTCCATTCCCGTGGAGCTGGCCAAATACGTCCCCCGGAACCTGGCCAAAAAGTTTCTCGTGGTCCCGGTAAAGCTGGTGCAGGACCGTCTGTACCTGGCCATGCACGACCCCCTGGACTTTGTGGCCCAGGACGAGGTCAAGACCGCCTCCCGCAAACGCATCATCCCCATGATCGCCACCCGCAAGGCGGTGGAGCAGGCCATCGAGCGCCTGTATGGCAGCGAGGGCACCGCCCGCGTCATCGAGGAGATGAAGCGCGAGGCCGGTGCCGGCGAGGACATCATCCCCGCCCAGATGGCCCGGGACACCGCCGACCCGGAGGCCTCCGCCCCCACCATCCGCTTTGTCAACTCTCTGATCGAGCGCGCCTTCACCGAGCGCGCCAGCGACATCCATCTGGAGCCCCAGGAGGGTGAAATGCTGGTGCGTATGCGTATTGACGGCCTGCTGCAGCGTGTGCTCACTGTGCCCGCCGACCTGCAGAACACCGTCATCTCCCGCCTGAAGATCATGGGCGGCATGAATATTGCCGAGCACAAGGTGCCCCAGGACGGCCACGCCATGTTCTCCGTCCGGGGCCACAGCCTTGACCTGCGTATCTCCTCCATGCCCACCGTCTACGGTGAGAAGATCGTCCTTCGCCTGCTGGACAAGTCCGCCCAGGTGCTGGACAAGTCCGTCCTCGGGCTGGAGGGCCGCGACCTGGACAACTACAACGCTCTGCTGAAAAACACCAGCGGCGTGGTGCTGCTGGTGGGCCCCACCGGCTCCGGCAAGTCCACCACCATGTCCAATATGCTCCGCGACCTGTCCAGCGACGCGCTGAACATCGTCACGCTGGAGGATCCGGTGGAGTACCACCTCCCCGGCGTGAACCAGTGTCAGATCAACGAAAAGACCGGCATGACCTTTGCCAGCGGCCTGCGCGCGATCCTGCGTCAGGACCCGGACATCATCGCCGTGGGCGAGATACGCGACGGTGAGACGGCCTCCATCGCCATGCGGGCAGCCATCACCGGCCACCTGGTCTTCTCTACCCTGCACACCAACGACGCCGTCTCCGCCGTCCACCGTCTGGAGGACATCGGCGTGGAGCCGTGGCTGGTGTCCAGCGCCCTGCGGGGCGTGGTCAGCCAGCGTCTGGTCCGCAAGCTCTGTCCCCACTGCAAAACGGCTTACCGTCCCTCTGCCGAGGAGCTGCTTCTTCTCGGCCTGCCCGAGGACAGCGACGTCACCTTCTACAAGGGCGCCGGCTGCCCCGAGTGCCGCCATTCCGGCTACATCGGCCGCCGCGCCGTGTTCGAGATACTGCTGCTCAACAGCCGCCTCCGCCGGCGCATCAGCCACGGCGCCGACGGCGACGAGCTGCTCTCCGCCGCCCGGCAGGACGGCTTCACCACCCTGCGGGAGAGCTGCCGCGAGCTGGTGCTCTCCGGCGTCACCTCCGCAGCGGAGGCCGCCCGCGTCATCAATACCGCCGCCGAGACCTGATTTCACAGAAAGGAGCGCCCCGCGCCCATGACCACATTCCGCTATAAAGGCCAGACCGCCGGCGGCGCGAAAGTCTCCGGTGTGCTCCGCGCCTACGATGAATTTGAGGCGGCGGACAAGCTCCGCGAGAGCGTTGCCATCATCACGAAGCTGGAGGCCGTTCCCGAGAAGAAGGAGAGCGTGCTCTCCCGCCCCGTGGCCTTCCGGGTCAAGGAGAAGGAGCTGGCGCTCCTGTGCTCCCAGTTCGCCATCATTCTGGCCTCCGGGCTGTCGGTGGAGCGCTGCGTGTCCATGGTAGCCGCCCAGACGAAGAACAAATACCTCCGCCGGATGCTGGATAAGGTCTCCGAGGAGGTGGGCGCGGGCTACTCCCTTGCCCAGAGCTTCGAGAACAATGCCCCCTACCTGCCCAAAACCTTTACCGAGACGCTGCGCGCCGGCGAGCAGTCCGGCACGCTGGAGAGCTGCTTCCAGCGTCTGCATGCCTACTACGACCGTTCCGCCAAGACCAGGGCCAAGATCGTCAGCACCCTGACGTACCCCGTGATGGTCATCATCGTGGCCATCGTCGTCTTTGTCATCATCATCGCCGTGGCGGTCCCCGCGTTCACGGACGCCTTCACGGACCTGGGCTCCGGCAGCCTTCCCGGCGTCACCAGAGCCCTGATGGCCGTCAGCGCCTTCTTCACCAAGTGGTGGTGGCTGGTGCTGGGCGTTCTGGCCCTGCTGGTCATCGCCTATCTGACCTTCCGCCGCACGGAGCGCGGCCGCGCCGCGCTGGCCGCCTGGAGCCTGACGCGCGCCCCGCTGCGCCGCATACACTCCATGAACGCCGCCGCCCAGTTCGCCCACAGCATGGCCACCCTGCTGGCGGCAGGTCTGCCGCTGCCCCGGGCACTGGAGGTCACCGCCAACGTCGTGAGCAACTACACCTTCTCCCTGGCGGTCCGCCAGGTCCGGCAGGATGTGGAGCGCGGCCGTCCCATGGCTGAGAGCATGGCCGGCATCGAATGCTTCCCCGCCATGCTCACTGAGATGGTGGGCGTAGGCGAGCGCTCCGGCGCACTGGAGGAGACGCTGGACGTGATCGGCGGCTACTACGACAACGAGGTGTCCGTCACCACTGCCCGGCTGCTGGCCGTGCTGGAGCCGGCCATCACCATTGCCCTGGCCGTGCTGGTGGTCCTGCTGCTGCTGGCGGTCTATCTGCCCATGTTCACCCTGTACGGCGGTATATAACCAAGGTATCATTTCCGCGCGCAACGCCGCGGGACGATATAGAACTACAAACAGAAAAGGAGAAACTACCCATGCTGAAAAAACTCAACAACAAAAAGGGCTTCACCCTGATGGAGATGCTGATCGTTGTCGCCATCATCGCTGTTCTGGTGGCCATCGCTATCCCCGTGTTCAACGGCGCTCTGACCAAGTCCAAGGAGGCCGCCGACGTCGCCAATGTCCGCGCTCTGTACGCCGAGTGGCAGGTCGGTATCCTGACCGAGAACAAGGGCATCCCCACCGACAAGGCTGCGTTCCTTAAAGGTCCTGACGGCAACGGCACAACTGAATTCACCTTCAATTATGCTGATGGCGACAATGCTAAGCTCACTTACACGAAGGATGACAAGGGCGGTTCCATTAAGTACACAGCTACCAAGCTGGCTGATGCGAACGGTAACAAGACCTACACTTGGACTCTGGGTCAAGAAAACAGCTAAATGATCCCCCGCCCCGGCACAGCCGGGGCGGGGACACCCGCAACGACACAAAGGAGCCTGTTCCCATGCTGTACGCCGCCCCCGCCATCACCATATACAGCTGCTTCATCGCCGCCCTGCTGGGCGCCTGCATGGGCAGCTTCCTCAACTGCGCCGCCTGGCGCATCGTCCATGGCGAGAGCGTCCTCCGCGGCCGTTCCCACTGCGACGTCTGCGGCCATGTGCTGTCGCCCCGCGATCTTGTGCCGGTGTTCAGCTATGTGTTCAGCCATGGCCGCTGCCGTTACTGCGGCGCGAAGCTCTCCCCCCGCCACGCGGTGGGTGAAGCGGTGGCCGCGCTGGTGTTCGTGTCGCTGCTGCTGCGCTATGATATCTCCCTCCGGACCCTCGAAGCCTGGGCCGTGGCCTGCCTGCTGCTGGCCTGCGCCTTCGCGGACCTGGAGGGGTACATCATCCCCGACCGCTTTATCGCGGTCGGCGTTGTGCTTTTTATCGTCACCCTGTTTTTTGTCCCGGACCCGGGCAAACGGGCGCTGGACGGCCTCATCGGCGGCGTCGCCGTGGGCGGCGGCGTCCTGCTGCTGGCGCTGCTGATGGAGAAGCTGCTCCGCCGCGACGCCATGGGCGGCGGCGATATCAAGCTGCTGTTTCTCACAGGGCTGTTTCTGGGCTGGCAGAAAAATCTGCTGTGCCTGCTGCTGGCCTGCGTCGTCGGCATCCTATGGGGCCTTGTCCGCGCCAAGCGCGGACAGCAGGGCCTTCCCTGGGGCCCCGGCATCGCGCTGGCCGCCTGGTGCGCCGCCCTGTTCGGCCAGAACCTTATCGACTGGTATCTTTCCCTGCTGTGAGCCCCCATCTCCAAGAAAGCGAGGTATTCTGTTTTGAAGAAGATCGTTGGCATTGATATCGGCGGCAGCAGCGTCAAGCTGGCCTACTTCGCCGGCAGTACGCTGAAAAAGGCCGCCATGGCCCCCCTGCCGGACAACATGGTGGCTGACGGCAGGATCTTGTCCATGGACGCCATGGCGGACTTCCTCCGCCAGACCGCCCGGGATAACGGCATTCCCCTGACCAACGCCGCCGTGGTCCTGCCCTCCACCGAGGTCTTTACCCGCGAGCTGACCATGCCCGCCATGACGGAGCAGCAGCTGCGCTACAACCTGCCCTACGAGTTCCGCGACTTCCTTACGGACGAGAAGAGCAAGTACTACTTTGACTACTCCATGCGCGACATTCTCCGCGACCAGGACGGCTATCCCACCGAGATGACGCTGCTGGCCTGCGCCATGCTCAAGGAGACGGCGGAGCGCTACCGCGCCATGATGCGCCGCGCCGGCTTCAAGCTGCAGGTCCTCACCCCCAGCGAGTGCGCCTACGCCGGCGTGCTGGCGGCCTACTACCGCCGCACCGGCCTGCCCCAGCGGGATATGTGCATCGTCAACCTGGGCTACACCGCCGCCTATCTCTACATCTACCGCGGCGCCTTCTTCGAAAGCCGCCGGGAGATCGACCTGGGCCTGAACCGTCTGGAGCAGCTGATAGCGGAGCACTGCGGCGTGGATATCCATGTGGCCCACAGCTATGTGCTGCAAAACTACAACGACGTGCTCTCCTCCGACTATGCCCAATCGTTTTACGCCCGCATCGCCGTGGAGGTGATGAAGGCCGTCAACTTCTTCAACTACAACAACCGGCAGCAGGAGCTCGCCGACCTGTGCCTGTGCAGCGGCGGCTGCAATATTGGCCCCCTGCGTCAGGCGCTGGCCGAGACCACGCACCTGCACCTGCACACCGCCCAGGAGCTGCTGGGCGACGATGTGGCCCTGGATGAGCCGTGGATGTATCTCCGCGCCATCGGCGGCGTGGACGAGGGACTGAGAGGAGGTCTGCAATGATCGCGGAAAAGAACGGCATCACCGTGGATACGCGCACTGCCGCGCCCGCGCGGAAAATGATAAAGTGCCCCCAGAAGACCGGCATCAACCTGAACCTGCAGGAGGACCGCCAGCGTGACCGCCGGACCCTGCTCATCGGTATTCTGGCCATTGCGGCGCTGGTAACCGTTGTGGTCAACTTCGGCGTGCTCCAGCAGTATCGCCGTCTGGACAAGGCCCAGGCCGCCTATGACCGCGTCCACACCCAGTATGTGAGCGCCCAGGAGGCTCTGGCCGACTACGACCGCGTCCTGCTGGAATACCGCACCTACTCCATGGACTGGATGACCGCCGCCGGCAGCGAGGACATCCCCGCCGCCGTGGACCGTCAGGCGGCCCTGGATCTGCTGGAGCAGGAGATGCTCAGCCATGGCTCCCTCACGGCGCTCCAGATCACCCAAAACACCATGAACGTGGATATGTCCGGCATGACCCTGGACCAGATCTCCGCCATGTTCGCCCGCCTGCGCCTCTCCCCCATCGTGGACAGCGTCTCCCTCAGCGTCGCCTCCACGGAGGAGGGCAAGGCCGCCACCATCATGGATTTCACCGTCCGCATCGAACTGCGCCAGCCGGAGGAGGTGTCTCAATGAACCGCGAGCTTACCAAGCGGGAAAAGACCCTGCTGCTGGTCCTGGTGGTGCTGGTGCTGGTCCTGGGCTACTGCAAGCTGTTTCTGGAGCCCATCGACCGCCAGATAACCTCCTTCCGCACCAACACCGACATCGAGCAGGCCGAGCTGGACACCGACCGTGTCCGTCTGGCCCAGCTGGAGCAGATGCAGCAGGCCATTGCCGCCATCAAGGCCTCCGGCCAGGAGCGTGCCCTGCCCCAGTACGACAACGACCAGGCCCTGATGACCGAGCTGGACAAGCTCATGGCCGCCACCCTGCAATACGAGGTGGACTGCACCGAGGGCACCACCCAGGAGGGCTATCTCGTGCTGCGCCCCGTGACGCTGACCTACCAGACCGCTTCCTACGCCCAGTCCCGCCAGATCATCGACGCGCTGAGCGCCAGCGCCAATGTCAACTTCCTCTCCAACGTGGACGTGCAGTATGACGCCGACAAAGCACAGTACAAAACCGTGCTTCACCTCATCTTTTTCGAGCTGATGCCCTGACTGCGTCCCCACCATTTTTCCGCCCGCGTCCCTTTGCGGGGCAGCGTATCGATTGTGTTATGCAAAAAAAGCTCTCAAAACAGAATAATTCCGGCTTTACGCTGTCCGAAGTCCTCATCGCGGTCGCCATCCTGATCGTGCTGATGGGCCTGGCCATGATCCCCATCACCCGCCATCAGCGCGACCTGCGCCAGACAGAACTGGACGCCAGGGCGGAGATCGTCTACCACGCGGCCCAGAACAAGCTGTCCGAGCTGCTGGCCAATGGCCGTATTTCCGACTGCTATGCGGAGGATCTGCAGCCCCTGAACAACACACCGCTGGACGCCGCCGAGAGAAAAACCTCCCTGCACTATGTGACCTCCGCCGCCAAGACCGGCGAAGGCTCCGCCGCCGCGGCCATCCTGCCGAAGGATCAGGTGGACCGCCAGCTGTGGGACAACCATTGGGTGATCGAGCTCGACCCCGCCAGCGGCAGCGTCTACGCCGTGTTTTACAGTGAAAAACCCCTGACCTACGACTTTGACAGCTTCAATCCCCTGCGGTTCCGTGATGGCCGGTTGAGCGCCGGCGCCACCGTGGGCTATTACGGCGGCGACAGTGTGCAGTCCGAGATCACCGGCAAGCTGACGCCCCATATGGAGATCATCAACAAAGAGCAGCTTCTTCTGCGCGTCACCTGCGACACGCCTATGGAGCCGCTGCACTTCTATGTGACCGTCTCCGACGGCGTCCACAGCACCTCCCGCATCGAGCTGACCGGCAGCGAGGTCAAGACCGACTATCTCACCTACACCGCCACCATGGTCCTGGACTCTCTCACGGACGGTATGCGCTTCGGCCAGCAGGCCCGCTTCAAAAACAAAAATCTGACCCCCGGCGCGGACCTGACCATCACCGTGGAGGTGACGTGTGAGAACCGTCTGGTGGACTCCGCCTCCGGCACGCTGACCGCCAACAGTCTGTTTGCCGAGGTTCGCGGCGGCGACACCGCCGTTGTTACCTACGCCCGCCACCTGCAAAATCTGGACACGGCCTCCCGCTTGCCCGACAGCATCACCCGCGCCGTGCAGGAGCAGGATATCCAATTTGTCAACGAAAACGCCGACGACGGCTGGGACCGCCTGTACGGCTCCCGCACGTTCACGCCCATCACCAACAGCCGCCTGACCTACTGCGAGAGCAAGGCCACCGTGAACGGCCAGGTCTACCACCCGGTCATTTACGGTCTGACCGTGAACACCACCGGCGACGGCGGTCTTTTTGCCGCCTTCTCCGGCACGCTGAAAAACCTGCGCCTTTGCGGCGCCGACATCACCGCCTCCGGCAATGCCGGCGGCCTGGCCGGCCGTCTCAGCGGCAAGACCGAGATCCTCGACTGTCAGGTGTATCTCAGTCCCACCCGCGACAAACTCAGCACCAGGACCGAACAGGACATCTGGCTCCGCGGCAGCACGGCGGGCGGTCTGGCAGGCCGCTGCGACGGCACGCTGACCATCCGCCGCAGCTTCGCGGCTACCGTGATTCAGGGCGTCCGCTATGCCGGCGGCCTGGTGGGCAATACGGACAGTGCTGCTCTGACTGTGGACCATTCCTACGCGGACTGCTACCTGTACGCCGCCGCCAATAACGGCGTCGCCGGCGGCCTGATAGGCGCCTGCAACGGCACCGCCAATATCGCCCTGTCCAACTGCTACGCCGCCGGCTTCCAGAGCGCCGGCACCACCGCCGGTCTCTCCGGCGGTGAGCTCTCCGGCGGCGACAGCCTCAAGGCCTGTTACAGTGCCTGCGTCCGCCTGGGCACTGACATGAAGCTGACCTACTCCACCGTCAAGCCCCCCGCTGCCGGCACGGCTCCCGCCGACATAGACGCTGTCTATTACCTGTTCCCCAGCCGGAACGATCTGTCCGCCACCAGCTTCGTCAATTACGCTAAATGGAGTGGCCAGAACCGCGCAGAGGGCGTAAAGGTCCTGGGCACCGCCTTTACCGCGGAGACAAGCGACACCGTGGCCTACAACCTCATGGACAACATGGGCCTGAGCACCTACTCCTATCCCCGGCTCACCGGTCTGCCCCACTACGGCGACTGGCAGGCGGATTTCGAGTCCGGCGCACTGGCCTACTATGAAAAATACAGCGACGGCACCTACGGCTTCCTGGGTGCCAACCGCTCCACCCTCCGTTCCGGCGGCACCGTCGTGGACGACGGCTACGGCATGGTCTACCGCACCCAGCCCACAGACGCCATCACCGTCGCCTATACCCTGGGCGGTATAGAAAATACTGACACGCTTTGGCCCGCCGAGGATATCGGCGGCGGCTACTGGCTGGTACGCCTGCCCGATGCGCTGGTCTATACCCGTGAGGTGTCCCCCGCCTTCTACCGTCAGGTGACGGTGGATGACATCTCCTACTTCTTCAATCCCCACTTCGCCTGCCGCGTGATCCAGAGCGCCGCCCTGCCCAGCGCCCCGGCGGAGGTTGGCATCCGCACGGCCCGTCATCTGCACGACCTGAGCCTGTATTACGATACCTACCGTACCCTGCTGGACAAGACAGCCGTCTTCCGGCAGGAGCGCCCCATCGACTACAACAGCTACGCCCGTCTCACGGTGCACACGCAGCCGCCTATCGGTGCCGCGGACGGCAAGCCTTTCATCCACACCTACGACGGCGGCGGCTATACCATCGCAGCGCCCTCCTTTACCGGCGTCGTCAACACCGACGGCACCAGCTATGCCGGTATGTTCGGTCTGAACCGAGGCACCCTGCGCAATATCATACTGCTCACCGCCAATAAGGATCGTACCGTTTCTCTGGAAGGTCAGCTCTCTCTGCAAACCGCCTGCATCGGCGCCCTGACCGGCTGCAACGAGGGCACGGTCTACAACTGCGCCGCCGCGGGCTTCTCCGTGAACGGCGACGCCCGTCACGGCAGTATCCTGTATCTGGGCGGCCTGGTGGGACGCAACAGCGGTACGGTCCGCGCCTCCGGCGTCAGCGCGCCGCGCCTTTTCGCCAATAGCCTGTACGCCACGCTCTGCGCCGGCGGCTTCGCGGGCGGCAACAGCGGCGTTGTCCAGCAGTGCTACGCCATGGCCGACATTGAGATCGGCACGATCAACGGCGGCGGCGTGACACTGGGCGGCTTTGCCGGCAGCAACACCGGCTCCCTCCGCGCCAGCTACTGCGCCACAGCCATGACTTCACCCAATGCGGATATTCACGGCTTTGCCCCTACTGCCGGCGGCGTATCCGGCTGCTGCTACCTCAACGGCGGCACATACCGCTTTGTAGACAGCGTTCACCTATACCAGTACACGGACAGATCCGGCGCGGCTCCGGTGAACGAGCCGGCCCTACGCGGCATGGCCACCCGGCTGGGCGGCTTTGGCGCCGTCTCCGCCGCCAATACCTTCCAGCACGATAAGACCCTGGACTCCGCCGGCAAGGCCTACCCCTATCCCGGCATCGTCGCCGGCCACGACGGCAGCCGCGTCCATTACGGCGACTGGGTGACCCCTGCCGATATGGGCGTTCTGGGCCTGCTGTACTGGGAATATGAGTCCAAGCCCACCGGCAGCGGCTACTATTTCTCCTCGATCGGTGTCGAGGACGGCGAATACAAGACCAACAGCAGTCTCTGTGTCTCCCATGACGACGGCGGCACCGTCACCGCTTACGGCTACGGTTACTATTGGTCCGCCGGCAGCACCACCGAGCCTGCGCTCTCCACCGGCATCACCGTGACCGGCACTCGCTATACCAAGGCGGCCGATGACCTGCAGCAGCAGATGCCGGGATTCAAATTCGTCACCTACAAGACCTCCGATGACGGTCTGCACCTGACCAGCGGCACCCAGGCCAACGATTCCTGGACGCTGACCCACGAGGACGCCGCGCTGACCTACACCGTCAGCCCCTTCTTTGCCGACGCCTTCGCCCTGTCCTCCAACAATGCGCCGGGAACGGCCTCCAAGCCCTACCAGGTACGCTCCATAGAGCAGCTGCAATACATTAACTGGAGCTATATCGACAGTCAGGGCAGCACGACGCGCGATGTCACAGGCAGTAATAGTGACTACAAGTATTATCCCTATTTGCAATACACCAACCGCCGCGGCAATACGCTGCAGACAAAGGCGATGGCGCTGGCCGGCGACAGCACCGGCGGCCCCCGTCCTATCCTCACCTGGCAGCAGACCCACGACCTCAACGGCGCAGGACACGGCACCGCCGCCGACGGCACGGCCGCAAACTACGACTTCCACCCCATTGCCGGCGCGGTGAACAACGGCCAGTTGAACAGGGGCAATGAAACCTATGATCTGACGCTGTACAACTGGTTCGGCGGTATCTACGACGGCGGCAACTACTACATCAAGAATGTGAACATCACCTCCCATTGCTACAACGTGGGTCTGTTCGGTACCACCGCCGGCGCGGAGATCAAAAACATCGTGCTCTACAGCGACAACGACGCCGTTATCCAGCGCAAGACCGACGCCACCCCCGCCTCCGGTGCCACCGGGCCGGAGAATTACGCCACCTCCTACGCCCTGGGCGGTCTGGTAGGCATTGCCTACGACTATGATGAAAACCTGAAGGACAAGACGAAGGTCAGCACCATCAGCAACTGCGCTATCGCCGGCTACACCGTGACCGACAACAGCAAAAACCGGCAGTTCTTGGGCGAAGCCGCCATCGGCGGGCTGGTGGGCGTATCCAGCGCCAATCTGAACAGGTGCTCCGCCGTGGTCAAGCTGAATATCAACTGTACCCACCGCTACGCCAGTGAAACAAACAACGGCGCCATGAACAAGGCCCAGTGGGGCAACTATGTCCGCGTGGGCGGTCTGGTGGGCGGCGTCCGCTATGATGTGTCGGACTGCTACACCGGCGGCAGCATCACCGTCGCCAGCGATCTGCTGAACGAGCGCATCCTTACCGGTGAACCCAACACCGCCTTCGTGGATCGCTATGAGAAGACGCCTAAATCCGTCAAAATGACCCAGGGCGGCGCAGAGGCCGGCCCGGACACCTACGTGTACATCGGCGGCATCGGCGGCAGCGGCTTCTCCGCCACCTTCTCCAACTTCTCCGGCAGCAAGGACGGCCAACCCACCTACAACAACTGCTACACCTACATGACCTTCCCTGCCATGGAGGGCACCATCACCGGCATCTCCCTCATCGGCAGCATCGCCGACCGTGCCGGCGTGAACGGCGGCACCGCACAGCTGACCATCAACAACTGCTACTACCTGGACAGCAGCGCCGCGATCTCCTTCAACAGCCTCCCCACCTTCTACAGCAAGTCCAACAGGACCTGGTCCCCATCCCAGTGGCAATACATCTACACCTACTACTCCCTGTCCACCCTGCTGAACACCGATACCGCGCGGATGGATATGCTCCGTGGCGATCTGAGCTATCTGTCCAAGTACACCTGGAACACCGGCAGCAGCACCTACACCATCAACGGCCTGACAGCCCTGACCTACGACCAGATGTCTGCCAAGACCTCCGCCGACAGCAAGACCTTCACGGAAATGCTCAACGGCGGCAGCGACGATGGCAGCTTCCACTGGGTCACCACGGAGGAAAACGGCCAGTCGGCCCACGGCAAATACAGCTTCCCCGGCAGTGCGGCAGCCCTCCGCGGACAGGACTACCCCTTCCCCACCGTATTGACCCAGGGCACCGCCTGCCTGCACTACGGCGAATGGCCCTCCCGCGGTCTGTACTGGAGCAGCGGTATCCTGTCGCTGGACCGTATCACAACCCCCAGCGCCACACTGTCGCTGCACTTCACGCAGGACACCGACGCTGACGCCGTCCCCGTCATCACCTGCTCCCGCGAGGGCATCGTGGACGTCTCCGTACCGCAGGCACAGACGCCCCCGGCGGACGTCCGACACAGCTACGCCGTGACCCTCACCGGCCTGTCGGTCGGCTCTACCGAGGTCTTCGCCACGCTGGGTGACTATACCGCCCGACTGCTGGTGAGCGTCACCTCCACGCTGGACATCTCCGTGGACGGCCTGCCCGGCGACGACTTCTTCGTCGGCGACACCGCCACCCTGACCCTCTCCGCCTCCGACAGCAAGGGCAGCACCCTCTCCGGCGTTAAATGGCGGGTCATCCCCAGCGCCGGCAGCAACTACATCACCGCCTCGGCGGCCACCGACGACCAGAAGGTCACCCTCACCGCCGTAGGTGAGGGCGAGGATCTCCCCCGCGTAGAGGCCACCTACACCAACGCGGCGGGCGAGAGCTTCACCAGCCAACTGCCCCTTGTGCTTCCCGTCCGTATGCAGGGCGTGCTGGGCATCGCCAATACCTCTGTCCCGGAGACACCGGCCTATACGCAGGGCATTATGACCCGCACGGGCGACGCCTTCCTGGCCGACACCGATGCCTCGGCTTCCCCCTACAACGGAGCCCCCTACACCGACACCCCCGCCTACACCGGCGCGCCGCTGTACCTGTACGGTCAGGGCAGCGCCGCGGACCTGACGGCCGCCAACGAGGACGGAAGCTATCGCTTCACCCTCTCCGCCGCAACCGTCACCGTGGGCGACGGCACCGACGCCGTGACCTGCGACGCCCTCTCCGGCACGGCGGATTACCGCATCTTTGAGGGCCAGCCCCAGAGCCTGCCAAACACCCTGTTCACCGTCCGGCCCCTGACCGTCAAGGGTAGGCAGCCCGGCCCCGTGACGCTCACCGTCACCCTCACGGACGCCGGGGGCCACGCCTTCATCCTGTCCATTCCCTACACCCTGACGGAGGAGGACACCCAGGTGACCGCCACCCTCCAAGTGGATGGGCAGGCGCTCACTCTGTCTGTCCCCTACGGCACAGCGCCTACGGCGGAGGACGTGGCCCGGCTTCTGACGGAAAAGGGCATCTCCCTGGATACCATCGACAGATGGACCCCGGACATCACCCAGCCGCTGTATGCCGACACGGCCTTCACCGCCGTGCCCAAAACGACGGACAGCGGCGGCTCCCCCACCGTCCCGGACGCCGATACCCCCGTTTCCGGCAGCAAGGACCCGGAGGGCACGCCCTCCGACGATCCATCCGCCCCGGACAACAGCAGCTCCGGCACCGATCCCACGCCCGAGCCGTCACCGGACACCCTTCCATGACCCACCGCAGAAAGGAGGCCCTCCCGTGCACAAACTGAAAAACCAACAGGGCGCCACGCTGATGATGGCCCTCCTTCTGCTGCTGGCGGCCAGTATGGTCAGTGCGGTGATTCTCACCGCCGCCACCTCCTCGGCCCGCCGTCTGGAGAATGACCGGGCTGCCCGGCAGGCGTATCTGACGGTCAGCTCCGCGGCCCGTCTGCTGCGTGATGATATCCTGAACGCCTCCTTTGTCCAGGAGACGGTGAAGACCACCTATACCGATGACACCTCCACCGAAACGAGCCGCGAAACGACCTCACCCACCGGGTTTACGGCCGCATGGCTCAAGGCCGGCAAGGCCGCCGTGGACAGGGACAGCGGCAAGAGCTTTACCGACACCATCACCCTCTCCGTGGACGGGCTGGACGATGTCTCCGCCGTCTTTACCATGGCGCCCAATTACAACATCACCATCGTCCTGCACCTGACCGACGGCGGCGACAGTGACTGCCGCCTGGTGCTGACGCTCCGCGAAAACAAGGCCGATCCCACTGTCAGCACCGTCAGCGGCGGCGATCTCTGGGTCCGCGACGTCACCACGACCACGACAACGATCTCCTGGCCGTCAGATAATGCCACCATCGAAAAGGAGGCGGTCGTATCAAAAAGCTGAACAGCACCCGCGGCGAAACGCTGGTAGAGACGCTGGTCTCCATCCTGATCATCGTACTGACCTTCGTGTTTCTGACCACCGCCGCCGTTTCCGCCGCCAAGATCAACGCTAAGGTCCGTTCCGCCGACATCTCCTTCCACTACAGCAGCGCGGTGTCGAACGGCACCGCTGCCCTGACCGCCTCCGGCGGCGGCACCCGCAGCGGCCGCACCACCGTGCAGGTCTATGAGGACAACGGCTGCCTCTATTACGAGGAGGTCACGCCATGAACAAGCTTCGTGACCGCCGCGGCTTCACCCTGACGGAGCTGCTGTGCGCCGTTCTCATCGTCCTGCTCGTCAGCGCCCTGCTGACCGTGGGCGTCCGCTTCGCCGGCCGCACCTATAACAGCTCCATGCAGCTGTCCGAGGCTCAGGAGCTGTGCTCCACCCTTACCAGCGTTATCAGCGACAAGCTGCGCTTCTGCGGCACCGTGACCCCCGGCGCGGACGGCAGTCTGGACCACATCTTCATTCAGGACCTGGGCAGCGTGGAGGGCGAGGGCGCCGCCTTTCAGGTGGATGCCGACGGCCAGCTCACCCTGGGCAGCACCAAGCTGCTCAGCAGCGCCGCCTATCCCCGGGGTCTTCGGGTCCGCGATGTCAGTCTGCGCTACGACAGTGCTTCGGGCATCTTTACCGTGACCCTTCAGGTGGGCACCGCCGACAGCACCCTGGCCGAGACAGACTTCGAGGTCCGGCGCTTAAATCACACATGAAAAAAAGCACCCCCGGAGGGGTGCTTTTCTTCACTTCTTAAAGCTGTCCTTCAGCGACACACTGCGGTTGAACACCATGTGCGCCGCGGAGCTGTCGCGGTTGTCCAAGCAGAAATAGCCCACACGCATGAACTGGAACGTGGGCGCGTTGACGCCGGTGCGGTCGGCCTGCTTGTCGAACGCCTCCGCCACCTTCCGCATCTCCGGCTCCACCTTGCAGCCGGTGAGCACCGTAAGGCTCTCCGGGTTCAGGCAGTCCAGGAAGTCCTTGTCCGGGCCGTCGGGCTGCTCGTCGGAAAACAGATTGTCGTACAGCCGGACCTCCGCGTCCATGCAGTTCTCCGCGTCCACCCAGTGGAGCGTGGCACCCTTGACCTTGCGGCCGTCGGCGGGATCACCGCCGCTGGACTCCGGATCATAGGTGCACAGCACCTCGGTGACGTTGCCGTCCGCGTCCTTCACACAGCCGGTACACTGCACCAGATACGCGCCCTTCAGGCGGCACTCCGGACCGTTGGGGGTCAGTCGCTTGTACTTGGGCACCGGGACCTCCATAAAGTCCTCCGCCTCGATCCACAGATGGCGCGAGAAGGTGATCTCATGGGTGCCCTGCGCCGGGTCGGTGGGGTTGTTCTCCACCGTGAATACCTCGCTCTTGCCCTCGGGATAGTTGGTCACCGTCAGCTTCACCGGGTGCAGCACCGCCATGGTGCGCTCCGCGTGGGCGTTCAGGTCCTCCCGCAGGCAGTGCTCCAGAAAACTGTACTCGATGGTGTTGGGGGACTTGGCCACGCCGATGCGCTCGCAGAAGCTGCGGATGGCGGCGGCGGTGTATCCCCGGCGGCGCAGGCCACACAGCGTGGGCATCCGGGGATCGTCCCAGCCGGAGACATAGTTCTCCTCCACCAGCTTACGCAGCTTCCGCTTGGACATCACCGTGTGGTCGATGCCCAGCCGGGCAAACTCGATCTGCCGGGGATGGGCAGGCAGCTCACAGTGCTCGATGACCCAGTTGTACAGGGGCCGGTGCGCCTCGAACTCCAGCGAGCACAGGCTGTGGGTGATGCCCTCCAGCGCGTCCTGAATGGGGTGCGCGAAGTCATACATGGGATAGATGCACCACTTGTTTCCCTGCCGGTGGTGGCTCATGTGGTTGATACGGTAGATGACCGGATCGCGCATATTGAAGTTACCGCTGGCCAGGTCGATCTTGGCCCGCAGCGTCATGGCGCCGTTGGGGAACTCCCCGGCCCGCATACGGGCGAACAGGTCCAGGCTCTCCTCGATGGGCCGATCCCGGTAGGGCGATACGGCGGGGATGCCGATGTCGCCGCGGTTGGCCTTGAACTCCTCCGGTGTCAGCTGGCACACATAGGCCAGCCCCTTTTTGATCAGCAGCACCGCCTGGCGGTAGTCCTCCTCAAAGTAGTCGCTGCCGTAGAAGAACCGATCGCCCCAGTCGAAGCCCAGCCAGTGGATGTCCTGCTTGATGGCCTCCACGAATTCCTCGTCCTCCTTGGTGGGGTTCGTGTCGTCCATACGCAGGTTGCACAGACCGTTGTAGCGCTCGGCGGTGCCGAAGTCGATGGTCAGCGCCTTGCAGTGGCCGATATGCAGATAGCCGTTGGGCTCCGGCGGAAAACGGGTGTGGACGGTCATTCCCTGGAACTGACCACCCTCTGCGATGTCCTCGTCGATGAAATTGATAATGAAGTTTTTGCCGGACTCCTCCGTTTCGGGGGTCTTGATTTCCTCGGCCATGATCTTTCTCACACTCCTTGTATGTCGTAATATTGTGCAAAAGCAATTTTTAATTATAACCGCCCATGAGGGGAATTGCAAGAGGTTTGCCCTCCCTCCTGCAAAAAACTCACAGGGCGTCAAATTCCTCCCGGGTCAGCAGGAGATCCAACGCCTCCAGAAGCCCGTTGGCGGTCAGCCGTGCGGGCAGACCCAGCTCCCTTTGCAGCGTTGCCCGCCTTTCGGCGGAGCCGGGGCCGATCAGTCCCTTGTCCAGAAGATCCACCTTCGTAATACCGGCGGAGCGGCGGGGTGCGTCCTCCCCCTCGAAGGTGGCACCGGCGCGGCGAAGAGCGTCCGTCAGCACCTGCGGCGTCATACCTTCCACGCCCAGCTTGCCCTCCTTCCCCGGCTTTCTCTTGCGCTTCTCCTTGCCGTACACGTCGGGGACATACGCCTGCTTTACTCTGTCCGGGGGCAGCAGCCCCTTCAGGTGGCTGCGGAGCACGAAGCCCGCGCCGTCCGGGTCGGTCAGCAGGATCACGCCCCGCGCCTCCGCCAGACGGCGGAGATACGCCGCCTTCTCCCGGTCGTTGAACAGGGCGAAGCCGCCCACCTCCACCACGGCGGCGTCCACCGCCTGCAGGAGCGTATTTCTGTCGTACCGCCCCTCTACTACGATGACTTCCCTGACCCGCGGCTTCACTTCACACCTGCCAATTCCATGAGGAACAGCTTCAGTTCGCCCTCACTGTCCATGTTTCGCTCACTCTTCATACGGTGGTCCAGTGTCTGACAGCGCTTCACCGCCTCACGGCACCAGCTGCGCCGCACACCCCGAGCCGACTGCATCAGTTTTTTAGCTGGGTAATCGGACTTCATGCGCCACAAATCCTTCAGCCACAGCACGTCCTTGCCGCCGTCGATCGCCAGCCGGGCTGTGTACAGCTGCCGCAGCGTCTTTCCCAATGCCGCCAGAATGCGGATAGGCTCCTCCTGCATCCGCAGCAGCTCTGCAAGGCATTCCGCCGCCTTGTCATAGTCACGAGCCGCCACTGCGTCCGTCATGTCGAACACCCGCGCGTCCAGCACAGGGTCCGCCACAGCGGCGATATCCGCCGCTGTGATTTTCGCTCCCCTGGCATAGGCGGCGATTTTAGCGATTTCCGGCACCAGACCGGTCATCAGGCTGCCGCAGGTGAACAGCAGATGGTCTACCGTGACCGCATCGATTTCCTTTCCGGCAGCGGCAAAACGGCGGCGCACCCACTTTTGCAGCTTTTGCTGGCCCTGCTGGGCAAACTCGATCACCTGGGCGCGCTCCGCCAGGGCGGCGGTGAGCTTCTTCAGCTTGGCGTCGGTCTTATAGGGTATCTGCCGGTACAAAAACACCAGCGTGCAGTACTCCGGGAAGTCCTCCAGCAACGCCACCAGCGCACCCCGCTGGGCCTCGTCCAGCCTGAACAGGTCCATATCCTCCACCGTGACCAGGGTGCGCTCCGCCATCATAGGCATGGCCTCCGCCGCCTCGACGACCTCCTGCATAGTCAGGCCCTTGCCTGCAAGCCTGTGATAGTTGAACTCCTCAAAGCCCGCCGGCACAAGCCGTGCTTGCAGCTCCGCCACCGCCTGCTGCATCAGGTACGTCTCCTCGCCGTGGAATATATAGACATTCCCCACGGCGCCGCTTTGCAGCGCGTCGTGGAATTCCTCATAACCGGGGGTCTTTTCTTTTTTCTCCTTTGCCATGCTAGCCTCCGTTCACGGTGATGCGGATGGTGCCCTGCTGGTCTGTGCGCCAGATATCCGCCCCAACTGCCAGCAGCCGCTGGAGCGTCTCCTCCGACGGGTGGCCATAGTTGTTGTCGCCTACACTGATGACTGCCGCCTCCGGCATCACCGCCTTCAAAAAGCGTATATTTGAGCTATATCGGGAGCCGTGGTGGCTGACCACCAGCACCTCTATATCCGGCAAGGCATAGGTTTCCACCAGCTTTTTCTCGGTACTGCCGGACATATCGCCGGTAATGAGCAGGTCAAAGTCTCCGGCACTGGCCAGCGCTGTCAGGCCCAGCTCGTTCAGATCGCCGCCGGACTGCACCGGCGGATAGATGGTCAAAACGGTATCGCCCAGCGTATCGGCCGTCTCCTTCGTCACATAGGTCACCTGCGCGCCCTTCTCCTCCGCCAGCGACACCAGACGCTCCCGGACACCATACTCATCCTCGATGTCCGGCAGGTAGATCGTCTGCACCGGGATACGGCGCAGCACCTCGTACAAACCGTTGGTGTGATCGGCGTGGTAGTGGGTCACCACCACAGCGCTCAGTTCCCGGACGCCCATGCTGTGCAGCGTGTCGGCAGCCAGACCGCCGGGATCTTTATAGCTGTTGCTGCTGCCGCAGTCCACCAGGGCCGTCTCACCGCCGGAGGTCAGAATGACGCTCTCGCCCTGTCCCACATCCAGCGTCAGGGCGGTCAGTACGCCGTACTGATAGTCTTGCCGGTTGACCCAGATGGCCGCCGTCAGCGTTGCCACCGACAACATCGTAGCCAGCAGATATTTCCGCTTGCCGTCCGGCGTGGCGGCACAGCCGATAAAGGCCGCATACAAAAACAGCAGCCAGTAGATGAGATAGGGATTGGTGAAATACACCGCGTGATAGCGCCAGGACATCATGCCGTTGGCGATCCACAGGATGTACCGCACCAGCGCCCAGGAGATCCAACCCAGCAGGCTGGCCAGCGGCAGCCACACAAAGCCCAGCAGCACCGTCACAAAGGCAGCCATGAAGCTCCATCCCGCCGCAGGCACCGCCAATAAGCTGGACAGCGGCGCTACCAGCACGAAAATGCGGAAATACCAGGCTGTCAGTGGGGCAGTGAACACCACGGCGCTGAGGGTGGCGGACAGGTTCGCCGCTACAAAACACAGTGCGGTCCGCAGCGGCCGACATTTTCCCTTATACCACCCGGTCAGCAGCTTGTACAGCCGGGGCGACAGCAGCACCATACCCAGCGTAGCAGAAAAGCTCAGCTGCAAGCTGACGCTGGCCGCGGCAAAGGGATTGCACAGCAGGATCACCAGCAGTGCGGCAGCCAGGCTGGTCAGAGGGTCACTGCCCCGCCGGAACAGCGGCGCGATCAGCAGGAATATCTGCATGATGCAGGCACGGACCACCGAGGGGCTCATGCCCACCATCACCATGTAAAACAGCAGCAATGGAATGGTCACGGCACACAGCAGTCTCTGCCGCCGGGAGATCAGCAGCGCCAGCAGCGTCACCAGAAAAGCGCAGTGCAGGCCCGACACCGCGAACAGATGCGCCAGGCCCGTCTCCTGCATAGCCAGATAGTCTCCGTCGTCCATAGCGGACTTATCACCGGTAAGCTCCGCTGTCAGGAATCCGCTGACACGCGGGTCATCCCAGATAGTGGCCACCTTCTCGCGGAAAGCTTTGCCCGCCCGCTGGGGCAGCCAGCGCAGGGCATCCCCATCCCCCGCCGACAGACGCACATCCTCACGGCCATACAGCAGCGCATACACGCCCCGGGCATTAAAATGGGTCACATCATCGCTGTCGAAATGGACGGCGGACTGCCACTGGGCCGTGCCCGTGACCGTGTCGCCCGGTCGGGCCGCCAGCAGCTCCGCTTCGCCATACAGCACGGCCCTGGCCCGATGATAGCCCTCCAGCTCCACCGTGACCCTGGCGCCGCGCTCCGTAGCCTGCGGCCAATCGCAAACGGTGGCGGCAAAGTCCGACGCCGCACCGCAGCGGTTCTCTATCGGCTGGCGCACCAGGTGGTCATACCCGGCAAAATAGGCCAACGATACCGCCAGCGGCAGCAGGATCAGCAGCCCCCGGCGAAAATATTTTTGCTTGCGTGCAGCAAACAACCACGCAAGCGCCAGCAGCAAAACGCCCCCGGCGGCATACAGCTGCCAGCCGGTCCAGGGCAGCAATGCCGCCAGGAAGACACCGGCAGAGAAGGAAAACCCGATGGTGGCCAAAATGCGCATCGTTCTCTCCCCTCCCCCGGTCATGGTATCGTTTTATTATACCAAATATAGCTGCCTGTGACAAGAAAAAAGCCGCCCCTACGGGCGGCTTTTTGTGGTTTATACGCGTGCCAGCTTGTCGCTGCACTTTTGCAGGAAGCGGGCGTTGTCGATAATGGCCCGGGTGTGGGTCCCCTCGCCGATCATACCCTCGGCATCGTGGGCCGTGACCTTGAAGGTGATCATCTTGCCGTTGGCGGAGATACCCGTCACCTCGGCAGTGGCGGTGACCTTCATGCCCACCGGCGTGGGCGCCAAGTGGTTAGAGCTGATCTCCACGCCCACGGTGCCCTTGCCCTCGGGCAGTTCAGGCTGCACGCACTGCATGGCGGCATACTCCATCAGTCCCATCATAAAGGGGGTGCCGAACACCTCCAGCCCGCCGGAACCGATGGCCTTGGCGGTCATATCCGGGGTGACGGTCTTTTCAGCGGTATAGGTCATACCTACTTCGATCATAGCAATTCCTCCAATTAAGCGCTTTTCTTTAAATACATTTCTTGCCTATACGCGGGGCGGAAAAAAACCGCGAATGTCAGACGCCCAACTGGGTCCACAGCTTATCGTAGAACTTCAGCGTCTCCTGTGGCAGGTTGACATAGATCTCACAGCGCTCGCGCTCCTCATCGGGAATGGCCATGATGTTGTAGATCTCCTCGTCCAGGGACTCACCGTACGTCTCCTCGTAGTAAGCGGGATACTCCGCCAGCGCTTCGGCATTGGGAGAGGCATACCAGATGTAGTCCATGTTGGCCAGATTGCTGTCGGTGGAGGCGATGAAGTTGATCCACTCATAGGCCTCGGCCTTGTGCTGGCTGGACTTGAGCACACACATGGCATCCACGAACCAGTTGCTGCCCTCCTCGGGAATGACGAAGGCCAGGTCCTCGTTATTCTCCAGCATGGTCAGATAGTCGCCGGCGTAGTACATGGTGATGGCCGCGTTGCCGCCCTCCATCTTGCCGAAGACCTCGTCCATGACGAAGGCCTGATACACACCCTTGTCTTTGGCATTCTTCACCAACTGGAAGGCCTCTGTCAGCTGTGCCTCGTCTGTGGTGTTGATGTCGTAGCCCAGATAGCAAAGGGCGGCCATCAGCGCGTCGCGGGAGTTGTTGATCATCAGCACCTGCCCGGCGTACTTCTCGTCGAACATAGCGCCCCAGCTGGTGATGGGCTCGTCCACCATAGTCGTGTTGTAGATGATACCCACGCTGCCCCAGGTGTAGGGTACGGTGTACTTATTCTCCGGGTCGAAGCTCAGATGGGTAAACTGGGGGTCCATCAGTTGGAAATTGGGGATGGCGCCGTAGTCCAGCTCCGCCAGCATATCCTCCTGGATCAGCCGGGCGATCATATAGTCGGAGGGCACGATCACATCAAAGTCCGCGCCGCCCATCTTGATAAGGGAGTACAGCGCCTCGTTGCTCTCGGCGGTCTGGTAGTTTACACGGATGCCGGTCTTCTCCTCGAATTCGGTGATCAGGGACTCGTCGATATACTCGCCCCAGGAGCACACATTGACCACGCGCTCGCTGCGGGCCGCGGCACCGGTGACGATCAGTACCGCCAACAGCACACAGGCCATAGCGCCTGCGGCGATCTTCTTGCCCAATCCAGGATATTTCTTCGGCGCAGGAGCGAACGTAGCGCTCTCGTGATGGACATTGCGGTGATGCTCGGCATGGTTCTCCCGCAGGTTGATGATGGCCAGCAGGATGATGACCGTGACGAACAGCAGCGTGGATACGGCGTTGATCTCCGGGCTGACGCGCTTTTTTGTCATGCCGTAGATGGTCATGGCCAACGTGGAGGAGGACGTACCCGCCGTGAAGTAGCTGATGATGAAATCATCGATGGACATAGTGAAAGCCGTCAGCGCACCAGAGACGATACCGGGCTTGATCTCCGGAATGATGACCTTCCAGAAGGCCTGCATCCAGGTGCAGCCCAAGTCCTGGGCCGCATCGACCAAATTGCGGTCCATCTGCCGTAACTTGGGCCCCACGGACAAAATGACGTAGGGGATGTTGAAGCAGATGTGGGCGATCAACAGTGTGCCAAAGCCCAGGGTCAGTCGCTCAGGCAGCACCACCAGTGACTGCCAGCCGTTGACCCACACGGCGAAGCTGTGCCATCCGTTGAAGAACACCACGAACAGCAGGCACAGGCTGACGCCGGTGACGATGTCCGCGTTCATCATGGGAATGTTGTTCACGGCCATCAGCCCGGTGCGTGCCCGGCGTCGCATACCGTAAAAGCCGATAGCGGCAAAGGTGCCCGCCACGGTGGCGATGACGGTAGCCAGCAGGGATACCAGCAGCGTGGTATACACGCTGTGCATAATGAGCCGGTCGTTCAGCAGCTCGGCGTACCAGTGGAGGGAAAAGCCCTTCCACACGCTGGAGCTGTTGCCGGCGTTGAAGGAAAAGACGATCAGGATGATGATGGGTGCGTACAGGAACAGGCCCACCAGGATCATCAGCAGGCGATCGCCGACGGAGTTGCCCTTTCTCTGTCTCATAGCATCACCGCCTGTTCCTCGCCCTCGCCAAAGCGGTTCATCACCAGCATACAGACAACGACGATCAGCATCATCACCAGGGAAATAGCCGCGCCCAGCTGCGGGTTATACGCCCCGCCCAGGAACTGCCGTTCGATCAGGTCGCCCAGCAACAGCTCCGTGCCGCCGCCCAGCATACGGCTGATGGCGAACGTAGACACAGAGGGCACGAACACCATGGTGATGCCGGACAGCACGCCCGGCAGGCTCAGGGGCAGGATGACCTTGCGGAACACCGTGACGGTGTTGGCCCCCAGGTCGCGGGCTGCCTCCAGCAGGGAGTAATCCAGCTTGCAAATCACAGAGTAGATAGGCAGGATCATAAAGGGTAGGTAGTTATAGACCATGCCCAGCACCACAGCGCCCTGGGTGTCGATCATGGTAAAATACTCCAGGCTGCTGCCTGTCAGATGGTTGTACAGGGCAATGATACCCAGCTTCTGGAACAGCTGGTTCAGCAGGCCGTTGTTCTCCAGGATGGTCATCCAGGAGTAGGTCCGCAGCAGGAAGTTCATCCACATGGGCAGCATGATCAGTACCATGGCCGTGCGGCGGAAGCGCTCGCCCTCCCGGCTGAGAAGGTACGCCACAGGATAGCCCAACAGCAGGCAGATAGCCGTGGCAATCAGCGCCAGCTTGAAGGAACGGCCGAACACAGCAGCGTAACCGCCCATCTGGACAAAGTTGTCCAGCGTGAAGCCGCCCTCGCTGCCGGCAAAGGCATACACCACCATAATGACAATGGGGGCTACTACAAAAATAGCCATCCACACCACATAGGGCACGGCGAAACGGGAGAGCTTACTCTTCATCCTCGCTCTCCTCCTCTTCCGGCTCAGCACCGGCGTCCGCCAGTTCCTCGTATTCCTCGGAGTAAGAGGAATAGTCGCCGAACATACCGGAATACTCGCTCTTCTTCATAATGTGGAAACCCTCGGGATCGATCTTCACGCCGATACGGGCACCCACCGGAGAGTGATCGGTGGTTTGAATCAACCACTTGAAGCCGCGGAAATCCACGATGATATCATATTGCATCCCCTTGAACGTCACGTTGGTGACAGTGCCTACCAACTGGCCCTGCTCCACCGGCACGATGTCGATATCCTCCGGGCGAATGACCACGTCCACCGGTTCATTTTCGGCGAAGCCGCCGTCCACGCAGGGGAATTCCTTGCCATACATTTTCACGACCCTGTCGCGGACCATCGTGCCGTTGAGGATATTGCTCTCGCCGATGAAGTCCGCCACAAAGGCATTCTTCGGCTCGTTGTAGATATCCTCCGGTGTGCCGATCTGCTGGATACGGCCCTTGTCCATGACCACCACGGTGTCGGACATGGTCAGGGCTTCCTCCTGATCGTGGGTGACATATATAAACGTGATGCCCATCTGCTGCTGGATACGTTTCAGTTCGTTCTGCATATCCTTACGCAGACGCAAATCCAGCGCGCCCAGCGGCTCGTCCAGCAGCAGCACCTTCGGCCGGTTCACCAGGGCACGGGCAATCGCCACACGCTGCTGCTGACCACCGGAGAGTTGGTCGACACGCCGGCGGTCAAAGCCCTTCAGGCTGACGACCTCCAGCATTTCACCGACACGCTGCCGTATCTCGTCCTCCGGCACTTTTGCGATACGCAGGCCAAAGGCTATGTTTTCAAACACGTCCAGATGCGGAAACAGCGCATATTTCTGGAACACCGTATTGATCTGCCGCTTATGGGGCGGGACATCGTTGATCCTCTCGCCGTCGAAGGTCACATCGCCGCTGGTGGGCGTGGTGAAACCGCCGATGATCCGCAGTGTGGTAGTCTTGCCGCACCCACTGGGACCAAGCAGCGTGAGGAATTCGGAATCGTTGATGTAAAGATTGATGTGATCGAGAACCAGCTCGTCGTCAAACGCCATGCAGAGATCCCGCAGGCGAATCAACTCTTTGGACATTTATCCTCCTCCATTCATCAGTAAAATAGCCCCCCTTCGACGCGGCGGCAGCGCGTCTGTTCACGCGCTCGTTTCTGTCGAAAGATGGCGAGTACACTATATATAAAAGCGCTGGGAAAGTCAATGGATTTTTCCGTTTTTCCCCGAAAAAAATACAGCGGATGGCAAAAGCCATCCGCTGCACGGCACTCAGCCGAAATATTTGTCCCGGAAGGGCACATTTCCCACTGTAAAGCTCTGCCCGCGCAGATAGTTCAGGTGCCCCGCGTCCGTAGGCAGGTCAAAGGTCAGCTTGTAGGCATACAGGGCCTGCCGCGTCTCGCCGTAGCGGCGGTTTACGTCCCCACGGCCGTATTTGCCGTCCCCCAGCAGCGGGCAGCCCAGATCCGCCATCGTGGCGCGGATCTGGTGGGTCCGGCCCGTCTCCAGCCCGATCTCCACCAAGCTCAGCTCTCCCCGCGTCTCCAGCACCTTGTAATCGGTAATGGCGGTCTTGCCTCCAGGAACCGGCTTATGGTATACGGACACCTGCTTTTTCTTCTCATCTTTCAGCAAAAAGCACTCCACCCGGCCTTCCGGCTTTTTCGGCCGGCCCGCGGTGATGCAGAGGTAGCGCTTGTCCAGTTCCCGGTCCCGTATCTTCTCGTTGATGACCCGCAGCGTCTCGGCGTCCTTGGCCGCGATGACGATGCCGCCGGTATTGCGGTCGATACGATTGCACAGCGCCGGCGTAAAGGCATTTTCCCACTTGGGGTTCCACTCCCGTTTCTGATACAGATATGCCTGAATGTGGTTGATGAGGGTATTCACCTTTTCCGTCTCGTCGGCGTGGACCACCATTCCCTGCGGCTTGTCCGCCAGCAGCAGGTGCTCATCCTCGTACACCACCGTCAAGTGCGGCTTGAACAGCGTCAGAAACAGATTTTCCTCTGAGGGCTTGTCGAAAAACTCGTCGTTGATGTATAATTGCAGCACATCGCCCGCACTGAGCCGCTGGTCCCGCTGGGCACGTCCGCCGTTTACCTTCACCCGCTTGATGCGGATGTACTTCTGCGCCAGAGCAGGCGGCAGCAGGGGCAGCGCCTTGGACAGAAATCTATCCAGCCGTTGTCCGGCGTCATTTTTTCCGATGGTCAGCTCCCGCATAACGGCGTCCTCCCCTGTGTTTCTCTGTTTATTGTACCGTGTTTTTGAAAAAAGTCAAAATATTTGTAAGAAAATGTTTGACAAGGCATTTTGTGTCGGCTATAATACTACACGTGCCATTGTGAGGTGTACTATGCGTTTGAACGTCAACAAGCTGCTGCATACCCCCGATGCCCGACAGGACATCCGTTTTGAAATGGATCTGTCCGACTTGGAATTCGGTGGTTCTTGTCCCGTTTCCCGTCCGGTTGTTGTGGACTGCCGGCTGGAGAATAAGGCTGGGCTGCTGCTGTGCGGAATGACGTTGACCACCACGCTGCATTGTATCTGTGACCGGTGCGGTGAAGCGTACGACGCGGACAAGACGACACGCTACGACTGCGTATTGGCAGAGGCGCGCGAGTCTGACGAAAGCGACGACATCATCCTGCTGGATAACGACGAGGTAGATGTGGAGGAGTTGGCGCGCGACGCCTTTATCCTCGATATGGACACGAAGTTTCTCTGCTCAGAGGACTGCAAGGGGCTGTGCCCCGGCTGCGGTGTGAACCTGAACCGGGAGAACTGCCGATGCAAAAAGGCAGTGGATCCCCGTCTGGCGAAGCTGGCGCAGCTGCTGCAGAAGGATGAGTGAATTACTTTTGTATTACATTGCTGCTCAGGCAATTAAGACCAAGGAGGTGTCAACATGGCAGTCCCTAAGGGAAAAGTATCCAAGCAAAGACGCAATAAGAGACGTTCTTCCGTATGGAAGCTGGCAGCTCCCACGCTGGTGGCGTGCGCCAAGTGCGGCGCGCTGCATCTCCCCCACAGAATGTGCCCGGAGTGCGGCAGCTACAACGGCCGCGAGGTCAAGGTCGTCAAGTCTGTGGCCGCGAAATAAGTTCTGTTGTGCCTTTGCAAGAGGGAAGCGCCGCTTCCCTCTTGTTTTTTACTGCTCCCACACTTTTCGTCATGGGAAGTATCAAAATCCATCGTTTTACTTTATGCTCGTGGGCGGCTATACTATATTGTGCTTGCGTCTCACGTCAAAAAACGGTATAATGAGTTGATTATTATGTGGTATTATGTCCTATTGTGGATAAGGCCGCATTTTGCATGAGTGAGGACGTATTATGAGTACCATCATCACCGCCATCGACCGGCACAGCCCCGCGGAGCGCGCCGGCGTTCAGGTGGGCGAACAGCTTCTATCCATCAACGGCCACCCCATCGTGGATGTGCTGGACTATCGTTTTTACGGCTATGATCCCCTGTCGCACCTTGAGCTGAAAACGGCGGCAGGCAACGTGCGGCACGTCACCTGCCGCAAGGCCGAAGGCCAGGACCTGGGGCTGAACTTCGACACATATCTGATGGACGAAATGCGCTCCTGTGCCAATCACTGCTTGTTCTGCTTTGTGGACCAGATGCCGCCGGGTATGCGCTCCACGCTGTACTTCAAGGATGACGACGCACGGCTGAGCTTTCTGCTGGGCAACTATATCACCCTCACCAACCTGACGGAGCGGGAGGCACAGCGGATCATTGACCTGCACATCAGCCCCATCAACGTCTCCGTCCACGCCACCGACCCACAGCTGCACTGCACCATGCTTGGCAACAAGAACGCCGCCCGGTCGCTGGACTATATCCAGGCCTTCTGCAAGGCCGGTATCGTCATGAACGGGCAGATCGTGGTTTGCCCCGGCTGGAACGACGGTGACCAACTGCGCCGCACCCTGCGGGACTTGACCGAGTGGCAGTTCTCCAGCTGCTCTCTTGTGCCGGTGGGTATCACCAAGTACCGCCAGGGTCTGGCCAAGCTAAGGCCCGTGGACAGGGACTGTGCCCGGGACATCATTGCCATCGCCGAGGAATTCGGGCTGGAAAATCTGCACCGCTTCGGCACCCGTAGGTTCTTCTGTGCTGACGAACTGTTCCTGCGGGCCGGACTGGAGCTGCCCCAAGAGGACTACTACGAGGGCTATCGGCAGCTGGAAAACGGCGTGGGCATGCTGCGCTCGCTGGAGCAGGACTTCCTCAGCGCCATGCGCATGGAGGAGCACGGCGAAGCGCCCTCCCCCTTCACCATCGCCACCGGCACGGCGGCAGCGCCGTTCATGACATACCTGCTGGAGCAGGCCAAGGCGTACTTCCCCGCCCTGCGGGGACAGGTGATCGCCGTGGAGAACGACTTTTTCGGCCACACCATCGACGTAGCCGGTCTGCTGACGGGGCAGGATCTGTCGGCGCAGCTGCAAAAGGTCCCGGATCTGGGCCGGGTGCTGCTGCCGCTGCATATGCTGCGGCACGGCGAAAACGTATTTTTGGACGACTACACCGTGGAGCGTCTCAGCGCTGAGCTGGGCTGCCCGGTGCAGATCGTGGGGATAGACGGCGGCGACCTGCTGGACGCCATGCTGGATAGGGAGGAATAAACTATGGCACTGCCTTTGATAGCGATCGTGGGACGCCCCAACGTGGGCAAGTCCATGCTGTTCAACAAGATCATCGGCCGGCGGCTGTCCATCGTAGAGGACACCCCCGGCGTCACCCGTGACCGTATCTACGGTGAGAGCGAGTGGGTGGGCCGCAGGTTCCGCCTGGTGGACACCGGCGGCATCGAGCCCAATACAGACAGTCAGATTCTGTCCTTCATGCGGGAGCAGGCCCAGATCGCCATCGACAACGCCGACGTCATTATCTTCGTCACGGATATCAAGACCGGCCTGACTGCCTCCGACCAGGAGGTGGCCGGTATGCTCCAGCGCAGCCGTAAGCCCATCGTGCTGGCGGTGAACAAGATGGACTCTGTGGGCGCGGTCGACCCGGATTTCTATGAGTTCTACAACCTGGGTCTGGGCGACCCCGTGGCTGTCTCTGCCGTTCACGGCCACGGCACCGGCGATCTGCTGGACGAATGCATCAAGTATTTTCCGCCGGAAACGGATGAGGAGGACGACTCCGACGTGGTACAGGTGGCCATTATCGGAAAGCCCAATGTAGGTAAATCCAGCTTGACGAACCGTATTCTGGGCGAGGAACGCGTTATCGTCAGCAATGTAGCCGGCACCACCCGTGACGCCATCGACAGCTACTTTGAGAACCAGTACGGCAAATATAATTTCATCGACACCGCCGGTATGCGGAAAAAGTCCAAGGTAGATGACAACATCGAAAAATACAGCGTTCTGCGGGCCACCATGGCTATTGAGCGCAGCGACGTCTGCCTCATTCTCATCGACGCTCAGGAGGGTGTCACCGAGCAGGACACCAAGGTCGCCGGTCTGGCGCATGACGCGGGCAAGGCATGCATTATCGTGGTGAACAAATGGGACCTGATCGAAAAGGACGACAAGACCATGGACCGTATGCGTGAGGACATCCGCCGGGACCTGAGCTATATGCCCTATGCCCCCATTCTGTTCATCTCCGCCCTGACCGGCCAGCGGGTGGGCCGTCTCTTTGAGCTTATCAACTACGTCAACGATCAGGCGGCCATGCGAATCACCACCGGCACGCTGAACAGTGTGCTGGCAGACGCGCAGACCCGCGTTCAGCCACCCACGGACAAGGGGCGCCGCCTGAAGATCTACTACATGACGCAGGTGGGCGTCAAGCCGCCCCACTTCGTCATCTTCTGCAACGACAAAAAGCTCTTCCACTTCTCCTACCAGCGCTATCTGGAAAACCAGCTCCGCAGCGTATTCGGTCTGGAGGGCACGCCCATCGTGCTGACCATCCGACAGAAGGGAGAGGACGACGGTTGAACCATCTCATCGGTGCTACACTGCTGGCCTCACTGGTCATATTGCTGCTGGGCTATTTCTTAGGTTGTCTCAATGGCTCGGTAATGGTCAGCCACTTCATCATCAAGGACGATGTGCGGCAGCACGGCAGCGGCAATGCGGGCCTGACCAACTTCTACCGCACCTACGGTGCCAAATACGCACTGGGCGTCATCCTCTTCGACATGGGTAAAACAGTGATCGCCTGCCTGATTGGCGGTGCAGCCTTCGACTATCTGGCCGGCGACTGGATGTTGGGCGTCCTGCTGGGTGGCCTTGGCTGTGAGTTGGGTCATATGTTCCCGGTGTTCTTCGGCTTCAAAGGCGGCAAGGGCATCCTGTCCGGCGGCACGCTGGTGTGGCTGCTGGATTGGCGCGTAGGACTCATCGCTTGGGGGCTGTTCGCCGCCCTGTGGCTGCTGACGAAATACGTCTCTCTCGGCTCCGTCTGCGCCGCCGCCTCCATGCCCGTCACCACATTTTTCTTCTGCGGCCGCAGCCTCCTCTACACGGCGCTGGCCGTGCTGATCGCCGCGCTGGTGATCTGGTGCCACCGGGAGAATATCACGCGCCTGCTGCATCATCAGGAACGCAAATTCCAATGGCACACCGGCACACCGAAAGAGAAAGAGTAAACAGAGAAAGGACATCACTGACATGAAACACAATCAGATGCGGCAGGTGGTTTTCCCCATCCTGGCCGCCTTTATCTGGGGTACCGCCTTTGTAGCGCAGGATATGTGCGCCGACTCCATCGGCGCGTTCGCCTTCAACGCCAGCCGCTACTTTATCGCGGTGCTGGCGCTGCTGGTGGTCATCGTCATCAGTGACAAGCTGAAAAAGGACAAGCCCGTCCTCTCCCCCGCCGAGAAAAAGGCCGCCAACCGGCAGCTGTGGCTGGGCGGCCTGTGCTGCGGTGCGGCGCTGGCCATGGCCTCCAACTTCCAGCAGGCGGGTATGGTGGCCGGCACCGACGCCGGCAAGGCCGGCTTCATCACCGCCCTGTACGTGGTGCTGGTGCCCGTGTTCGGTCTGTTCTTCAAGCGTAAGGTCAGCCTGCCCACCTGGATCGCCGTGGTGCTGTCCGTAGTGGCTCTGTACCTGCTGTGCATCAAGGGCAGCTTCACGCTGGCTCCCGGCGACCTGCTGATCCTCGTGTGCGCCGTGTGCTTCGCCGTACATATTCTGGTCATCGACCATTTCACCGCCTACTGTGACGGCGTAAAGCTCAGCTGTCTGCAATTCCTGTTTGCCGGCGTTATCTCCACCGTGTGCATGTTCCTCTTCGAGAACGTGGACTTCGCCGCCATCTGGAGCTGCATCCTTCCTCTGCTGTACGTGGGTATCTTCTCCTGCGGTGTGGGCTACACCCTGCAAATTCTGGCACAGAAGGGCTCCAATCCCACGGTGGTCACCATTCTGCTGAGTCTGGAGAGCGTGTTTGCCGTCATCGCCGGTGCCATCATCCTCAAGCAGCAAATGTCCGTCCGGGAGTACATCGGCTGCGCGGTAATGTTCGCCGCCGTTCTCCTGGCCCAGATCGACTTCCCCGTGAAACAGAAAGCCGAATAAAGCGCAAAAAAGAAGCACCCGATCGGGTGCTTCTTTTTTGTGCTTTTGGCTGTCTCAGAACAACGTCACCTGACTGGTATCCGCCATACCGGCAAAGGCGCCCAGCGCCTTCAGCTGCTCGATATGGGTCTTACTAAGCTTGTTGCAGATGGTGGCGAACTCCTCTACAGAGATGAAGGTTTTTCCCTTTCGCTTCTCCACCGTGTCCAGCGCCGCCGTCTCACCCAGACCGCGCACCGTTACAAAGGGAGGCAGCAGGCCGTTTTCCGTGATCTTGAAGTGTGTGGCATCGGAGTCGTAAATACTAATGGTGTCAAAATGGAAGCCCCGCAGATAGAACTCGTAGCACACCTCCAGCGTCACCAGCAGGTTCTGTTCCACGTCGGTGGCGTCCTTATTGTTCTCGATCTCCCTGATTTTCTGCTTCACCGCATCCATGCCGGCGCAGCAGTACTCCGCGTCGAAGGCCTTGGCCCGGATGGAGAAGAACGTAGCGTAGAAGGCCAGCGGCTCATGCACCTTGAACCACGCAATACGGAACGCCATCATCACATAGGCCACAGCGTGGGCCTTAGGGAACAGATAGCCGATCTTGGCCAGAGAGCCGATATACCAATCCGGCACCTGATGCTCCCGCATAGCCTCCTCCCAGCCGTCCTCGAAGCCCTTTTTCTTTACTTTGCCCTTACGCACCGCCTCCATGATCTTAAAGCTCATCTTCGGCTCCAGCCCCATGGAGATCAGGTACAACATGATATCATCGCGGCAGCCCACCGTCTCCAAAACGCTGGCCGTGCCGCCCACGATCAAGTCCCGGGCATTGCCCAGCCACACGTCGGTACCGTGGGAGAAGCCGGACAACCGTACCAGGGTATTGAAATCCTGGGGCATGGTATCCATCAGCATACCGCGGGTGAACCGGGTGTTGAACTCCGGGATAGCCACGGCGCCGGTGGGCCCCAGTATCTCGTCATTTTCAAAGCCCAGCACCTTGGACGAGGTGAAAATACTCATGGTATCCGGGTCATCCAAGGGGATGGCCCGCGCGTTCACGCCGGTCAGGTCCTCCAGCATTTTGATCATGGTGGGGTCATCGTGTCCCAGCATATCCAGCTTCAGGAGGTTGTCCTCCATGCAGTGATACTCGAAATGAGTGGTCACAGTGTCGCTGTTGGCATCGTCTGCCGGGTGCTGCACCGCGGTAAAATCCTCCACATCCATATCATCCGGCACCACCACCAGCCCACCGGGGTGCTGCCCCGTAGTACGCCGCACGCCCACGCAGCCCAGCGTCAGGCGATCCAGCTCCGCGTTGGAGGCCGTCTCGCCCCGTTCCTCCAGGTATTTCTTCACCATGCCGAAGGCGGTCTTTTCCGCCAAGGTACCGATGGTCCCCGCGCGGAACACCTGGGTCTTGCCGAACATCTCGATGGCGTGCTGGTGTGCCCGGGCCTGGTACTCACCGGAGAAATTCAGGTCGATATCCGGCACCTTACCGCCGCCGTAGCCCAAAAACGTCTCAAAGGGGATGTCAAATCCGTCCTTAGCGTACTTTGCCCCGCACATCGGGCAATTCTTATCGGGCATATCCGCGCCGCAGCCGTAGCTGCCATCGGTGATGAACTCAGTATGGCGGCATTTGGGGCAGCGATAATGGGGCGGCAGGGAGTTCACCTCCGTAATGCCGGACATATACGCCACCAGTGAGGACCCCACACTACCCCGGCTGCCCACCAGATAACCGTTTTCCAGGCTGCGCTGCACCAGCTTCTGGGCGGACATATACACCACGTCGTACTTGCCCAGAATGCTTTTCAGTTCCACGTTCAGCCGGTCCACGATCAGCTGAGGCGGCTCGTCGCCATACAGCTCGTGACACTTGTCCCACACTCTGTCATGAAGTTCCTGCTCCGAATTCTCCAGCCGCGGCGGGAACAACCGTCCCGGCGGCAGCAGCTCGATATTTTCGATACGGTCGGCGATGCCGCGCGGGTCGTCGATGACCACCCGATGCGCTTCCTCTTCGCCCAGATAGGCAAACTCCGCCAGCATCTCCTCCGTGGTCTTGAAGTAAATGGGCAGGGGCGCATCGGCATCGGCAAACTTCTTGCTGGCCAGCAGAATATGGCGATACACCTCATCCTCCGGCTCCTGGAAGTGCACATCACCGGTGGCGCACACTGGCTTGCCCAGCTCCCGGCCCAACCGGACGATGGTACGGTTGAACTCCCGCAGCTCCTCCTCTGACTGCACCGTGCCGTTGCGAAGCATGAACATATTATTGCAGATGGGCTGTATCTCCAGGTAATCGTAGAACGATGCGATGCGCTTCAGCTCCGCCCAGTCCTTGCGGTCCGCCACCGCCCGGAACAGCTCGCCTGCTTCGCAGGCTGAGCCGATAATGAGGCCTTCCCGATGGGCGATCAGCTCCGTCTTGGGGATAATGGGCACACGCTTGAAATACTTGAGATTGGAAGCCGAGATCAACTGATACAGGTGCTTCAGGCCCAGCTTGTTCTTCGCCAGGATGATAATATGCTTGGGGTGCCGGCTGCCGCCGCCCCGGGGCCGCAGCTTCTCCATCTGCCCGTTGATCTCCTGCAGACGGGAAATTCCCATCTCCCGCCGCATTCTCTCAAAAAAGGGTATCAGCATATACCCCACCATCCCCGCGTCGTCCGACGCCCGGTGGTGGTTGAAGGCGGGCAGATCCAAATGCTCCGCCACGATGTCCAGCTTATGTTTGTGCAGCTCCGGCAGCAGGTTCTGCGCCAGGATCAGGCTGTCGATGTACGTGGGGTCGAATTCCAGCCCCGCCCTGCGGCATCCGGCCCGGATAAACCCGATGTCGAACTCCGCATTGTGGGCCGCCAGCGGTCGCCCGTCCACGAATTTCAAAAACGCCGCCAGTGCTTCCTCCGGCGGCGGCGCGTCCGCCAGCATGGCGTCCGTAATGCCCGTCAGACCGATGATCTCCGGCGTCAGCCGACGGCCGGGGTTCACGAAGGTCTGAAACGTATCCGTGATCTGCCCGTTTTTCAGCACCACTGCGCCGATCTCCGTGATGGCCTCCCGCTGTACCTTTAATCCTGTGGTTTCGATGTCGAAGCACACGATCTCGTCGTCAAAGTCCTGATCCTGCGCACCGTGTACGGCAATGCGGTCGTCCAGGTTGTTGACGTAGTACCCCTCCACGCCGTACAGGATCTTGATCTTCCCCTTGCCCGCGTCCCGCGCCTTTGGGAATGCCTGCACCGTGCCGTGGTCGGTAATGGCAATAGCCGGGTGGCCCCAGGCTGCCGCCTGCTTTACCACCTTGCCCACATCCGTCAGAGCATCCATGCTGCTCATCTGCGTATGCAGGTGCAGCTCCACCCGCTTCTCCGGTGCATTGTCCTGCCGGGCCGTATGGCTGATCTTCATAATATTCACCGGCCGCAGCAGGATATCCTTCCCGTCGTAGGTCAGTTCCACCTTGCCCTGCAGGCGCAGCCACATCCCGTCGTTGATCGCGCCGCCCAGCACCTTGGCCTCTTTTTCATCCATGGCCTTCCGCACGGCCACGGAGCCATGCTCATCGGTGATGTTGAAGTTCAGCGTCCACATTCCCTTGCGCCGCGTCTCATAGCACTCCGTCTTGAACACCCGGCCCTCCACAATGGCGCTGCCCTGCTTGATATTCAGTTCGCCGATAGGCGTCAGCTTTCCGGTGATCGTCTTGCCCCAGATCACCCCGTTGTCGCCCTTTTGCTCGCCGGTGCCGCAGAAATGCAGCAGCACCTGCCGCAGATCATACTGCTGCGCCAGCATCTGCTGCAGGGCATCCTGCGCCGCCTGGGGCAGTGTCTCACTGCTCTCTATCTGCACCTCCAGCGTCCGGCCCGCCATATCCAGCGCGCCGCTGATGATGCAGGCGTCGTGCAGCAGCAGGCGCAGCTGCCGCGGCGCCTGAAAGCTCTCAAACAGCGTAAAAAACGGTACTCTCTCCGCCATGTCTCTCCCCTATCGTATCTCTTGTCACAGCTTGTCGATCTCCTCGAACAGCGCGTCCACCAGCTGGTCCTCCGGCACCTTCCGCAGAACCGTTCCCTTGGCGAACAGCAATCCCTCGCCCTTGCCTCCGGCGATGCCCACATCCGCAGCAGTGGCCTCACCCGGTCCGTTGACCACACACCCCATCACCGCCACGGTGATGGGCTTGTCACAGCTCTTCAGCCGCCGTTCCACCTCCCGGGCGATGGGCAGCATATCATACTTCGTCCGCCCGCAGGTAGGGCAGGCGATCAGGTCCGGCCCCGTCTGCCGCAGACCGCAGGCCTGCAAAATACGCTTGGCGGCCACTACCTCCTCCACCGGGTCGGCAGTCAGGCTCACCCGCAGCGTATCGCCGATACCCCGACACAGCAGTCCGCCGATGCCGATGGCCGACTTCAGCACCCCCATCTCCGGTGTGCCGGCCTCGGTGACGCCCAGATGCAGCGGATAGTCCACCTTTTCGTGCAGCAGCTCGTAGGCCGCCATATTTACCGGCACCCGGGAGCACTTCACGGAGATGCAGATATCCCCGAAGCCGCACTCCTCCAACAGGCGCACATGTCCCAGTGCACTCTCAGCCAGCGCCTCGGCGGTCACGCCGCCGTATTTTTGCACCAGGTCCTTCTCCAGCGAGCCGCCGTTGACGCCCACACGGATCGGAATGCCCCGCTCCCGGCAGGCGTCGGCCACGGCCCGCACGCGGTCCTTCGACCCGATGTTGCCGGGGTTGATGCGTATTTTATCCACACCGCCGTCCACACACAGCAGCGCCAGCCGGTAATCAAAGTGGATATCCGCCACCAGCGGGATGTGTATAGCCGCCTTGATGCTCGGAATGGCCCGTGCGGCCTCCTCCGTGGGCACCGCCACACGCACGATCTCGCAGCCCGCCTGCTCCAGGCGCTGTATCTGCCGCACCGTGGCGTTCACGTCCTCCGTGGGCGTATTGCACATGGACTGTATGCTTACGGCCGCGCCGCCGCCCACCGGTACCGCGCCCACCTGTATGCGTCTTGTCACCGTCCCCGCCTCCTCAGTGGATCAGCTTTCCCACGTCGCTGAACACCAGCACCACCATCAGCGCCAGCAGCAAAACAAGTCCCGCGAAGTGGATATAGTTCTCATATTTAGCCGGTACCTGCTTCCGGAACAGCAGCATGGCTGCCGCGTTGATGATCAGGAAGAATATCCGCCCGCCGTCCAGCGCCGGCAGCGGCAGCAGGTTCATCACCGCCAGATTCACTGCGATCAGCGCCGCGATGTAGGCGATGTTCTCCACCGCCGCCTGGGTCGTCTCCGCCTGCTCACCTACCTGTACCATGGTGGACACGATCCCCACCGGACCACTCAGATCCCGCAGGCCCGCCTGCCCGGTAAAGAGCATTTGCAGGCTCAGCCGCACCAGACGCACGAAATCCACGGCGTTGTTCCAGGTGTAGGCCAGTTTGTCGCCGAAGGTGGCCGCCGCCGCACCGAAGTATATTCCGTAGCCGCTGTACACATTTCCGCTTTGATCGGTATACGTCTGTCTCGTCATGGCAAAGTCGTCCAGGCGCACCTTCTCCCCGCCGCGGTCCACCACCAGGTCGAATGTGCCGGTCTTATTCAGGCCAAGCAGCAGGCTCACGTCGCTGTAAATGTACACGCGCTCCCCATCGATGGACACCAGCCGGTCCCCGGTCTGCAAGCCGTCGGCGCTCTCCAACGGACAACCCTCGGCAAAGCCGGAGATCACCGGCTGATAGAACCCCTGCGCCGGCGCATACAGGCAGAAGATGATAATAAGCCCCGCCAGAAAATTCATGGCCGCGCCGGCGGCAAAAATGATCAGCTTTTTCCAAAAGCCCTGGCGGTTCAGCGCCGCCGGATCGTCAGAGTCCTCCTCTTCCCCCTCCATGGCACAGAAACCGCCCACCGGAAAAGCCCGCAGAGAATACTGGGTATCCCCCCGCTGTTTTTTCCACAGCACCGGTCCCATGCCGATGGCGAACTCGTTGACCCGCACGCCGCAGGCCTTGGCCGCCAGAAAATGCCCCAGCTCATGGACGGCGATCAAAATACCGAACACCAGCAGGGCCGCTATGATATATACGATCATGTATGCAAGCTCCTTTTCCGGATGTCACAGGGCGGCGCGCCGCGCCGCCTTGTCTGCTTCCAGTATATCCGCAAGGCTTGGCTGATATTGCACTGGCACCAGCTCCAACGCGCGCTCCACCCGCCGGGAGATATCGTTAAAGCCGATCTCACCCCGCAGAAACATTCCCACGGCCGCCTCGTTGGCGCCGTTGAGTATGGCGCAGGCGGTGCCGCCCACCGCTGCGGCATACCGTGCCAGGCGCAGACAGGGGAACGCCCTCTCGTCCGGCTCGGCAAAGGTCAGCGCGCCGCAGGTCAGCAGATCAAGCGGCTTATCCGGGCTCTCGGCCCGGTGGGGATACGTCATGGCATAGCGGATGGGCAGCTTCATATCCGGCGTGCCCAGCTGCGCCAGCAGTGCCCCGTCCCGGAACTCCACCAGCGAATGCACGATGCTCTGGCGGTGTATCACCGCCTGCACCTGCTCCACCGGCAGGCGATAGAGCCGCATGGCCTCGATGATCTCCAGTCCCTTGTTCATCAGTGTGGCGGAGTCCACCGTGATCTTCGGTCCCATGTGCCAGTTGGGATGGCGCAGGGCATCCGCCGCCGTCATGTGCTCCAGCTCGTCGAAGGTCCTTCCGTAGAACGGCCCGCCGGAGCAGGTCAGCAGGATACGCCGCACCTCACCCCGGTCCCGGCAGCCCTGCAAGCACTGAAACACCGCGCTGTGCTCACTGTCCACCGGCACGATCTCCGCGCCGTATTTCTCCGCCGCGTCCATCACCAGCTCACCGGCGCACACCAGCGTTTCCTTATTGGCCAGCGCGATGCGCTTGCCTTTTTGGATTGCCGCCAGTGTGGGACGCAGCCCCACGCTGCCCATCACGGCAGTCACCACCGTGTCCGCCTCGGTCATAGCGGCGGCAGCCAACAGGCCCTCCTCCCCTGCCATGACCTCAATGCCGGTCCCCCGCAGCCGTTTTTTCAGCGCCAGCGCCGCATTTTCGTCATACAGCACCGCAAGGCGCGGCATATACTGCCGCGCCTGCTGCTCCAACAGGTCTACCTGTGTATTGGCGGTCAGCGCCGCCACGCGGAGGCCCAGCTCCCCGGCCACCTCCAGCGTCTGCCGCCCGATGGAGCCGGTAGCCCCCAACAGGGCGATGGTTTTCGTCATAGGTCCTTCCTCAATACAGCGTCACAGCGTTGATAAGCATCCACGTCACCGGTGCAGCGAAGATCACACTGTCGAACCGGTCCAGCACGCCGCCGTGGCCCGGCAGCAGCCGTCCGTAGTCCTTGATGCCGCACTGCCGCTTCACGCAGGAGAAGCTCAGGTCGCCCAGCTGCCCCAGCACCGCGCCCACGAAGCCCAACAGCACACACCAGCCGATGTGCAGCTGCACCTCCGTACATAGGAAGAAGAATATCCGGAACAGGATCATTCCCACCATGCCGCCCACCAGACCGCTGACCGCACCTTCCCGTGTCTTCTTCGGGCTGACTCTGGGCGCCAGCTTTGTTTTCCCGAACAGCATACCGCCGAACAGCGCCAGAGAGTCGCTCATAAACGCCGACACCAGCGGGATCAGCACCAGTCCGGCGCCGTATTCCAGCATCCGCAGCCGCACCAGGCAGCCCAGCGCCAGCGGGATCACCAATCCGGACACCGCCATAGCGCTGATATCCGGAAAATCCAGCTCGTCGTCTTTGCCGAAGGCCTGCACCGCCGCGATGAACATTACCACGATCAGCGCCGCCAGCAGCCATACCATGATCGTATGTATGGCGGTACCCGTGAAGTCACCGCCGCTGAAATACACCGTGAACACGGTGAACACCGCCAGCGTGGCCGCCAGCCCCCACCAGTGCGCCGCTTTCTCCGGCGCGGCGGCCTCATGGCAGCCGATGACGCACAGCGCCGCCACCAGCACCGCCGTGGCCCAATCCGGTGCGAAGCACAGCACGCCGATCAATGCCGGCACGCCGATGATCGCCACCAGTATTCTCTGTTTCATGGTCGTCACCTCACTTTACGCCGCCGAACCGGCGATCCCGCCGCTGATAGTCGATGATCGCTCTGTCCATATCCTGCCGGGTAAAATCCGGCCACAGCGTGTCGCAGAAATAGAATTCGCTGTAGGCACACTGCCACAGCATGAAATTGCTCAGCCGTATCTCGCCGCTGGGGCGGATGATCAGCTCCGGGTCGGGGATACCGGCAGAGTACATATTGGCGGAGAGGTTCTCCTCCGTCCAGTCCACCCCCTGCTCCGCGCACAGCCGCGCCGCCCGCAGTATCTCCGCCCTGCCGCCGTAGTTCAGACACACATTGGCCTGGAACCCCGCATAGCGGCCGGAGATGTCATCCGTCTCATGCGCCAGCGCCTGCAGCTCCGGGGACAGTGCGCTGAGGTCGCCGAAGAACCGCAGGCGGATGTGCTCCTTTTCCATGGTGTCGATAGCTTCCCGCAGATACTGCTCCAGCAGGCCCATGATGGTATTCACCTCATCGGCGGGCCGCTTCCAGTTCTCTGTGGAAAAGGCGTATACCGTCAGGTATTCCACTCCCAGTTCCTTGCAGTAGGTGGCGATGTCGCGGAACACCTCTGCCCCCGCCTTGTGCCCCACCGTGCGGGGCAGGCCGCGTTTTTTCGCCCAGCGGCCGTTGCCGTCCATAATAACAGCGATATGGCGGGGAAGGCGGCTCCTGTCCACCTCCCCCGCCGTATGGGGCGTTTTCTTCGTAAACAGTCCCATTAAACAGACATCAATTCCTTTTCCTTGTTGTCCAGGATCTTGTCGATCTCCTTGCAGCTGTCATCGGTCAGCTTCTGCAGGTCCTTTTCGGCGATCTTCAGCTCGTCCTCGGTGATCTCGGACGCCTTCTGCTGCTTCTTGAAGTTATCCATCGCATCCCGGCGGATATTCCGCACAGCCACCTTGCCGTTCTCGGCGTACTTGTGGATCTGCTTGACCAGCTCCTTGCGGCGCTCCTCGGTCAGCTGGGGGAAAGCCAGACGAATGCACTTACCGTCGTTCTGGGGGTTGATGCCCAAGTCGGACTCCTGAATGGCCTTTTCAATACCCTTCAGAATGCTGGCATCCCAAGGGGTAATGACCAGCGTCCGCGGGTCGGGCGAGCCGATAGAGCCGATCTGCTGGATGGGCGTGGGGGTACCGTAATAGTCCACGCTGATGCGGTTGAGCACGGAAGCGTTGGCGCGGCCGGCACGCACGGTGTCGAAGTCGCTCATCACGGATTCAATGCTCTTCTTCATTTTTTCCTCGTAAACCTTGTACTCGTCCTTCAACATGGGGTCAGTCCTCCTTCACGATCGTTCCGATTTTTTCGCCGCGCATGGCGCGGATGATATTCTCCGGGTCTTTCAGGGCAAATACCAGTACCGGGATGTGGTTGTCCATGGACAGGCTGGTGGCGGTAGAGTCCATCACAGCCAAGTGCCGCTTGAGCACCTCGTCGTAGGTGATGCTGTCAAACTTCACCGCGTCGGCGTTCTTGGCCGGGTCGCTGTCGTACACGCCGTCGATGTTCTTGGCCAGCAGTATCACGTCCGCGTCGATCTCCGCCGCCCGCAGCACCGCCGCGGTATCCGTGGAGAAGAACGGGCAGCCGATGCCGCAGCCAAAAATGACCACTCTCCCCTTCTCCAGATGCCGAATGGCCCTAGCGCGGATATACGGCTCCGCCACGGCCCGGATCTCCAGCGCCGTCTGCACACGCACGTCCACACCCTTCTGCTCCAGCACGTCCGCCATGGCCATGCAGTTCATGGCCGTGGCCAGCATACCCATGTGATCGGCCCTGGTGCGCTCGATGTGTCCCTCGCCGTCCTTTACGCCGCGCCAGAAATTGCCGCCGCCGATGACGATACCCACCTGCACACCCATGTCCACACACTGCTTGATAACGTCCGCCACCCGGCCCATGACCTGAAAGTCCAGACCGAAGTGCTTATCGCCGGCCAGCGCTTCGCCGCTGATCTTCAGCAGCACCCGCTTGAATACTGGTTGCTCCATCGCCGTTCCTCCCTAATTTTCTATCAGGTATTTTACCTTATTTCTCCCGTTTTGCATAGGGGGAAAATCGAAAATTTTTCTGAATTCTTTTTTGCGGATCCCGCGTGCCCTGCGCCTGCGGCGCATGATGCAAAACGAAAGGCTTTGTTTTTTTCCACCGGCGGTGTATAATGGAGAAAACACTTTTCCGGAGGCTGATTTTCATGGAACTTCTGCACGTGCTGGGCAATACATATGCGGCCGTCGCCGCCACCGCCCTGCTGCCCGTTTATAAGCTCAATGACCGGGATGTGGTGCTCATCGACACCGGCTACGCCAAGCTGGACAGAGCCGGCCTGACCGCGCTCATCGACGGCAGCGGCTGGCGTCTGCGCGCCATTCTCTGCTCCCACGCCCACTTCGACCACACCGGCAACGTCCGGTATTTGCAGGAGCGATACGGCGCGAAAGCCGCCATCTCCCTGATCGAAGCCGGTATCTCTGTGAACCCGGACAGCTACCGCGCCAACTACGTGGCCCTGACCTACGGCAAAAGCCGTGAGCTGTTTCTGGAGGAGTGCTTCACCGCAGATCGGGTCATCTTCCCCCAGGAGGACCACATCGACGTAGACGGCGCCCGGTTCGGCGTACTGTCTCTCCCCGGCCATTCGGCAGGCCAGCTGGGCTTTGTCACGCCGGACGGCGCGGCCTATCTGGGTGACTGCCTCATCGATCAGGCCCTGATCGACGGCGCCAAGCTGCCCACCAGTATGTTCGTCGCCAAGGATCTGGAGAGCAAGGCCGCCCTCCGCGCCACGGACTACCCCGCCTATATCATCGCCCACAAGCAGATCATCACCGACCGCGCGGAGCTGTCTGCCCTCATCGACAGCAACATCGCCTTCATCCACCGCAAGGAGCGGGAGCTGCTGGACGACCTCACCGACGGCATGACGTTCTCCGACTGGATATACGCCTTCTGCCAGCGGGAGAACATCCGCACCCGGCAGGAGCTGAAATTCAGCATCGTGGAGCGGAACTTCACCAACTTCACCGACTGGCTCACCGACACCGGCAAGGTACGCGTAGAGCGCGACTTCTGCGCCAAGCGCTACTACCGCGTCTGACCCGCGCCCATCGAAAAAGCCACCCCTCAGGGTGGCTTTTTTCTTGTTCACTGCACCGTAAACGTGTCCGCCATGGCGTTGAGTGCATATCCCAGATGCTCCGTCTGCGCCACGGGATAGGTCTTGATGACCGCGAACCGCTCTGTGTCCGAGCCGCGGAAAGCCGCCGTCCAGTCCTGGTTCCCGGCGCTGTCCGTGCCGGACATATCCCCCTGCTTGCTCTCGATGAGGGCAAAGCTGCTCCCCGCCGCGCCGATGGCCCAGTCCTGCGCCTCCTTCAGCGTCATAGCGCCCAGATGCGCCACATAAAGCCGCGCGAAGATGTCCTCGGTGCTCTCCCAGACCTCGACAGGCTTGCCGTTGAGGACAGGTGAGCCATCCACCGTCGCGTCGTTCCAGCCGTCCATGGGAGTAAGCCGGTGCCACCCATCGGCGAGGATGCAGATGCTGTAGCCGCTTCCGCTGTACCACGCAGCGGGATAAGAAACTAACCCCGCGCCGTTGTCGTTGAAGCTAAGTGTGTCCTGACGCGCCGCCTCCGTCCGGTCGATATACCGGAACTGTACGTTATACAGGCCGTCCATGCCGATACCGGTATATGCCTGCGCAAGGTCGATGACCTCGCCGTCATGCAGCAGCCTGTTTTCACTTGTGTAGCGCCCGTACAGGGTGAAGCCCTCACCCTTTATCACGGACAGCTGCGCGCCGCTGCCCACCTCATACACCGGGATGTCCTCGCTGTAATTCTCGTCGTATGTCACCGTGCGGTACGTCACGGAATAGACCTCCGACACGGAGATGCTCAGCTGGTCCCTCTCATAACTGGCGGCCACCGGCAGCCCGCCGGTCAACTGGGACATGGCATACCGGGAAATATCCTGCAGCAGCACCTCCGATGCGTCGCCCCGGCCGTCGGGGGCTTGCTGTCCCGCCAGCCGGCGGAGATACGCCTTCACCGTGTTGGGGGCTTGCTGGTAGCGGTGCGCCAGCACGTCCATGGCACCCTCGGCATACGCGCCGTCACCGTTGAGGTAGTACGCGCACAGATAGCTCAGGGGCACGGTCTCCCAGTCTGGCAGCTGCGCCGCGTCGTACACGATGCCGTAGTCCTCCGCCCGGACGCTGCACGGGTCGTTCTCACCGGTAGAACTCCACGGCATGGTTTCCTCGAAGCTCGGCTGCGCGTCGCCGGGATAGTACACGATGGAGCCGTCCTCCAGACGCGCCTGTAAAACATCCATCAGCGCTTGCAGACCCGCCGCGCTCTCCCGCACGGCGTTGTAGTCCGCCGCCACATAGTCCCCGGCGTACACCGTGCCGGACACAGGGGTCTCCCCTTCCGCGCCGATGTCCTCCCACCGCAGCCATTCCGCGTTGTCGATCAGCGCCAGCGCGATATAGCCCCGCTGCGCCATCTGCCGGTTCCACTCCGCGCTGCGCTGCGGCAGCGCGCCTGCAAAGGTGTAGCGCACCACCACGCCGTAGGGCTCGCTGGCTGTTTCGACCTCAAAGGAGTAGGTATACGCCTGACCATCGCCGGCAGCGCCGGCCGCCCGGAAGCCCAGCGCGTCCAGTATGCCGCTGACGGCAGCATTGTCACCGATATACTCCGTCCGCAGGGCGTACAGTTTCTTCGCGTCCAGGGGATAGCCGCCCTTATCCTCCGCCGGCTTCGTCAGCAGACACACGCCGATGATGACCGCCGCGACGACCAGTAGGATGACAGCCCAGAGGGCGGGCTTCTTATAGTTGAGCACGTTCTTCACCCTTTCTTTCACAGCCACTTCGCCAAAAGCCAGCGGGCACACCGCCGCCATTTTCGGCTGGGCGGCGCAGGACACCAGTGCGCGGGAGTATGCGGCCCGCTGCGCCGCATCTGCGTTTTTCAACACCATTTCATCACAGGCGCGCTCCATGTCGCGGCCCAGCAGGACATACGCCGCCCAGAGGACCGGGTTGAACCAGTTGACCGCCAGCAGCAGAAATGCCAACGGTTTCCACACATGGTCCCAGCGGCGGATATGGCACCTTTCGTGGGCGAGCACCTGAGGAAAGTCCTGCTCCGACACGGTTTCCGGCACATAAATGCGGGGTGCGAGCACGCCCAGCACGAAGGGCGTGGACCAGTCGGTGCAGCGATAGACATTGTCCTGTATGCGGAGGGCGGCGCGGAGCCGCCAGCGCATACGCAGCAGGCTGAGGGCCATGTACAGCGCCATGCAGCCCACGCCCGTCAGCCAGATGGCGGGCAGCTGATCCAGCAGCGCAAAGCCTTGTGCCGCAGCGGGTCCCGCCATTTCCGGGCGCTGCTCCGGCGGGGTGGAAACATAGGCCTTTTCCTGCTGGCGAAGCTCCTGATAGGCCTGGATGGGCGGGCTTTCGGGCTGCTGGAGGCTGACGGGGCTCTCTACTGTCAATCGGGCTGGAAGCAGCAGCCGCAGGGCCACCAGCAGCCACAGCATACACACGGCGCGGCGGGGCGCACGGCGCAGCAGCGGCCGCACCGCCATCACCGCCAGCGCGATGAGGCCCGCCTGCCAGGAAATTTCCAATACGGAGGTAAACAGGCTATTCATTTTCTTCTCCTTTATGGCACAGGGCATAACACTGTATGCCGCAGCGCGGTTCAGTTACGTCCGGAATTCTTCTGCTCGAAGCGGTCGATCATGGCGTGGAGCACATCGGCATCCTCTTTGGAAAGTTTTGAATTTCCCATAAAAGCCGTCAGAAATGCCGGCAAGCTGCCGTGGAAGTTGTGGGCTATAAAGGCGCGGCTCTCCGCGCGCTGCACGTCCTCCCGCCGTACCAGCGCCGTGACCACGGCGTTCTCCGTGTGCACCACGCCGCGCTCGGCGAGACGCTTGATGACCGTATAGGTGGTGGATTTTTTCCAGCCCAGCTCCTCGGCACACAGGCGGACCAGCTCACTGCTCTTTATAGGCTCATAGGACCACAGTATCTCGCAGAAGCGCAGCTCACTGTCAAAAATTTTCGGTGTTTCCACAGGGTTTTCCTCCTTGGTCGAATGTAGTAGACCCGTTTTTAGTCTAACGCATTAGACCTGTCTTGTCAAGTATTTTTTCTTGCTTTTTGTGTTACTTTTACTTTACTTTTCTTGTACGCTTATGATACCTTAGTGCAGAGGATGTTATAGGGACATGTAAGCTATATGTCAGGCACGGCAAAAACAGGTACGGAAGGGGCGCAGCATGGATATCGTGTATGAGGATAAGCGGATCGTGGTGGCGGTAAAGCCGGCGGGGGTGATCTCCACTGACGTGCGGAACGGTATGCCGGAGCTGCTGCGGCAGACGCTGCACACCGCGTGCATACGGACGGTACACCGGCTGGACGCGCCGGTAGCAGGGCTGATGGTGTTCGCACGGAGCGCCTACGCCGCCGGGGAGCTGTCACGGCAGATACGGGAGGGGGAATTCGAGAAAACGTATCTGGCGGTGGTGCGGGGAACGCCGGAGGCGGACGAGGGAGAGCTGACGGACCTGCTGGGCCGGGACAAGACGCGGCGGATGACCTATGTGGCCGAGGGGCCGGGGAAGGACGTGCGGGAGGCGCGGCTGCGGTACCGGGTGCTGGACCGGCGGGCGGGATACGCGCTGGTGCGGGTCCGACTGCTGACGGGGCGAACGCACCAGATACGGGTGCAGTTCGCGTCACGGGGGATGCCGCTGGTGGGCGACCGGCGGTACGGGGACGCGGCAGAGGCGGACACGCCTATCGCGCTGTGGTCGGCGGGATTGGCGTTCCGCCACCCGGAGACGGGAAAGGCCATGGCGTTTGAGCTGGCGCCGCCGCGCACGGCGCCATGGACATGGTTCGAGACATGAAAAAGACCGCCGGGAGGCGGTCTTTTTATGCGCTTTTTTGCCTGCGGGCGCGGGATGGGGAGTTTCGCCGCCCCGGCGGCGAGCAGGTGTTGCGCCTGCGGGCGCGGGATGGGGAGTTTCGTGCTTCGGCACGAGTAACTTTCTTTTTTTGTAAAAAGAAAGTTACCAAAGAAAACCACTT
>ERZ791840.51-NODE-51-length-91164-cov-21.764392_pt1 | contig 91164 bp, 74 predicted proteins | sample MGYA00510291_ERZ791840 | MGnify/ENA primary metagenome ERZ791840 (study PRJEB30046, sample SAMN00715256) | human gut metagenome | study: EMG produced TPA metagenomics assembly of the A metagenome-wide association study of gut microbiota in type 2... | reverse complement strand
GGATATTTTACGCTTCCTTTAGGATCTATACTACATTTAACCCAATCAGACATATCCGCTTTAGCCGCTGTCTTATTCTCAGAAGATTCATTAACAACTTGATTTTCACTTGCAATTGTAGTTGTAGCATTATCTGTTTTGCTATCACTTTTTCCACATCCTATTAAACTTACTCCTAATGTTACTACCATCATTCCCATCAAAAATTTCTTTCTCATATTAATCTCCTTTTTATTAAATTAATACCCTAAGGTACCTTTATATTTAATAGTATACCATGAAGTTCCTGTCAAATTACTCTTTGTTGTATCTTCCATAAAAGGCATTGCCAGCATCATAGGCTTCACCTGAACAGTAGCTTCCATTGTAAGATATGTAGATGCTTTCTTCATTACAAAAGCACTATTATCATCCGCTGTTGTTGCATATTTTTTATTGATGTGTTCAATGTTTAACTGTATAACATCTGAAATTCTATAAAGTACAGCCTCATCATTAACCATTGTTGATATAAATAGGAATAATGTCAGATAATCACTATATCTCCATGACAAAAGATTTCCAATAACAGAATCCTTTTCATTTTCCATTTTTACTCCTGAACCTGATAATACATTGCTTATTTGATTCCTAAGTTCTTTTTTTAGTGATTCTGCACCTTCCTTAGCTGCCTCTTTTATTTTCTTTTTGCAATTCTCTTTGATATTATTTAATTCTGTTCCCGCTGTTTTTGTGAGGGTTTCAATCTTTGCATCTATTTGTCCATTTATATATTTCAACTGTATTTCCAAAGAATTATCAGCTTCTGTCACTCCAGTTGTTGCAGTTGATTTAACTTCTTCAAATAAATCTTTTATATTATTACCTTCTTTTAGATAATCCACTGCTACTTTTTTTGCATTATAAATAGACTCATCTGTTTTAGATTCTTCTAACCATTCATCTAAATACTCTATCACCTTGTTTTTCTTTTTATCACTATACTCAAGACTACTTGAATTATCAGATGCCTCTTCCAAAAACTCGAGATTAACATTGTTAATAAATACAACCGCTTGGTTTGTAGCTTCCTTTGCATAACTTTTTATTTTTTCTATTGCTGCTTCCACAGCACTTTCTGCCAAATTGTCTATTTCCTCTTTCCCACCATTAATAATATTCGTTAATTGCTCATCCGTCATCTCTAATAATTCATTAAGTTTTTTATATCCCTCATCTATAACCTTATCAGCTACATTTTCTGCGATTTCACCTAATGCTGAAGATGGTTTCATAATCCATGTTTTATTATTTTTTACAAGTGGAACAGCTTCACCCATCTTTAACTGATATAAATCATATGTTGACTCAGCGACTGCCAGTGCAAGTGTTATCGCAATTTTGGCAATCGGTATAAGTGGCGTAAGCGGAGGAACACCAAATAATGCTGTTGCTGCAGATGTTGCTATCGTATTAATTTCTGCATCTGTGAATGCATATACTGAATTCAATGCGAATCTTATGAGGAATATTGTTCCATATGTTTTATTTATTCCACTTGTTGAACTATCTCCACCATATATTATGTATTCAACTTCTGAACCATACAGATAATTGTTCTCTGGCTTTATATCTGTTTTCGTAATAGATTTTGCTTTTGAAAGATAACTGCTAAAATCACTTTTTACTGAACCGTCATCGTTATACCAGCTACCTACAGTTGTACCACCTTCCTTTTTAACTATCTCATTCTCATATGTATCATACGAAAACATTCCCATAACATAACTGGTTATATACATGTTGTCTCTGGCTTTTGTACCCAAATCACTTGCTGCACTTAATATCTGCTCTATTATTCCTGAGCTTGCACTTGATGACGCCAAATCCTCTGAACTTTTATCTGATATTCCATCCTCAGCCGTCTTAATTGCATTTTCTGATTGTGTGTTTCCTCCTGATGGAAGTGCTGCCTTATAAGTACTTACATCTGTTTTAAGTTTTTTAGTTCTTTCTGGTTCTGGCTTATCTTTCCCAGTCTTTTCTAATTTGGATACTTCGTTTTTATAATCTGCCTTATCTGTAGCATCTTTTACTTTCGTAGTTGCTGTGGAAGATTCATCATATGAAGCTCCTGAATCATAATAATTGTTATATAACCATTTGTAAAAATTCGGCATTTCCTTTGTTAAGTCTGGATTGGACGAATCAGTCCAATCCATATTCAGATTACCAGTAGATATCTGTGCTTTAACTTCTGATATGAGTGAATCATAATCACTTCCATCTGATCGTGATGGAATAATATTATTCATGGTATTCTTCTGATCATCAGACATAACTCCTGTAACCGTCCCACTCCCAGGATTATCTCCAAATTCTTTCCACTGTGTTGAGCCAAGCTTATATGCCTCTATCTGCCCCCTGACATTTTCAAGGCTTGTCTTAGCTGCATTTAACCTAGTGATAAGTTTCTCAATTTCATCTGCCTTTATTGTTGACTCAAGGTTTTTTAATTCTGTGATATCGTTTTCACCCATTGAAGTATCTTTAACCTGATTTGCAGTTGTATTCCAACTTGACTTAGCTGTATTATAAGAACTGCTATCATTTTGTAAGTCACTTTTAACCTCTGTCAGCAATGTTACAGCTGTGGACAGATTACTTATCTTTTCATTTACAAGATTATAATAATCATTGGCTTCATCTCTTGCCGTTTTAAGATTACTCTCTACATCTTCTTTTTTTCTGTCATATATTCCGCTAATCTTAGATGCCCCTGCTTCAAGTCGTGACATCATATTATTAAATACAACATAATCATTTGCTAATGATAGTGTATGTGAACCATCATCATTAGTTGTATCCTTTATAATGTTCCCAATTATATCATTACACGCTTTTTCTAATGTCACTTTTCCAGATGTATCACTACTGGCACTTTTGAATTTATTATCACTGTCTGTTCTTACAACATATGTTGTATCTAATGAATCACTATGCTCCATAGCACTCTGTAAATCTATGACCGCTTTCCAGAATTCTTTAGCATAATATGCATAACCTGAATCAATTTCTTCATTAAATTTATTAAGAACATACATCCACTTTACATCTGACCAACTATCTGCATCTTGTGGAAGACTCTGACAATAATACGCAAATTTAGTATTATCTGATGACTCCTTACTGTCCTTAAATTTTTGATATGCACTATTCGCTGTATTTAAACAATCAATAATCTTCTGCGTAGTCACATTTGTTGATGTCTTTTTGTACTTTTTTGATGTACTTTGCTCAGTTCCGTTAAAATAAAATGTCCACTCATCATCCCATGTTGTATCATTATCTTTAGGATCATATTCTATACTGCATGTTCCGTAACCCAGCTTTGAACCATCAAAATGAAGATACTTAATAGTATCACTTACTGCTGACTCAACCTTTGATTTGTTGTCATTCATATCAGTATTATTAGTATTAAAATAATCTGCCGAAGGAAACTTTTTGTCATTAGCATCCTTATACTGATATTTCTGAATCTCCCACCATGCACTTTCAAGTTTTTCAAGTAACGACTGCTGTTGTTTATAGAATTTGTTTTTGTTATCTACATTCTTAGACTGTTTCTCAAGGTTTTTCATGCTCTTAAGTCCATCTAACAAACCTGTACCAAGGCTTAAAGGTCCTCTGTACTTCATGAATTCTACAATCTGTGCCTTCATCTGCGCAGGGTTTGCCAGATTACCGTCCTGTGACTGCCCAATTTTAAAATCTGTCAGATTAAGTTTCATTAAATCATCTGAGCCAGTTTCTGATTTTACATAAGACATTATCTGTCCCACATAATCATCTGCATCCTCTTCATCTATCCCGGCTGTCATTATCGCATGCTTATAATATTCCTCAAGCTTATCATATATTTCATCAATATCCTGTGATGAAGCAAAAAGTCCATACATATCCTTTAACACGCTATCATAATCTGTTAATGCGCTATTAAGAGTTATATCACCGGCTGAACTGACTATTGATTTAGCTAATTGTATTCTGCTTTCATCAACAAATATTGCTGATATCATCATCATCGGCAAAAGAACGATAATAAGAAATATTGATATTGCACCTCTTCTTTTGCACATAAATCTCATCATAAGATTTCCTCCCCTATTTGCTAAACTGCTCGATAAAACTATTAATTTTCTTAAATGTACTCTTGATTGTATCCCCTGCTTTAGTATCCTCAAACAAATCAGCAACCATATCTACATTTCTAACAAACTCAGCGCAATCATCTATTGCGACCTCTGCTCTTGATGACATATTCAATACAGTATAATAATCATCCCCTAAAAATCTTATTGGAAGCTTCAATTTATAATTCACCTGTACTATAAATGTTGAATACACTACATAATTATTGAATGTTGCAACCTTTTCATTATCTGTCCCTACATAATTAGCATTTGAATCACTGAAGAAAACCATGCTTCCATCCTGTATTTCTTTTTTCACATCATTAGATATATTATCTTCTATTGTCGAAATACTACTTCCAGATAATCCTCCAAGAATGTATCTGTATGGAGCAAGTTTAAGATTATCTGTAGAAGTAGGTATCCCGTTTCCTTTGTTTATACTATATTCAAATGGATCTTTTACACATTGGGCACCTTTTACGGCATATCTCATCACTATGTCGTCAACCTTTGCCTGTTCAAAATATATATTTCCTATAAAAATTATAAAAAACAGGATAAAAAACATAACGGGGAATACTATTGTTGCTTCTACAATAGGAACAATTCCCTGCTCATCTTTTATTCTATTTTTTATGTTCTTTATCCCATTCTTCATATCATTTAATCTCCATTGTCTTGCAGAAATATATCTGGGAGGTACTCTATATTCCCTCCCAAATGTATTTCAAACCCTCCATTAAGAAACAGCGTTTTCTGCTTTATTGCTAATTGTATTAAGCAAACTCTTAATAAGGTTACTAATAGCATCTTTAAAGACGATAGCTAATATTACTGCAATACCAATTAATACTACTGTAGCTACGATGTTTACCTCTCCCTTTTCATCATGGAAGAAATTGTAGAGCTTAGCTCCTGCAACTGCCTTTAATGTTAATAAGTATGACATCTTTTTATCTCCTTTCCTCGTTTGAATTTATCCTCAACCGCTAAACCCCAAGGTTCGCGAATATCGGCACAATTATCATTATCAGCACACCTACGAACATGATACATGTCGGTATGAGTAATTTACTTGCTGCCTTTTCTCCCTGCTGCCTTACTCTGTGCTGTTTTGAATTCCACATCTCACGGCTCTGCATTTTTATCATTTCCACAAGCTCTTTGTTTCCTTTAACAACGCCCTGTATTATCGTTGATGTGAACTTCTTGATTTCTGGTGCTGTACATCTGGTTCCGAATTCTGTATATGCATCTATTTCTGACATTCCATTGTTGATATTCTCACATACAAGTCTCATTTCATCATAGAGTTCGCCTTCACCAGAGTATGCTATCATCTCCCAGGCTTCCCTGAGAATCATTCCAGCATTAACAAGCAATGCCAGTTTTGATACTACATCTGCGAATTCATCAAGTATTGCGCCTGTTCTTTTCTTTACTGTCTCCTCTGGAATCGTTGATACATAATAATATGCAAGTGCTCCAAATCCTATAAGAATAACAAGAATCATTATCTCCTGTGAAATTCCATACAATATAAAGCTTGCCACAATACATAATGAAGCGAAGGTTGTTCTTTCTGCTGCATTAACTCTTAGGTAATATTCAGCAAGCTGGTCTCCCTTAAGCAATGCCAAATGCTGCCTTCTCTTTCTTTCTGATTTTCTTGAAAAATCCATTCCTATCAGATCATTTATTCTGAATCCAACCCCGTATAACTGGAAGAATGGATATTCCTTGCTGTCAAGTGTTTCAAGATACATGTCGTATTTCCCACTTGTGATTAACATGATAAGGAAAAATATTGTCACTAATGTTCCTATTCCCATTATCACTAATGAATGTACACTTATAAACATTGTTTCCTCCTAATCATATCTTGATATCAAGTACTTTCTGTCCAACTTTTCTAGCTATGACAAACATTACTATCGCTATCGTCGTCGAGATTATTCCTACCGGCGTAACGAAGTTAGCAGAAAATTCCGGACTCATAAGTTTTATCAGTGCTATCAGTGCTATAGGAAGTACTGTCATTACATTTTCCTCATTCTTACTTGATGTAACAATTGTTTCTATGTCCATCTGCACTTCCATCTTTTCGTTAATAATCTGCTGTGTATTCTTTATTACATCTTTTATGTCTCCACCTTTTCTGTAACATGTCTCGAATACATTTGCAAAACTAACAATATCATCTATTCCACTTCTTAACCCCATATCCATAAGTGATTTCTCTATTTCAATATTGTTGTTATTGCCATCTAATATGATTGCAAGTTCCTTGATTATGCTTGCATCCTCGTTGTAGATTATGCTAAGGTCGTCATACGCTGACTTGAAAGAATCTACGATGTTCTTACCACTTCCTATAGATGTTGCCAATGCATCCAGAAGTTCTCTGAACTGAAGTTTCAAATCGTTCTTTCTTTTCTTGATTATCTGCTGTGTTCTTATTGGCAGAAACATTTTTCCAGCTATTCCTCCAACAAGCACGCATACAATAATATCAAGCACATATGTTACTGTTGTTGCATTGCCTAAGTCATCCTTTCCGATTCCCCCGTAGAACAGATATCCCACTGCAGCACCAACTGCAAATGCTATGAGGAAATATATTATTTTCTCTAATTTAGTCATGTAATAAACCTTATAGTTATATGTAGGAATTCCTGTCGGAGATTCATAATACTGTGGCTCTAAAGGAGCTTTTTCTTTTTTCTTGAACATGGATACCTCCGCTATTATATTTGTTCTTTTATACCCGAAAGCTTTAACTTGAAATCATTAATCATTGGATTCTTCGTTCTCTTTAAGCTTCCCGACACTTTATCTAATGTACTGTTCTCATCTTCCTCGAACACATACAAAGGATTAAGTATTATCTGACCATCCTTGTAGCCAACAACCTCTGTTATTTCCATTGTCTTTCTGCTCTTATCACGCAGTCTGGAAAGATGAATAATTATATCTACAGCTGATGCTATCTGCTGCCTTATAGCCTCAAGTGGCAGCCCTGCCGCGCCCTGAAGTACCATTGTTTCAAGACGGCTTAACATATCCTGTGTAGAATTGGCATGTCCTGTTGATAATGAACCATCATGTCCTGTGTTCATCGCCTGAAGCATGTCCAGCGCTTCACCGCCTCGGACCTCACCTACTACTATTCGTTCTGGTCTCATTCGCAGTGATGATTTGATAAGATCCCTTATTGTTATCTGACCAGCTCCTGATGCGTTGGCATTTCTTGTTTCAAGGCTTACAAGGTTATCTACTCCGGTTATCTGTAACTCAGCTGAATCTTCGATTGTGATTACTCGCTCATCATGTGGTATATAGTTAGACAATGCATTAAGGAATGTTGTCTTTCCAGAACCGGTACCGCCACATATGAATATGTTGAATTTTGCTTTTACAAGAAGTTCCAGTTTATCTGCTATCTCCTGTGTAAGTGAACCATATTGTATAAGACGCTCTATTGTCATAGGCGTCTTTGAAAACTTTCTTATTGTTATTGTCGGTCCACATAATGCAATCGGTGGCAGAACAACATTTACACGGGAACCATCCGGAAGTCTTGTATCACATATTGGGTTAGCCTGATTAACTTCACGACCTGCCAGACCAACTATTCTCTGTATTACATCTTCAAGTCTTCTCTGACTTTCAAATCTTTTGTTAAGTTTATAAAGACGTCCTTTCTGCTCTATAAATATATTATCAGGTCCATTAATCATGACCTCAGTGATAGTATCATCTGTAAGTATGCTGTCCAGAAGTCCAAAACCTCTTATTGAGCTATATACCTGCTGCACGATTGATACTCTCTGTTCTATTGAACAATATACATTTCCAAGCTTCTGAGCCGTTATATTCTCAACCTGTTCCTCAAGTTCTTCATCGCTCATTTTGCTAAGTGGAAGATTTTCCGTTACATACTTTTTTATCTCTGCTACAAGATCCTGTTCCTCTTGAAACTGCATATATACCTCTCCCTCATACGCTCTGGCTTATTACTGCCTATAAAAGTTCATCATATGTTCCTAACAGGCTAAGCTGTTCTATTACCTGCTTCTGCGTTGCATGCTCGTATCTTGGTGAACCACCTATTATCTTTAACTCTATATTTTCGAGCAGATGTCCTGTTTTATTACTGAATTTGTTATAGATTATGCTCATATTATTAGTTATTGCATCTCCAGAATTCTGTTCCATTATTGTTAATGCATCATATGCCCGCTGGATTTTAGTATTAGAAACATCTGAACCATCGCCTATCATTACCACATTATGGCTAAGTTCATATATAGATAATGTAGTCTTGTCTATTCCAAATGGTATATCAAGGATAATATAGTCGTAACCGCCCATAAGCTGCAGTTCGGATATAAGACGCTTTATATCTTCTGAATCCAGCTCCTGCATGTCTAAAGCTACTTTAGAGGCTGAGAAAAAATTCACTCCTGTAGCATCCTGCTTAACACAGCTTTCTAACTTTAAAGTAAGATTCGCCTTGGCACTTTTAAGAGCATATATAATATCGCTCATATCAAACTGTCCCTCAGCACTAAAGAAATTATCAGATGAACCAAAAGGTTCAAGATTGAAATATAATACTTTTTTGCCTCTCTTGGCATAATTAACTGCACATGCAGCTGCTACACTGGATGTACCTGTTCCTCCGCATGGAGATGAGAATGTTATTAATTTACTGCCATCCTCACTTAACTTTATCTTAGACATATTTTCAGCATTCTCTGAATATATACTTAATATCTGCTTATATATAAGATCAGCTTTCTGAAACTTACATATTGCCCTCTGCTCCCTCACATTATCTATATCTGGTGAATCAACAAGATATGCAAATCCGCATCTAGGCGGAAGTTTTTTTGAGTCAACATCAAAATAATCACTAGCTACTAACACATCTATCTTTGATGATGTTAATGCTTCTAAAGCGACAGCATAGCTGGTAAATGAATATATTTCCAATTTATCTGCATATCGTGTATTAAAAGCTACTACCATACGATTTAAATAGTTACTATCATTTTCCAATATCGCAAGCTTAATCTTCATCTGTTTTCCCTCATACTCCTAATTTTATAAAAATTTTATTTTTCTAAATATTACCACAATACCCCCCCTCGTCAATATATACTGATGGTATTGCAAGTATAATTCGTCTAATCTAACTGTAATCAAAAAAAGCCCATAGAATCTGCTTCTACGGGATGTTTTGAAGACAATATCGTTATATATTTCACGCTGTATAATATATATCATGGCATAAAATGTTAAACATTAAATAATAGACACTCTAATTAAAATATGCTATAAAATATATATCATTAACATTTGGGGGTATTTATGTTAAATATTACAGAAAAATCAGAAGATGAAGCTGCTAAAGACTATGTACTCAGACAGCTTATTTACAACATTGTCCACACTAACCTGTTTCCAGGCCAGAAGCTTGAAGCACCTGAACTCTGCTCACTTATGCATGTCAGCAATAATCCTCTGCGAGAGGCAGAATTAGAGCTTGCACAGTCAAAGCTGATAGAGATAAAACCTAAGATTGGCGCATATGTATCATATGTCAATACAGATATCGTAGAACAGCTCCGCGACTTACGCTGTGTACTTGAGGCGCAGCTTGCTGTTGAAGCATGCGATATACTGACAAAGAACCAGCTTGATTCCTTATATGAAAATGTAGCTTTATGGGAAATGTATATCAAACGAGGTGATGAAGAAAAGATTTTCACACTTGATAAAGAATTTCACGGAAGCCTGTATAAAATGTGTGGCAAAACAGTTTGGTATAACCTTGTCGAAAGCATGGCACCACATTTTGACAGAACTACAGTCTTAAGCTTCAGATGCAAGGAAACAGGAAGAATCTTAAAAGACCATGGTGAACTTGTAGCTGCCATCGAGAAGAAAGACAAAGAAAAAGCTGCCCATATATCACAGCGACATATGAGCAGATATTCTGAAAATATTGATGCAATCAGGAAAATGTTCCCTGAGTACTTTAATGATTAAATACGTGTTGTCCACTTTCCACAGTCCCACACATCAGTCGCAAGACCATCGTAGAACTCTGGTTCGTGGCAGACCATAAGTATACTGCCCTTATATGCCATAAGGGCTCTTTTTAATTCATCCTTGGCATCCACATCAAGGTGGTTAGTAGGCTCATCAAGTACAAGAATGTTGCTCTCCCTGTTAATCAGCTTGCACAGACGCACCTTTGCCTGCTCTCCACCAGAAAGAACCTTAACCTTGCTCTCGATATGCTTGGTTGTAAGACCACATTTGGCAAGGGCTGAACGAACCTCATACTGTGTATATCCTGGAAATTCCTGCCATATCTCCTCAAGACATGTAGTTTCAATTCCAGCCGGAGTCTCCTGTTCGAAATATCCTATCTCAAGATAATCGCCCTGCTCAACATCACCTGACAGAGGCTTGATAAGTCCTAATATACTCTTCAATAATGTAGATTTACCTATACCGTTAGCACCAGTAAGCACAATCTTCTGGCCTCGCTCCATCTCTAAGTTAAGCGGACTTGAAAGCGGCTCATCATAACCGATAACAAGGTCGTGTGTCTGGAAAATATATCTTCCCGGTGTTCTCGCAGTCTTGAAATTAAACTCTGGCTTTGGCTTCTCTGCTGCCAGCTCTATAATATCCATATTATCAAGCTTCTTCTGTCTCGACATCGCCATATTTCTTGTGGCAACCCTCGCCTTATTTCTTGCAACGAAATCCTTAAGCTCCGCAATCTCCTGCTGCTGCTTATTGTAAGCCGCCTCAAGCTGTGCCTTCTTCACGGCATACACCTTCTGGAAATTATCATAATCGCCTGTATAACGGTTCAGCTCCTGATTATCCATATGATAAATAACATTTATAACACTGTTAAGGAATGGGATATCATGCGATATCAGTATAAATGCGTTCTCATAGTCCTGCAGATATCTCTTAAGCCACTCAATATGCTCCTTATCAAGATAGTTAGTAGGCTCATCAAGAAGAAGGATGTCCGGTTTTTCAAGAAGCAGCTTGCCAAGCAGTACCTTAGTTCTCTGTCCGCCTGAAAGCTCAGTTACATCTTTATCAAGTCCAAGTTCAGATAGTCCCAATGCTCTTGCAACTTCCTCAACCTTCGCATCTATCATATAGAAATCATGCATTGTAAGAAGGTCCTGAATAGTTCCCGCTTCCGCCATCAGCTTGTCCATCTCCTCTGGTGATGCGTCGCCAAGCCCGGCGTATATCTCATTCATCTGATTCTCCATGTCATACAGAAAGTCAAATGCTGAAGCAAGCACTGACTGGATAGTCATGCCCTTCTCAAGAACAGCATGCTGGTCGAGATATCCGACTCTGACATTCTTAGCCCACTCTACCTTTCCCTCGTCAGGCATAAGCTTGCCTGTTATTATATTCATAAATGTGGATTTACCTTCGCCGTTGGCTCCCACTAATCCAATCTTATCAAGCCTGTTAAGCTGGAAAGACACATTATTAAAAATCGCTCTGTCGCCAAATCCGTGTGTAAGTCCGGTTACTGTAAGTAAACTCATGGGGTGTTTCCTTTCGATATTCATTTGTCATTAAAATATACATATATCTACATTATATCATTTCTTTCAATCTAAATTAATTAGATTTTTTAATATTTCATATTTTTTTACACTTATCAATATTCGATGTATTTATTCGTTCAAGTTTTTTATCCTGACGACCTTTGTTATATATTTAAACTTATCATCTAATTCATCAAATATATTCCATAGTTGTGCATATAATCCCAATATATATAATATAAATGCAATACTATAATCTCCAGATTTAATTTTATTAAAATCTGACAACATCACGAAAAAAATAAAAGCTTCAATTAAGTATATTACAATTAATCCGAAACAAACAATCAATACATTTGTAACTATATTACTCTTATTTTTATATTTTGTTTCGTTACCAATTTTATTATTCAAATTTTTTTCTAACAGTTTAGGAACCCAGTAATTAAATAATATCATTAATATTGCACATATACATATTGCAAAATAATCGATTATCACATTTTCCAATTTAAATTGCAAACTTGTCAAATTTAACACAATACAAATAACACATAAAATATACATTATAGCACTTAGAAATTTTACAGTATTCAACTGAGTTTCTTTTTTAGAACGTTCCCAATCGTATTTTAGTAATAAAACAATATAATCTATTAATTTTTTCTTGTCCATAGCTAAACTTTTCTTATTATAATTGGTTGATTCTATTTTTTCTATAATATCCCATATATGTGAATCTTTTAATATTATCTTTTCATCTTTTCCATATGAATTTATGTTTGCTTTTAATTCATTTATTATCTGTAAAGTTTCTTTATATGATGAAGTTCCAAGTCTTTTTTCTATAGATCTTATTCTTTCTCTCCATTCTTTTCTTTCTGCAGTAATATACTGTAATCTGTTTTGTTTTGATGACATAATCAAACTAGATATAAATGCAATCATAGCCACAATAACAGATGAACCTAATATTTTATCCATAAATCATTTCCTTTTATAATGTTATTTAAATGTTAATCCAATTTTTCGCCTTTGCATACATCGTATATTTCTTCCAATAATTTAGTATACTCTTTTTTTATTTCCTCTCGACCATGTTTACATTTATCATATTGATGTAAAAATACATAATCTAACAAATTATAAAATTCATTTGAATCACAAATAAATTTTATAAATCTATGTTTATCTAAATCTTTATACTCTTTCCATTGCTTAATTGAAACTGGAGATATAATATAACCATTATTCTTATGTAATTGTTCTCCAATACCATACGGCTTTTCACTCGTAGTTAATGTAGCATACTGATCTAAGCCTATTATACAATGTCTTAAACAATTATCTTTATAAATATTATTACTTTTATAAATCATGCTCTTAATCAACTCATTCCTAGTATGCTTATCTTTAATTTGAGGTAATTGCTGATATTCTCCACTATATGAGCCAAGAAAAAGGCTTTTTTCATCTTTATTAATAATCTGAATACTTGTAAGCTTGCCTAATGATAACATCATTGCAAAATCAATATCTAAAACTATTACATCGTAAAAGCATTTTAATTGCGAATTAATCATAATATTATTTACTGATTCAGCATTAATATTTTGCTTCAAACCATTCCCAGACATAAAACATTGGTAATTTTCAATAATTGCAACATTTTGCATTTGACTTATAATTTCTTTAAAATCCATTTTATGTAATATATAATTTTGCTCATTATCTTTTGTCTTTTCTTTTCTCAAAACTAAAATATCTCTATGAATATTGTTAAAAATATTTCCATAATTATTAATCATTTTCTTTTTATTACTTAAAGAAATACCACACCAAAAATTATATATAAGAATACGATGATATTTGACATTTTCATTGAGCTTATCTTCAAAAATTTTTTTCTCTACCATATCTTGATAAAATAATATTGACTCTTTTAATATTTCATTAATTTTATGGATTGCATCTTTCTTAATAGTTCTCCTATCAAGACTAAGTGTACTTTTAGTATCTAATCCGTAAAAATCTACATGCATTAATATATATGGCACATTAATATAAAAATTATCATCAATTTTCATTCCTTTAAAATAGTATTTACTATATAAAAACTCTTTTGATTCCTCTAATGATAATGTGCATCCAGTACTTGTTTTATTATCCCATAATTCCATATGTGTATTAGATATCATATTGTAATTATACCTATTATCATTCGATTTATTTTTAAGCTTTTTAAAAGATTTTGCATTTATTGTATCTATAATTTTACCGTCAAACTTTATCTTAACTGTAAAAAATGTACTACTTAAAATTTCTCTCAATTTATTCCATATTGTAATATAATATGGATTAATGTTTAAAGAAAAAGGATCATACTTATTTTTAAAAAACTCACGTGGCTTATCATAGACTAAATATTCTAAATGAAAATTCATCGGAATAATTATATGAATTTCCGTTCCTTGATTAATTAATTTATCACACCTTGAAATCTGTACATACCCATTTTTTTTACCAGACTCAATTCTTGCATAAATTCCCTCTCCATTAGACGCCTTAGAAAATATTTCAAAATAATCTGCCACTAAAAATATTGACTGTAATCCTATTCCAAATCCAGCTGATGGTCTAAGCCAAATTGGCATACTATTAATTTCCTGTTGCTTTTCCTTATCATTGAAGTAACTCTTTCCCACATCGCATATTCTTTTAAATTGTTTTATTGAAAGTCCTACACCATTATCCTTAATTATAACTTTAAGACTATTATTATCATATTCGCACAATAACACTTCCACTTCATAATTATCAAAAACTTTTCTATCAATCTCATATGGTTGTAATCCAAATTCTGATTCTCTTTTTATCCACTTTTTATATCGTCCTTCAGAAATATCTTTCCACATTCTTATCTTACAAGCATCAAGTGCGTTCTGAATCACCTCTCTCAAAAAAACGAAATTGTCATCATATATATTTGCACCTTCAATAATTTCAAATGCTTTTTCTGAACTCATAGAAAACCTCAAATCAGATAGTCCCTGAATATCTGGAACTCCATTTAATAACAACTCACATTTTCCTAATTTAGGCGCACTTCCATTAATATTCTCAGGCATTATATCTTTCCAATTGAGTGCCCAGAATTCAACCTCTTCTTTCAGCCATGTCAAAAAATTTCGTGTTTCCCTGTAAACCTCTGCTTCTGCACAATCTGCTCTATATTCAATTTTATCTGGTGTAATTAATATATGTCTCGTTGACATATGCTTTTTTAAATGATTTTGAGATGAATGAGGAATTTCTCCAAATATAATCTCATTTACAGAGTTAAATCTATTATTATCTGCATCTAACAAATCACCCATTCTCAACATTAAAGCCACAAATCTTGGATGTGCATAATCAGCATTAAATCCATTTGTGTTATAATCTAACTCAAAAATTTTCATACTGGATTCATTATGCATATAGGCAATATCCGACAATAACAGTATTAATCGATGCTGTATCAATCCATTATATTCTAAATCAATATGCAGTCTGTTCTTCATATTTTGTATATAATTCTGAGATTCTTTTGCATGCCCACTTCTATAATAATCTGCTATTATAATAGTTACTGCTTTTCTGACTCTGACAGGCCATGCTCTCACATCTTTATTATCTTTTAGATTTTTCTCGAGTGAATTAATATATTTAGCACTCTCTGACAATGATGAGTCATTTGAATTTTCTAACCCGTGTAAATAATCCTGAAATTCCTGTGTTTCCCAGTTTTGCTCTATTATTTTATTGTCAATTACCATTCCCAGATCATGAAGATATGCAGCATTTAATAATAACCATGTATCCGTTGGAGACAAGCTTCGTATTGCTTCTTCTCCAAGCAGCATCTCTATGTTAGTTATTATCGCCTCACTGTGTGATATATCATGCTTTGTATAATGAGGATAATTAAATACAACATCACTTAATAAATTAAGACATGTCTTTTTATTAATATGCCAGGAATCCAAAAGGTTCACATATATAGGATCTTCCCCACATATTTCCGTTAAATGTGTTTCTAACTTATATGGAATATATTTATTATTATCTGACATGTATTTTCTCCCTTCTCTTTTAGCTAATGAGTTTATAATACAACATTAAATCAATTCGACTAATCGTTTCAATTTCATCTTTAATTAGACTATCATAATATTTTTATTTTATCAACATTAAGCCTCTTATCATACCTTATAAACTTTTTGTGGAGATAGTTCAAAATCCATTTCAATATTACCATCTTTATCTTCTTTTAATTTTATAACCACATCATAATTTCTATTCTTTAATACATTTACTTTATGCCTAATAATTTAATAATACCCTTATAATAATCTCCTGTCAAAGTATATATAAAGATGCAGCTACCACTCTACTGTGATAACTGCATCTGCAATAACTACTTATTTTGTTCTTCCAATAGTTTCTTTAATCTTGCTATTTCAGCATCTTTCTTATCTGATGAAGCTTTCAGTTCATCATTCTGCTCCTGCAAATCCACTATCTCATCCTTCATCCTGTCGACCATCAACTCCGCCGTATTCCTATCCAATATTCTCAACGCTTCTGAAAACATACTGAGCACCTCCCCAGGTCTTTCCAAATACTCATTAATATCATGGCGTACTGATTCCAGATCAGGAAATGTCTCTACAAGTTTGTCTATCTCCTGCGGTGTCTCGGCTACGAATAATGACAAGAATTTTAATCTGTCTCTTTTCATTTTTTCAGATACTAATGCATTATTATACTGACTACTGTCATAATCGTAATCCGTTATTTCTGTACGCCCTTCTTTAATATCAGAATATCGGTATTTTCTGAATGTGTCAAGGCTTACCAAAACAAAATCCTGCAAAAGTTCTATCTTTATTCCTGTATTAAATTTCGTCTTTCCAACATGAAAATATAGTGCCTTGTCCACCTCACTTATAAGACTTTTATTGCTGTCCTCAAAAAGAATAATCGTATGAACTTTCCTCATATCCTTATATGACGGTTTTGAAGAACCATTCATTGATGGCTCATGCTTTCCCACCTGATTCTTGCCCGTAATCATTTTATACTGACGAAGCACAAGGTCTGCTGAATAACAAGATATTCTCTCTGCCGGAAAGTCATATGAAATCTTCTGGATTTCTATATTGGCGATACTTCCATCAGCCATCAGCACAACCATGTCCATAATAATCATCACACCAAGAAATTGTGAATCCTCATTTGGAAACACCTCAAGCACAGTAACCTTCTGTCCTAACAGACAGCTCACAAGCTCTGAAAGCCTGTCCCTTCGCTCTGTTGGATTGAATATCTTCTTAAAAAATGGATCATACAATAAAGGTAGCGATTTCTTTCCCTTTAGAAAATCCTCATACCTTCCAGCCCACTCCTCATTCTTCTTAAGATACTGATATGTACTTAAGCATAACGAATCCCCATTAATCTGATGCATTGCTGCATCATAATAACTCTTATTTTCTTTAATCTCCATAAAATATACGACACTAGTGTTTTACCTCCTCCGAATTAATAAACATGCACATTTATATACTCACAGTATCATACATACATGCTGTTGTAAATATACATGTCGTAATCCGTCGGTTTTATGTCGTAATCGGTTGATTTTATGTCTTGAACGGTAAATAATGCATTTTTTCATCAATCAAATATACTTAAATATAATATTATGTATTTGGGATTTTCTTATTTATTTTTGCAATCAAATTCTCTACTCCTTAAATTCATATTGTTCCACAATATCTGCCTTACTCTTCATACGTTCTGGTGTTATAGCTTTTCCATTAAATCCAAATGACATGCGTATAACTTTATGAATATTCCATGCATTTACAGGAGGTATAAATCCTTTAACTTCAGCAAAGTACTTACTAGCAGGCATATAAGTTACCCCTCTGACCTTTGTCTGGACCACATAAGGATAAATATAAACCAGATATTCCCTATAATTATCAAGGTCATTACATAAATCCAGTTTTATATAATCTTTTAATCCTTCAAAAAACATTCTGGAATATAGCACCTCATAGATTTTACGTTTTAATATTTTGTATCGCTTAAATCTGACTTTAGAATACATAAAAACGAGACCATGCTTATAACTTAATATCCTCACTAACTGCATTGCAATAGTAGAATTTCCCCTGGTGAGATAATTTTTAGCATAAGTTCCCCACTTTTTTATAAAAGGTCCTATTCTTTTTATCTTGTGTATAAATATATGCAGCATTAGCATTAAATTCTTTGAATTATAATTCTTTTTCCGCTTGCCGGCATGCTTACTTTTATAATCCTTCATCCAGACTTTTATAAATTCTAACGAAAATGAACTATATGATTTTTCTCTTCTGAAATATAACTTATCCTCCCATCTTACAATTATATTTAAACGTTCTTTCAATGCATAATCATACTGAATCATATAATATGGCGTCTCCCATACTTTTTCAAACATATGCGTAAATGTGTGAAACTCCTCATGCACATTGAAAAGCCATACATATGTACCAACAAATATAATAACAGACACAAACTTCAAAACACTGCTATTCATCTTCGTCATCTCAACAAAATAATCTGTTTTTATACATATAGCAAGAATAACTCCCCACAACTTATACTGGAAAATTCCTTTATATATATAATCTGCCAATTTATAATGTAATTTCTTTAGAATAGCAAGCTTCATTTTATCTGAAGTAAAATACTCCTGCATCAGAAACAATACAATACACAATAATAACACAACCTGCCAATCAGATATATTTTCTTGAAATGTCATTCCATATGTACATATATATGTAATTGCTATCTTCTGCTTTTCTCCAAATTTTTCAATAGAAAACACTGAAACGACAAACAACATATATAATAACAAAAAATTATCCTTAAATATATCGATATTCATATGTAAATTCCCCTTAATTTAAACTATTTATTTTTCAGTATCAACATAACATTCATAGCTTCTTATTACATCATTCTCCATCACAATACTTTTTCAATGGCACAATAATCCCACCCAAAACCGCAATTATCAATTCTACTTCACCTGAAGCTTTCGACATAAGTCTTGAAAATTTAACAAATATATTATTAATATAATCTTCTTGTTTCTCAAGACCATTACTTCTAATAGTTTGAATCTTTTTCAAACTTACATATTCAGAATTTGATTGTTCCAATTGTGTTTTTGATACTCCATATTCATCATAATTAAACTGTATGTCCTTATTATAAACAGCTAAAGTAATCGTCATAAAAACAACTAAAATTTCAATAAATCTCAAGCTTTGTTTTGCCCATTCAAATATATATTTTTCACTTAATTTTTTTGAAATACTTCTAACAATAACATATGAAACTATGCAACCTAGTATTAAACATAGTGAATGAAAAAATGGTGTTAATATATTATTTATATAATAATCTGAATTTTGTATTTTCCCCAACCCTATATTTATATATGACATTTTTTTAATCATATAATAGGAAACTCCATAAAATATTCTTATAACTCCGAATGGTATTCCTAAGTATACTATTAAAAAAATAATATTTATTCTTTTTGAAGCTACACTTTTTTTTATTTTTCTCTTATTAACATGCTTATTAGACATAATTTTCTCTCCAAATTTTTAAACTTTTCCCTATTTTTCATTAGTATATGTATTTACACACTATTTTTGCAATGCAAATCGTATCTACATGCCAGTAACACGAACATGCATTAAGTTCTATACCAAGATGTTTGACACCAAAATGCATATGGTCTATATTTTTCTTATTCACATAATGTAAGTAATACATTTTTTACGGAATCACGATTTTCATACACCAGACAGGTGATGGATTTCACTCCGGATTATTCACTCGTTCGGCTACATTATTGCTTATTGAACATCTTACATCTTTAAGATAGTTTTCCATATATTATTCATCTTATTCCCCGTTCCTACCCCATAGCCTCAAGCAACAAAACCACCGAAGCCACTGCCGACGGAGTCATCTTGTATTTCTTTTTCAGCCCCGAAATAAAGATTTCATCTTGTGTAATATAAGCCTGTTTCAACTGGTCTGTCGTAAGAAATGCGTACTTTGTACCATCTATCATAGCAGAACTTTTATCTTGCTTCAGGCTGCTTTCATAACCATCCTTATTAAATTTAACATCCAATTTTTCATTTCCAAATTTATGATATAATAAAAATTGTGGTTTACCACCTTCAACTAAATCTCTATAGAATGCAAATATGCTTCCTTTTATCTGCTTTGCGGTTACATTAATTGGCTGTCCATTAACTCTGAAATACTTCAATTCCCTATTAATACTTTCAGCTATTGAATCATAAAATCCATCAAGTGTAAAATGTTCTCCCTTTTTATAATCATATTTCGGGATTAATTTGGCTGATATACTTGTTCCCCATGTTTTCTTGCCAACAGACATTTTATTACTTCTTCCAACAAAAAGAATTCCTATTTCGTGGAATTCAATAAACCCATTAAAACCAATATGATTAGCCATTAACGAAAACTCCAACGGACTGATAAATGGACCCGGCTCATATACATTCCTATTTGTCTTTCTATTCTCCCATTCATAATCCATAGCTCTGTTAGTTCTTAACAAATCCCAATATGTCGTATTAGAATATGTTAATATTACCTTATTATCCTTATGTGTTAAATTATCAAGTCTTACTGTCCTGCTGTCATAATCATACGAACACCTGTGAGCGTCTAGTAACCATTCTGATCGGTTTTCTATCTGTTCTGGAAGACTATATACATTAGCAGCATTCTTATGATCCATAATAATATCAAATGGTTTATCTTTTAATTTTCTTTTAACCAAAACAATTATTGGAAATTTCACATTTCTATTATAAGATAACAATGGTTCTTCCTTATATCTTTTGCAAATTCCATCATAATCCGTAGACAACTTTATTGAATCTTCTTTATTGTTAGAATATAAATTATATATCAGTCTTCCTAAAATATTGCAGACAAACAATGTAAAAACGGATACGAATAACGATATATCTAAAGTATCTACTTTCATAAACTTATATGCAATAAATAAAACTATACTAGCTGCAATAAATCCCGGAAAATCTTTATCAAACAATATTTTATATAACAAAGTCTTTTTATTATTTTTCCTCATTGGAATCTCCCTTTTGCATTCTTTTTTATGTATAAATAGTTCATTTTTATCGTTTATATTTAAACATTTAACAAATCATTAGATTATTTTAATTATGTTAATCATTTATTATTTGCTTTATTAGTTATTTTTGATAATTTATATCTTATTGGTATCCATGGTAGAAGATTACCCATGAATAATCACCTTATTATTAGTAATTTTACAAGAATACCTTTAACTTTTTGTTTTAATATTATTTTAGGTAAAACCATAAATGTTGTAACCTTAAAACTTACTCCTTTTTTCATAAATTTAAAAAATCTAGCTCTCTTAGATGATTTAACTGATGGATGGGAAAGTTGATGATTATATGCTATAGCATTATCCAAATCAACATCTTTTAATTCCATTTTTGACATTGATAATAATTCTTTTCCCTTTTGACTTTGAATCAATATTAAAGAAATCCCATTCTTTTCTTGATCTTTATACTCACTTCCCCAAGAATCACCTAATGTCATATCAGATGCTCTCTCTAATGACGCAAACTCGCATTCATAACAATTCTCTGTATAATCTATAGCTTCTAAGAAAGCACATGTGTAATGATCTGTAACCCTTCAGTCTGTCACACCGTTTCCCACAAAACAGGAACAAAGAATTGCTATAAGGATCAAGCTCATATGCATCTCTTACTATTGCCATCAGACCATCTATGCTACGCCTCATATCGGTATATCATGAAACAAGATAAATCTTTGCCACTCCGGACAACTCGCCTAACATATCTGTTGCAGCACATTAAGCGTTGCTGCAATAATTCTGCTGACAGCAGAATTATTTATAGCAATTAAATACCCATTGAATTCAATCCTAATATCTGATTTATCATCAGAACAATTAGGAATAGAGTAGTTATTATCTTTTAATTCATCGTAGTGAATTGGTACAACTTCCTGTTTTTCATGTACAGGAACTGCAACAGCTACATTATTGCATGCTGCCATTCTTAATCTCTTAACATTATAATAAAAGGAACTTGTTGAGATATGGTTCATTCTGCACCATTCATAATCTGACAGACCGCTTACTCTGCAGGTCTGTATAATTTCAGTCCAATATTTGTCACTCTCAGATTTATTCATATCCGAATCCTCCATAAATTTATTTGGAGTAAAATGATACAAAAGTCTTATGATAATTTGAAGTGAAATGCTACAACTTTTGCAATCCAGATCAGGATTTAGAGTATAATGCTCCAACTGTCCTAATCTTACGCCTAAATTTGAAGGATTTCTCTACGGTGGGTTATGTAGCGCTTACCAAATATCGTGAAATCCTAAGATTATCCAACTTGGGATTTCACGATATTTGGTCATAATGGTGACCTCCTTCATAATAGATTTACACAACGATTGTGTATTATTCTATTATAAAACAAGTGGCTCATTTGGGTGCAGATTATTCAATTAGCTGCCTTTATTTCTACGATTGCTAAATCGTTCTTTACCATTCTTTCAACTAATTCCTGGAATGATATTTCTCTTTCCCATCCAAGTTCCTTTTCTGCCTTTGCAGGGTTTCCAATAAGAAGTTCTACTTCTGCCGGTCTGAAGAAATCAGGGTTGACCTTAAGAACTACCTTGCCTGTCTTCTTATCCTTTGCTACCTCATTAACGCCTTCGCCTTCAAATTCAACTTCAATTCCTGCTGCTGCAAATGCTGTCTGTGCAAATTCTCTTACTGTTCTTGTCTCATTTGTTGCAATTACATAATCGTCCGGCTTATCCTGCTGTAATAATAACCACATGGCTCTTACATAATCCTTTGAATGTCCCCAGTCACGCTTTGCATCTAAGTTACCAAGTTCTACATGATCCTGTACACCAAGCTTGATTCTTGCTACTGCATTAGTAATCTTTCTTGTTACGAACTCAAGTCCTCTTCTCTCACTTTCATGGTTGAAAAGAATACCTGAACATGCATACATGTCATAGCTTTCTCTGTAATTCTTAGTAATCCAGTGTCCGTAAAGCTTAGCTACACCATATGGGCTTCTTGGGTAGAATGGTGTCTCCTCTGTCTGTGGAATTGCCTGTACCTTACCAAACATCTCTGATGTTGAGGCCTGATAGAATCTGCACTCTGGCTTAACAGTTCTTATAGCTTCAAGCATGTTAGTTACACCGATGGCATCAATATCTGCTGTTGTACATGGTGTATCCCATGATGTTGCAACAAATGACTGTGCTGCAAGGTTATATACTTCATCAGCCTGTGATATTCTCATTGCTGTTATAAGTGAAACAATATCCTGCATATCTGCATAGATGAACTTAATCTTGTCCTTAATATGGTCAACATTACCATAGTCAACCACACTCTTTCTTCTCATAAGACCATATACATTATAACCCTTCTCAAGAAGAAGCTCTGCTAAATATGATCCGTCCTGTCCTGTTATTCCTGTTATTAATGCATTTTTCATTTTTATTTTCTCCATTATATAAATTATAAATAAACTATTTTAATCTACTAATAATTATTTTAATACTATCCACTAAATACATAGGTAATATTTTTTTAATACATTTTTTTATCCTTGTATTAAATTTTAAATTCATATGTTTAACTGCATATGTTATCCCCTTTTCATCCAAATTACTTATGAACTTGTTATAATCATTCTTATAATGCCTACATTTATAATATGGTTCATTATATCTCAATGCTAATTCTGTATCAGCTTTTTCTAAATGAAAATCATCTTTTAAACCCTTTAATAATTCATGCCCTTTATCAGTCTGTACAAATATTATTGAAACACCATTTTTATTCCATGCACTCATATTCGGCTTTAACCCCCAATAATCACCAAGAGTAATGTCACCTTTATGGTTTTTTCCTTTAAAACGACAATTATAACAAGCCTTTCTTGCATAATTAGAAAATATCACCCCATATTCTGTTTCATAAAAAGGATATTCATATACTTTTCCATTTTTAAACTCCGCATGTAAATATGGTGGTGTCCATCCACGTTTTTTATAACGTAAATTCAATTTAATAATTTGAGAACCATATTTATTTTCCAATTTTTCAACATATTGTTTATGAACTTTCGCCAAAGTTGCTCCATGACATAAAATTTCTATGCAATATAAATTATCAATTACAAGATTTTTATTTTGGCAATAACTTAGCACTGCTCCAACATCACATCCCAAACCTATAAATAATACGGTCTTTCCCATTATCAAATATTCTTCTATTTGATTAAATACACTTTTCTTTGTCCCTTTTATTGAAATTGTTTTACTAGTCTCACAATATTTTGAACCTTTTATTTTATATAAATCTTCAACATTTGTTATACAGGCATATTCTACACTTTTAAAATCACACGAATATGTAGTTCCAAAAACAACACCACCTTTACATATAATTGCTTCTGATATTGCAGTTGCAGCCCCACCTGATGCTGAAGCTAACAATTTGTCTGTATTTACAAAATATCCGCAATAAGTATCTAGTTTTCTTAAATTATTTATATAATTATCATTATTTATCATAATATTCTCCATCTACAATAATTATTTATATATAATTATATATCTTTTAATTTATCATGATATTATCTAAATAACAGTCTTGATTTTTCCTGTTCATAATTTACTGATGTTTTTCTTCTCCTTATGTACTTTGCAGGATTTCCTCCATAAATACCACGTTCATTGTAAATTCCTTTTCTTATTAATGATTTAGCAGAAAATACACAGCCATTTTCTATTTTGGAACCTCCTAATACAACGCAATCTGAAAATACAGCAACATTATTACTTATATTTATTGGACTAGCAACATATGAAAAGCTATCATCATCTATATTATGAGAACCTGTAATCAATTTACTATATGTTGCTATTGTAACATTATCTCCAATATTGATATTTCCTCTACCATCCAAATAACAATTTTCATTTATAATAGTATTTTGACCAATTTTAATTTTATGTGGCATCCATACTATTGTTTTCATCATAATTCTAGACCCTTTACCAATTTTCATTCCTAAAATAATATATATTACTTTTCTTATTGCCCATAAAGGTATATAACATACAATATTATTTAAAAAAACATATTCTATTTCTAATAACAACTTATATACTATTCTTAATAATTTTTTCATTTATTCTAATTCCTTATAATAATTTTTCTATTATTTTTCTAAATTTGATTTCTTGATATTATTATAAAATTTGTAATAAATAATTATTTATTCTTTACAAATTAAATACTTTTTCAAGACCAACTTCTTTTCTATGTGTAAAAATATCGTTAAAATACTTTCGGATATTGCTGAACCAATACTAACAGCATATAACGCCTTTTCACCATCAAACAATATAAACACTAATAAATAAATACTTCCCATAAATATTGCTGCTCTAGAAAATGCTCTACTATAATTTTTTTGATTTCCAGAAGCTACTAATGTCTGAACTCCTAAAAAATTATTATATATAGCAAATATTGTCTGAATTAATAAAAAAAATATTATACTTGAATATAATACATATTCTGACCCAAATGCAATTTTAACAATTATATCTTTTAATAAAATAATAACTATAGAAATTATAGTAAAAAGAGCCACTATAGGTAATGTTATTTTTTCTACAAATTTTACCCCTTCATTAAAAGAGCTTTTATATTTTTTACTTATACTTGGATATAATGCTTGACTAATTGGAGAAAATGCCATTACTAAAATATATGGAATTTTATATATAGCAGAATATACTCCAATATAATAATTTGAAGAAACAATAGTTAATATTGATAATGCTATTCCACTAAATACTTTAATTAAAGCTGAAGATAAAAAAATATACCATGCTTCTTTTAATACTGTAAAAATACTACCTATCCCAACATGAATATATCTAATATTATATTTTTTCTTAGCTACCCTTATAGTCAATAATGCCGATATAATATATGTAATACTATAAAAAAATGTATATGCATATATATCAGATTTATTTTTAACAAATATAAATATTAATAAAACTGAAATAATTCTAGATATTATATTTATAATGGTTATAGGTTTCATATTTTCTTTACCTTGAAATAACCAAATTAACTGCAACATACTTCCAATTATCATTGCATAAAGTATTATTTGGCATATAAACCTATCAATACTTATATTAGCAATTGCTGATATAGTACACATTAGTATAAAAGACAATATACATAATATAATTCTTGCATTTAATATTTCACTAAATATTTCACTAATTTCTTCTGTATCATCATCTTTAATTAACGCAACCTTTCTTGCTCCCCATAACCCAAAACCATATTCTACTATAACTTGTAAATAAAAAATCCAATTTTGCGCAGCTGAAAAAATTCCATATCCCTCTGCTCCTAGTATTCTTGTAATATATGGAATTGTAATCATTGGTAATATCGTATTAACGCCTTGAAGTATCATTAACCATAAGCCATTATATACTACTGAATTATTTACTATTTTTTTTATATATTCATTCATACAATATCTCTCACTAAAATAATAATATCGTCTTTCAAGACACACCTTTTTATTATCTGCTTTCATTTCAATATCTCTATAAGACTAAAACTAACTCATTAATAATTTCATATAATCATTCTATATTTCTTTAAATTTTTTTAACACTATATTAAAATTATTTATATATTTTTCTGCTACTTTTTCATCTGTAAAATTATTTAATTTAAATTCATTAACATTATTTACTAACTTATTATATATTTTAAAATGATTATTCAATATATATATCATTGTCTTTGTTAAATCTTCAACATCAGCTGGATTGATTAAAAAACCTGTTTTCTTATCTTTTATATATTCTTCAAATGCTGGCAATTTAGAAGCAATAATTGGCATATCGTAATTAATTGCAATAATTGCTGAACCACTCTGTGCAATATCTTGATATGGTAAAACAAAATAGTCGCTTCTTTCAAAAATTTTAGCAACATCATTATCATCAATTCTTTTAATAATTAATTCAAACAACTCTTGATATTTAATTTTGTTCTGATACTTTTCCCAATCATTGCAACTTCCTGCTATTATTACTTTAAACATTTTTCCTGTGATTTCATATGCTCTTTGTGCTGCATTAATTAACACATCTATTCTTTTATAATCTCTTATAATTCCAAAATTTAAAAACGTAATAACATCTTTATTTTCCTTTACTGACTTATCAATCTCTCCATAATCCATTGATACAAATGGAACTGAAGTACAATGTTTATTGGGAGCTATTTTTAATAATTGTTCCTTTTGATCATTTGAAAATGTTTGAAAATATTTAAAACTTTTTATACAAAAAGAAACATATAATTTATTTATCCAATAATTACTTCCACCCTGCGGAATTTTGACATTATGAATTCCTATTAAAACATTTTTACATCCTAAATAAAACCTAAATAATGGCATATAAAATGGCATTCCTATCATTACCTGGTAAATAAGATCATATTTTTCCCTTTTTATATTTTTTAAGAATTTTATAAACCAAATAATAATCCCAAAATCACAATTTCTTTCTTTATGGCGTAATATCTTGCAATTAATCTTTCCTAATTTAATTAATTTTTCCAATTGTTCTTCAAAATCTAACACCTCATTTTCCTTTGCAATTATATACCATGTAACATCCATATACTTAGATACTTCTGGTACTATAAATTTATCAACACATATAAAGGCGGGGGCTGATATCCAAGCAACTCTGACTTTATTTTTCATTTTTTCTTTTCCTTATATAATAAACTTACTCTATACCTACAATTTAACACATAAAGCTTATAAAAAATATCACTATACTTATTACATAACTGATCTTATTCTTTAACACTCTTTATAATTTTTCTCTATCGCATCTTCAATAAATAAATTCCCATTTTTTATCATTGATATAATTTTCTCATTGCTTTTTTCATAATCAATTTTATAAATCAAATTTTTAGAATATCCTAAAATTAACCTATCTTTTAGTCCAACTTCATCTAATAAATATGATTTTCTTAAATCTTTTTTATTAACATTTTTATCAAAAACATAAAAATCTTTTTTAAACACTATTGAAAAAGCTGTTCCATGAAATGAATCAGTACATATAAAATTTGCATGATAAAAATAATTTATAAATTCTTTTGGTCCAGCATCTAAATTTGAACTTTTACTTAAACTATCTAATGAAAAACTTGGATTTAAACGTACGATTTTTAATCCTAGTTCTTTAGCTATTTTTTTTGCTTCTATATAATTAGCATGTGCATTTTTTTTATTCATAAAATAGCACAATAAATATGGTTCTTTATTTTTTATTTGATTTTCTTTAATCAATGATCCCCATTGTTTTTTAGAAATAAGAAATACTGGATCTGGAACAATCTTTATTGCATTATTTATTTGACTTATTTGTTCTTTAAACTTATTTTCCCTTAATGACACTCTATCAAAATCTTTAATATATTTTTTATATGGTTCTAATTGTTTCCATGTTGCATCACCAAAACATGCAGCATATGATATTTTTTTTGCTTTTATTTCAAAAGGTAAAAAATATTCACACGTAAAATCTTTAATATTAGGATTCCATACCTGATCACTTCCTACAAATATAAAATCATATTTATTATCTTCAATATGTTTAATTAATTGTTGCTCACAATCAATTCGTTCAGTAATGTTCAAATAATCTTTTACAAACAATTTAAATCTATTAAATTTTCTTTTTCTATAAAAATGAAATGGCAAAAACATCATATTGTATAATATTCTTTTAATTCCTTTACCATGATTATACATTGAACTATTTTTATGTTGATTTTCATCTTCATAATTAATCACAAATACCTCATTATTATTTTTTTCTAATATACTCTTTAACGCATAACATTGAAGCACTGCGCCATAATTTAATGCATAATGATAAGTTATTATACCTATTTTCATTTTAACGCTCCTTATCTTACTCTTATCACAATAGTCCGCCTGCCTATAACAAATTTCCATAACATAGTTATCATAATTATTGCAATATAAATAATACAACCATCAATACTTTGTGTTAATAATGCAATAATCATCATCAAACTGATAGATTTTAATTCTATTGATTTAATACTGTCTGTAATTTTACATAAAACAGATACCAACAAAGCTCCTATTAAAAATCCAAATTCCTTAAAATTGGCAAGTGCCATTTCATACCAAGAGGGTGTCATTCCTGGCCCATGATTTTGTACTTCAACTCCTTTTATTGATGCTGTCAAATATTCAAAATGTTGATATGGCTTATTTTTCCATATAGATCTTGGTACCCAAACAAAAACGGCTGATAAAAAGGATTCTAATGGATAATCCAAAAAAGAGTCTTCATCAATAAATTCTTTTTTTATTACATATTTTGTAACATCATCTCTTCCAAAATCTGCTCTTAATGTTTCATATACAGCCTCTGTATTTTGTTTAGAAATTAAAGTTGAATTTTTGAATGATATTAAATAATATATAGAGAATAATACAATTACCACCGCTGTTAAAGGTAAAATATAATATAATTTCTTTTCAATTTTTTTTGTATAATTTTTTGACTGAACAAAGAAAAATAAATACATAAAAATCATATCTGCTATAATATATCTTTTTCCACAAATCCATGCAATCATAAATGAATATATAATTAAGATTGCTATATCTCTTTTCTTTAATTTTTTTCTAAAAAACATCATACAAAATGCTACCATACTTAATAATAACAAATTATTCATGCTGAATAATGAAAATGCTTCTGTTACACCTCTTGTCTCAGTCATTCCATAAAACAAATATACTCTCCAATTGCCCTTTATTAATATTGAAATAACTGGAGAAAATATACAAACTAATAATATAAATTTATTGTCAAATATCTTATTTATATAAATCGTTCCATTTAATCCTTTTTTATCATCATCTTTATCTATATAATTTGTATTTTTTAGTTTTATATTTTTACGTATATTTAAAAAATGTATTAATGTCATAGCAAATAACATATATATATCATATATAATACATACCACATCATTATCCATTGCTTGTCCCATAGATCTCCACCAATATAAAACCTCATATGACGGTATTCCAATCAAATAATCCAGCAATATTGGAAAACAGTTAAAAAGATATATTACCAATTGTACAAAACATGCAGTTCTATTAAAAGTATCTTTACATTTAAAAGCATTATTATATGCATACAATAAATAAATTGTTCCAATTATAATATAAGTCCAATCAAATATAATTCGCATTAATATTATATCTCCCTTTATTTCTGTGTATAACTATTAATTGTTTTTTCCTCTATATTTAGAATATTTACAAATCATATTTGGAATTTAAAATTTTTTCATATACATTAACCAATCTACTTATATGTGTGTTTTTTGTATATTTTTCTCTATCAAATTCTTTTTTACAATTAATCGTTAATTTTTCAACAAATTTATCATCTTTCAACTTAACAATACAATTTACTAATGAATCTATATCTCCACTTTTAAAGATTAATCCATTTTTTTCATCACATATATAATTAACAGCACCACTTGGAGTTGGAACAATACATGGTAACGAATATCCACCTTGAATTTCTGGGATTGTAAGAGGTGCACCTTCATAACATATAGAACTCATAATCAAACAACGGCATTTTGGAATTATTGTTGACATTTCTTTTGCTGTTTTCCAACCTGAAAATTCAATATTTGTATATTGATTTCGTAATTTCTCATACTCTATTCCTTCTCCAATAACTATACCTTTAACATTTGCTCTAGTAATTGCTTCACAAAACAATTCACATCCCTTTTCTGGATTTAATCTACCTATAAATAAATATAATTCATTTTGTTTCGTATTTACATTTACATATTCCGGTATTTCTACCAAATTCGGCACGATATACCCTTTTGTAGTTAATCTTTTTTCTCGTTCAATTATATTCTTATTAAACTCTGAAAGGTAAATTAAAGATAAATCACATTTTCTTGCATATCTATAAAAGATTCGTTCTCGTATAACTCTATATACCTTTTGTATATAACTACGTTTATCACAATTACACATGATGCAACTTAATGACATTCCATTTTTATCACACATTTTATTCAGCTTATAATTAAAATAAGTTCTAACTGGACAGTTAATTTCATAATCATGGCACGTTATAGCCACTTTAAATCCATTTTCATATATTGCTTTAAATATATATGGTGATAATGCTAATGACCAACCATGTATATGAACTATAGTATTCTTATTGTCAAACTTTTTTAAAAGTTCATTTAATTTTTTATACGCGACCCTATTATAAAGTCCTCTTAGTGCTCCTTTTATTTTTTCATATTTCCCATTTAAAGCATCTTTCAACTCATTTTGCCCCAAAATTTCAACTTTAACCTTACTATTTAATAAAGCAGGATCTATTGGACCAACAGCGGCAAAATATATAACTTTATACCCATGCTCCGATAATGCTACAGCTTCAGTAATAGCAACTTTTTGTGCACCTCCTGTTATCATTGCATTATCATGTATTATAATAACATTCATATTTTTGTAAGTATGATAAATTAATTAATTATCATAATCCCTTTCTTTTTTAATTTATACTTAAGTATTGTAATTATATATTGAATTTATCTTTTAAATAATTTAGGAGCTATATTCTTAAATCCCTTTATATTTCTTATTAATTCGTCTTTGTTTTTTAATGATTGAATACCTTTTCTTAATATATACTTAGGTCTTAAATAATATTTTTTACGTGCATAATCACAGAACTCCACTAATTCCTTTGCTGATATATTATCTAAGTTAATAACACAATTATGAGTGCCATCTTCTTTTATCCAGTTTTCAAAATTGTCATTCTTTAAATAACCAGACTCAACTGCCCAATTATATGCTTCTGTTCCCGGATATGGATGCAATGTATAAAACTGTGCCGTATCTGTATCAAGTTTAATTGCAAACTTAAGTGTTTGTTCCATTGTTTCCCTTGTTTCACCCTTATTTCCAACCATATAACATGCATGAATTAATAATCCCGCTTTTTTTGCATTTTTCACGTATTCTTCTATTTGGCTTATCTTAGTTCCTTTTTTCATATTATTTAATAATTCTTGAGAACCACTTTCGATTCCAGGTATAATAAGACTACAACCTGCCTTTTTCATATAAACCATTGTTTCATAATCTAATGTAACTCTTGCATTACATAACCATTTAATCTTTTTGTTTAATCCTTTTTCAATTAACAACTTACATATTTCTTGTGTTCTCTCTTTGTTAATCGTAAAAGTATCATCCTCAATTACAATCTCTTTTACATCTGGAAAATTATTAACAATATATTCAAATTCTCCAACTACATTTTGAGCACTTCTTACTCTATACTTATGTCCATGTATTGTTTGTGGAAACACACAAAAATAACATCTTGCCGGACATCCTCTACCTGTAAATATCTGTATTTCTGGAAATGCTGCTGCTGCAAAGAAATAATCCTTAGGATCTAAAAATTGCTTAATTAATTTTGCTGCCCAAGGTATAGCATCTACATCCGTAATCAATGGCATTTCTTCATTTATTTTTATTTCACCATCTTTTCTATACACTAAACCTTTAACTGTTTCTAAAGATTCCCCTTTATTTAAAGCTATAGCTAAGTCTCTTATAATATAATCCGCCTCGCCTTTTGCAATTCCATCTATATTATCATTTAATTTTAATGTTTCTTCTGGTAATGCTGTAGGATGTGTTCCCATTAATACAACGAATGCTTTAGGAAATAGTTCCTTTAACTTAGCTCCAAATTTTACATCATTATATATTGATGGTGTACTTGTATCAAGTACTATTAAACCATAGTCATTATTTTTTTCCTTTATCCACTTTATGCTTTTCTCAAAATTCATTTGTTTAGCTGGTGCATCTAAAAAATCTACTTCAAAGCCAGCCTCCTGTGTAACACCAGCTGCATACAAGAGCCATAACGGATAATATATTACTCCACTATTAGTAATCATTGCACTTCTTGCTTCTCTTGAATATTTTCCATATTCTGCTTTAAAAGGCGGGTTCACAAATAATACTTTCATAATCATAATTCTCCTATAATATATTTAAGTTCAAACATAATAAAATGCTGCAATTATCCTACATACTTCTATCAAAATTAAAATCTTCTTTTTAATTTTGATGTAGAAAAAAGGAACTTATGTTTTTTAAACATATATGCTAATCCTTTTAGATGTTCCCAATTTATTTTACTAATAAATTTTTTCTTACTTAATCTTTGCCATTCATGTATTATACTTACCTTTGGGCAATATGCTACTTTATAACCTTTTTCCCACACCTGTATACAATATTCAGCATCTTCTGGTGCATAAAAAATTTTTTCATCTAGTAAACCAACTATTTGAACAATTTCCTTTTTTATTAACCAACATGCACTCATTAAATAATCTACAGTATAGCTATTTTTCCAGCCATCAGAAGGAGTCTGCCTTTCCATTTTCTCACCTTTTATCTGCAATGCTTTTATCGGTATGGCCTTATACACTTTTTCTAATAATGTAGGAAACGCTCTCGCAGACATCTGCTCCAATCCACTAGAAGTAATTAATTTAGGACCAATAATTCCATATTCATCATGTTTTTCAAGTTCATCTATTAATATTTTAAATGCTACCTCGTTTATGATAGTATCACTATCTAATATGCAATAATAGTCTAGTTCATCAGCATTATGTTCTTTTATGCCTTTATTTCTTGTAACTGTTGTCCCTTTATTTTCAGAATATTTGATAATTTTTACAATTTGTGGATACTCCAATATAAATTTATTTACTATATCACATGTCAAATCACTACTACCATTATCTACAATAACTACTTTTGGCATTATATCCTTTAAACTCACTATAGAATTCAAACAATTTTCTATTACATTTTCTGAGTTCCATGTCAATATTACAAATCCAATTCTATTTTTCATTATTGTGCCCCGCTTCCCTTCAACACTGAACTAAATGTCTTAAATATAATCTTAATATCCAGCCACAGGCTCTGATGCTCAACATAATACATTTCCATCTTCTGTCTCTCGCCACTTTCATATGTAGCATTATTTCTCGCATATGCCTGCCAGTATCCTGTTAGCCCCGGCTGTACACTTAGAAGCTTGGCTGTATCCTTTCCATATATTTCAATTTCCCTTTCTACAATGGGACGGGGTCCTACTATAGATATATCACCTTTAAGAATATTGATAAGCTGTGGCAGCTCATCGAGGCTTGACTTCCTTAAGAAATTCCCCACCTTTGTTATTCTCGGATCATTGTCTATCTTAAATTCTGTTCTGTATTGTAACAGCTGCTCCGGTGTCAATATTTTTTCTATATCAGCATCAATATTTTTCATACTTCTGAATTTATATACGCATATTTTCTTTCCGTTTTTTCCTATTCTTATATGACCATAAAAAGGATTACTTCCATCCTCAGCAATTACACATATCATAATAATTAAAAATACTGGTGATAATATAATCAATCCTATTGCAGATAACACAACATCAAATGTTCTTTTTATTATAAGATATATATGCCTGCCAAATGTTTTTTCTACTTTATATACGCTTTCATCATACTGATAAGGAATTTTGTTCTCAAGTATTTCACTAATAGCACCTATCTGTTCATCAATTTCTAATTGTTTCATAATATGCTTCGGATGATATACTACACATCTTCCCATTGCCATAACAAAACGCTTTATATCTCCTTTCATACTTTTGTCATATGGCATATCATAACTCTCTGAAGTTGCTGCTATCTGCTCATATTCTTTAGGACGAAAACTCCATTCTCCTATCAAGCCTGGTTTTATAGTAAGTTTTCTTTTTTGTAAAGGAATATAGTCCATGTATTCCACTACCGATGGTGATTGTGGTCCTATAATCCCTATATCCCCACACAATAAATTATAAGCCACTGGAAGTTTATCTAAGTGCAGCCTGAACAATATTCTACCAGTTACCATATATGGATTCTTACCGTTATTAATACAATCCTGTGCATTCATTTTCATGGTACGGAATCTATATTGCAGATACTTTCGTCCATTTCTGCCGATTCTGACACTTGAAATAATTATCTTACCTGGCGATTCAATTAACATTCCCATTCCAACGAATGGAATTAATATTAATGTCAGCACACATCCTATAAGACCTGCAATAACCTCAATAGTTCTCCTTATAACCACCTGATAAAACATCATATTCTTAGATGACATATAGCTTATTGTAGCATAGGAACCTATCTTTTTAAATTGTTTATACCCATCACACAATTCATATTCTCTTAATCTGACATGAACATTTTTACCTATGCTCTGTAATGTTGATATAATCTCTGAACACAGCTGCTCATCTACATCATTTGCAGATAATAATACTGAGTCAGCCTCTCTTTCCTCAATAGCCTGAATATATGTATCTTTATCTGCTATAACATCTACACCATAATAATCATCGCCTATTTGATTACTATCAGTTAGTACAATGCCGACTATTTTATAGTTATCATCATTTTTCAGTCCTGACATTGTCTCTTCAATGTGCCATGAATCGCTTATTACTACAACCCGTTCCTGATATCTGTCACTTGCATATGCAACTCGTAATATTCTCTTTAGCACCAGTCTTCCCATTAACATGACCGGGCATGATACAACTATAAATATAAGCATCATAGACCTCGAATAATTAGCGCTGTTTTTCAAAAAGAACAACACAACCATAACGAGAACTGCTATGTAAACAATTGTTTTTACAGTTTCGATTACCTCTTTTGTTATATTTCTATTTATAAAATCAATATTCTTCATAAAAATCAGATTAATCAGAATATACATTATCGAAATCAATAAAAATAATATTATATAATCACTCCTGTGAATATTATTTTCTCCTTCTATCCAGTTAAACTTAACTAAATATGCCATGCAAAACGATATTATCAGTGTTACCACATCCACAATGTACATAAAATACATGGCTGTTTTCTTTGAACTATTCATAATTCATCCTTTATGTAATTATCTATTAAATATGTTTATTCCTCATATCAATATACACAACTACGGAGCCAAAATCCTCCAAGAAGAAAGGTCTCTCTACCCCCTCCCACGAAATTCAGCTCCGTACAGGTTATTCACCACTCTTAACTTTCTTCACCGTATTTTCCATAATATTTGCCGTAATACTTGCCATAGTATCTGCCGTAATATGAATTACCAACCATATCAACCTTATTAAGGACGCATCCAAGAATCTTGCAGCCTACAAGGTCAAGCTGTTCTTTGGATTTCCTTGCGAACTTGTAGCTTATATCTCCTGCACCTATTACAAGTATTCCGCCATCACAGAACTTAGACATAACAGCGGCATCGATAACACTTCCTATTGGTGGTGTATCAACTATTATCATGTCAAATGTTTCTCTTGCACTCTCTATCATCTTGGCAAATCTGTCGTTACCAACAAGTTCACTTGGATTAGGTGGTACAGGACCAGCGAATATCATGCAGAAATTAGGCTCATCACTTACGCTTATAACATCTGTAAGTTCATTTTTTCCTGAAAGGTAATGAGTAAGACCATATTTAATCTTACCTTTTCTCCATCTGTTCTTCATAACTGATTTTCTTGTATCAGCATCTATAAGAAGTGTCTTCATTCCGTTCTGCGCAAATGACATTGCTAACTCAAATGATACTGTACTCTTACCTTCTCCTGGTGTTGTACTTGTTATGAATATTACCTTATTATTATCTCCTGAGAACTCTATGTTTGTTCGTAACATTTTATATGCTTCCCTTGTTCTGAAATCAAGATAACTTTTCTTTACTGAAAACTCCTGCATTTTTATTCCTCCACGCTTTCTTTAGCACCATTACTTTTCTTCTTATTCTCAAGTTCAGATGCCTTAAAGCTTCTTCCCTTATCATCATTCATAGTGATATCGGTTTTTGAACCACCTTTTGAAGGTACTGGTACTCTTCTCTTACCCTGATTACTATTCTGTCCTTCATTAACAGGGATAAGTGCCAGTGTACTGAGTCCAAGGTATCTCTCAATATCTTCAGAAGTCTTGATTGTATCATCAAGAAGATGCTGTATGATAATAACTGCTGCTGATATTACAATACCCACAAGAACACCTATTATAGTCCACTTAGGAATTGAAGGTGATACTGGTTCATCAGGAAGATTAGCCTGATCAACAACATTTACCGCTTCAATATCCATAACTTCTGTTATATGCTTGGCTGCCAGATCTCTGACTGAATTGGCTATCTTCTGTGCCTGTTCAGGTTCAGGATCTGTAACTGTAATTGCTATAATTCTTGTATCTGCAGCATTAGATGCTGATACTCTTTTAACAAGACTTTCGTATGTTTCATCAAGCTTAAGATCGTTAATAACACCTTCTATAACATATCTGCTTGTAACAAGCTGCTCATAATCTTTTGAAAGTGTTGATGATAACTGTACATCACTATAAGTAACTGATCCGCTTGCATTCTGCTTGTTAAGAATATATACCTTTGTTGTTGACTCATACTGTGGTGTAATAACAAAGAAGCTGTACATAAACGCAACCGCTCCACACACTAAAGCTGCCACAACAATAATCCATAATCTGTGAAATAATACTCCAAATATTTCACGGAGGTCTATTTCAATGTTCTCTGTCTCTTTACTTTTTTCCTGCATTATATAATCTCCTTAATCTTATTCTGACATTCTATAAAAGCCTGTCCATGGCATTGCCATATAATATATCATCAACATACTGTTCATTATATTTTTTATACAGCATGTCGGCACATTCCTGAATCTTAGGTGTACGGCTGCCTTCACATCGGTGTGAATCAGTTCCGACATAATCAACTATCTGCTCACTAAGCAGTTTCTGTAGAAATTTCTTTATATCCTTGCCTATATAACCAAGTATGCTTGATGCATTAACCTGAATTTCTACACCCATATTCTTGATTTCACGCACATTTTCAATATCATCTACCATACATCCATACCGCTCAACATGCGCAATAATTGGCTGATAGCCTTCACTCATTATCTCATCTAATGAATTACGTATATACTGATATGGATCAGATGGCATAAATTCAACAAGTACATAATCTGTCCCATTCATCCTGCTGATGCGTCCGCTGTCAACACCTTCACATAATTCATCATGATACAGGATTTCATTTCCCTGATATAACTTTATTCCTAAATTACATTCATCTGCTGCTTCCTGTACCTCATCAATAAGCGCACTTACCTTCTCTGGTGAAGCATTGTGATGTCCGCTTTTAAAATGTGGTGTCGCAATAATATGCGTTATCCCCTCATTATGTGCGATTTCCAGCATCTTTAATGTCTCAGACATATCCCTTGAGCCGTCATCTATTCCCGGTAGAATATGACAATGGACATCTACAATATAATCCGCAGCTTTTTTCTTTTTTCCAAATAACATACTATACCCTGTACTTTGTCCAATTCTTCTTATTTATAATAACTTAACTTTAAATAAACCTTAAATATTTTAGCAATGCAATATCATACTGTCAACCAAAGTGTGAAAAAATCAAGATTTTTGTCAAAAAAAGGCACCCAGAGGACAAATGGTGTCTCTGTCCTCCGGGGTTCTTACCCAATCATCTCATAACTCTCATTAATTTCCCCAGCCTTAATCTGAGCCATTCTTTCCGCAATCCTGCCCTTAACAAACTCGGCAACCTCTTTTTTCTTAAGCTCACCATACTCAGAATAAAGAATAGGCTTTAAGAAATGTACCTGTGTGTCAACTCTCTCAAATGTATTGCTGTTCATAGATTTATATGAATCAAAAAGTGCTACAGGAACAATAGGTGTCTTGGACTGTAAGCTGCATGAAAAACAGCCAGCCTGAAATTCCTGAAGCTCATTTTTATTATCAGTATAACCACCCTCTGGGAATATAAGGAAATTTCTTCCGGATTTCACCTGTTTGGTAACATCCATTATAGCCCTTACCTTGTCTCGGTTATTATCAAGATCAATAACAACAGCGTCTATAAGACCGCATACCTGACGACTCATAAGCCTTTCAGCCTGCTTCTTTCCCCAGAGAACACCACATGGTTTTTCCTGTGCAAGAATAATTCCCAATGCATCATATTTACCCTGATGATTAGAATACATTATGTAATTGCTGTCAGTCGGAATATTCTCTCTGCCATACACCTTAGTTCTTGTTCTGGCATGTTTTCTCATGTAGTTAATAATCCACTTTGCATACTCAAACCTTTCCTTTTCCGAATAACGGCTCTTGTTGGCAATCATCTTATTAGCTTTAGGTACAGCATGAAGTACCATGTGCCAGCTTGATATAACAGTACATTTGAAACGCAGATTAAACATTCTTCTTCCTCATCTTTCTATATAATCCCCGATACAATCACAGCGCCAAAAATCTGACACCATACATACAAAAATCTCCGCATGTGCGTATTACTGCACATGCGAAGCAAAATATTTTTCAAAATCATCATGAATAAGTGCATATCCTGCCTCATTCGGATGCATTCCATCTTTACTATAATATGCCTTCATGTCATCAAGTGCAAGAAAACTTTCACGAAGACTTAATATTTCACAGCCGTTTTCATTTGCAACAGCTCGCATTATTTCACCATATTCAGCAAATTCATCCCTCATCTGCTGAACTGAGTTCACATATTCTGACATAATATCTTTACCCACTCCACTTTCAAGCAGATGTGAAAGATACACTTCAATTGTAATTGGAGGTGCAATTACAGCTGTTACTGCTGCGCCCTTTTCCTGCAACAAATGTATCATATCCTCATAATTCTTCTTAAAATCCTGAGAGGCAATTCTGTGCCTATGTTCATAGTCACATTTGCCTTCTCCTATCGACTTCCAGTCATAATCGCAGTCGTTACCGCCACATTCAAGAAATGCAACATCAGGTACAGGCTGTCTTGACATTGTCTGTGTAAGCCACATTTTTACTCTCTCTGATGTGAATGTCGGCATCGCGTAATTGACAAACTTCATATTATATTGTGCCTGCATTTTCTCAAAACCGATTGCATCTGAACTGTGGTAATTCCATGCTTCATCCGGCATAACCCCGCGCATAAGCGAGTCGCCAAACATATAATATGTTTTCATAAACCGCCTCTTATCTTAAGTTAGGAGCTGGAAGAGGATTCTCTGGTGTAACAGCGTCCCAGTAATTGTTCATAAGCTTCTCCAACGCTCTCTGTGGAATCATTGGCTGTGAAGCAAAATCAATCATTTCCTGAGGAATATCCTCACCTTTTCCCATAACCTTACCAATCTCAGTATATCTCTTAAGATATTCATTAATCTGGTTTACCATTGGCGGAATCGCAAACATTTCGCTCTGTGGACAGAGAAGAGCCTGATATCTGCCCTTGCCATAGATAAAATTAAATTCCTTGATAAGTGCGTCATATATCTCCTGAGTTCTTCCGTATCCGCATGATGATATAACATAGAACTTCTTGCCGCTTACATCATAACGGAATTCGTGGAATGCGTTATCTCCGATATCTCTGACCTTGCCCTTGTAAGTCTCCATAAGTGGCATGATTCTGTCTACAAATGTTTTCATTGGACCCGGCATACCGAAGAAATACAGTGGGAAGCTGTATATAATTACATCTGCATTCATGAATTTCACATGAACGTCCTGCATAACATCATTGATAACACACTGGCCTGCTGTCTTTCCCCAGCAGCTCATGCATCCCATACATGGCTTGATATCCATGTCTCTGACTGTCAGAAGCTCTATCTCAGCTTCTGGATTAGTCTCCTTAAGTCCCTTAAGAACCGCATTTGTCATTTGCATAGTATTACTCTTAGGTCCTTTGGGACTACCGTTTACTACTAAAACTTTCATTATTAATCCTCCATGTTTTTTGCAGAAAAATCCAATGTGCTTTTAAAGCACATTTCCTCATGGCGAGGAGAGGATTAGTTCTCCATAAACTTCTCAAATGCTTTAAACTGTTTTCTCATCGTGTCATATCCATACTGATAGCACTGAAGAAGTTTTTCATTATTATTCTCGAAGTGTCTTATCATCTGCTCCTCCGGACGGATAACAAGGACCTTCCCCTCTTCCACAAGCTTTTTCATGAACTTATCCTGCCTGTCATAAGCCTGCCTTCTGTGTGCCATAGCATCACAAAGCTCCGGATATTTCTTGTAACTCCACTCTATAAGCTTCTTTACCTTAGAATAATCTGTAGGCTTAGAGCCCTCTGGCTTGGTAAGTACAACAACAATCTTATCGCACCCCTTCTCAACTGCTCTCTCAACCGGTATCGAATCAATAATGCTTCCATCAAGATAATGATAACCATCAATTTCAACAGGTTCGCATATAAATGGCACAGAGCAGCTTGCCATCTGACACTTCAAGAATTCGTCTTTAGTCTTAAAATTGCCCTTATACTCAGCCTTTCCGGTCTCACAATTCACAACAACGCTCTCGCACTCTGTCTTGGATGCGAAAAATGTGTCAAAATCATAAGGAATATCCTTAAGTGCATACTCAGCTACCAGCATTTCAAGATTAAGAATCTTCTTATTCTCAAAAAGCTGTCCGACACCATAATAGGCCTCCGCATTTTCATGGGTAATTATCTTTTTAGTTCTTCCTTCCTGTCTGGAAACATAGTTCACCGCATTACCTGCTCCGGCAGACACTCCGATAACATAATCATAATAAATGTCTTTCTTAAGCATGTAATCAAGAACTCCGGCTGAGAAAATGCCTCTCATAGCCCCGCCTTCCAGCACAAGTCCTGTCTTTACTTCACTCATAAGTGCCTCTATTTAGCGTTAGCTTCTACATAATCAACAATATCTTTAACAGTTTCAAGTTTTGCATCAGAACTGAATCTGATTTTGAACTCATCCTCAACAGTGATAGCAAGTAACATCATATTAAGAGAATCAACTCCTAAATCTGTTGTAAGAACGCTGTCCATTGTAATAGTTGATGGGTCGCACTGTGGCATAACCCTTGCAAAAATATCCTTTAACTTCTCAAATACCATGATAAAATCTCCTTTTGATTTATTTTATGAAATCCGGTGGGTGGGGTGTGCAGACGACGGACGGTTCACGGTTTATGGGTTTATGCTCCAAAAACACGCTCCCGCTCGGCTTCGGACGCAGCGGTCACTAAGCTCCTGCTTCGGTGTGAGGACTTCGTCCTCTCACCTCGCATTCGCTAAGTGCCGGCGTCCTCAGACGGTTTTTTCCGCACAAACCCATAAACCGTGAACCTACGACTGACACCTTCCGGATTTTATTAACTAAATGCGGGGTCGCCAGCCGGAGGCTGGCTGCCCGTTCGTCTGTCATTTACCCCTGATTTCTCAATATCTTCATCGCTCCAGATCTCTTGAAATCCTCTGTTCTAACCTTCATCTTAAGCACTCTCTTGAAAGGTGGAAGTCCCTTATTAACCTCATTAACAGTATCCTGTAATCTCTTCTGGATTTCTTCCTCAGATGCACCTTCTAATTCTGGCATGTATGGAATAATCTCAACACCTATAACAGTATTTCCATTCATTTCCATCTCCTGTACAAGACAATCCTTTACAAGTGGCTGCTTGTAGAATAACTCTTCAATCTCCTCTGGTGATACATTTTCACCATTAGGAAGAATGATAAGATTCTTAATACGGCCTGTGATATATATCCAGTCGTCATCGTCAAATTCTACGATATCGCCAGTCTTGAACCAGCCATCCTCAAATACTTCAGCTGTATGCTCAGGGTCTTTGTAATATTCCTTCATTACATTGTCGCCCTTAATCCAGAGTTCTCCGTCAACAACCTTAACCTGCTGTTCTGGATAAATGTGTCCCATAGACTCAGGCTTCTTGTCTGTATCGCAGTTACCTGATGTCAGGTTGGCACACTCAGTAAGTCCATAACCTGCACATAAAGTAATTCCAAACTCACGGCACTCTGCCATCTGTCTAGGTGGAACAGGTGCTGCACCGCACATAATAAGCTCAAGATCACCGAGGAAAGCTCTGCCCTTAGCCTTTGCAATGTTAAGAATAATCTCAACAAGTCCCGGAACAAGCACAAGAGTTGTAGGTCTTACAACAGGAATGTCACCGATACCGGCTCTCATGTCAGTACATGTGAATGTAAGCGAACCTGTATACAATTTAGCCATATATCCCATGATTGCACCAAAAATATGTGAAAGTGGAAGCATGGCAATATATCTCTTATGGAGAATACTTCCCGGTCCAAATACACCGTTAAATGAACCTCTCATAATAGAACCGTGGCTGTGAACTGCGCCCTTCGGTGCTCCTGTAGTTCCTCCTGTAAAGAAGATAGCTGCTGTAGTATCTTTTTCTACATCTGCAAATGCGCTTTCTGTCTCACCAATAGAAGTGCTTGGCCATGTCTTACAAGGCACATTTGCTGTAACCTCAGTAAATTCCCTGCCAACAAACATACCAGCAAGATCGAACTTCATGCTGATTCCTGCAAGTGCCTTATCGTTAAGTGCATTAGGAAGCATGATAAGTACATGTCCGGCTGCTGGAATTGCAAGAAAAAGTTCCATTGCATCAATGTCATTCTTTGCAAGAACGGCAATATTAGAACCTTTTTCAAGTCCTAATGAATTAATAAATGTAACTCTCTTAGCAACCCTTGAAACAAGTTCTTCATATGTATATGTTGTAACTTTGTCACTTATGGCTGGATAATCAGAATATTGTTTTCTAATAAAATCCAAAAACTTTGGAATAGTTGGAATATATTCCAGAGTCTCCATTTCATCAGGGTTTACCATGTTATAAAAATAATGATTCATGATTTGCTCCTTTTTTATTTTATTTAAATCCGAGGGAGTGTGTTGGCAAACGGACGGTACGCGGTTTTAAAAAAGACTGCTCCAAAAGCACGCTCCCGCTCGTCCTGTCACTACCTTCCGAGCGTCTCCACAACCTCCCGGAATCTAGCGCACTCTCCGGCAAGATACTCTGCATTAAGCCCCTTACCTTCTTTGGTAAGTTCCATCGGCTCACCAACATACAGCCTGAGTCTCTTCCCAAACAGCTTATGATACTCGCCGTTATTATATACCGGAACAATCTTTGCTCCTGACATAACTGCCAGCATTACAAAGCCCGGCTTGAATTCATCCATAACACCAGTCTTTGAAGTATGTCCTTCAGGGAAAATTATCATGTTGTCTCCTGCACGAAGATGCTCTGATGCTCCCCTTATCCATGTAATATCAGTTCCAAAACGGTCAACAGAAATAAATTTTCCGCCACTTGTAAGCCACTTAAGAATCTTCTTATCAGCCCAGTCTTTGGCTATTATGAGGACGCTGTTCTTAAACAGCATATAAAACATCTGGCCATCATTGTGCCCCACATGGTTGCCAATGAATATGACACCGCCCTTTTCTATTTCTTCTTTTGCCTTTCTGCTCTGATAACATATCTTCGGTCTGAACATAATATACAAGTAAGCATATAAAAGACCTCTTCCCATACTGGCTGTTACATTAATAAATGTATTTTTCTTTTTCATTAAACCTACCCTCTTAATGACTTTAACATTTATCTGCATACTAAATATTTAATACACAAATGTTCCATTATCACACAATATGTTTCCAACCAACATTGTATGTTTTTTAACAAAATTTTTCAAAGGTCAATTACTTCCTTTTTGGCACTTATGTAACATTTTGTCGTATTTTGTTTACTATTGGCAGCATATGTTGTACAATATATTTGACATGAAAATACAGTTTTTATCGAATCTTTATGCGTTATTTATACACATTTTATAATCTGGTTACAGGGAAGCAAAATCCTCTGCTCCTGCAAGGGCAGTCGCATTTTGCTTTACAAAACAAGGAGGCTTATATGGGAAAATTTGAAGAAGTTAATACTACATCTGCACCAGAAATTAAAGCTGACCGCAGAATTCTAAAGACAAAAAAGGCAATTTATGAAGCACTCGTTGAGCTTATGCAGAAGAAAAAGCTTAATTCAATAACAGTTACTGAACTTGCCGCACAGGCTAACATTAACCGAAAAACATTTTACACTTACTACTCTACAGTAAATGATGTACTTGATGAGGGAATTTGTGAACTTATAACATCACTTAAAGACCTTATGTATGCTATGTCCGAAGATTACAACATGCTGTCACCGCAGACACTTTTTGCTTTTCTTAATACAATAATGTCTGATGCTGACATCGTGAGAAATTTATTTGCATCTGATAACGGAAGCTTGCTTTTTAACAGACTCCAGAAAACTTTGCAGGAAACTCTTCTTAAGGAAATGCTTGATAATGATATTAAAATGAGTGTTCCACCTGAACAGTATCCTCTTATTTCTAACTTTATCGCCGGAGGAATGATTTCCGTGTACTATGAGTGGATAACTAATCCTAATGGAATTACACTTGATGATATGGCACGTACTCTTACAACACTTATTATTTCGGGCGTACACGCATTTGCATAAGGAGACACTATGACTTTTAACGACAAATTCAAGTTTCTGATGGACATAACCAATACAAGTAACACAACGCTTGCTAGCGCTGTCGGTATTGATAACTCGGCGGTCAGCCTGTACCGTAACGGTAAAAGAAAATGTCCACGGAACAAAGAAGTTCTTAAAAAAATGGCTGATTACTTCGCCGGTTCAATCAAGCTTAACTATCAAAGAAAGGCTCTTGCCCTTGCTGCCGATTATTCGCGATTTAACCACTCAAGACCTGTATCTGAATACTCGCAAATGCTTTATCTGTGGCTTACTGATGAACTGCCTGTCCAGAATAATTTAGTTGACAGTATTCTTAATGAAAACGTCTCTTCATCATCTACTGATTATATACAGGGAATCCGTACAATTGATGTTGTTCCTAATGCAACGAGCGTTTTATACAGATCAGAGGGAAAAAGACAGGCAATTCTCAGTTTTGTCAATTATCTTCTGACTCTTGACAATCCAAAGACAATCTATGTATGGGTAGATGATGATGTTTACAGCATATTTGATAACAAGGAAATTATTGCCTCACTTCATGAGCTTATTATGAGATTACTTGATTACGGATATGAAATATGTCAGATATCCCCCTCTCCTGTGAATACAACCCAGTTTTTCGAAGAATTTTTCTACTGGGTTCCGGCATACCTTACAGGCCGTGTGAAATCATATTATTACCCAAGAATGAGAGATAATCTATTTTCCAAAATCAGCATAGTATATCCAGGGTATGCCGCAGTATATTCTGACAGTCTCTCTTCAATTCCAGATAAAACATTTACTGTACTCACAGCAGAATCTGCAATTGTTTCTATTAAAGAAATTGAATTCAAAACATTTTTATCATACTGCCGCCCGACAATGAACATTTACGAAAGTGCTGAGGATGTTTCAACCTGTTTTCACAGATTCTTAAATACTCCTGTGGCGCATATACAGAAAGGCTTAAGCCTCCCTCCTGCCGCTATGCCAACCGAACTAATAGCCCAGTTTCTTAATGTCAATCCAGACAGTCTTGGAGTGAGCATGAGAACCGCATATCAAAGAGACAAAATGTACGATAATCTCCGTAATGTAGATATATGTCCGCTTGCAACAGTTAATCAGGTTTTATCAGGAAGAGTTCCTGTAATATTCCCTGTTGTAAAGCAGGAAGTTCCTATATATTACACACCACAAACCTATGCACTTCATCTTAAAAATGTCCTTGAAATAATGGATACTTACCCGGATTATTTCTTTGTTCCTATAGAATATAATCCAGACGATAATGTATGCATCATTGTTAATGAATGCTCTGAGGCGGTGCTCATCCGTACGGCACTCCCAAGCATGGTTTTTGACTTCAATCATCCACAGCTGGTGCAGAACTTTCAGGAATATCTGTACCGGATTGCCAATGATGTAGGTTATGCTGATATCAACCGCAGGAAAATACGTGCACAGATTAAAGAATTAATAAATGCTCTTGAAAAAGTATAAAAATAAGCACCTGTTTGTTGTGTACCTTTAACACAATAAGCAGGTGCTTACTTAATTATATTATACTTATAAATTACATTTTAAAGAACTTCATATCTTCATTAAGCTGGTCTGATACTTCCTTAACCTTAGCTGCTGTTTCTGCAAGAATATTAATAGTTGCATTAAGCTCCTGCATAGAAGATGTTGTCTGCTGTGTTGAAGCAGCATTCTCTTCTGATATAGCAGAAAGATTAGATATTACATCAACAACGGTAACTCTCGAACTGTCGCATACTTCGGCATTGCCTTTAATAACATCTGTTCCATGCTTTGAAACAGTAATGCCATTACCAACTTCCTTAAATCTTTCCTTAGTTGCTGCAAGCTTTTCATACTGCTCTCTTACAAGAACTTCTGTACTTCTCATAACCTCAAGTGTTTCTTTCGAATCATTCTGGAGATCTGTAATAATCTCCTGAATCTTACTTGCTGTGCTGTCAGATTGTGATGAAAGCTTCTGAATCTCTGATGCAACAACTGCAAATCCTTTTCCTGCTTCTCCTGCTCTTGCAGATTCAATAGAAGCATTCAGTGATAACAGGCTTGTCTGGCTTGCAATATCTGCAATAAGTGAAGCAGCATTGCCAATCTTATCTACCGATTCATTAGTTGTCTCTATCTGTTTTGCAATTCTTGCAACTGCATCAGTAGTTCTCTGGACTGCATCACTTAATTCAATCATTGTATCCTGTGAAGCATTTTCGGCTTCTTCCATGTTCTTAGATGTCTTTGTAAGGTCAGCAATATTATTAACTATCTGAGTAATCTGTTCACCCATTGTCATAATTTCATTAGTTGCTGTCTCAATATCTTCTGCCTGTGATACTGCACCCTTAGATATCTCTTCTACTGCTGTACTGATTTCTCCTGCAGCAACACTTGACTGTGAAGCCATAGAGTCAATTGAATTACCTGACTCACCAAGATCTGTTGCAGACTTCGCAAGACTTCCAACAATTTCTCTTAACTTAATTATAAGAGTTTCAAGGGCTCTGCCCATGTCTCCGATTTCATCCTGTCTCTTAAGTACAGTCTTATCAACCTCTACTGTAAGATCTCCTCCGGCAACTTTCGTTACAGATACACTTGCTCTCTTAATCGACTTTGAAATACTCTGTGCTATAAATGTTGCCACAATTCCTACTAATATAAGTACTACTGCAGAAACTATAAGCATTGTTCCAACCTTCTGCATTATATAGTTTGTAATATCTGATGTAGGCTGTCCTGCAAATACACATCCTACAACCTGATTATTATCCTTTAGTGGCACATATACTGCACAGTATCTCTTTCCATCTACCTTATAATTAGTATCTCTATATGTCTTTCCCGTCTTAACTACATCCCACACTTCACTTGATATATCTGTTCCCGTTAATCTTGCTCCCTTATTATCAGTAAGCGTTGTAAGAACTCTCTTGGTTCCATATGTAAGTGTAACCTGGACATCATTCTTGAAGTTCTTGACATATATATCAAGTGCAGTCGGTTTAATAGTCAATTCTTCGTCACCCTTGAATAATCTACCGTTCTTATATTCATAGTTGCCTTTAATATCCTCATAAGAACTCTGTACTGCCCCACTTAACAGTTCAAGTCCATCCATGGCCTCTTCTTCCAGTCCTGACTTAAGACTGAATATTGTAGTTGCAATAAGCCCCAGTACCATAACAATTACCGGTACAATAGCAAGCATAACCAGTCTGAATGTAATACCTGCTCTTCTCTTCTTTCCGTCAGCAGCAACCTGTTTAGCTTTCTTCTTAACCTCTGCATCAAGCTCTTTCTTCTTTGCCCTGACCTCTTTTACCTTCTTCTCGTTCTCAGCCTTAATCTCTTTAACCTTTTCAGTTCTTTCGGCCTTAGTATGCATTATCCCCATTATAAGACCTCCCTTTCCTCTTATTAAATTATTCACCAGAACAATTTCTTGTTCATATTGTTCTTTAAATTATACACTATTACACCAATTTTAAAAACCCTTTTCTTGTCAAAATATTAAAGTTTCACCAAAAAATTGCTATAATCCGCCTTTTTTCTTTTTCTTAAGCACATTTGCTTTTATATATGCAAATGTATACTCTTCCCCTTTATCAGCAAGCATCTTCAAAAGATTGTGAAGAAGCGCATCTGTTTCCGGATGCATAATATAATGCCCAAGCCCCTTAATATAGTAATCCAATGGATCTGAATCTTTGTACTTGTCTTTATTATATATCCTGCTCGCTGCAACTCTGTCGCAAAACATCTCAGCAACATATTTCACAGGCATTTTCATCCCTGCAAGAATAGTGCTGTTACCATCGACATCGTAATCTATCCAGTATTCAAAATGATGTTTGTTCCTGCCCTTATGATGCAGCCATGCCTTTGAAACACCTTCATCTTCACGCTGGGCATTATTAGGACTTCTGTGTCCATCCTGATAGTATTTAACTCCTGGTATGAACTCCGATGGCGAATATTTTGACAAATCATGCATCATTCCCTGCCTGTATAACCCAAGCTTAAAGCAGTATTTTCTCACCAGCCTTCTGTGGGAATTAACCGTGTGCAGATGCCCATTGAAATTATGCAGCAACTTCTTCAATGTCATACAGACTCATCCTCCATCATCATTCTTCTACATATCCATCAGCGGTTCTGTCTATAACCTCACCTGTATCAGGATTAACTGAAATCCCATTAACCTCAAGTCTCTCGTCAATCTGAATTACAAGGCACTGTCTGCCATCAATAACCTGAGTGCTCACAATGTCAGTTTTATCGGAATTAATCTTAATTACAACATCTGGTGTTTTTACTTCAAATTTCTTCCCTGATGAAACATTTGATGCAACAAGCTTTCCATGTTCCCCGGCAGCCATCTCAAAATGCTCCTCAAAATTCTCAAGTCTTTCTTCCTTAACACCGCTCTTTTCAAGCAGATCCTTCATCTCTGTTTTATCAAGCATAACCGGTGCCGGACTTTCCTGTTTCTTCTCTTCTATAATCTGCTCAAGATTCTCATGAATATTCTTAACAACCTCAAGGTCAGCCTCTTCACCAAGTGCCTCACTTACAAGCGATGTAAATGTTTCCTTCTGCTGCTTGGCAGGAAGCGGAACGGCGCAGTCGAGCAGACAGTCAATAAGCCCATCCTCAAACTCACTTACATCTTTAGTATAAAACAGTGTCATATCCTCATCTGCGCTTCTTTTATTAAATGCAGGGAATAAAAATCCAACATCTGGCACATCAACCATGTGGTTCTGCTTCTTATCGTGGAAATTATTATCCTCCTCATCATAGCCAAGTCCCGGCTTGGAAAGATTTACATGACATATACTGCATAAAATGTAGCTGTAAACCTCATCCGATGCGTCTTCCATCTCAATATTATCAGTAGTAACCGCTGGGATATCATACATCTGATTAATAAGAAGAATCAGATAATTGCCAACATAACTGTAATTATTGATAATCCTGTCATAGAATTCATCAAGAAGTCTGTCATCTTTAAGTCCGCTGTCTCTCAGATTCATTAAAAATGTTCTTGCGCCCTCATCAGCATAGGCATCAACATTAAACTTCATATCGACAAGATTCTTTCCCGGTGTACCTGAAAGAGTCTTCTTAAAAATGTCAAAATATTTGTGTTTTTCCTCTTCTGGAAGATTAAGGAAATTCTCGTTGAACTGTGTTATCTTGTTACGCTCACCATCAACATAACAGCCACATAATCTTAAAATTCCACAGTCCTCTAATGTATATTGTGATTTAATTTCATTAAGTTCTTTTCGTGTCATAACTAACTCCATCCTCTGATATTTTATTCACTGATAAATTGTCTTATCTGAATAATAAGAGATTTTGTAATTATAACATATCCTGATATTCTTATGTAGAAAAATGTTTTATTTTATTTGGGGGATAATCTGAATCGCTACCCACGTTCTCGCAACCTGCGCTCGCTGCTCATGCTCCAGAACTGCGTTCTGTCGCTGTTGCGGTGCTCCTCAAACACAAACAAATATGCTGCTATTCATGCAAGCATGATTACAACATATTTGTTTGTATTTTTATCGCTACTTTCGCACATAAAAAACTTCCCCGGTTCTGGGGGAACCGGGGATGAGTAGAGGGGATAGAAATATAGTCAAATATAAGGAATTATGGAGTTATCCTTATATTCGTGTGTAATGTTACTTGCAAAAGCATTCAAACTCAATCAAACAAATTCAATCTCTTGCAATCATCTATATTATAGCATATTATTTTCGTCAATCAACAGATTTTTTGCCAAATTTTCAATAAAATCAGTATTTTTTGTCGAATTTTTGTCATTTTTTGTGACATTAGTTGTCAATATTATTTAACTTTTCTTTATATACTTTCGCTGTAGGTGTTATTGCCAGTCCGCCTTCACCTGTTTCTTTCAGACATACCGGCATATCATTACCTATTCTTCTCATTGAATCTATGACTTCATCCGCAGGAATTACACTTTTTATTCCAGCCATTGTCATCTGTGCTGCAGTAATGGCATTGACTGCCCCTGAAACATTTCTCTTGATACACGGAACTTCTACCAGACCACATACCGGATCACAGGTTAATCCTAACATGCTCTTTAATGCAAGCGCAAGCGCATTTGCACATCCTTCGCTGCCCGCTCCCTGCATATATGCAAGTCCCGCTGCCGCCATAGCACTTGCCGAACCAATCTCTGCCTGACATCCGCCTGCAGCTCCGGCAATAGATGCATTTTCAGCAATTACCGCCCCAATTCCTGCCGCAATTAATAAGGCTTTTACACATTCATCCTCTGGTACACCAAAACATTTTTCATAAGACAGAAATACCGCCGGAATAACACCGCACGAACCTGCTGTAGGAGCTGCCACAATTCTCTTCATGCACGCGTTCGATTCTCCCATCTTTAATGCCTTTTCCATAACCACACCAATAAAATCACCGCATATATTTCTGCCAGACTCATTATAAATGTACATTTTATATCCATCTCCGCCTGCCATTTTGCTTGGTGACTTTAGCTGCTGGTCATAAAGCTCATCTGCGCTTTTCATTGCCTGATACATCTTTTTCATCTGTGCAAATACATCTCTTTCAGACATAAGCTTATCATGTGCCTGTCCTGTAAGAACAACCTGCCATAATTCCTGATTATTATCTGTACTTAACTTTACAAGATCATTGATTGAATGATATTCTGCCATAAAACCTCCTGTTTCTGGTAACTTTAATTTCTATAACCAATCACGATGTCCAATCTTATTGTTTAATTATAACATTTATCCTCAATTAAAATGTGATATCCATCACTTACTCCATGCCAAGATATGTTACCTTAACAACACCTTCTGCATGTCTTAACCAGTTGATTCCTTCCTCCGGCACTTCCTGGTCACACTCAAGCACCATAACTGAATTGCCACCTCTGCTTGCCCTGTACAACTGCATAGTCGCAATATTAACAGACTTATGTGCAAGCATTGATGTAACTTCCGCAACATGACCCGGCTGATCCATATTGTGAACAACAAGTGTAGGATAATCCCCTGAGAAATTCGTTGAAATCCCGTCAATCTGTGCAATATTAATTCTTGAACCACCAAGCGACTCCCCGACAACTTCAAGCTTCTTCCCGGTTACCGATGTGAGCAGAATCTGCGCCGTATTAGGATGCGCATCTCTTAATGCTGATTCTCCAAATGTGACTTCAATTCCATGTTTCTTTGCTATCTCAAAGCTGTCAGGAATCCTCATATCGTCCGGCTTCATTCCAAGAAGCCCGGCAACAAGTGCCTTTCTTGTTCCATGCCCCTTTCCGGTTGCAAGAAAAGAGCCATATAAAAATATCTCAGCTTTCGCTATTGGTTCTCCCATAAGCTTTCCGGCAATGTATCCAATCCGCACAGCCCCAGCCGTATGTGAGCTTGACGGACCAACCATTACAGGACCTATTATATCAAATATATCCATACAATATCCTTCTTTCCATTAATCCATAACATTTTAAATGTATGGTACATTTTAAAAAAGCCACCGCTCCCCGTATGGAAGCGATGGCATCTTTGCTATCTTTGTCTTTAGAATACTATTCCGGCAGTTTTTTGTAAAGCGTAAAATACATTGTTGTAAAGCTAGCCAGACCTCCTATTGCATTAGATATCGGTTCAGCGATAAATACGCCTTCAACTCCAAGTCCAAGCATAGGAAGTATAATTGTAAGCGGCACAACAATAATCACTTTCCTGAATATTGAGAAAAATACTGCTCTCTTGGCACATCCTAACGCTGTAAATGTTGATTGTCCCACAAACTGGAATGACATAAAGAAGAATCCAAAGAAATACAGCTTCAATGCATGTTCTCCTGAGCTGATCATAGCCTTATCGGTCGTGAATACCGACAGAATCTCCTTCGGAAATATAATTACAGCGAGCCATGCAATGAGCATGTATAAAAATCCTATTGCCGCCGTGAATCTTATTGCTTTTCTGACTCTCTCATACTGCTTTGCACCATAATTGTAGCCAAGAACAGGCTGCGCGCCGCTTCCCAGTGTACTTCCGGGAACAGAAAGAATCTCCCTGACAGAGTTAATTACAGTCATGATTCCGACATACATATCTCCGCCGTACATAAAAAGCTTTTTATTGCACACAATCTGAACAAGACAGTTTGTTCCCTGCATAACAAATCCTGATATTCCAAGAGATGTAATCTTTCCAACCATTCCTGCCCTTAGAATCAGATTTTCCCTCTTAACACGGTAAAATGTTTTCTTTCCTGCAAAAAAGCTTAATACCCATGCAAATGATACTCCCTGACTTATAACAGTGGCTATTGCTGCGCCATAAACTCCCATATGTAATCCGTATATGAATATCGGATCAAGAATGAGATTAATAATCGCGCCAAGCATAACAGTCATCATGCCCTTTTTCGGATATCCCTGTGCATTAATAAAGCCGTTCAGACCTGTTGAAAGTACTGAAAACACTGTACCCAGAAGATATATTTTAAGATACTGGTCAGCGTATACATATGTTTCCTCACTCGCTCCAAAAAGGAAAAGCACTGGTCTTTTAAAAATATAACACAATACCATAAGCACCAGTGATGTAATCGTAAGTAAGGAAACGACCTGTCCTAATATAAGCTCAGCTTTTTCCTCTTCTTTTGCTCCTCTTGCCATTGAAAAAAGCGGCACACCGCCTGTAGAAATCAGATTAGTAAATGCCGCAACAAGTGTTGTAATAGGAAAAACAAGCCCTATTCCCGTTAAAGCATTGCTCCCGATAACAGAAAGATGCCCGATGTATATCCGGTCAACAACATTATACAGAATCTGTATAAGCTGTGCGACCATAAGCGGAATAGCCTGATTAATAACATTTTTCCAGACTTTTCCCTGTGAAAAATCGCTTTGCATTACTATTCCTCATCACTTGAATGTTCTGTAACATCTTTGGCATCAACAACAATATCAGGTGGTGTGCTTCCTGTTGAAGATGTACCCGAAGCCTTAGCAGAAGCTCCGCCAGCCTTGCTCTTGTAACCTGCAACAATCTCTCCGGCAACCTCTCCAATCTTATTTCCTGCCATTTTAATACCTTTTTCGGCAGTTTTCGCAGCTTTCATAGCCTTCTTGTCAATTTCCTTTTCCTTAACAAATGTAGACGCTTTATCCGCCATGTTATTAGTAGCATCCACAGCCTTTCCAACTCCGTTTAAAACCTTTTCTTTATTAATGAGACTCATAATTATTCTCCTTTCCATGTACCTGACAATATATTCAGGCTTATATCCTTATTTTTACAACAATTATTCTTAATATTTCAGCGTAATTACTGAATTTATCTTATCCGTATTTAAAGATATTATACATCCGTTGTCAATTTTATAAAAATGTGTTTTTACATCATCATTTTTTAGCAATTCTTTACGGTATTCAATGCTTACAAAGTTAAATTGCGGACCATTAAAGTATTCCTCCGGCATAACATCATAAGCAACATCCAGATAACTTATATTATGCATGTGTCCAAGATGATCCACATCTCTTCTTAAAATATTGTATGCAATTTCAATATAGTCTGTATCAGGAATATCTGTTTTCGTTATTTTCTCAGTAAATACGCGGTTTTCCGGCTCTGATTCATATCTGTCCATAATTTTCGGTGTTATTCTTACTGGTCTTCTCCTGTTAATATCCATATAAATCCAGCGTGATGTGGCAATAACAATTGTATCACCATTCTTGTCAGTAATTCTGAAATCTCTTTCTGCAAACAGCTTATCGACTGATGTTGACCATGTATAAGCAGTTAATTCATCATTATATGCAGGACGCTTAATAATCTGCATCTGCCAGTTTAAAACGACCCATGCACAGCCTGTCTCACTGATTTCATTAAGACCAAGTCCCACTGTTGCTGAATGTAAGCCTGCAATATCCTCCAAAATAGTGAGAATTGCCTTGTTCGTAGCCTTACTTTCTCTTCCACAGTCCTCAAGACCAATCCTGTAAATGTGTTTAAATACCATAATAACCTCACTTACTCACAAAAAATAATTTGTTTGTTAATTATACAGTCAGATTCTGGATAACTCAAGATATGTATTAAAGAATTATGTCTATTAACTATCTAAAGCACAATATATTGTGAAAATGTTTCACATGAAACATAATAAACATATGTTCTTTTCAATGTAATATTGCGATTATTATTATTCCGTTGTCAAAAAAGTGAACTCAGTTCATAAATACTCCATATAAATATTAATCCATAAAAACTGAACTCAGTTCAATTTTCATGTTCCTAAATTTAAAATAATTAAACATATATAATAATTATCTGGCATATAATCATATATAGACAGCAATTATTATAATATTGAATTTTTCTTAACTATATAATCTTTGAACTGAGTTCACTGTCTACTCCATTAAATCATTTAAAATAATGAGCCATCTTATATATAATACTTATTTATCCTCAATATGTTAATTTTGAACTGAGTTCAACTTTTTTTTAACATTGCATTTTTTGTCAAAAAAATGAACTCAGTTCAAAGTTTTTATAAAAATGAATTGAAAAGAATTGTAAATGATGTATAATTATTACATATCATTACAAGAAAGGAAATACAATGGCAGAAGTAATTAGTTTAATTAATGAAAAAGGTGGAGTAGGAAAATCTACATCTGCAATTACAATTGCACAGATTCTGGCTATATCAGAATACAAAGTATTATTGATTGATCTTGATCCACAGATGAATACAACTAAGATGTTTGGTCAGTCTGAAGCTAATCCAGAAATAGATTATGAACACTTGTTCTGTGTTAAACAGAAGAGTAAGGATGCCGTAATGAATTTTATAACTGAGACAGACTACGATAACATATCAATTCTTACAGCTTCCAGAGAACTTAACAGTCTTATATATAAAATATATGACAAAATGAAAGAAACTAATGTTGAGCTTTATCTCAGATATAATCTTAATCTTATTAAAGACGAATTTGATTACATAATAATAGATAATTCACCTTTTAAATCTTATCTTACATCCTGCGCCATGTGTGCAAGTGACAAAATTATCACACCAATATGTGTAGATAATTTTTCATATGATGGACTTATGTCTCTTTTAGATACAATTGAAGAACTTAATGATAAATATGCCTTAAGCATTGAATTTGCAGGTATTTTTATGACTCGTGTAGCTGGAAGAACAACTCTTTTCCGTCAGATGTACGAAAGCTATGAAAATATGTTCGGTGACAGATTCCTTCCTATTTCCATAAGGAATTGTATAGCCGTTAATGAATCCAACACTACATTTGAACCACTATTAACATATGATAAGAAGTGTCCTGCATCTCTTGATTATGTAGAACTGGTCAATTATCTTGGATTAATGGATACACCACATTACCGTAAACTCGCTAAATATCTGAAAGGAGAGAAGTAGTAATGGCTAAGAAATCATTTAGTGCCGGAACAACCAAATCCGGTGTACTTAATAACGATGGCGGAGAGAAGCTCCGTGAAATACAGGCTAAAGCACAATATAATTTCAAATACATACCTAAAGAAAAGATTATTCCTAACCCTAAGAATGAACAATATTCTCAGGATGGAATAGAAGCTCTTAAAGAAAGTATCCTTGTAAATGGCCTGCGCCACAATTTATCAGTATTGTATGATGCAGAGACTGACCTTTACCGTCTTATTTCCGGTGAAAGAAGATATCATGCTATATGCCAGATGACTGATAAAGAATATCGTGATAATTTCCCGGCAGGAATCCCTTGCAAGGTTGAAAAATCTGATGTCAATGCAATTGATGAAGAGATTATGCTCATTTCAGCCAACCATGATGTCAGAGAATCCAGCATGGAGGTAAAAAGATGGGAAGTAAGCCGTTTATTGGAGCTTTATGAAGCAAAGAAATTAAAAGGTGAAATCAAGAATATACATGCAGAAATTGCCAGCCAGCTTAATATCTCAGAAAGACAGGCAAGAAAATATACAACAGCCGAAAAGCTTATCCCTGAACTTTCTGAATTACTTAATTCTAATGGCATTGATCTTAATCAGGCTGATAAATTCGGAAAGCTTGATGAAGACGCACAGAAAACAATCCTTTCTATTATCCAGAAGAATGGTACAATTGAAAATGCTGAATTCCAGTCAATAAAAAAACTTTCTGAAGAAAGGGCAGATGAAGCAAGAGAGTACAAGAAACAGCTTGATTCTGCAACTAAAGAGATAGAAGATAAGGAGCAGACAATCAGATTACTAGAACAGAAAATTAATTCTATCCAGCAAAATGATAATACTTCTAATTCTGAACAGAATAAAGATGATATGGTTAAATTTGCAATGCAAGCAAAAGAAAAGGCTGAAAAAGAAAAAGCTAAAATGGAAGCCCAGGTTGAAAAGCTTAAGCAGCAACAAAAAGAAAAAGAGCAGCGACAGACATCTATCTCTGATTCAGAATTAAAGAGAATTAATTCAATAGCCAAGCTTGAGCAGTCTCTTAATTTATTAGAAAACAATTTTGATGTATTAAAGAATAACAAAGCAATCATTAAAAATGATGCTGAATTGAAAATCAGAGTCGAAATTTTAAAGGACAGACTGGTTGATCTTATAGATAACCTTTAATTTCTTTATATCCGAAGTTTTGACATATATATACATATTTCATCAATGATGCAATAAAAAATGATATATGGACATTTTACAAGGTCAATATTTTGACGGACAGTATTCAATTTTATTATTTATGAATATTTGTCCGTCATTTCTATATTTATTATTATTTATCTATGTTCTTATTTTCTCAATTTATACATATATATTATTATCATTTAAACATATATTGATAACACACAATAGCGTAAAGCCGCAGAATATCTCATTTTCCACATTTTTTGTATGTTTCTTTTTTTCCAGGATATTGTCTGATTTTATTCGGCTTTAGTTTTTTTCCTGCACAAAATGTATTTTATTTTCACAATATGTTTTTTTCTTTCAAGATAAGTTTTTTATTTTCTTTTGTCGTCTTTTTAAAGATATTTTAGGTCGAAATCTTTCAAAAGAAGTTTATAACAGTAAATATATAGCAAAATATTTGTAATATAGTAAATAAATATTAAATACAATCAATATACATCTCAAACATTTTAGAGGTAAGATTTTGCCAATTTATGAATTTTAATAAAATCAAATTGGGGAGTAACAAAAAAAGACACGAAAAAAAGACTGTTTTTTAAGCAGCCTTTTTCAAATTATTAAATTCTGATCGAATAATTGTAGACACCAGACCACCCAGATTATTAACGGTCTTCTGATACATATAGTATTCTCTATATACAACAGACAGGGCATTAACTACAATATCGTAAGAATAGTGGAGTGACAGACTTGCCAGATCATCAATTTCAATATCTGTAAGCATCATTGGTTTAAATGAAGCTGCGGACTGCCGGTTTTTCATAGTAAAGAAATCACTAAGACAAGCAGGACTTATGCCGCCAGAATTAACATAGGCAACATTCTGGTTAAATTCCCATATGAATTTTTCAAGGGATTCCGCATACTCATCATGAACTCTGATTTTCTCATTTTTAGGAATAAATTCTTTATCTATCTGGAATCTTACTACGTCATCTTTAAACGATATTGTAAATATATCGGATTCAACACTAAGCTTTTCTCTTATCACCGATGGCTTACAATATGCAGGGAGCAGGTTTCTCAGTTCCCGGATATTCTTATAATCAATACTTGCCTGACCTTTCAGTTCAGGTGCATCAAGGCTTAACAGTTCTCGTAGAAATATTCTTAACGAAACCAGGGATTTGATATTACAAAGTTTTTTGTATAATTCTTTGGACACAACAAGAAAACCTCGCCCGCCTTTATTGGCAGGAAGGTAGTAGTTCTCATATTCATTAAGTAAAATACTTATTAAGCCATATTCATTTTTAGAATATGAAATGTATGTATATTCCTGAAGTGTTTTTAAATTATTCCATATTGTACGGACATTGCATCCTACATTTACCGCAAGTTCATTAGCATCAAGATTTCTGATAATTCCGTTAGAATCTGGATGATAAAAATGCAACAACAATAATACCTTTATTGCATTAGCCTTAAGCATAGGTCTGTAACCATAACGATTTTTTTCATTATGGTAAATCTTTTTATACACGTTCTTCTGGGTTAGTGCTTTATGCGGACAATGCTCACAGGTGCTGCATGCATCAGCATAAGGTCTACTGTCTTTATCAAATGTTTCAATGACAGCTTTATATTTACAATTAATGCAGGCAGCATTATTATAATCAATGGCATCAACAGTGGATTCTATTACTTCTGTATAATTCTTCTGTATACCAAGCGACTGGATTATAACTGCTTTACCTATGTTTGCAAAATTATCCAAGCATTTCACCCCCTTTTAGACCATAATTTAACAGTATTTTAGCGGGAAATCAAATTCTCCGATTTACTCCATTTTTGTCCACATCACTTGTATTTTTCAATATTTTTACTCTGTTTTTATCTACATTTTTTTGAAAATACCTCAATTTACTCCGAATTTGTCTACGAAATTTCTATGAATTTTTTTTGTAGACCACAAAATGCATATATTGTGTAATTTACTCCAAATTTATCTACATTTAGGTTATATGATGCTTATATTAAAACCATGAAATAAAAGAAATCTAGTATTTAAGCCAAAAATGTAGACATCAACCAAAATTTTTTGATAAAAAAATGTAGAAAAACAATTCTAAGACGATACAATATATTGAATCATGCACAGTTTTTGGCTGTTTTTTTATAAAAAAACGCATAATTTACTCCAAAATCGTCTACATTTCATTAATTTACTCCGATTTTATCTACATTATATAAGCCATCTGATATTAATTTACTCCAAAAATGTCTACATTTTTTCTCCGTAGTTTTGAGAAAAATGTAAAAATATTAGTTATAAAAATTAAAATGGCTTAAATAGGGCAGTAGAGCGTATTTTTTATACTAAATTATAAAAATAAACGACAAAATGCAATAAAAATCCCTATTTAAGCCAAATAAAAAAAGGATAATTGAAATTCATCAATTATCCTTCATTATTCTACATCACATTTTTGAATTAGAAAATGTAGACTATCATTCAACATCAGGTTATATACAGATCAGATATCAAGACTGTCAATCAACAATCCTTTATCATTCTTATCATTATCAGAATTAAGATCCTCTATTTCTGCATCAGACAATGGCAGGAAAGTTATAATAAACACACCATTCTTTAACTCAAACTTTTCAATAGCAATATGGTTATCAACGAACTCCTGAAGACTTTCCTGGATAAGCTGCAGATTTTTCTTCTTATTCTTCAGCTTGAATCTTACAATCTTCTGGAAGTATGTATAACTGTATTCATTCACTCTTGTTTCCTGATTGGCAATCTGCTCACGCTTTATCGCATAACAGATAATCTTTGACAGGTTGTTATCAAGTACATCATAAGAAGCAGAAGTAATAGAGATAAGCTTCTTCTGGATTATGGCATTGCTCAGAATCTCTCCGAATTGTGCAATTGCATATGGTCTTTCAGCATCTTCCTTAATTACAATATTATCAAATAAGTTGAAATATATCTTACTGCCTTCAGCTTCATAAGAGAAGTTATATTCTACCAGCTTACGGCATGAGTTACTAATCTTATTAAGAACATTCTTGCCTACATGATAGTCAACAACTTCTTTACCTAATGTATTAAGATCTACGACAACCGACTTCTCCTTTGAGAACTCCTGCATATTAATATTTGATATAAATGCATTGACCAGTTTAAGGTCATCTGTATCCATTGACTTAGGAGGTGTCAGCTTACCGTTATCAACAGTAACCTCCAGCAACTCATCTCCATCATCATCAGTAATGATTTCTTTTAACAGATTGTTAGAAGCTGTCTCCATCATCAGGGTAAAAGAAGACGGACTGAATAATGGTTTATCAACAAGATCGACAGGATACATTCTTAGGTAAGAATCAATGTTACCTGCCAGTTCACTTTCAATATACTTCCATGCACTGATAATCAGATCATTTTTAAGTGAATTATATATTGAGTTATTAGTGAAAGAGTACAGACCAGGAAAGTCAATCAGCAGGCTTCCTGAATCATTCTTCCATTCATTAGCTGCATCCTTCTTATCTTTGATAATATCATCAAGCTCCTTATCACCATAGAGCTTCGCATACTCATCAGGTCTTAAAGATCTGGCAAGTGCGATAAAGCTCGCGAGAGGGTGCTTTGGATCATCAAGGTTCATATTATCAATATCATTGTTATATGCCTTATACCATCTGGCACGCTTCTGAAGACGCGACTTCTTAATCTTATTAATAATCGGCATAAGATCTTCACGGCTGGTCTTACCTTCAAGATACTCCATTAATGTTTCATCTATAAGCTCGGCCACATTATCAGTAGGGAAGTTCATCAGATTTTTCTTCTTATTGAAAAATTCGAGAATCGCCGGATTGATATGCTTGGCAAGCTCTTCAATAAATCGCCTAGAATACTGTTCCATGTTAGCTCCTTTATATAAATATAATTATTTATTATACGGACTTTCGACATAAAAAGCAAATGTGAACTGAGTTCAATCTGGAAGTATTTCTTAATTATTTGGTTTGTGTCGGCTTTTATTTTATGAATGAAGCTGAGGGTTGGTCTTGTTTATTTAGGTCTAGACATATGTCGTCATAGAGTGTAAAATATCAGTAAACTACTGTTCTATCGAAAGGAGCACATATGATTTCAACAAAATTTGAAGATGAAATATGGATTTATTTTCAGACAAATCTTAGTCCAAGAACCAGAAAAGAATATTGGAATGTTGTAAGGGATTTTGACAGATTAACAGGTCACGATCCACTTAAATTAACAAGAAAAGAAGCTCTTAATTACTACAATATCCTTATAGAAAAAGTTAATGCCGGCAGGCTTTCATACAACACTGCTGTTATGCGGCTTTCTGTTATGAAATCAGTCTGTACATTTATAGAAACCTACACTGTTAATCACGGCAGACGGTATGTTAATTATTTTGAAAGCATGTCACTGCCTGAACAGGACAAAATATTGCCTAAAGATGCTGTTCCAGACGCTAAGGAAATTGATAATCTATTAAGTGCAGCACTGGAAAACAATGATAATAAAGCATTTTTAATATTTTCATTCGTTATCAAGATGGGGCTTACCAATCAGGAAATATGCAGTCTCAACAGGGAGTTTATATGCAGGGATAAAGAAGGACATTTATGCTTTAATATGCCTCCTAAGAATCATGTAAGCAGATTTCTTATAATTCCTGATGATCTTGGAACATTGCTTGATACATATATTGAAGCTGAGAATATCCAGAGTGGTGCAATTTTTCTGAATCTTAGAAAAAACAGAATTAAAATGCGTGACACGGAAAGACTTCTGGCATCTTATACAGAGAAACTTGTTAAAGCCAGAAAAATGCGCAAGCATTACACAATGCAGACACTCCGGCATGCTGCAATAAGTTATATGTTAATCGGAGGCGCTTCTAAAGATGAGGTTGCTGCTTACACTGGAGTTACAGGAAAATGGATGAACAGATATGACAAAATAATTGCTGATAATGTTATAAATGCAGCTGCAAATTATAATATAATTAATATTAATCTTTCCGGAATTGACAATAACAGACATAAATAACTATAATTACATTCTAATAAAATAACTGACTTAGGAGGGATATTATGATATATAAGCCATATAAGCATCTGGTTCAGTATTATGAAACAGACCAGATGGGAATTGTACATCATTCTAATTACATAAGATGGTTTGAAGAAGCAAGATCCTATCTTCTTGAAGAAAATGGATTTGGATATAAGAAAATGGAAGAACTGGGCATTATAAGTCCTGTATTATCAGTTAATGCAAGATACAAGTCAATGACACATTATTATGATACAGTAATCATTAATGTCAAAGTTGTTAAATATAATGGCGTGAAAATCACTCTTGAATATACGGTGGTTGACGAAAAAACTGGAGAGGTAAGATGCACAGGCGAAAGCGAGCACTGCTTCCTTGATACATCAGGCCGGCCTGTTTCTTTAAAGAGATCTTTGCCTGAATTAAATGTTATGTTTATTGACATGTCTGAAAACGAATAGTATCAGACATAATATATTAACTGAACAACACCTAAAAACCGCGATACAGCATCACGCTGCACCGCGGTTTAATATTTTTACATACATATTATGCAAATGTATTATTATTAAATAAGACTTTCATAAAGCTTTGTAATATCTTCTACACTAGTCTCTCTTGGATTACCAGGACGGCATGCATCATCATATGCAGACTGTGCAAGGAATGGAATATCCTCTGGCTTAACGATATCCTTAAGATCAGCTGGAATTCCAACATCAGCAGCAAGCTTCTTAACTGCATCAACAGCTGCCTTTCTGTATTCTTCCTGAGTCATCTTCTCTGTGCCTTCAACGCCCATTGCCTTGGCAATGTCACGATACTTTTCACCAGTAGCAGGTGCATTATACTCCATACCTGTTGGAAGGATAATAGCGTTGGCAACACCATGTGGTGTATCATAAAGTGCTCCAAGTGGATGAGCCATAGAATGGACAATACCAAGACCTACATTAGAAAATCCCATACCAGCTATGTACTGACCTAAAGCCATTCCTTCTCTTCCTTCAGGAGTATTATCAACTGCACCTCTTAAACTCTTGGCAATAATCTCAATTGCTTTAAGATGGAACATATCAGATAATTCCCATGCACCAGCAGTAATATAACCCTCAATAGCATGTGTAAGAGCATCCATACCAGTAGCAGCAGTAAGACCTTTAGGCATGCTTGACATCATGTCAGGATCTACAACAGCAACAACAGGAATATCATGTGGATCTACACATACCATCTTACGATTCTTCTCTGCATCAGTAATAACATAATTAATTGTAACTTCTGCGGCTGTACCAGCTGTAGTAGGAACTGCAATAATAGGAACTGCCGGATTCTTTGTATCAGCAACACCCTCAAGACTTCTTACATCTGCAAATTCAGGATTATTAATTATAATACCGATTGCCTTAGCTGTATCCATTGAAGAACCACCACCGATAGCAATTAAGTAATCTGTTCCTGCATTCTTAAATGCTTCTACACCTGTCTGCACATTCTCAATAGTAGGATTAGGCTTGATGTTAGAATATAACTCATAAGGGAAGCTATTATCATCAAGGACCTTAAGAACCTTGGCTGTTACTCCAAACTTTACAAGATCTGGATCTGAGCATACAAATGCTTTCTTGAATCCTCTTGACTTAACCTCTGTTGCAATCTCCTGGATTGCACCTGCTCCATGATAAGAAGTTCCGTTCAAAATAAATCTCTGTGCCATAAAAACGCCTCCATAATATAAAATTGTTCACTTTTTACAAGTTGACTTTATTTTAACACTATGACAAAATAATAACAAGCTGATTTTATTAAAAAAGCATAATAAATTATTCTTTTCTTATAAACAATTACCATTTATCTTCTGAATGATAAATGATATACTTATAACAATCGGTTTAATATGTATAATTTACATGTATATTAATTATAAGAACTTGAAAGTGAGGCAAAATTTATGAACAATAATATATCAGATTCTGTAAAATACATCGGTGTTGATGATACTACTATAGATTTATTTGAAAGCCAGTATGTTGTTCCTGAAGGAGTTTCGTATAATTCATATGTAATTCTTGATGAGAAAACTGCTGTAATGGATACAGTTGACAAGCGTGGAATGAAGCAATGGGAGGACAATCTCCTTAATGCATTAGATGGAAGAAAAGCAGATTATGTCATCGTGCAGCATATGGAACCTGACCATGCAGGAAGTCTTGCAAGACTTTTAGAACTTTACCCGGATATCACAGTGGTTGGTAATGCCAAAACATTTGTAATGATTAACCAGTTCTTTGAGAACATTGATATTAAGAATACTCTTACTGTTAAAGAGGGAGATACCCTTAGTCTTGGTTCTCACACTCTTACATTTGTTATGGCTCCTATGGTTCACTGGCCTGAAGTTATGGTGACTTATGAAAGCAGTGAGAAGATTCTTTTCTCAGCAGACGGATTTGGAAAATTTGGTGCACTTTCTCTTACTGAGAATGAGGAAGACTGGGCATGCGAAGCCAGAAGATATTACTTTAATATAGTTGGTAAATATGGTGCTCCTGTACAGACTTTACTTAAAAAAGCATCTGCACTTGATATCAAAACAATCTGTCCATTACATGGTCCTGTATTAACTGACAATCTTGGATATTATCTTGATTTATATAACACATGGAGCAGTTATCAGCCGGAAAGCAAAGGGGTATTCGTTGCGTATGCTTCAATTCACGGCAACACAGCACATGCTGCAGAAAAATTTGCTGACATGCTCCGTAACAAAGGTGTTGAAAAAGTTGTTGTTACAGATCTTTCAAGATGTGATATTGCTGAAGCTGTTGAAGATGCATTCAGATATGACAGAATGGTTTTAGCTGCTGCAAGTTATGATGCAGGAGTATTCCCAATTATGCAGGATTTTCTTCATCATCTTCAGGCAAAAGCATACCAGAACAGAACTGTAGGGCTTATTGAAAATGGCTCATGGGCTCCGACAGCAGCAAAAACTATGCGTAACATACTTGATACAATGAAGAATATTACAGTAGTTGAACCAGTTGTAACAATTAAATCAGTTCTTAAAAAGACTGACATTCCTGCATTAGACCAGTTAGCTGATGCAATTAAATAAATATTCTCCACTATTAATGGAATAACAATATTGTCAAAGAGGGTGTTTTCATGAACAATTTCACTATTATAAATAAAGCAGAGCAGGATGTTGCTAAAGCAAAAGAACATTTATCTGTTCTTAAACAGAAGATAACTGATAGCAAAGCTAAGCTTGAAGAAGCAAAAGCTGATTATGAGGCTAATGTTAATTCATCAAGTACAGATAATTCAGAATTACATAATCTTATATTATCTGTTGATCTTATAAAAGTTGAATTAAAAAAAGCAGAAGATTCTCTTGTTGCCCTTAATAATGATATAGAAAATGCAAAGGAAGAATCCCAAAAAATTTCAGAGGAATATTCCATAGCTAAACAGAAGACTATTGAAACAGGCAATCAGTTTTACGATGTGAAAAAGAAGGCTGATGTATTTAAAGACAGCATCAATAAGGTTACTGACAACCTGAAAGCAAAAAAAGCTGTTTATGATGAATATATTAACGCTTCTGATAACTCATCAGATAAAGTTAATCAGGCTAAAGCTGAACTTGAAGCATTACAGACAAAATATTCAGAGGCAGTAAAATCAATTAAAGATCTTCAGGATGAATATGACCGTAATACTGCTTTAATTGCAAGCAGAAAAAACATGCTCGATAAAGCAACTGCTGATGCAGATGAAAAGAAAAAAGCATACGAACAGGACAGATCTGCTGAATCAATTAAAAAAGTTGCTTATGACAGAACAGTCGAGGCGCAGAACCGGCTGAAACCTGCTTATGAGGAAGCTGTCGGTGTTGAAACAACGGCAAAAGAATCATACGAGGAGGCTGTGAGACTTCTTGATGAAGCAAATAAAACATATGATGATGCCGTTAATGATGAAGCAGCCAAGGAACGCAAATATAATTCCCAGGTTGACATAGGCCGTGATTCTCATAATTATGATTATGATTCCATATTAGACAGTCTGCGTGCTGACAGTAATAAATTGTCAGCCATAAAAGATTTCAGCATAGAAAACCCTGAAATTCAAGATTACTGCAAGAATCTGATATTATATAATCTAACTGTACATGACTATAAAGATATTTCGTTCGGTGACTGGATTATCAACCTCCGTGGTCTTGGTGTTTTATCTTATATTCAGGTAAAATATACATTTAACGGAATACCTGACAAATGCAACTATTCATGTGAATGTAATAAAAATTCAGACAACAGAATTGAAATATCGGAATGCGATATCAGTGATATGTCTAATGTTGTAAAGAAGCCTTTTATTTCCGACAATGATATTTTAAAGGGCACTGATCTTTACCAGCTGAGTCTTAAATCAATTCAGGACGATATAAACCGTGCTGAAGTTAATTATAATAATGCTAAAACAACAACGGATAATGCAGCTGCTAATCTTGATTCATGCAGAAAAAATGTCCCTGATTTAAAAACTGCTTATGAAAAAGCAGTTAAAAATGCTGAGTCTATTAAAATGAACTATAATACACAGCGTGCTATGGTTAACAGGGCAAAAACAGACTATGATGCAGCTGCCAAAGTTACAGCAGCATCCTTCAGTGTTTATGAAGAAGCAAAAGGTAAAACAGACACTCTCATTAAGGAATATGAAAGAGTTAAAAACAATTCTTCTTCAATCAATGTACAATATGAAAATGCTAAATCATCTGTCGATAAAATTCTCAATGAAATCGACACAGCAAAAGATAATATAAAACGCATGGAAGATTTTAATAATAATTCCAGCGCAGTTTTAAATAATGCAAAGCTTGAATATGAGAAAGCCTACAATGAATATAAAGAAGTACAGAAGGCTCAGTCTGATGCAGCAGAAAATATGCCTCAGATAAAAAAACAGCTTGATGACTGTATTGCAGATGAAGAAGCGAAAAAGAAATTAATGGAAGATGCTCTCTCTAATGAAATGAATCTCCGTAAGAATATAGGTCAGATTAAAGATGAAATTAATAAAATTAATTTCCGTCTTCATGAAGCTGTTGAGAAATTAAACAAGGCACAGGCTAATTCCGATGCTTCAGGAAGAACAACTGAATCTTTAAAACTGACATATGATAATGCAAAAACTGAGTATGAAAAGGCTAATTATACATATACACAGAGCAGCAGTATAAGTAATCAGTTATCAAAAGCATATTATAAGCTTAATTATGAAGCTACAAGAAGTGACTATAATAAAGCTGATTTTGATGCAGCAAAGTCAGCTTATGATTCTATGTTAGATGAATATACCAGTCTTACCGGTATTACATTTAACTATACAGATGACAGTGATTCTTCAATTGAAGGGGAATCAACAGATAAAACAAAAGAAAAAGGTATATTCTCTAAATTCTTTGGTGGAAAGAAAAAATAATATTCTAGTATGCAATATATGAAATTAACAGGATGGACTAATTAATGCTTTCAACAATTGAATCAATAAACAGCGTAGTCAATAACTTTATCTGGGGACTTCCGGCAATGATATGTATAATCGGTGTTGGAATTGTCTTAAGCGTAAGAACCAGATTTATCCAGATAAGAAAATTCCCTTACGCAATGAAAATAACCATAGGCCGTATGCTTAAGAAGCGCAATGCTTCCGATGGTGCACTTACACCTTTTCAGGCAGTCTGTACTGCTTTAGCTGCAACTGTAGGTACCGGTAATATAGCCGGTGTTGCCGGAGCAATAGCAATCGGAGGACCTGGAGCCGTATTCTGGATGTGGATTTCAGCAATACTCGGAATGTGTACCAAGTTCTCTGAAGTAATTCTTGCTGTACATTTCAGGGAAACCAATGACAATGGCGAACTTGTCGGCGGTCCAATGTACTACATAAAGAATGGTCTTAAGAAACACTGGCACTGGCTTGCTTTTCTGTTCTCAGCACTGGGTGTACTGACTGTTTTCGGAACAGGCAATGCAACACAGGTTAACACAATAACAGCCGCTGTAGATTCAGCATTGATTAATTACAACATTATATCATCTGATTCAACTCATATAGTTAATCTTATAATCGGAATTATAATCATGATACTTATTGCACTCATCATGATTGGAGGAATTAAAAGAATCGGAAAAGTTACAGAGAAGCTCATTCCATTCATGGCAGTGTTATACATAATCCTTGCAATTGGAGTAGTAGCAGTTAATATAACAAATGTTCCTGCTGTATTTAAGTCAATATTTGAAGGTGCATTTTCTCCAGCTTCAGTTACAGGCGGAGCTGTGGGAAGCTTTTTCATGAGCATGAAAAAAGGTGTATCAAGAGGAATCTTTTCTAATGAAGCAGGACTGGGTACAGGTTCCATCGCACATGCATGTGCTGATACAAGAAAGCCCGTAAAACAGGGCTTCTTTGGTATTTTTGAAGTATTTGTGGATACAATTGTAATATGTACACTTACTGCACTTGTTATATTGTGCAGCGATGTTCCTGTCGGATACGGTCAGGCTGCTGGTGCAGAGCTTACAATATCTGGTTTTACATCAACTTATGGTGGCTGGGTATCAATATTTACTGCTGTTGCAATGTGCTGTTTCGCATTCTCAACAGTTATTGGCTGGGGACTTTACGGTCAGAGATGTATTGAATTCCTTTTTGGGCCTAAATCAACAAAACTATTCATGATTGCTTACTCACTTGTTGCTGTAGTAGGTGCAACTATGAATTTAGGTCTTATGTGGAGTATTGCAGAAACATTTAACGGACTTATGGTAATACCTAACCTTATAGCTGTGTTCCTGCTTTCAGGCACAGTTGTACAGCTTGTAAAAGATTATTTTAATGGAGAAGGTAAGAAGGTAAAATAAAATGAAGCGTATTCTACTGATAGCTACAGGCGGAACTATTGCTTCAAAAGATAACGGCAATGGTCTTACACCATCTATTGATGTTAACATTTTACTTGATTATATACCGGTAATCAGACAAATGTGTCATGTTACCGGTATATCAATAATGAATATCGACAGCAGTAATATGAATACTGCTTACATTGCTTCCATTTCAGAATGCATTATGAAAAACTATAATAATTATGACGGTTTTGTCATAACACATGGAACTGATACATGTGCTTATACGGCAGCAGCATTATCATACCAGCTTGTAAATCTTTCGAAACCTGTCATTCTTACAGGTTCACAGTTACCTATTGATGCAGAAGGAACTGATGCTGTCATAAATTTGACACATGCATTAATTTATTCATGTGAAGACATTTCTGGAGTATTTCTAGCATTTTCTGACAAACTTATAAAAGGAACATGTGCTAAGAAAATTAAAGCTAAAAGTTTTGATGCATTTGAAAGCATTAACTATCCTGTAATTGCAACAATCCAGAACAGTACAGTTATATATAACAATTACACATCTAAAGCAGTAAGAAATACTGGTAAAAAATTTCATATTGAAACAGACATGTGTACAGACATAGCTGTTATCAGTCTCTTTCCGGGAATGGATTTAAGAATTTTTGATTATATAAATCCATCATGCCGTGGTATTATTATTGAAGGCTATGGTATTGGCGGCATGCCTGATAACATTACAGAATATATACACAGACTTACGGCCGGCAATATATGCGTTGTCGTAACAACACAATGTTTATATGAAGGAGTCTGTCTTGATATATATGAGGTTGGACGTAATCTTGCAAAAGAGAATGTCATTAATGGAAAGTCAATGACACTCGAAAATCTAACGATGAAACTTATGTGGTCTTTAGCACATTTTAATAACATGACTGATGTTAAAGATTTTATGGAAAAGGAGTTGTACTAATATGCTGACTGAACAAAGACACGAAATAATTCTTAATCTGTTATCTGAAAAAGGAAGTATCACTGTTACTGAACTTAAGGAGCTTCTGAATACTTCTGAATCAACTATAAGACGTGACCTTAATACACTTGATGAACAGGGAAGACTTACCAAGGTTTTTGGCGGTGCTGTTGAGAAAAGCAATGGAGTATTAACAACAGAATTATCTGTATCACAGAAAGCAACAGTGAATACAGAAGCAAAGAAAAAAATAGCAATGTATGCAGCAAAACTTGTAGCACCTAATGATTTTATATATATTGATGCAGGAACTACAACTGAATACCTTATTGATTATCTTGATGAAAAAAATGCAACATATGTCACTAATGCTGTAACTCACGCAAGAAAACTTGCTGTTGCAGGGTTTAAAGTTATTCTTATTGGTGGTGAACTTAAAGGAATAACTGAAGCTGTTGTTGGAAATCAGGCAATACTTACAATAGACAGAATGAACTTTAACAAAGGTTTCTTTGGAACTAATGGTATCACAGAGAAATCAGGCTTTACAACACCAGATATCAACGAAGCATTAGTTAAAGAAACTGCATTTGCACACTGTCACTTCAAGTATATTCTTGCAGACAGTTCCAAATTTGGTGAAACAAGTGCTGTAACTTTTGGCAATATTAGTGAAGCAACTATAATTACAGATAAAAAAAATGGCAGCTTCGGAAAGCTGCCAAATATAATAACAATCTAATCTAAAACCAATACATCTATAACACGCTGGCGATGATTTTACTGATAATAAGGACAAAATTCCTGTCAGAATCACTCCAGCGGTTTTTGTGATTAAACACATCATAAAAGAAATAATATTTTCTGAGTCTGAATTCAAACCATGCACTTATAAATGCCATAATATTACTTTCTGATAATTCATTAAATAATCCTTTATGCCATGCCTCAACTGAAGGCACAATACCAATTGACATTGAATGGTTCTTATTATATCTAGATAAAAATGCGTTATCATCCAGAATATCAGACATATCAGGTATTCTCTTATAATCACCACATGAATATATCAGTTCAGAATTATCATTATAAATTCTTATTCCGTCTATCTCAAACTGTTCCATAAGGTTTTTGGCAACATCATCAATTGCCTCACGGCCTCTTGAAGTCAGATCAAGAATCATATCAGAAACTACACCTGACATGTATTCAGAATGTTCTGATAAATCCAGTATTTTATGAATATGTCTGGCATTATCCTCAATAGTTCCATGTTTGCTTTCATCATATATAATAAATCTGTTTCTGCCTTTTTCTTTGGCAAGATATAAACATTTATCAGCTTTTTTAAATAACTCCTCATAATCTGAACCATCTTTAGGATACAGACTTACACCAACCGAAAGTGTTACGCCAAAGTCTTCAATCCGGCTGTCAAATGCGTATTGCAATTCTTTTCTCATTGTAGTAAGAAGAATTCTTAAGTCTTCATCATCCTTGACATTATTGGTAAAAATATAAAATTCATCTCCGCCAAATCTTCCGGCAATTCCCCTGCCGTTAAGATTAGCATTAATAATATTAGCAATCTTACTTAACACTTCATCACCAAAAAGATGTCCATATGTATCATTAATGCTTTTAAAATTATCAACATCAAACATAATCATATAGTGAATCTTATCATCATTAGATGCAATGACCGCCTTTGTATATTCCCTGCATGCCCTCTTGTTAAGAAGACCTGTTGCAGAATCAACAGCCTCACTTGTAGCATAATATGGTATTACATTAGAAACGCTTGCATCAACAGTTTCAAGGAATCCCGCAACAACCTGATGTTTATTAGTTGCAAAAAGACTGTCACCAGTTATTTTAAACTTATATAAATCATCCTTCTCATCATCAAGAGGAAGATAAACCATACACTTAAACATATTAGAGCCATTCTTAAGATAATTATAAAAGACTCCGAATTCTTTCTTTTCAGAGTTATTTCTTAAAAGACCAAGAACCCTTTCCCTGAATTGCTCCAATGTACATTTAATTGGTGCTGTGCACTGATTTCCTCTGTAAATGTAAATCGTAAATATATCAGTAAATGAATTATAATCAAAAAGATAATTACGGTATGTTGATAAAATAGTCCTGTACTTGTTAACATTATCAAGTGCCATAAGATATCTGCTCTCGACTGCTGATAAAAAGAAACATCTTATTTCTAATATGTTCTCACCAGAAAGAACCTTTCCATTATTGGAAAGATACATATCAGTCCAGTAATATTCACCAATCCCGTTCCTTAACAGAATTATCATTCTGCTACTCTCTCCCGGCTTTATAGATTCAAATGTTGTCTTAAAATCCTTTAACTGGTCAGGATGCACAATATCAAGAAAATTAATTCCAACCAGCTTCTCTACAAAATGATAAAAATGCTCGTCTGCATTAATTACCTCATAATTTCTTCTAATTAAAACATCGCCATAGGCAACACAATTGTCTTTTCCAAAATGATTTTCTGATATAATCATATCCCCAATCTCCGTCCATTAAAATTATATTTATTGTAACATGAATACATACAATTATCTAGAAAAAAATATATTTATTTACAAATATACATCAACTTGAAAAAAGCATTTTAAAAATGTATTCTATATATACATGAATAAAATACCATATCTAAAAAGGTGATTATTATGAATACAGATATTAAACTTGTGGCTCTTGATTTAGACAGGACAACTCTTAATTCAGAAAGCCATCTGTCAGAAGTAAACAGACAGGCATTAATTGATGCCATAAGCAACGGAGTACATGTATGTATCGCAAGCGGACGTGCATTTGACACACTGCCTGAGGATGTCATATCAGTTCCTGGAATTGAATATGCAATAACCAGCAACGGTGCAGCAATTTACAGAATTACAGGTAAGGAATGTCTTAAATCATATCTTCTAACTCCATCGTCAGTAAAGACAATCCTTAACCTTACAGCCAATGACACAGTTACATATGAAGCATTTATAAAAGGACAGGCCTTCGCTTCAACAGAGTATATCAGGCACCCTGAAAAATACGGTGCAACCGAACATTCCCTTGCCTATGTTAAGAAAACAAGACTTCTTAAAGATGATATTAAAGGCTTTATACTTGAACACTGTCATGAACTGGACAGTTTAGATATAGTAGTCGGCGATGAAGAATTAAAGAAAGATATAATGGACAGAATAAGAAAAGCCACAGACGAAGTCTACATGACAAGTTCAATAAGCCAGCTTCTTGAGATATCATATAAAGATGCAGGCAAGAAATCAGGCGTTAAGTTCTTAACAGAATACCTCGGTCTGTCCCGTGAAAATGTAGCGGCTTTCGGAGACGCAGACAACGACACAGACATGATAGAATACGCAGGCGTAGGAATTGCCATGGAAAACGCTGCACCACATCTAAAAGAAATAGCCGACCATATAACGCTGCACCACGATAAAGACGGCGTAGCATATGCATTCCGCAATATACTTAATATATGTTGATATTTCAAGGTTGAAATGCGTTCCCAAAATGTGTAAAATATTATGAGATTTTATTTACAATATAAGGAGATTAATAATGAACGAGCAGGATTGTAAGAAATTAGCAGAGCTCTTATTCCCTGATGTGGATAAGACACCTGATTATTATGAGGAGAAATACCCATATAGAAAACTTCCAAACAAGGCAGAGGTAACAAGATTAGGTCCAAGTCCAACTGGATTTATCCATCTTGGTAATCTCTACAGTGCCTTAGCTGATGAGAGAATCGCTCACAAGAACGGTGGTGTGTTCTACTTAAGAATTGAAGATACTGATGCCAAGAGAACTGTTGAAGGTGCTGTTGACCTTGTAATCAATTCTTTAAGATATTTTGATATTGAATTTGATGAAGGTGCAGGCTTCCCGGATTCTGACCCGGTTAATGCATACGGACCATATTATCAGACACAGAGAGTTGATATCTATCATACATTTGCAAAGGAGCTTGTACTTAAAGGTCTTGCTTACCCTTGCTTCTGTACAGAGGAAGAGCTTGAGGCTGTAAGATTACAGCAGGAGGCTGACAAGGTTCTTACTGGATATTATGGCAAATATGCTGTATGCCGTGACCTTTCTTTAGAGACTATCGAGGAAAATCTTAAGGCAGGAAAGCCTTATGTGCTTAGACTTCGTTCACAGGGAAGTCCTGAGAATGAAATCACATTTACAGACAGCATTAAGGGAGAGATTAAGCTTCCAGAGAATATCCATGATGTAGTTCTTCTTAAGAAAGATGGTATTCCTACATATCATTTTGCACACGCAATTGATGACCACTTTATGAGAACTACTACAGTTGTACGTGGTGGTGAATGGCTTGCATCTGTTCCAATCCACTATGAATTATTCCATGTATTAGGCTTCAAGATGCCAAAATACGCACATACAGCACATCTTATGAAGTTTGATGAGGAAACAGGCGGAAAGAGAAAGTTATCTAAGAGAAAAGATCCGGAGCTTTCACTTGATTACTACAGAAAAGACGGATATCATCCATACACAATGAAGGTATATCTTCTTACACTCCTTAACTCTAACTTTGAGGAATGGCATGAGAAGTTCCCTGACAAGGATATCAATGAATTCCCATTCTCAGTAGATAAGATGAGTGTTTCAGGTGCCTTATTTGATAAAGAAAAGCTTCATAACATCTGTAAGAATGAGCTTTCCAAGTTATCAGAGGATGATTTATATGAATTCCTTCACAACTGGGCATTAGAGAATGAACCTGAGATGGAAAAGGTATGGTTTGCTGACAAAGAGAAGTTACTTGCTATATTAAGACTTTACATGGGTGTTGGTGCTAAGAGAAGAAGAAAAGACTTCATGTATGCTAAGCAGATATTTGAACTTATCAGCTTCTTCTTTGATGGCGAGTCTGGTGAAAGAGATGAATTCAGATTAGCTGATGACGAGGTTAAGGCTATTCTTAATGATTACCTTGCAGCTTATGACCATAATGATGATAACAGCATGTGGTTTAACAAGCTTAAGGAAATAGCTGACAAGAACGGCTATGCTTCTGATATGAAGGCTTACAAGGCTAATCCTGAGAACTTCAAGGGTAATGTATCAGATGTTGCAGAGGTGGTAAGAATAGCTGTAACCGGCAGAGCTAATACTCCTGATCTGTGGACTATTGTTCATATCATGGGCGAAGAGCAGATGAAAGAGCGTATAAGCCGTTTCCTTTAATTAATACTAGTTTATAAGTCAACATAATAAGGAGGCTATGTAATATGTATGACCTTATGATAATCGGCAGCGGACCTGCGGGAATATCTGCTGCACTCACTGCTAAAGCAAGAAATCTTAACTTTATATGGTTTGGTTCAAGAGCACTAAGCACTAAGATAGAGAAAGCCGAGAAAATCATGAATTATCCTGGACTTCCTGCTGTTACAGGAAGCGAAATGCAGTCTGTGTTCTTAAAGCAGATTGACGACTGTGGCATTACTATAACAGAGTCACAGGTTAATTCCATATATGACTGCGGCGGTTATTTTGCAGCCGGTGCTGATAATGAGATATATGAAGCCAAAGCTGTCATAATGACTGTTGGTATGACAACAACAAGAGAGATTGAAGGTGAAGCAAGGCTTTTAGGTTGTGGCGTAAGTTATTGTGCTACATGTGATGGAGCATTATATAAGAATAAGGATATTGCTGTTATATGTGCATCACCTAAATTCGAGGATGAAGTAACATTTTTAGCAGGACTTGCTAATCATATATATCTTTTCACACCTTATAAGGAAACCACGTTACAATATGATAACATAACGCATTTTAACGGACTTCCTGCAAGTGTTGACGGAGATAAGAAAGTAGCTTCAGTAACTTTCAAGGGAGAAGCTATCCCTGTAAGCGGAGCTTTCTTCTTAAAGGATTCTATCAATCCGGGTGTATTATTATCAGGACTTGATATGGCTGGTGGACATATTATTGTTGACAGAACTCAGAAGACTAACATTGATGGTGTATATGCAGCAGGTGACTGTACAGGCAGACCTTATCAGTATGCCAAGGCTGTTGGTGAAGGAAATGTTGCTGTACACAGCGTACTTGACTATCTGAAAAAACATAAAGATAATTAGTTTAACAGGAGACGATTAATAATGGGCGAGATATGGGATATCTATGATGTCAATAAACAGCTTACAGGCCGTACTATGAAACGTAATGACTGGAACATGAAGGATGGTGACTATCACTTAACTGTTCTTGGCATAATCAAAAGACCTGATAATACATTTTTAATAACACAGAGAGTCTTAACTAAAGCATGGGCACCAGGGCACTGGGAAGTCTCAGGCGGTGCATGCCAGGCTGGAGAGACATCTTTTCAGGCTGTCTGCCGTGAGGTTTTAGAAGAAACCGGTGTTGATGTATCACATGCTGATGGCGGCTTTGAATTTTCTTACAGAAGAGATAATCCTGAAGAAAAGGATAATTATTTTGTTGATATCTATAAGTTTAACATGGATATTACAGAAGCAGATATACATTTACAGACAGAAGAGACTGCCGGTTTCAGATTTGCTACAGCAGAAGAAATCAAGGCTATCGCTGACAGAGGAGAATTTCTTCATTACGACAGCATAAGGAAGGTTTTTGAATAATTAATTTAAAGACAGGGAGTTTTTATATGCTGAAATATCTTAAAAAATACTGGCTTTTTGCCATTCTTGCACCTTTATTCATGGTGGGCGAGGTTCTTGCGGACCTCGTTCAGCCTCGTTTAATGAGCACCATCGTGGATGAAGGTGTTTTAGGTTTATCTAATAACGGTGTTGGTAATCTGAATCTTGTACTTACCGAAGGACTTAAGATGATAATATTCGTAATTCTTGGCGGATTATCCGGTATCTTATGTGGTGTGTGTGCTAATATTGCATCGCAGAATTTTGGTAATGATTTAAGAAAAGATATATTTAAAAATATTATGTCTTTCTCCTTCGAACAGACTGACAAATTCTCTACAGGTTCACTTATCACAAGAGTTACCAACGATATAACACAGTTACAGAATTTTATCCAGATGAGTATGCGTGGTTTTATAAGGACATTTATGCTTTTTGCCGGCGGCATAATATGCATGTTATCCCTTAATCTAAGCTTTGGTGCAGTTATCGCATGTGCACTGCCGCTTGTAACCATATGTGTTATATATTTTCTTTCTAAAGCTAATCCACTTTTTTCAAAACTGCAGCAAAAGCTTGATAATGTTAATAATGTAATGCAGGAAAATGTATCAGGTTTCCGCGTTGTCAAAGCATATGTTAAAGAAGATTACGAAAAAGAGCGGTTCGGAAAATCCAATGACGACCTTGTAAATACTCAGCTTAATGTGCTGATGATTTTCTCATATATGCAGCCAATTATGAATATTATTCTCAACCTGTCTGTAGTTGCAGTTATCAAGGTCGGTGGTATTCAGGTTGCCAACGGTTCTGTAACACCAGGTAATGTCATGGCAGCAATTACATATGTCACGCAGTCACTTAATGCAGTTATGCGAATGACTAATATGTTCCAGACCGCATCAAGAGGTATTGCTTCAGGCAGAAGAATTAATGAAGTGCTTGCCTGTGAGCCTTCTATCAAAAACGGTTCATTTGACGGAAAACCTTCTGTTAAGGGTAAGATTGAATTTAAAAATGTAACATTTGCATATCCATTAACTGGCGATAAGAAGATTCTTGATAATATTAATCTTGTTATCAATCCCGGCGAAACTATCGGTATTCTTGGTGAAACCGGCTGTGGTAAAACAAGTCTTATTAACCTGATTCCAAGATTCTATGATGTATGCGAAGGAAGCGTGCTTGTTGATGATATTGATGTCAGGGAATATAACCTTAAGAATCTGCGTGAGCGTATATCTGTTGCACTCCAGAAAAGTGAAATATTCCAAAGCACTATTAAAGAGAACATCCGGTGGGGTCGTGAAAACGCAACTGACAATGACATTGCAAATGCAGCTTCTATCGCACAGGCTATGGAATTTATCAGCACTTCAGCAGATGGATTTGACACTCTTGTAACACAACAGGGAACGAGTCTTTCCGGCGGTCAGAAGCAGAGAGTTGCCATAAGCCGTACAATTCTTAAACAGGCAGAGATTATTATATTTGATGATGCAACAAGTGCACTTGACTTAAAGACAGAAGCTAATCTGTATTCAATGCTTAAAAATGCATATCCGGACACTACTAAGATTATTATTGCACAGCGAATTGCCTCTGTTAAAGATGCTGACAGAATTGTAATTCTTGATGACGGACATATAAGTGCTGTCGGCACTCATGACGAACTGCTCAAAAACAGTGCAATATATCAGGATATATATAATTCACAGTTGAATAAGAAATAGCAAGGAGACAGAGATATTATGGCTGAGGATAAGAATACTTCACAGATTAATATGAGAATTCCCGGCATGAAGGGAGGACCCAGAAACAGAGGTGCCGTTGTTGAAAAGCCTGTCAACAGTAAAGAAACATTTATGCGCCTTATGCAGTATTTTGCTAAAGAAATACCTGTAATTACTGCTCTTTTTATTGCCGTAGTTATAATGGTTGTATGCTCTGTCTATGCTCCAAAGCTTCAGAGTCAGGCAATTGATTATATTTCTTTAAGAAAATTTAATAATTTAAATCATATACTTATCTTCATGTTAGTGGTATACATAATATACAGTATATGCACATTTATACAGACAAGATTAAGTGCCATATTAAGTCAGAGAATTGTTAAGCACATGAGACAGGATCTTTTTAATAAGATTGTAAGTATGTCAGTTAAGTATCTTGACCAGCATTCACATGGTGACATTATGAGCCGTATGACTAATGATGTAGAGAATATCTCTAACACTGTATCGCAATCTATGAGTTCGTTATTCTCAGGCGTTCTTACTATTATTGGAACTGTCGTTATGATGGTTGTTTTGTCTCCGCAGCTTGCATTATGTTCCTGCACAACAGTGATTCTTACTATATTTGCAACTAAGAATTTATCTAAAGCCATGAGGAAATTCTATTCCAGACGGCAGGTTCTTTTGGGACAGCTTAATGGTACTGTTGAGGAGATGGTCACTGGCATCAAGACTGTTACAGCATTTGACAGACAGGAAAATGTATGCAGTGATTTTAATAATACATCTGATGAACTGACTAAGGTTGGTATTAAAGCCGAGATTCTTGGTGGTTCTATGGGGCCTGTAATGAATGTCATTAACAATATCGGCTTCGTCATTATTGCAGGGGCTGGAGGATATTTTGCTATTAAAGGATATGTATCCATCGGTGTAATATCAGCATTTATCGTATATGCCAAGCAGTTTGGCAGACCTATTGACGAGCTTGCCAATATATGGGGGCAGATTCAGACTGCCATAGCCGGAGCTGAAAGAGTATTTGCTGTTCTTGATGAACCTTCCGAGGACAAATCAGGTGAATTTACAATGGATAATTCTACCGGCAACATTGAATTTAATCATGTTGATTTCTCCTATATACCGGGGAAACAGGTATTATATGATTTCAACCTTAAGGTTAAAGCCGGACAGAAGGTTGCACTTGTAGGAAGCACGGGAAGCGGTAAGACTACCGTTGTCAATCTTCTTATGAGATTCTACGATATTGACAATGGCAGTATAACTATTGACGGTGTTAATATTAAAGATATCGACTGTGAGAATCTTAGGAAGAATACTGCAATTGTTTTACAGGATACTGTTCTTTTTGCCGACACTGTAAAGAATAATCTTCTATATTCAAGACAGGATGCAACAGATACTGAAATAATCGCTGCTGCGAAAAAGGCTAACTGCCATAATATGATTATGCATCTTCCTGGCGGATATGATTCTGTGCTTGCTAAAGACGGACAGAATCTGTCACAGGGACAACGCCAGTTACTATCAATTGCAAGAGCATTTGTTGCCAGTCCTAAAATACTTATACTTGATGAAGCAACCTCAAGTGTTGATACACGAACAGAAAAAAGGATTCAGGATGCAATGACTAATCTTATGAAGAACAGAACAAGCCTTATTATTGCACACCGGCTGTCAACTATTCAGGACGCTGACATCATAGTTGTTATGGATAATGGAAGAGTTGTCGAGACAGGTAATCATGAGACTCTGCTTGCTGCTAAAGGCAGATATTATGAGCTGTATATGACACAGTTTGCTGGAAAAGCAATCTGATTATTAAGACAAGGAGATAAGGATAATTATGAATAATCGCAAGCATATGAGAACCGAAAAGAAAACAGCCGTAAAAAACAGTTTTGGGCGGCTTCTGGCTACAGGTATATTTGTACTTATCCAGGTTGCATGGCTGGCTTATCTTTTATTATATTTTTACAGGGACTATGCATGGATTTCATTATTAAGCACATTTATTGCAATTATTCTTGTGCTTAAGATATACGGAACATCTACTAATTCTGCCATGAAAATGCCATGGATAATTGTGATTCTTGCATTTCCTATACTCGGTATACTTATTTATCTGCTTTTTGGACGTTCCATTGTTACAAGAAATGTAAAGAAAAGATTTAATTCAATAGAAGAATCCTATAAAAAATCTCTTTCTCAGGATGAAAACATTCTTAATGAGGTTAAAGATAAGGATATCTATATATATAACCAGTTCCATTATCTGAGTAATCATGAAGGATATCCTGTATATAAGAATACGGATATTGAATTCTATTCCATAGGTGAGGAAGGTCTTGAAGCACAGCTTAAAGAACTTGAAAAAGCTGAGAAGTTCATATTTATGGAATATCATGCTATTGAAGAAGCTTCAAGCTTTGACAGAATTAAAGATGTACTTATAAGAAAAGCTGCCGCAGGCGTTGAAGTCAGATTATTCTATGATGATGTAGGAAGTATCTTCTTCCTTAACAAGGATTTCATCAAAGAAATGCGTGCCAATGGTATTGACTGCCGCGTATTCAATCCTATTAAACTTGCATTTAATATGTTCATGAATAACCGTGATCACAGAAAAATTACCGTAATTGATGGTAAGGTCGGATTCACAGGCGGTTATAATCTTGCTGACGAGTACTTTAACATAACACACCCATATGGTGAGTGGAAAGATACTGGTCTTAAGCTGACCGGCGATGCCGTTAAGACTCTTACAATGCTGTTTCTTTCTATGTGGAACTCTATTAAGAAAACAGACGAGCCACAGGATGATTATATTAAATATATCAAGGCATCTGATTACGGATACAAGGCTGTTAATAATAATCAGTATGTTGTTCCTTACGCTGACAGTCCGCTTAATAACAACAGGGTCGCTGAAAATGTTTATCTTAATATTATTAAGGGTGCCAAGCATTATCTTTACATTACAACACCATATCTGCTTATTACAGAAGAGATGTCCAGAGAGCTTGCAATGGCAGCAATGAGAGGTGTTGATGTAAGAATTGTAACACCTGGTATTCCTGATAAGAAGCTTACCTACAGCCTCACAAGATCATATTATGCAGATCTCGTAAGATACGGCGTAAGAATATACGAATACACACCGGGCTTCATTCATGCAAAACAGTGGGTAAGCGATGGAGAAGTATCTGTTGTCGGTACAATCAACATGGACTTCAGAAGTCTTTACCTTCACTTTGAAAATGCCGCGTATGTATATGGCAGGGAAACTGCTGCCGACATACTTAATGATTTCTACAACATTTTCAGAAGAAGTGAGGAAGTAACCGACAAGTACATCAATAAGCCGAGAATTCTGAGATTCGGACAATGTATATTAAGACTGGTTGCACCTTTGTTCTAATTGGTGTATATTCATATTTGTATATCAAATTAATAAACATTTAACAAGGAGATATAATGAGAGAAGAAACTGTAACCGTGAAAATCGACCACCCTTTAGGAAGCACTGATGAAGATAACCCCTCGGTGGTCTATCCTATTAATTGCGGCTATGTAGATGTCGAAAGAACAGCCGGATTTTCTGAGCTTGATAAACAGAGAGTTTATCTGTTAGGTGTAGATGTTGCCGTTGATGAATATATCGGCGAGCTTATTGCTGTAGCAAGACGCCGTGATGATCCTGAAACAGTCTGGATAATAGCACCTGAAAATATATCTTACACAATCCAGCAGATTGAAGAAATGATATATTTCGAAGAGCAGTATTACGACAGTTTTGTTGAAATAGTTGACGAGGAATTATGGGATGCCTATGATGAGAATGAAAAGCTGTTAGGCTTCGATTTAAAAAGAAGCCAGGCAAAATCTTTACCTGATGGGGTATATCATGTCATTGTCAATGTATATACAATGACTAAAGATGGTAAGCTTCTTACGACAGAACGTTCACGAAATAAAACATACCCTCTTAAGTGGGAAGTTACAGGTGGTTCTATACTTAAAGGTGAAACAGCGGCCGAAGGTGCGGTTCGTGAGTTATATGAAGAGACTGGCATTAAGATTTCTACTGAAAACCTCATTGTACTCTACAGCTATGTGGATAAGCCTAAACATGCCATATATCACAGTTACCTTAATTTAATAGAAAAAGAAGTCCATGTTACCCTTCAGGAAGGAGAAACCATGGACTACATGTATGTTCCGTATAAGGAATTTGATGAACTTGTTAATTCTGACAGATTCGTTCCATCAGAACAGCGACGCTATAAGAATCAGGCCGTCTTTACGATGCTTTCACGATTCATTCCTGATTCAGCAGCTTCTACATAAGCAATTCCGTATGTTCCCGGACCTACATGAGTTCCAACAGAACAGCCAATAGAGCTTACACCAACATTTCCATTAACATCAGATATGTAAGTAAGACTCTTATTAATAAATGTTTCTAAAGATTCAGAGCAGTTGATATGACCAAACATGAAATCTCTTGTAAGACTTAATCCGTCTTCTGTGAGCTTATCATGCATAAGTTTTTCAGCTGCTTTTTTTCCTCTTGTTTTTCCAATCACAACAACTTTTCCATCTTCAATACTTACAACCGGTGTTATATGAAGCATTGTTCCTGCAAATGCAGCAGCTCCTGAAAGTCTGCCACCCATTTTAAGATATTTAAGTGAACCAACAACTGCTGTAAGCTTGATGTATTTTGACATCTCTGTACATGCAGCAGCGATATCAGCCGCATTTACACCAGCATCTCTTAACTTTACTGCCTCTCTGATTAGGAGGGCTGTTCCAATCGAAGCACTTCTTGAATCTACCATGTATAGTTTCTTTCCTGTTTCTTCTTCAACATCTAAAGCAGCAAGGCAGGCACTCTGATATGTTCCTGATAAATCAGAAGATATGAATATTCCAAGTACATCATCCCCGGCAGCAACAGCTTCATTAAATACTTTCATGAATGTATCAGGGCTTGGCTGTGAAGTCTTAGGTAATTCATCACATTCAGCAAGTCTTGTATAAAATTCCTCATGTGTTATCTCAACTCCATCTAAGAATTCTTCATTCCCAAACCTTACAGATATAGGAACAATCTGAATCCCCATTTTTCTTGCATCTTCTTTAGATATATCACATGTGCTGTCAGCAATAATTCTTAACATAATCATTCTCCTTTAAAGATTTTGATATATTTTGATATTCAAAGTTTCTTATTGAATGTTATCATTTAATCAAATAATTGTCAAGAGTATTTTGATATTCAAAGTTTTAGCAGGAAATTCTTAAATAAAAATATGTGATTTAAATATCATCATGTATTTTTTTAGTATTTATATATACACAGAATTGATATAATCAACATAAATATATTCTCATAAAAATGGGGTGTGTAAAGAATTATGAATATTACAAAACTAGTATTGGGTGCATGCAGCACAAATGTATATATTGTTTCTTCGAATAAGAAAAATGCAATTCTGATTGACCCAGCAGATAATGCTGCTGAAATTATTAAAACAATTGAAGAAAATGGATTGTGTCTTAAATACATTTTTATAACACATGGTCATACAGATCATATTTTAGCATTAAAAGAAGTGAAAGAATATTTTAATGTACCTGTTATTATATCTAAAATTGATGCCGGACGACTTGAAGACGAAGAACTCATTAATGAAAGACCTTATGTTAAAATACCTTATAAAGCTGTAAAAGCCGATATATTAATTTGTGAAGACGATATAATTAATCTTGATGAGTTATCATTTTCTTTCTTAGGTATGCCAGGACATACAGACGGTTCAATGGCAATCATTGTTAATGATAATATTTTCTCTGGTGACACCATTATGTTTGAAAAACATGGTAAAACTTCTTTACCTGGCGGAAATGAGAAATTACTTATTTCATCAATAGAAAAAATGATGAACACTTTAATTGGCGATTATAAAATATACCCTGGTCATAGACAAGAGACATCTCTTGATTATGAACGTAAGTGCAGACTAAGTACTGTTATTACAGGTTATTAATTTTTTATCTTAATTTGCGGCTTGTAATTATAAATAACACATTTCTTGACATATTTAAAAATAAGCATTAAAATCATGCACTTAGGACAGTATCATTTACGAAATTCACACAAGAGGTTTCATCAATTATGGCAAAAGATTTAACTCAGGGCAGAATTATGCCTATGTTAATTAAATTCACAATTCCACTTATACTGGGAAATATATTTCAGCTTACTTATAATGCGGTTGACTCCATTATTGTCGGAAGATTTGTTGGAAAAGAAGCACTGGCTGCTGTTGGAATATGCAATCCAATAACTACACTCATTATTCTTTTCCTTAACGGATTATGTATGGGTGCAAGTATTCTTATGGGTAATTATTTCGGCGGCAAGAAAATGGATACGCTTTCCCGTCAGATAAGCACAACAATGATATCAGGTATGATATTCTCACTTGCACTTACACTGATTGCAATAGTATTTACAAGACCAATTCTTATGCTTGTTCAGGTTGACAGGTCAATTATGACACTTACAACACAGTATTTAAGAATAATCATGTTAGGACTCATCTTCACATTCCTTTATAACTTTTTCTCAAGCACTTTAAGGGCATTAGGAGATAGTGCAACACCACTGTATTTCCTTATCATAAGTGCAGTTTTAAATGTATTTGGTGACCTTTTCTTTGTTGTTGTCCTGAAAGCCGGCAGCAATGGATGTGCAGTTGCAACTGTAGTAAGCGAGGCGCTCTGCTGTGTATTCTGCATGATATATATTAAATTCAAAGTACCGATTCTGTGTCTTGGCAAGAAGTGGCTTGTATTTGACCGCTCACTGCTTAAGAAAACTATAAGCTATGGCTGGGCATCTGCTATGCAGCAGGCTACTGTACAGCTTGGTAAGATTGGTATACAGGCTATTATTAACACAATGGGTGTTTCGGTTTCAGCCGCATTTGCAGTAGTAAACAGAATTGATGACTATGCATATACACCCGAGCAGAACATTGCACATGGAATGACAGCAATGATGGCACAGAACAAAGGTGCTGGAAGAGATGACAGAGTAATCAAAGGCTTTAAAGCCGGTATTATTCTTGAGATAATATATGGAATCTTCATATTCTTTGTATGTTTCGTATTTGCCGGACCACTTATGAAGCTGTTCACTTCTGATACGGAGGTTATAAGACACGGTGTAATCTACCTTAAGCTTATTTCTGTAATGTACATATTGCCTGCATTGACTAATGGTATTCAGGGATATTTCAGAGGAATCGGCGACTTAAAAATTACCCTGCTTTCAAGCTTTATCAATATGGGTGTCCGTGTACTTGCCGCCATACCACTTGTATTTGCATTAGGCATGGGAATAGAAGCACTTCCTTTCTCTTATCTTGCTGGCTGGATTGGCATGCTTATTGCGGAAGTGCCATTACTTGTTAAGAATTACAGGGCATATATTAAAAGTATAAGATAGTTATAATCCCCTCACAAAGCATCAGCCTTGTGAGGGGATTATTATTATCTCATCTTCTGAACATTTTTCTTTCTCATAAGCAACGCACCAATACCTATAAGTACCAAGCCTATTGCACAGCCAGACACTAAAGTAATAAAAAATATATTTCCATTAATACTAAGAGCCGTGCTCCAATCAGACAGATTCATATGACTTATTGTAAGCACCTTCCTTTTGTAGAGAATAAACTCAAGAAAATCATCGGCAAAAACAACCCATAATACAGATATTATCGTACTAATTCCGGCTCTCATCAGTCCATGGACAGGAAGATATCTGATCACAAGAAATACAAACCATACACCAAGCATAAGTACAACAGCTACTGTATATCCGTCTTTCATACCTGTAAAACCAGAATGATAATACACTATAAACATTGTAAGGAATAGCCACAATGTATCCCATGTCATTGTTATAAGTGCTTTCTTGTCACTAAGTACCGGTGGAAGTGACACAAGACATATCACTATCGGAAACAGCACTATTGATATACCAAATACTGTAGGTATAGCCCAAAAAAGGAAGTTTCCTCCGCCATTCATCCGGTCAACGAAAAACAATATAAGCATAAGTGATGCAACGCCTGCAAGAATACATTTTAACAGACGGTTATTCGTAGACATAAGCGGAACTACCGTAAGTGCTGCAACAAGCATCATAGAAGCAGTAACAACCGAAAATACGCCTAAACCCATACCAGTTGCAAGCTGTACTATAAATGTAATGACAATTGGCAGTAGAAGTATTGCGGCAATCACAACTCCTGCCTTGTATGCTGCATTACGCTCTTTTTTTGCATGTCTTTCAAGTACTCCTTTTGATTCCTTTGCAAGCACTTCATCAACGTTGTTTTCCTGTAATTCATTATATATCTTCTGGCAGTCACTACAGCCTGCCATATGCTTTTCAACAAAGCTGCAGCTTGCCTCACTGCAGGCTTTGTCATAATAAAGGGGCAGTAAGTCCTGCACGATTTCACATTCTTTATTACTCATATCTAATCAATCCTTTCTTTTATTTTCAGTCTGGCCCTATGATAAGTTACTCTGGCCCAGTTCTCAGTTTTTCCAAATACCATTCCAATCTGTGCAAATGTGAGTTCTCCGAAAACTCTCAACTGAAATACCTCCTTATACGGCTCCGGCAGTTCATGAAGAACCATATGAATCCGCAAAGCAGAATCTGTATCTGCAGCTTTATCCGATAAATCTGGTGTCTGCTGAGGTAAATTTTCGTCAAGTTCAGAAAATTTCTTATTCTTCCGACACTCATCAATTGCCAGATTCTTTGCTATACTGCACAACCATGTGAGCTCACCCGCCTTGCCTTCATATTGTCTCCTGGCGGTCATGGCTTTGTAGAAAGTATTCTGTGTTATTTCTTCAGCAAGAGACTGATTCTTTACTATCGTAAACACATAAGAATACACCTGCATATAATAGGAATTGTACAATTTCTCATAATTCAGAACTGGTCACCTCCTTCCGTCTTACATAGGTTAGACGCACGAAATGGATTTTCGTTACAACATTTTTCAAAATATTTTATAGAATTTTTTAAAATGTGTCAAAAAATGTATGCCAAAGGTACAGGCAGATGTGTTATTATACATATTGAATTTAATTCAGGAGAATTAATTATGATTAGAAAAGAACAACTGCGTCTATACGCAATCACAGATACAAGCTGGCTTAACGGAGCCAGTCTCATTGATGTTGTTGAAAATGTATTAAAAAATGGAGCAACATTTTTACAATTAAGAGAAAAAAATGCATCGCATGATGAAATTGTTGCAAAAGCAAAAGCAATTAAGCCAATTGCACGAAAATATGGAGTACCATTTGTTATTGATGATGATGTGCAGGCGGCACTTGAAGCTGACGCTGACGGAGTACATATCGGACAGAGTGACACTGACTATATGACTGCAAGAAGTATTCTTGGAGATAATAAGATTATCGGCATGACCGCCAAGACAGTAGAACAAGCGAAAGAAGCTGAAAGTCTTGGTGCAGATTATATCGGAACCGGTGCTGTATTTGGTTCAAGTACCAAGAAGGACGCTGTATACATACCTCGTGAGCGACTGATTGAGGTTGCAGGTTCAGTTAATATCCCTGTCGTTGCAATCGGCGGTATTGATTACGACAACTGCGGTGAGCTTGCAGGCACTGGTGTTGACGGGATTGCTGTTGTTTCAGCTATATTTGCCGCTGATGATCCTGGACTTGCTACGAAAGAGCTTTACTTAAAGACTGGCCGTGTATTTAATTATCACAGGGATTTCATATTTGACATGGACGGAACTATTCTTGATTCTATGCCTTACTGGAGAAATGTTTCCAAGGAATACGCCATGCAGTATGTTGATAAGTTACCTGATGACTTTGACGAGCGTACTTATGTAATGGACCTTGATGAATGTTCTGCTTATTTCCGTGATGAATTAGGCATAAACACTGATGCAGCAACTATGCGACAGACTGCTGTGGATATTATGACAAGACACTACAGCACAGATATTCCGGCTAAAGACGGAATGCTTGAATTAATCAGACGTGAGCATGAAGCCGGTTCTTGCATGTGCATATTTACAAGCTCTGACAGAAGCTGCGTTGACGCTGCACTTGACCGTCTTGGAATAGCTGACTGTTTTAATAACATTTTTACAGTATATGACATTCCGTATAATAAAAAGAATCCGGAAAGCTACAAGCTTATCGCTGAAAAAATGCATTTTAAACCGGAAGATACATGGGTATATGAAGATGTTCTTCACGGCATTGAATCTGCAAGGCAGGGTGGATTTAAGATATGTGCTGTATATGATGAGGATTCTAAGAAGCATTGGAACGAAATCTGCGCACTTGCAGACGAAATAAGAGATATAAGAAATGATTGAGGATTAGTAATGAAGAAAAAAGTTGTTGTCGGCATGTCAGGGGGCGTTGATTCCTCTGTTGCCGCTTATCTATTAAAGGAACAGGGCTATGATGTAATAGGTGTGACTATGCAGATATGGCAGGACGATGCAACAGAAGCCGCTGAGAACGGCTGCTGCGGTATCAGTGCTGTTGATGATGCAAGACGTGTTGCAGGTCAGCTTGACATCCCATATTATGTAATGAATTTTAAGAATGAGTTCAAATGTAATGTAATCGACTATTTTGTTGACGAATATAAAAAAGGCCGTACACCTAATCCATGTATCGCCTGCAACCGTTATGTAAAGTGGGAATCTCTTCTTAAGAGAAGTCTTGAAATAGGAGCAGATTACATTGCAACAGGACACTACGCAAGAATCCACCAGCTTCCTAATGGCAGATACACTATATGCAATTCAATAACTGCCAGAAAAGACCAGACCTACGCCCTTTATAATCTTACACAGGATCAGTTATCGCACACGCTTCTGCCTATTGGTGATTATACTAAGGATCAGGTCCGTGAAATTGCATCTAAGATTGGTATTACTGTTGCCAAGAAGCCTGACAGCATGGAAATATGCTTTATTCCTG